>OFFT01000077.1_pt1 | contig 74459 bp, 67 predicted proteins | sample 1521581 | NCBI WGS metagenome assembly OFFT01 (sample SAMEA3504084, study PRJEB24116) | mouse gut metagenome | biome: mouse gut; feature: mouse-associated habitat; material: faeces | place: Denmark | collected 2011
CGTGACCATGAAAAACCAGCCCAAGGGCCAGCTCATTGTCCAGAAACGGGACAGCCTGACCAACAAGCCGCTTCCCGGCGCGGAGTTCCGTATCACAACGGCGGCTGGCTGCGAGGTGGGCCTGGACGGTGTGATTGGCACCAGTACGCTCACCCAAAATGGGATTTTCACCACAGATAGCCAAGGTGAGATCCGCATCTCCAACCTCGCCCCAGGGGCGTATGTACTGTCCGAAATCAAGGCGCCGAACGGCGGATATGTGATCGACAATCCCTCCACAAACGTGGTGATTGGCCCCAACGGCGACACTCAAACGGTGATTGTGAAAAATTCCAAGGCTGGCGCACTGGTCATCGACAAACGGGATTCCGTCACCAATAAGCCCCTGGCCGGCGTGACCTTCAAGGTGACGACCGCCACCGGTGAGTTCGTCCCCGACGAAAACGGCCAGATCAGCAGCAACGGCATCTATATGACCGACCGGGACGGTAAAATCACCATCAACGGGGTGGTAGGCGCGCTGGTGGTAACCGAAGTCAAGACCATTCCCGGCTACACCATCGACCCCAACGAAAAAACGCAGACGGTAGTGGTCAACCCCAATGACGTTCAAACGCTCCATTTTTACAACACGCCCGGCACGACCCTCATTATCCGCAAGTTCATCGAGGGCACCGAGAATGAGCCTCTTTCCGGGGTCGCATTCAAGGTGATCGACGGCAGCGGCGCGGCGGTGGGTCCCGATGACGGAATCTACTACACAAACAAGGCTGGAGAGATCGTGCTGTCTGATGTGGAGCCCGGCACTACGGTGATCGCCCGCGAGATCAAAACGGTAGATGGGTTCGTGCTGGACGGCACTCCGCAGAAGATTCTGATTAAGGACGGTGAGGTGCAAAGTCTCACCTTCTGGAACAAGAGGGCTGGGACGCTGCTGATCGAGAAGCTGGATTCCGTTACCAAGGCCCCCCTGATGGGTGCTCAGTTCAAGGTCGTCTATGCGGACGGCCGGGTAGTGGATACTGAGGGCGGCAAGCTGTCGTCCAACGGTATCTATATTACGGACAGCAATGGTCAGATCAAGATTACCAATGTCACGGGGACCATTGTTGTGACTGAGGAAAAGTGTCCGGATGGCTATGTGCTCGGCTCCAATGACAAGAGCCAGACGGTTGTGGTCAATCCCCAGGATACGCAAACTCTCCGGTTTTACAACGACCCCCTGTGCAGTCTCACCCTGACGAAGCGGGATTCTGTCACCGGAAAGCCTGTCCCCAACACCGAGTTTACGGTCAGGGACGGGAATGGAAACCTGATTGGCCGCTACACCACTGGTAGGGACGGTACTGTGACCGTCACCGGCCTCGTGCCCGGAAGCACCGTCGTGGTGACGGAATCGAAGGTCCCCCAGGGCTATGTGCTCAATCCCACCCCGCAGACCATCACCCTGAAAAACGGCACAGGCAACAGCGTGGTCAGCGGCGGCTCCACCGGCAATACGGGCGGCTCGACGGGCAGCACCGGCACAGGCGGCGGCAACAATCTGGATTTTGAGAACGACCCCACCACGACCCTCACGATTCAGAAATTTGTGGAGGGCACAGACAACCAGCCCATGAAGGGCGTGGAGTTCCTGGTCACCGACAGCTCCGGTGCGGTGGTGGGCCCCAACAACGGCTACTACTACACCGATAAGGACGGCCGCATCACCATCTCCAACCTGGAGCCCGGAACGACCATCACCGCCCGGGAAACCAAAACTTTGGCGGGCTTCATCCTGGACGGCACCCCCCAGAGCATTAAAATCAAGGTGGGCGAGGGCCAGACGATGACCTTCTGGAACAAGAAGGCAGGCGGATTGGTCATCACAAAACTGGATGCCGTGTCCAAGGAGCCTTTGGCCGGAGTTCGCTTCAAGCTGACCTATTCCGACGGCACCAATGTGGACCAGGATGGCGGCAAGGTCTCCACCAACGGGATCTATGTGACCGACAGCAACGGCCAGATCAACGTCCAGGGTGTGACCGGCACCATCATCGCAACCGAAATTGAAACCATCCCCGGCTACATCATCGACCCCAACACCAAGTCCCAGACGGTGAAGGTCAACGCGGACGACACTCAGTACCTCACCTTTTACAACACCCCCACCCAGACTCTGGTGATTCAGAAGCTGGTGGAAGGGAGCAAGGACCAGGGTCTGGCCGGGGTAGAGTTCCTGGTTACGGACAGCAGCGGCGCTTTTGTGGGCCCGAACAACGGCATCTACAAGACCGACAAGTATGGCCGCATCACCATCTCTGACCTGAAGCCCGGCGCGGTCATCACCGCAAAGGAGACCAAGGCATTGGACGGCTATGTGCTGGACAGCACTCCGCAGAGCATTGAGATCAAGTCCGGTGAGGTACAGACTTTGATGTTCTACAACACCCCTGTCGGCGGTTTGGAGCTGATTAAGGTCTCCGAGAGCGACAAATCCCAGCGCATTAAGGGCGTGACCTTTGAGATTCGCAGGATGGACGGCGGGCTGGTGGACACCATTACTACCGGCGACAATGGCCGGGTGTTCCTGCCCATGGACGCCGGCGACTACTACGCTGTGGAAATCGAGGCGGCGGAGGGCTTCAAAATCGACAGCACGCCCCACTACTTCACCGTTCAGGACGGCAAGACTACCACCCTGACCGTGACCAACGCCCCCTTCTCTGGCATCATCATTCATAAGGTCAATTCTGTCACCGGCGAGGGAATTTACGATGTTAAATTCCTGGTCTATGACCAGAATAAGAACCCCATCGGGGAGTATTCCACCGATAATGAGGGGTACATTTACATCGACGACCTCACTGTGCAAGGCAAGGGCAAGCTGTTTATCCGCGAGCTGGAGGCCGCCCCCGGCTATGAACTGGACAAGGAATATAAGACCGTCTATGTCCAGCCGGGCAAGACCATTGAGATCGAGTGGAAGAATACTCCGATTACCGGCCAGTTCCAGATCCACAAGTATGCCGCCGAGTACAACGAGGTCACCGGCACACCCGCCGGCGCTCCCCTCCAGGGGGCTGTCTACGAAATCAGCGAGGCCCGCAGCGGAAAAGTAGTGGACTACATCACCACAGACGCCCGGGGTGTCGCCGCTTCCAAGCCCCTGCCTTTGGGTCGATACAAAATCGTCGAGGTGACCGCTCCCGCCTATTGGCAGGTCAGCGGCACGGTCTTCGACGAAACTCTGGAATATTCCGGCCAGATCATCAAAGTAAGTGACTACGATAAGCCCTCCAACCTGGGCGTGGTCATTACCAAGCGGGGCAACGCTGAGGCACTGGCGGGAAGTCAGATGCGCTACGACTTCACTGTGGCGAACACCAGCAACGTGCCGCTTGAGAACTATTATTGGCATGATCGCATTCCCACCGACGCGGCTCGGGCGACCATCTTCACCACCGGCACCTACAGCGCCCGGCTGAACTACCGTATCCTCTACAAGACAAACTACTCCGCCACCTATCAGGTGCTGGCGTCCAACCTGATCACCAGCAGCAACTATTCCTTCAGCCTGAACGCCATCCCCACCCAGGCCGGGGAGTATGTCACGGACATCTATCTGGATTTTGGCAAAGTGCCTGTGGGCTTCCAGTCGGTAGCCAATCCCACCCTGACGGTGCAGGTGCTGGGCACTGTCGCCAACGGCTACCAGATCGTGAACCGGGCCGATGTGGGCGGCAAGTACCAGGGCACCTGGCAGACTGCGCAGGCCACCTGGGTCACCATTGTGCGTAAGCTGACACCGAATATTCCTTTGCCCAAGACTGGCTACTAAACCAACAAGCGGGGCGGCTCTCTAAAATGGGAGCCGCCCTATTACACTCTCAGCTGTTACTGCTCGTTTTTTATCAACATAGCAATGAATTTAGACAACTGCTCCTCAAATGTCTCGCTTTCGTTCAGCGCAGCAAGGATTCGATTAGCCTGCTCCATAGGCGGTTCATTTTTTTGGACTGGCAAGTGGACGGAAGCGATAAATCCACTGATGACCGCCCCCACTTCCCTGGCCCATGCGTTGGCGATCAAGTCACTTGTATTGGTTGGATTCTCGCCGTATTCCACAACGATCTCCATAATTTTATTGCTGTCAATTCCCACTGCCGTGGCAGGCAGCCGGAATGACAGAGCATTGATTATGTTCAGATCAGTTTCTACGAAATCAGGGAACTTGGCAGACATCATAAGCATCTCCTAAATATGTATGTTAATGGCTATGATAACAGGAAAGTGACAGGTGATATAAAATTGAACGTAGAATCTACATTTGAAATCCTCCGCCGGGAGCAGCTTCTCATTGACCACGCGCCCCACAGCGTACAGTTTCAGGACCTGACCGGCAGCCTGCTCCGCGTTTTTTCCGCCGCCGCAGTCATTCCGCCGCTGACTGTATCGGAGATACGGATGTATGCGGCCTTGGCCCTGCTCCACGACGTCGGCAAGCGGGCCATCCCTTCGGAAATCCTCGACAAACCCGGTCCTCTGACCAAAGAAGAATTTGAGGTGATGAAAACCCATACCACACAGGGGTGTGACCTGCTGGAGCGGATGCCGGAGCTGCGGGAGTGCGAGGTGTTTTCCCAGATTTGCGACGTATGCCGCCACCACCATGAGCGGTGGGACGGCGGCGGTTATCCGGACGGGCTGGAGGGAGACAACATTACCCCATGGGTGCAGGCGGTGGGACTGGCAGACGCTTTTGACGCCCTGATTCACCGGCGGGTGTACAAACCGGCCTACCCGCCGGAGCAAGCTAGTGAGATGATATTGACCGGGGCCTGCGGCATCTTTAATCCGCTGCTTCTGGCCTGCTTCGCCCAGCACATCGGCGCAATCTCCAGAGCGGTCTATTCCTCTGCTGTTTGAGTGCGTCTCTTTTTATGTTTGGGCGCAACGCTGTCATAGCTCAGCTCCAGCAACGGGAATATCTGGTCATCTGAAACGGAGTCGTTAAGCAGAATCGAGATCCAGTGGTTCTTGTTCATATGGTAGGCGGGGCGAAATCCTTTCTCTGCCAACAGAGAACCGACCATAATTGTGCCGCATTTCACATTCATTACATCAACAAGGTCCTCACCTGAGAGACCGAGCTTGTTGGCGGGTACATCCATAATGATGGCATACCATTTTTTGCTCGCGGGGTGACGGAATACCGCGCTACCTGGGCTGTCCGCCCAAAGGTATTCCGCCTCTGTTCCATAGGTCTCCCGGATATACTGCGTGATCCGCTCACGCTGAGATATTTGGCTCATGGCTCTGCTCCTTAAATCTCCCGTGGCTCCTTCAGGCGTTCCTCATATTCCTGCCGCTCCGCTTCGTCTGCTAGCCGGACGGCATACTTCCCGCAGTCGGGACACTGCTCCGGCTGGCTGACGCGGCTGAAAATAAAGTGGCAGTTATCGCAAGTGTAAATCATTTCTATCACCTGCGACATTATAGCAGAATAATCACTATCATACAAGGTCAGGAGGTATCTAAGACTGAACAATCAAGAAAAAAGCAGCCTGTCTCAAATGGCCGGCACCGCCCACACCATCCACGGAGCCATCAAGACTGGCAAGGCCATCTCCGCCGCCGCAAAGGGGGCCGCAGTAGGCGGGCCATACGGGGCCGCGGCCGGGCTGGTCCTGGGAGCGGGGCGGCACGCCGGGAAGTTCCTTGCGGTCGCCGCTGTGCTGCTCATGCTCCCGATGCTGTTCCTGCTCATGCTGCCATCCCTGATTTTCGGTGGCCTGACCAGCAGCGGCAGCTCCAGCCAGCCCATCCTCAACGACAACACCGCCATTGTCCAGAACGTGAACGACATCGCCTTTGCGGTCAATGAGGTGCTGGGCGAAGGCATCACCGACACAGAGGCCCGGATCGCCCAGGACTTTGCAACGACGGGTGGCGACAACTACGAGATCGTCAACCCCTATGCCAGCGATATGACCAGCAACACCAACTCCTTTATCGCCCAATACTGCGCTGCCAAGGGAGAGAGCTGGGACACCATCTCCCTGGCCGATATGCAGGCCATTTTGCGGCAGGGCAAGAGCAATCTGTACTCCTACACCCGCACCAGCGAGACCCGGACGGTGGAGGACGACGACCCGGACACCTCGGACGTGGTGGAGACCAAAACAGAGACCTGGTACATCTATACTCTCTCCTACAATGGGGAGGGCTATTTTGCGGACAACGTGTTTCATCTCACCGAGGATCAGAAATCGCTGGCCGGCGACTATGCCCAGAACCTCAGCCTGTTCCTGGGCGATGGGCTGTTTCAGTACACAGAGTACGGCGGCACCACGATTGCCTCTCTGGGAGACGTCCGCTTTACAGACGGGGCCACAGAGGTGGTCTACTTCAACCAGCTGGACGAACGCTGGGCCAACAAGCCCTACGGCACCGACAACATCGGCGGCTACGGCTGCGGCCCCACTTCCATGTCCATTGTGGTGTCCTCACTGACAAGCGACATTGTGGATCCGGTTGAGATGTCGGAGTGGGCCTATAAAAACGGCGGTTGGTGCAGCAAGAGCGGTTCCTACCATTCCCTGATTCCCAGCGCGGCCAAGGCGTGGGGCCTGACTGTGGAGGGCTGTACGGCCTCCGAGCCCCAGCGCATCCTGGACGCCCTGAGCAGCGGTAAGCTGGTGGTCGCCATTATGACTAAGGGGCACTTTACCACCGGCGGACATTTCATCGTCCTCCGCGGGGTACAGGACGGGAAAATCCTGGTGGCTGACCCCGCCAGCTATAAGCGGAGCGGGAAGCTGTGGGACCTGTCCATCATACTCAACGAGGCCAGCAAAGGAGCGGCAGCGGGCGGGCCTTTCTGGATCATTGGTGCGCCATAAAAGCAGTCATTAAGCGATTTATCCCCCAAGGAGGTTGATGAAATGGGGCATAAAATCAATGAATCCCCCAAAACGATACGGCTTGTGTCAAAAGAATTCAAGCATTCCATACAATATGTGAATGAGGTGACCGAGGGCGGAAATGGAGCGGCCACATACGACCTGTCCGGCGATATCCTAAGACGGCGAAAAGCAGCTACTCTGGCCTATCTGGAGACAGCAAGATTCCGATATGCAGAGAAGTATCCTGAACTGGATATTGATGTCGAATGGGCAAGGCTGTGCGCTGCACCTGCTGACTCTGTAAATATGGTCGATGAGGAATGTCATATTTCTTTGGCTGCAGCTCTCTGGTTTCTGGATGTATTTTGCGAGTGCAGCAATAGCCGTGTCATCCATGAATATCTGCCCGAGGATAAAGGTAAGTACCTGTATGTCGAGGATTATACAGAGCCGCGCTACGATGAGGCGGTTATACGAAAAACACTCCAGTTGATTGTGGAGCGGAATGGCGGTCATAGCCAGAGTTATGGTCTGATCAGCGGTGCCGCAGCCCGGCGTCGCTGTTCTGGGGTGTGGACAGCATCTAAAAACCTTGTTACAGACAGGGAGCGTTTTGACACACTGATGTCGATGCTCCCGTCAGGTCTGGTCGAACAGATTTCCGCAAACTTTGAGGTCAGAATGTGGGACTATATCGACCGGTATTTTGCCTGCATGGCGGAGTATGCCCGTAAAGAGCGGCGCGCCAGGAGCGTGGTCAGGCAAATCTCGGACGAATGTAACCAGCAATACCGCGAGGCCGGAGGCATCTGTTTGGAAGATCTGACTCACAGAGGCTCTTCCCAATACCCGTTTGCATCTCCTCCGGAGAGCCAGCCCTCTGTCCACCCGGTCGTATTGTCCTTCCAGCGGGAAAAACGGCTGGAAGAAATCGAGACGCTGGCGAAAACGGGGTTGGAAAAGCAGGATGAGGCGGACAGGCTTACCTTTGACCACTATGATCTGCGGCTATATGCCTATCTGCTGCCGGTTATGGAGGGCGAGCTTATTGCGAATTGGGGAAAGCGGTATCCTCCGGAGATACGGCAGATTATGGAGGGGCTTACCGTAGATGACCCGTATGAAACCTGTTTTGCGTTCTTGTGTATGGTAGAAGCCGGGAGCGACCTGCCCTGGCTGTATTCGCCGGCTCTGGCTGTGCTGATGGCCGCTGTTGCGAAACTGCCTTGGTATATGGCGGCGCCCGGTATCCCTGGTCTGTATGAGATTTGCTATGGAGATGGAGAGGCGGATGTAAACGATGGCTCCTTTGATCTTGCGACCTCATGGGGGCCGTATGAGAAAAGAGCTGGTCTGTATGAACTGCAATACCGGCCGGATATTATGCCCCACCCTTTGGACCCGGAGGGGCCATACAGGGCTGTCAATCTACCGCAGTTGGTATTCGGATTGACCGGGCTGATTATGCCGCGCCACGTCTCCATATCCGACAAGGCGGCGGAGGCATTGACGCGGGCTGGCATCCCGGAGGCAGAAGTTCCCGTATGGGAGAAATATCTGCATCTTGTCGAAGAATTTCAGATGGGACGCTTTATAATTGAAAACAATCTGCTGACGGGCATGATGGAGGCCGCCGCAGAGAATGCCGAGGCTGAAGATTCAGCGGCCTTGCAAGAGATGTCCAAACGGGTACAGGAATTGGAAACACAGCTTGCCCAAACCTGGGACGCCCTGCATACGGCTGAGAAAGCTGTCAAGGCGGGGCAGGCGGAACTGGCGCAGGCCAAGGCCGAGGCCAGCAGTGAGCGTCAAGAACTGATTGACCTGCGGGAGCTGGTGTTTTACCAAACCTCCGGACAAGAGCCGGAGTCGGAAGTATCACAGGGGATTCAATTTCCCTATCAGGCCAGGCAGCGCACGGTGGTTTTCGGCGGCAGCGATAACTGGCTGAAGGCAATCCGCCCCCTGCTCCCAGGCGTCAACTTTATCAGGCGTGATATCAGTCCCAGCGCGGACTTGATCCGCCGGGCGGATATTGTTTGGATTCAGACCAACTACATTGCCCATTCCTACTACTACAAGGTGGCCGAGATTGCCCGAAACAGCGACGTCCCCATCCGGTACTTTACTTGCACAAACGCCGCCAGATGCGCGGAACGCCTTGCGGCGGCTGACCAGCAGACTGATAACATATAGGGGCTGTTGGTTACAGGCGGGACAATTTTCTGCGCCTGAATTTGTTTACAAAAAATTCACAATTTTTGATGCCCTTTTTTCCTTCGAGCGGTGCGTATTAAAGCAGTTGATAAATTTGGGGTAGTCTCTCAACCCCCGACAAAACTGAATCAGTCCATCCCATCTATGGGGGGAACTGACGAAACGCAGCGTGAAGAAAGGAAGTGCGCATATGAAACAAATCAACATCAGCTGCCCCTATTGCGGGGCGAACGCGGTTCGCCGTTCTGCTCAGGTAGTTCGGCAGGGTGCGGCTCCCGGCGAGGAGGTTTATGTCTGCGCCCGGTACCCGGTCTGCGACGCCTATGTGGCCGCCCATCGAGACAGCCGGCTGCCTATGGGAACGCTGGCGAACCGGAAACTCCGGCAGATGCGCCGGAACGCCCATCTTGTCCTGAACCGGCTGTGGGAGGATGGCTACATGAGTAAAAAGGAAGCCTATCGCTGGCTTCAGGTGCAGCTGGGCCTGCCGGAATCTGAGGCCCACATTGCCCGTTTCTCTGAGTACCGATGTATGCAGGTCATCCGCTTGTGTGACAGCTTCACCGGAGCAGCCTGCAAGGCGGCGTAAAGGAGGGAATGCAGAATGAAAGAAAATATTATACTGACCGCCGAACAGCAGACGCTTGTGGAAGAGCATATGCAGATAGTCCACTGGGTCATTCACCGGCATATTGATGTCAACGAAAGCGTCTGCGGTATGGGCTATGACGACCTCTACCAGGAGGGCTGCGTGGCCCTATGCCATGCGGCTATGTCCTATGACGCACAGGCTGGGGCGCGGTTTGACACATACGCTGGTACGGTTGTCCGCAATCATCTCCTGGATCACTGTCGCTCGCTTCAGGCAAAATGCAGGAAAGCCCCCGTGGTTTCCATTGATGAATGCGGGGAGGATGGTGCTCCAAAGGATTGCCTGATCTCCTGCGATGACGCAGACCGGCAAATGGACAGGATCTTCCTGGAACAGCTTTTAGAGCATGGCCGGCGCAGCTATACCGGCACGGCTCTGCTGGGCATTGAGGCGATGGAACTGAAGGTGAAAGGCTATACCGGAACTGACATTGCACGGCTCTATGGAGTCAAGCCGACTCTTGTGGGAGCATGGATTTCCCGAGCCGCCGAGAAATTAAGAAAGGACGCCGCTCTCATTGATGAGGGCGGCGTCCTTTTTGCTTTATCTGTGCAAAAAACGTGAGCATTGATTGACGAAATTGGTCTGAGGCTGTATAATCTGGAATATGTTTGCAAGCGGAAATGGGGTAAAGAAATCATGCCAATCAATAAAAATGCACTGAAAGCGGCGTTAACTTCAAAGGGCAATTTCATTTGCCATGATATAGCGAGCGTTGCTTTGGATCTGAATACTACGCTTGCGGACACGGAAATGCTGGTTGGCGCGTGTGTCAACCGACAGGCAATCCCTTTCATACTGTGGAATGATTTTTTTAACCAGTCCGGTACGCTTGCGCCAAAAAATGGGAAACGGCAATATCGCTATAAATGGGGCGATAAAGTTTTTGTGGATTTTGGATGCGCCAATATTCAGACAGAAATTTCTTTTCCCCACCCGGCTATTGTGCTTTACAATTTCTCTAATACTGTTATTGTTGCCCCAACTACCTCAGATGACAATCCGACTTTCTCTGATGACATTGAATCTGTGATTATCAAAGTGGAGAAAGACGGCAGGATATTCCCTAAAGATACTGTCATCAATCTCCACCAAATCAAGGCCGTACACAAGGAGCGCATCATCAGCAACCTGAAATGCAATGTGCGCGATTACACTGTCGGATCTTCTGAAATTCAGAGGCTGAATAGGGTTGAACAAAAGCCAATCTTTTCCGATGGCATTGACCTTTTGACCTGTATCCGTATAAAGCTGGCCGCCATGTTTGCCTCGCAGTATGTCCAAAGCATCCTCGCAGAAAACGAGGCAGCAAATGAGAAGGTCAAAGCACAGGCGGAGCAGCTTGTGGAGAAAGATGCCGAGATCGCCCGGCTTCAAGCCAAACTGGACGCTCTTATGAAGGATTCAGGCAATAAAGGCTGATTTCTGCATATACTGATGTAGGCAAATTGACCTTGACACGATGCGGGAAGTTTGCTATACTTTAAGCAGAGGGTGAAAGGCCCTATCTTGTCAGCTCGAACGAGTGAGACATTTAACTTTTTGCTTAAAGTGCGGATGGGGATTGTGCAAACAATCCCCATCCATCTTTTTTTGCAGCAAAGACACATGAAAAAATTTTGGACTATTTGTTGAAAACAGTGGCCTCCCAACGTAAAACAGTATATCACGATATTTTGGGAGGTTTCTTTATGAGAAAAACATATTACACCGCCGTGGGACACTTCCGGCGCAAGACGGATGACAATGGGCAGAGCTACCCGGTCATCCTGAATAACCAGGAGGAGTATCTGGTGGATATGCAGGAAATGACGGTGTGGACTGCTTTGAACTGGCGGATTGCGGAATTCCCGCAGTTAGAGAAGGAGTACGACCGGCTCTCCTGGGACTGCGGAGCGCCCGCATACCGCACCCTGCACGACTGTCTGAAGCGGTTGGTTACGCGGGGCCTTGTGGCATCTGGAGCTGGCGAAACGGACTTTGAGGCGCTTTATGACCTGATTGGCAGTCTGTATGTGGCCCCGCTTTCAGAGAGCCTGCCCCTCCGTGCGGCGGCTTTCCTGAAGCTGATTTTCCTTCGGGGCGTTCCCGTTTCCCGGGCCTTTTCGCTGTTCCGCAGAGACCGGCCCAGCGAGGCCGAGGCGCGGATCATCGCTCTGACCCGTCAGGAGCCGCTGTCTACGGCGGAGTTGATCAAATGTGAGGAACTGGGTGTCAAGGATGTTTCTACCGACGAAAAACTGATGACCGCCCTCTACGATGACGATGACACCACCAGCTACAATATCCCTGTGCGGATGCGGGAATCCAAGAGTGCGGAGAGAGTGACCATAGCGGTTGCAAACCTGTACCTCCGCAAGCAGATTATTTTTGAGAGCGTATGAAAAAGGCATCCCTGTGCTGAATAATAGGTACGGGCGTGAAGCTGCATCCATTACAATACAGGGTCCGGGTTTGCTATTTTAGCAAACCCGGACCCTGTATCATGTAATAAATTTGATTAGGCCTTTGAAAAAAGCATGGCCTTAGTCAAAGTAAGCAAATCATGTAGCGGCCATATACACAAAAACGAGAAAAGAGGCATCAAGTTTATCATACCTTGTAGTTCAATACAGTTCTAAAATATCTGTCCTTTTATCTATGCTTGTCAAAAATGCCTGCCAATCATTTATGTAGTTCTGGTGGGTAGAGTTGCTGCTGCGCGGGGAACGGCCTATTTTGGCAAGCAGCTCCTCTATCTCCCGTTCGGACCGCGTCTGTTTCCTGGGATCTGGCACTGTATAAAAGGTTTCCCAATACCGCTTCATAGGAGCACCCCAGCGTGCCGCTTTGGGGTTATTTGCATAGGCCTGCGTTGTCATGATCTCGCCCTGCTCAACACCAGCTCGAAGTGCCTCCGGGCCGCTGCCGCCATTCTTACAGTATGCGTTCAGTATCGCCTTATAAATGTCATGGAAGATAGCGTACTCAATGGCCACAGACGGGCGCTCAAGCTCGTCAGACGGCCTTGAAACCATCTGGCTGTCCAAGTACCTGCCCAGGGCCTCCAGGGCCACAGAATGGCCCCGGAAGCGTGATTTACGCAGGAGTTTCGCCATCTCCTCGCTGACAAGGTTTTTCTGAATCAGCGTTTCTGCTTTCATGTCTACAAAGGCGAGGTTCAAGGCAAGCTGGGCCTCATTCCGGCTGCCGGCACACGCACTCTCAATCTCAGATTGGTATGCCTGAGCAATCCGTCCGGCCACCGACAGATCCTGGATAGAGTATGTTCCCCTGGCCGGGAGACTCCCCGACTTGTTGGGCACCGCAGCCTCCCGGAGCTGGGTGGCCATATAAGCGTCATGATTGCAAAGCCAAAAGCTGTCCGGACCGGTTTGGGCCGCCGCCGCATTTGTCCGCTCTACCAGCGTATGGTATATGCGAACCCGCTGTTCGACAAGAGCATCTAGGCTGACTCGGATCACTTGTGCATCTCTGGCAGAAATCCCCAGGTTGCTCTGCAAAAGCCGGGTGTATCCATCAATCAAGCCAGTCATCCCAGCTACCCAGATGTTTTCCAGCATGGATTCCTGCTCTGCCAGCTCGGCCCCCGTGAAATTGCGCCTTAGCTTATCCAAAACTGAGACATAGCGGGAAGCCACATAGTTCAAACTCTCGGATAATTCCTCCGCCGGCATGTCCCGGAAGCTGCGGAACTCCGACTCAAGCCCATGCCAGTCAATCCGGCCATCAAGCCCATCTTTGCGGAGGCGGCACAAGTAGCCTGTTATCTCCTCCTGTGTGGGCGTCATCCTCAGATTGCCACTTCGCAGACGTGCCTGCAGGCGTGCTACTGAGGCGGCGTCATCCCTCTGAACAATCGTGTTTTCCCTTTGCCAGAGGCTTGTCGCCGCATCCATAACAGAATACCTGCTTTGGAAGCCTTTCAAGTCGAAGATATTGATTTGCGGCCGCAATCCAACATCTGTCACGACGGTTTTTTTCGGTGCCTTGCTCTGTGTGCGATGGGTTCTGGGCTGCTTGGCAGTGCCACCAGGCGAATGGAAAATCTTGTTCGTATCAATCTGCATACACACACCTCAATTCCGGTGAGAAAACCTTCCCTCTAAGACTGCTTTCTCTGTTCCAGTAGGGTAGATCAGTTTGGGGCTCTCTTCAAAATCAATCAGGCTTACCGCAGCCAGTTAAGGGCTGGCGCAGATAATTCCTGATGTCCAGGCTGGCCTTAAAGTGCGTGCTCCAGTTTAGGACGAAGATGGCATCCATACCATGTTTTAATTGAACCAGCAAGCATCTTCTTTTTATTATGTCGTTTTATTACCCAAATTCCTGTTCACTATATATAACGTTTGAGAATGGCAAAATAGGACACTATTTTTAAACTTTTATGCAAAATTCGGGGCAATGTCGATTGCCCCGAATTTTACGCTACGAATATGGACTTTTAGACATATGGAGATTATTTGCAGGTTCCGCTATCAGAAAACGATGATTGCGCCTTACCATTGACAGTATATTCTACTACCAATTCGTACGTTTTACCTTTTGTTACACTCACAGTTTCATAAAAGGACAAACTCCCGTCATCTGACACGTTCCATGTTCTGATGGTTTGATTTCCGCAACGCAATTCTATAGTAGCAGAAATTTTGTCGCTAGCCTTGTTTCCAGAAATCTCAGCATAACAATTGGCAGTAGTGCCAGAGAAAGTAATGTCAACGTAGCCGGAATTTATCCGAATCTCTTGAGCGTTTGCAGTATTTATGAGCAAAATCATCAAAAGAACGGCCAGAATTGAACCTCTCGTTTTCATTAAATCACCTCCTCCCGTAAAACACCTTATAAATATATAACGCAGATAATCCCTGATTTTGGACACTATTTTTATCAAATTTTAAGATTCGTGTTTTTCAACACTTTCAGCCATTTTAATGAGTTCATCTTCGTTAAAAGGTGCCAAAATACGGAATGCCGTGCCACTATCTTCGTCTAACCAAATGAGAACGTTTGTATTCCCATCATTTTGATCAAGATAAAGCTCAGCAGGAACTCCATTAACCGAAACCTGTTTATAAGTGCCTATACCATCCTGATGCATTTGTACTACGGGAGAAGAAGAATCCGGAAAATAGGTAAAGATTACCATGTTATCGGATTCATTCCTATATTTTATAGTTGAAGGGCCATCTGAAATGAATTCAGAGGTTATCTGATAATCAGATGGAATCCAAGTAGGACGGTAGACTATATCGTTCGAGGTTTCTCCACTGGGTTGAAAGAAGCGATAGATAATCTGAGTTTCATAGACTTCTCTCACCCAGCTCACAAACGCCGCCCGCGCCTCCATACTGAAGGTCAGCACACTGCCTCCGCCGACCAGAACAACCAGCAGGAAGCACGCCACGGCCTTCATGATCCGATGCCTGATCGGGTGTTTTGTACGGCGGATCAACTTCTCCATTTTGCGCTCAAACTCCGGTGAGAACGTAGCCTCACATTCCTCCGGCTCCGGGAGACTGGCGAGCAGGCTCTCTTCGGCCTTCCGAGCAGCTTCGCGCAGCCGTTCATCAGAGATCATAAATGCCCTCCTCTCGGCATATTTCCTCCAGCTTGGCCTTCGCCCGCTGATCCAGCTTCCTGACTGTAGCAGGTTTCATGCCGAACATATCGGCAATATCCTTTACGTTGTATCCATGATAGTACTTCAGCATGATGATATGCCGGTACCTCGGCGGCAGCTTTGAAATACATTTTGCCACATCATCGTCATCCGGCGGTGGAAAAGAGAGACCAATCTCGTTTTCGATGCTCTCCAAGCTCACAAAATGCCTGCGCATTCGATAAATATCAATCGCTTTCCGTTCTACAATAATCGTGACATAGCCTTTCGTTGCATGACTCAATGGATCGTAGACCTTCTCCATATGTTCAGAAATACTGACAAAGGCATTATGTACCGCATCTTCTGCGTCAAATTCGTTTTCCAGAATTTTATTCGCAATTTTAAGCATATATGACCGATAATGTTCATAAAGCAGTTCAAACTTTTCTCTATTCTCGGGATCTTCTATCGTTTGCAAGTAGATAATCATGCATCAATCACCCCGCTTTCAATCTGTGGTCACTGTGTTGGAGACGACCATTGCTCTGCTGCTGGCCGTCTGGATACGCCGCTGCCCATGGGATTTATCTAGGATTGTTGGTGCCAAGAAATATTGTAGAATTGCATCTGATTATGATTCTTCATGCTCCCGCAGCGGTACCGCTGCGGGAGGCCGCTTATAAGCGGCCTCATTAAACACTGCCTCGCAGAGATGACCGCCCACATAATGCCTGCTCCATACCTTCACACAGCCGCAGGTCAAAGCTTTTTTCGGATTGGTTTATATCTTGCTCTGTATGGGCCAATTTATCCGTGTCTACCACAAAATCGGTAAGCCAGCGCTCAACGCATCCATATCAGTAGGAGAAATGTCATTTACCTCTATGGTTACAAAGTCTTCAGGTTTACTCGCCTCATATGTGCCACGTTGGCTTTTTAACGAGGCATAGATCGTCCATATACCTGTCTCTGTGTGAATGCGATATAGGTTGTTTCTGTCAATGTTCGGGGTATGCACTACGCCGGAAGGGGCCTTTGCGTAGATGGTAATCTGCGAAACGTCACCGTCCTCCGGCTGAACATAGATATAGACGTAATTTTCTACTGCTGTGCGCTGTACTGAGATAGAGTACCCATTCATCGGATCTGTAACAGTAATAATACACTCTGCGCTCATTGTAGATTTCCGATTTGAAGCCTGCGCAGTGATCGTAGCGCTACCCGCGGACACAGCGGTAATTTGGCCGTTATCATCGACCTGGGCAACAGCTTTATTGCTCGATGCCCAATGAACCTCGCTGCTTTCTGTATTATTAGAATATAGAACCGTTGCGGACAGCGCCTCAACGTCCCCTGTGGTTATATTCAGAACGTCATCGCTGAGCATCACCCGGGTAATCGCAGGGGTGAACGCCCCGGTAAAGCCAGCCCAGATCAGGAAGACCGCACCCACTATTACAATCAAAAGCGCAGCAACCAGAATCTTTTGGCGTCTATGTAAGCCCCTGAATGCACGCACCAAATCTCCCGGATTCTTAAAGGCCGAAATGATCGTAATAAGATTTGCCCAAAAGCCGACCGGGTCACCCACTTGAAACCACCTCCTCCGTCCACACCGCAACTTTTCAGCTTCAGTATATCATACAAATGCGCATTTTGGTAGGTGAAATCTGTATGTTTGACATATTTTTTCCTCGCTGCATCAATGTGGCCGCCCATATTTTGGGTGACCACAGTCTTTTTATGGAATTTGTTCCTTGTCGCTATCACCTTTATCATTATTTGAAGTCTTAACGGCAGCAATGAAGCTGTTCACAATGCTTTTTAGGTATCGGTACTGCGCTGGAGGAAGGTCGGAGATGTTTTTCATCATCATTCCCAAATCCATGTCAGATATTTTCCCAAACAGCAGGAAGTCTGCGCTGGTGTCTAACGCCTCACACAGCCTTGCTATGTTCTCAGGCCGCAATGCCTTGGATCCCGTCTCAGCGGTGGAAATTGTCTGGCTTGTCAGCCCTGCTTTCTCCGCCAACTCTTCTTGCGTCAAGCGGAGCTCCTTCCTGCGTGCTGAGATGCGCTTCCCCATCTCTTGCACCAGCTTGTCCATTGAGCCCACCTCCTATGGCTTAATATTTTACCTGCCATAGCGTAAAAAATACATCGGTCATGGATGGAATTTCTTATCCATAGCATATATAATGAGAGTGCCCAGTAGAATTTCCTGCGATACATTGCCTTAACCCGCCATCCTGGTTGTCCAGCCAAGTTTATGCCTGTCGGGCTTGACATGATTGGTGTCAATCACTGTCATTACAAAAGCAATGTGCTTGGGATTTGCTGTGCCCACATTGAGAAAAGGACTGCCGCATCTACTCACATAGATACGGCAGTCCTATCAGGCAACTAACAATTTTATGAAGAAAGGTTTATGGTGTGTAATGGTACAGCAAATAAAACGGCTAAGGTTTTGGCTCTGCAAGTCCTGCTCCAAGCTGAGCATATTTTTGATAAAGCATTCACCTCAGTATAGGAAGAAAATCGACGCACAGATCGCCGCATTCGATAGCATGGAAGTATCGGAGGATCTCCGGCAACTGGCAGTGGAAGCGGTGGATGAGTATGAGGAGCATATGAACTCCGAACCAGTTTTGGTCCCGCAAGAAACGATCCTCTTTACCAGTGGATGCCACAGCCGCCGCTGCAACTTTTTGACTGCCAGGCGCTATCGCGCATATATCCGCAAGACCTGCATCTGGGCAAGGGAACAGGGCATCACCACCTTCATCGCCGACTATACTACCCCTTTTGGGCTGTTGGCCTTTGAAATACTCCTTGAACTTCGCAGCGCCGGTGCAAACTTCACGCTATACGCTGTCAGCAGCAGGCATATTGGCCGGAGACGGAGTTACCGCCTGGTTAAGGAGACCGACCTGGAGCTTGCCTGGAACTTGGCCAAGTGCGACTATCGCTATCAATGCCTCTACTCAGTTGATACCTTGTATAATATCTATTCAAACTCAGGTACACACTGCACCGAAGATGGCATCCGGCAGAAACGGCAGATGCCCAGGCCCTGCACCTGACAGAACCTGGACACCTGCGCCGTCCAGAATATAGCGAGCAGTAGCAACCCTGCGGCCCACCTCAATAGGGCGGCCAACACGCCTTATTGATGGAGATTATTATAAAATTCCCGCAGCTCCCTTATGTCATTTGTCCGATTGGAGATAGGGAGGGCATTCCACACGACATCACAGTATGGTTTCGGGTTGGAGTCCTTCAGACGCGGGTCAATGATAGATATGATCCCGGTATCCGTAAAATTACGGATTAGCCTGCCTACACCTTGTTTTAATTTCGCAAGAGACTTATTGCCGTAAGCAGCTCCATAGCGGTATCGCTATTCCGAAAGAAAAACCGGTCGGCATATTTCATGTCCTGAACCGACTCGATGATCTGCTGCTGTACCTGTTCCCCAAGCAGCCGGTAAAAGGCCCTGACCGCTGCTTCCGCCGGGCCCAAGCTTCTTTGCACATACTGCCGGTCCGTAGCGGAGACCTCTCTGACTGCGGATCGGATCGTGTTCATAATCACGCACTGGCTGAGATAGACCGTGGTTGCGTTGCGAACCTTGTTCTCCAAATTGTGTGCCTCATCTACAACAACGAGATCCACCCGCTCCGAGAGCAACCCGCGTTGCATCCGACTCATCTTCTGCAGGTGCGAAGTCAAGAAGTCCTGGTTGCACAGGATGATGCCGTCTATATACTGGAGCCGGTCACGGATATGGTAGTAGAGGCATTTGTCCGGGCAGGAAGCGCAAGCGTGCATACTAAACCGCGAGACATTGATTTTCTCCCAGATTTTCTGAGGGATCGAAAACCCGAAGTTTTTCCGCTCCTGGGCGCCAGACTTCAGGCCTGACTCTATCTCTTCGCACAGCGGGACCGCAGGATCCGCTATGTACTGGCTGGCCCGCTTGCCGCAGACATAGTGCGTCTGTCCCTTGGCTAGGATAACCTCAACGTGTGTTTTGACACGGTGATTGATGCGAACGGAAACGGGAAGATCCTGATGACCTACTCCATAGAGGGCGTGGAAAAACTGCTCCCAAACTCAGACCTGAGCGGTGAGCTGCAGTTAAAAACCGCCGTGGTCTCCACACTGAATCGGTTCATCGTAGGCAACGACACCAACGCCTATGAGTGGCACACGGAAAACGACACCCTGGTTCGGAAATACAACTGTGTCTACCACAACTGCACCGCATTCTTTACCAATACAGCAAAGGACCTGGCCATCCTCGTCCACCGCCATAAGGGAGTCTCCGTCTTCCGGGGATCGCCAGCCAAACTGTACGCACAATTCTGTTTCCATGACCCTGAGTACCTGATTGACTTGGTTGGCTATGATGACACCCACAATACCCTAACCCTTGGCTTTGCCCGACCCGGTGAGACGATTGCGAATATGTGTTTCCATGAGGATGGCAGCCGGCTTCTGATCACGACCCAGTATGAGTGCTATGAATGTGAGCTGGAGAGCGGGGCGCTGGCAACTGTGGTAAAGGCAGGCTCAAATGAGCGTTTGGCCGCCGGCCACTACAGGGGAGAGGAGGTATAGGTTGCTGTCGTGGAACACTCCGGGCAGGAGCAACCTTCGGTGAAACCGCACTGCACTTACTACCGGTGCGGTGCCGATGGGGCATATCTTCGCTCCTGGTACTACTTGATGCCAGAGCTGGATGAAACGCTGTTCCGCTACTTTGCTTCCTCTATGCCACCGGTGACTTCGGTTTTGGCGGCTCAAACGATGAAGAGGGCTTCCAGCAATACTGGTTGACCAAGGGCTTCTTCCTGGAACGGCTTCCAGAGCTGAAGCGGTTTTTCCGGCCGAAGTGCTATACCTGGCATGGGAACCGGAGGCTGAAGTTGGAGAAGGAGTTCCAACCCTTGGACGAAATCTTCGCCTGACACAAGGCAGCCATAACCAATCGGTACAGCGTGGACGACAGCGGGTTCAGCCATATGTATCTGGCGGATGATATGTCGGAGGCGATCATCACAGACAACAGGCAGCACCTGCTTTATCAGAGACCATTGAAGGGGTTTACATACCAGCAGATGAAAAATGCTTTCCAGAACTCTTTTGCTGGTGTGCATCAGGATACTTATTGGGATTTTTCAATTCCATGGTGCGATGGGACTTTGATTGGGTGTTTTGAATCCTATAACCTAAAGTATGTTGTTACAACGGATAATAAGCTACTGGGTGCGGTTGAATACAGGCCTGGCACCTCAATATTGAGATGCCAATTCAATGCTATTTGTATCAACTACAACAGCAACTACACCCATTGCAGCTCTAATGAAAACTGAAATAAGCAATCACCGATGGTAAAAATAATACAACTATTGGTTTTTCAGTTATGCAAGATTTTTCAATGGTCAACTACCTGGTATAATAATTGAAGAACCTATTTCTGGACATATCATCTTTTACCGCATTATTCAACCATTGAAAAAAATCAACATCTTTTTCTTGCGACCATACATCATAATCGACTAAGGTTGTAATTGAATAAACTTCATCGATTCGCACTTCATTATTTGTAATAAATAAAAATTCCCCAGTTTTATCATTCAATTTGTGGTGTTCCATTGAAAAGGCAATTTGCTTCAAATAAAATCTTTCGGCATTCTTAAAAAAAACTGGCCCATGATTTGATGAGCATACCCCAAAAATATCATGATTAACGTCAGCAAAGAAACCAATATCAGTTCTTACTTCCGCTGGAAGAGGTATACTATATTTTCTTATTTGATATTCCCCTGTTTCCAAGTTGTATAGACACAACAGGGAAACATCATCCATATTTCTGATATACTTTATTTCCACAATACCCCTCCCGCTAAAGTCCCAATTTGTTAATTAGCCAATCACGAAAGCCACTCAATAACTTATCCACATTTGGGTTTGGGTGTTTGGCCGACTCAATTATTTTTGAATAATCACCAAAGTACTTATCCACAAAGAATTCAAACGAGCCTCCTAAAGGATCGCCATACCGTTTTATATTAACTTCATATATGTATTCTCTTAACAACTCAGGAGTTAAATCTTTATATTCTATTCCAAGATTCCGTCTCGCTTCGTACATGAGCCTAGCTATCTCCTCATCTCCAAGGCCTTGACATCTCAATTGGTTCTCGTAACTGCTAAGATTTTGGACAGCGGTTTCATACTCTTGCCGTAATGGATTAGATTTTATGGACTCTCCCATACTAGCTATATAGTCATCTACTTCCTCCACGCTTTGTGGAAGATTATTTGCTGATTGTGCAGTTGATTCGCCTCTTATAGCTTGAGCCGCCTGCGCAGCTAAAAGCGCATCTTGTGATGTATTATATAAGTTAACCATCTCTTGAGATGGGAAAGCAGTTTTTAATAACCACCGATTGGCTGCAATTCCTAACCCACCACCTATAAGTCCATCTGCCAATACCCTTGTTGGATTAAAAGCATACCACAGCCGGTCAAACGTACCCATATGCTCCATTGCATTTGAAGTTGCAACACGCATGGTTGTACCCGACAGCATTCCAAATTTGACAAACGTGCCCATTGTTGCAACACCATGTGGCATAATGTAAGCACCAGTTGCACCAATAGCAGCCCCAGCAGTAGCACCAACTAAAATTTGGCCGACCGCAGCTTGCCAACCTCTAACTTCACCGTCCTGATAATCCTCAATGGCAATCGTAGCTGTAACTGCAAGAGCCCCCATGGCAGCACCGGCAAGAGCTGCTGCAACAAGGCCTCCTGTCGCAATAGATGCAAATATGCACACAGCTGCGACTGCAACTCCTATCGCAATATTGAGAAGCCAACCTCCAAGATTAAACGAAGTGGGCTCGTCATCAAAGGGAGGATACGTGCAAAATTCTGTTCCGCATAAAATACCCTGTTCGCCCAAAGCGTCAAATTGGTATTCCATGAACATGACGGTGTCCCCGCCGCCGGTGGGGGGATTCCCGCCTCCTGTTCCCTTGGGCACAATCAAGGCAATCCTGGCCGATGCTTGGATTGGCGAACGGCTTGTTCCCAACTGCTGTGGTGTGTTCAAGGTTACTCTGGGAGCTGTAACCTCGACTTGGAGTTTGGCGACTATTTGGATTGCCCGTGTACTTTCCAGGGACATACATTTTATATCATCAAACTTCATTTGTAAAGTCTCGCCCGGAATTCCACCAGAAAAGGTCATACTTTGCGGAAAGAGAAGCATCCTTTTCCCGTGCTCTGTTGTAAAAGCACGCATTTGAGGGTCAGTCATATCGCCGCAGATGTTTCCGTTCGTTCGCGGACTAGTGATTGCTACAGCTTCACCAGTGTTATGGCTAGGTATGTAGAGTGTTGCCCTTGTACCCCGCTTGGGCATACAATACATAATGTTCCCACTCTCTGGAATCCAGGAAAAAGGATAAGTTCCTGCGTTCCGCCCCTCATCAATATCCAGCTTCAAGCACACAATTTCATGATCTGTTTCAACAACTGTTCCAGGCAAACTCAGCCCAATAAGTTTCTTGTTTTTAATCTCATGCTGGCTAAACCAACCAGCATGACCCATTTTGTAAGAATAGAGTAATTCTCCATCTTGAAGAACTGCGTCTTGCTCGCATATGACCATAGATTGTTCCCTAAACTCCGCCTGTGCCCCCAATTGCACAAATTGATAGCTTGGAACCAAATAGCAAAAGAAGTCCGGTTTGTATACTCCTGCCAGTGAACTGCCCAACTCATAAAAGCGTTCGTCCATAATTAATGCGTATTCATCAGCAGCTAGTTCTTTTGAGGATTTGGAGATTTGTCCAAAACTGAATCTTGGAAACGGCGTAGTGGTGTCGGGAATCAACTGCGTCCCGAGCATACTGGCAAGACGCTTGATAAACGCCCAGTCGGTTTCTTCGTATTGAATCAGAGGTTTTCCTATAGTCTGATCTGCAATATCAGAAAAGTCAGCAGACGCATTTGGTGTATCACACAAAATCTCCTCTACTACTTGTCGGTATGTCATATCCACATTTTGAAAGGACCTGCTTTTCAATGTGATATCAAGTTCTGCTGTTGCACCGATAATCTTTCCTTTAGCAAGGAATACTTCTCCCCTACGCATAACTTGGAACTTATCTGCCGTCCCTCTGAATGTTGGTTTTCGCTCCCTTGCCGTTGGCTCATGCAATGTAAATAAACAAAAATCTTGACCCTCAAAATCTTGGAGACAGTCTGTAGCTGCAGAATCAGCATTTATGTACCCTTGCAAGTACATCACTCCATGTTGATTTGCACGCATTCTGAAAGACAGGTCCAAAATGTGAGTAAACTTTACTGGACCACATACCTGCATTTTTTCATGTGTTATTGCCACTGCCATATTCTCATGTCACCTCACTACGGATAAGGTTACTCTGGTCTTATGTACTGAATCCAGAGAATCACACCCTTGCCTTGATTTGTCAGAAATCCGCTCCTAAAAATTTGTGATATGCTGAACTGCCCTTGGAAGCCATCCCATGGATCGAATAGTTTTAACTTCGATGATGACATTGGGTACAGAACAACAGAATGAAATGTTCCATCTTGTCGCTGATAGTTACCTATAAACGGGGTTCCTGATCGTATTGCCTCATCAATTAAGGACGGCGAACTGTCCAGTAATCCCTGTTCGTCCCAATAATGCCCTATGGTTACTATTTCAGGGGATATACTGCTCGGGTTTCCCGTTATTATGTAGCGTAGCGCCCGGGCCTTGCCCTCATCATCTTCTGGCAAATTACCACTGGGATTTCGATAGGTATCTTTAGCGTGCTCAACAATATCTAATTGCATAGCATCTACTGTAAGCATCCCTTTGCATAATCCGCAGATTTGAGGCCGCAACCCTTGGCAATCCTTTCGAATCGTGTTCGCATGTTCAATATTTATACCAGCATGGATTGGAAGGCGATTCCGATGACAGTATTCTACGCCAACAATTTTTGCTGCAGTCGCCCAACACCAATTTATATGGTTTTGGACGTTGTGCAAGGGTTCTCTATCCATTTTCCTCTATCATACTCTTATCAGATACAATTTTCTTTACAACTGCAGGTTTACCAGGTTCCTCCGCTGGAATAGTAACAGAGTAATCAAAGCCATCTCGTTCCAACAAAATGGGTGATTCACAGCTTTCACCAGGGATATATACTCTCGTGCCGCACTCAGCAATTGCACCCAGAATTTCTGCCTGGCATCTAATACTTGGATCCAATGTCCCTTTCTCACTTTCACATGCGTAGTAATCCATCATGTTTGTCAGAATTTCGTTGGGAACTGCATATACATTGTCATCTTGCTGGCTGTCTCCAGAATCTGGGGCTATTGGCACAGTATAGCAAAGATTAATAAATTTTTGAAGGTCATCTATGGTGTGCATCTGACCAAACACATAGTTCAGTGCGTCATATTTGTCCGGATTCATACTCTTAGAATCACTAGCTAAAAGCTGTTCTATATTATGCCAGTCAAACTTCACGATTTTGCCATCCAGGCTAGTAGGGGCCAGTGCATCAATAATGTAGCCAGCGTTTTCACTCAATTGTTTCCCATTTAAAATCTTTGGCGTTTCCTGGATGGACTCACCATGAGGATCGCCCTCACCACCGACTTCCTGCATTGCGCTGTCCTGGGTATCCTGTAGATTATGCTCTTGTGCATATGCCAACTCTGCTGCATCGCTTATGTAATCCTGTCCCGAGTTGTATGGCTCAATCAATCCGCCATACCGACATACCAAAAAAGACAACGTTGTGACTGCACTATAGCCTTTTGGCAATTCCTCCCCGCTAGTAACAAGATCTCGGTCATGATGATCCAGATCACCATTGTCAACAATTCGAGTTTTGGGGTAAGTGTCTTTCCACAAACCAACAATTTCGGGCTGACATCTCCACCCACTCTCAAAACCACCAGGGGATTCTCCACAAGGGCATCCATTCTGATCCCTGGGACGGTCCTTGGTATAAGCAACTCTTTCCACAATAGGAGGTATTGGTGCTTTGCATACACCAAAAAAAGGTATGTTGTCTTTTTCTGGGCCAAACCCTGCTACACAATTTGCTTCATGAACGACAGGGTGAGTTGTAATATACACCCCATGACATTTCAGAAGGTTTAATCTGCGTGCATGGGTTCCATGCCTACAGCGGAGCAATGCTCCGCGCACCAAATACTCCATCTTTCCGTTTTCTGTATGCTCTTGCAGATAGTTTGCAATTTCTTCCTCCGTTTCAAAATCATGTTCCTTCAAAAATTGTTCTGCTGCATTTTCGTCTGGCTCACCTTTAACCAAATAATTTATCAAATAATCCTGATTCAGATAAATGGCCGCAGCACCAATACCGGTACTGGCAAGGCCGCCAATAAGTGCAAGCTTAGTGCTTGTCGGTATTGGCAACTTTACCAGTGACCGAAGTCCAAGAGTAAATTGCTCAATATAGGGATCAAGTGCTTTGGTTTGGTCTTCGGCGATGTCCCAGCCGGCCTGTCCGTCTACCGGCTCCTCCCCAGAAAGGGATTCTTGTAGTTTCTGCATGATAAGGAAGGCAACAGCCTCCCGCAACTCTGTATCCTCAATACTCAAGAGATCTTGTGATATGCGGCTAACAGTTTTGGATATAGGGCCAGGGGTGCCACGGTTTGCAAGATTGCCGTTATTCAGCATAGCTATGCTATAGTGATTAAGTTTAGCACTAAAACCAGCCCCAATTTCAGGGGTTTGCAAGAAAAGCGTTTGGTTAGGTAATGTAAGTCTGAAACCCAGTCCGTTCACATAATCGTTGTCCGCATTAATTCCTAAAATTTTACCGCGCCCTATACCATCCTTGTCTATGCGGTATAAATCGTCCAAAGTTTCTTTTGGAAAACTCTGTCCATCTAGGCTATATGTATTTTGGAAAAGATTGGGGAAAACCATGGTAGCTAACTGTATTAGATTGCCACCCTTTGAATGACCGCTCCCCATCCATGAGTGATCAGCGCTGTTTTCATCGTATATCTGCTTTGTATACCGTAAAGCGGCACATTGCATTGGAGATAAGTGCAAAATCGTGCCATCTGGTGCTTCGTACTCTTCCAAATAATCCGCATCTAAAACACCAGTGATTCCTTTCGCATTGTCAATCCAACTGCCACTAGGTGTACCACGAAAGCATATACTGTCCTGCCGTGTTTTTTCATTTTCAAAGGTACAGGCAACCATTCCATTTGGAGGAAAAATCTCCCTATTGGGATCATCAGACTGCCAACTGAGATGTCCAATTGTAGCTTTCCCAATTTCAGGGTGAGCATCAATAACATCCACCAGTTCTTTGATGTAATTTTGATATTCGCTAATCCTTTTTTCATAATCCTCAATGGATTCCCAAGTCTGGGTGGATTCATCGTATTCTCGTAGTGCTCCACTGTGAATTGCAGCCACAGTTTTATTAACGACGTTTTGTAGGGTGTCGTTTTCTTTTATTCCTGTAGATTGATCGGTCAAGGGAAGATATAGGGCTGACTGATATGTTACCTGCTCCAAAACTAGCATTTCATCTGACGCTTTTACACCTGGGATTAAATTCACTGCTTATTCACCCCTTCTCCTTCTGTCCAAATCTTTCCATAGTTCCCATAGTAACTAGGACCCATCTTATAATCTCCATGATATAAGATTTCTACTCTGTACTTGTACTTATCTGGAATACCATATCTCCAGTCTCGGGATACATCGGCATAGTGTTCCACTTCCACAAACATGAGATCAACATGAATCTTATATTTAAGCTTAACTATGGCATCTATCAACGCATCTGCAAGAGATTGGTAGTTTTCCGTATAGGGAACCCAAATAGCATACTTAACAAGATCAAACTCATAGGTGAAAAAAGTTTCTATTTCTGCATCCATGCCCAAAATTGAGGGATTACCATCAGCCACATAAACTTTACATTCCCCCAAAACTGGTTCTGCAATTTTCTGCATAAACAACTCCAGCTCATCCCGCCGTAACCGAATTGCAAAATTGTCTGCACCAGCATTACAGGCTAACTGCCAATCTTTATATTCAGAGTCTGTGCAGGTGACTGTCCCATATATATCCATTTCAAACATATCTCCATATCTTTCCAGCATACGATCCAGACGCGGCTTGTATTTGTTGTACTGGGCATCTTCCAGTCTCTGCCATAGCGGTTTTTGATTCACTTGACATCCTCCCATCGTAAATAGTAGTAACATTGCGAGTAGCAAATATAAAACGCTATCTCTCTTCATGAACCGTTTTCACCTCATTTAAGCTAAGGCCCTTTGCCCCTCGCCGCAAAAAACTCTCAACAATGTCCAGTCGCGCAACTGTGTATAAATTTCTGACCTCTGCAAGGTAGAAAATACTACGGTCATCAACTTTTCTTCTACTTATGATCCCCTCCAAAATTGTACTACGATCCCTTGTAAGTTTGCTGGCCGGATCCAAGCAATCCACATATTCTAAAATGGGCAGGTAATAGGTACATGTTTCGGCATACTTATGGCCCAATAGCACGATTTCTTTAAAGATTGTCTTGGGTTCATACATCCGAATCACATCCCTAAGGGCCTCTGTAACCATAAAAAAGGGGAATGACAGGACATCTGGAAACACTGTATGAGAGTTCTCCTTGATAAAAAACAACTGACGCTTTTCAATGTTATGAGATTTTCCAAGGCAAATATTTCTCCTATCAATTCTTTTAAACCAATCGATTATTTCAGGCGCAGTATCAAATTGAGGATCTGTCTTTAACAAGAAATATTTCACCTTTATGCACCCCTTTCCCATGTGTCTATCACGGCAAAGCGATCCATAAGACCACCAAAAATAAACTGTGTTTCCTGTATTAAATCTAGCTGTGCCAAGCCCCCATTGATTGCGGCTGTTTTCAAATTTTCAGCAAAAAACATGCCCGTTATACTATAATAGAAAGCATATATATATATCCTCCAAATGGTATCTAATTCAAAGGGACGAAGTCGGACATATTCCTTTCTTAGCTGATTCCATAGATTTGTTTTGTCATCTTCTGCAGGAGCAAATATCCACTTTGGACTCCAATATATGCAGCATTCAATGGGATCAAGGAAACTCAGGCTGTCCATAAGTGAAATTTTAAAATCAAAACTTCCAGTAATCGCACTGCTAAGCAAAAAGTTTGCCGCGACATATTGTATCGGTTGTTTGCCTTGTGTTTCTTGTTGTATTTTTGCTTGATTTATCATACAAGATATCTGCTGTGTGAGATCTGATAATATTTCTTCTTTGTGGTCACTATAATATGCAAAAATCTTGAAGTAGTTTTCCTGCATTCTGTCACGCAATACTTGACCCGCAGCTTTGTTAATTTCATCTTGCCGATTCATCCGCGCCCTCCAATCAATCCAGATGGACCTGAGCCCCCTTGAAAAATAGCTTATTCTGCATATCCATCTCGGTTCCTCCCTGCCGGAATGTTAACCGTTCTGGTGCTGTGACATTCAGAGTGGAGGTTGTGCTGGTAATATCTACCGAAGCCTCAGATTGGATTACAATGGCCTTATCGCTGACGATCTTAATTCCTTCCTGATCAGACAGTTCTATTGACATTCCCTTATTATTCGTCATAAGGAGCGTTCCCGGAGTAAACAAAATCTCCTTGCGCTGCTTATTCATAATAGACTTGAAATCAGGATTACTCCTCTCAGGTCCAGACAGAAGCGGCAGGTGAACTGCGCTGGCCACATAGACTTGCTCGTCGTGCTCGTTGGGTGCATACAGGCGGATAGAGTCTCCTACCTCGGGCATACAATACCAGCCAGTCCCGTCCGGTGTAGAGTACACCGTGGCATAGGGTAGCCACCGCACCCCGGCCTCTTCATTTTCATCCTTGTCGATTGACACCTGCACCACAGCCTTCTGCGTTGCGGTAATTTTCCCGGAAAGGGAGTTCCCGATCATCTCCAGGTTATACTGTTTGGGAACCTGCAGCCCGGCCTTGGGAGCCAGCGTATAGGTATGGTACAGTTCCGCCCCTTCAAGCTCTGTATCAATTGCGCTGATATAGAGTGGCTGATTATTGAAGCTGATACACTCGCCCAGAACATACACCTCGCGGGACTTATAGCGGTAATAGGTCATATCCATTTCGGACTGGCCCTCAACGCCATTGCGCTGGTTATAGAGATAGGTTCCGACATTCTTTGAGATGGCGTATGTTTTGCTCTCGATCCGCACCCGGGGAGCATGGTCATGCAGGCCAAAATCATAGAAGGGCCGCCCCGACAGGTTGTTCGCAACAAGCACAGCATTGAAGCGGCTGGCCATGCGCTTGGCAAAGGCCCAGTCCGTCTCATTGTACTGCAGGATCACGCCGGGGATCTTTTCATCCTTCCCCACGTTCATTGTTACAGAGGCACCCTGGTACCGCTTGTTCAGGACATTGATAACCTGGCTATAAGTAAGCGGCGGGGCCTGGAAGGACCGGATGTGGGGATTCAGATCCATCAAATAGCTGCCAGACCGAACGGTGGCGCTCAACAGCCGCAGCTGGTTCTCCACCTTGATGCTCATTTCCGTAAGCACGCCAGCAAAGATCAACAGCTGCTCGCCGTTCTCGCCCGTGATGGAGACCTGAATGATGGGGTTCTCCTGCTGGGCAATCGCAATACAGTTTTGCTCCTGCTCCTGGTCGATATGGCCGGAAAAAGAGATATACCCATGTTCGTTGACCTGCTGATGTCCCTTGACGGAGAGAATGTCCAACAGTTGGCATGGATTGACATGAATCAGATTGTCTCTCATACTTGCTCCTCCTCCTTTGTTTCAATCGACAGGATTGCCTGCCGGGCCGCTTCTTTCCATTCGTTCATATCGTTGTATTTGCAGTTGAAGGTGCCATGGATCAACTGCTTGTCCTTCCAAGGCAGGACATACATCATGTAATAGACCTGCTCGTCAATCGCAAAGCCTTTATAATCAAACCAGCAGACGGGTATCTGGCTGGCAGTTTGTTCGTCTTTCATGTCATAGAAGGTATTTGCCGGGTTCATGCGCTGGATGACGGCCTTGAGCTGGGAGGCGAGGGAGCGCAGCTGCTCAGGCCGCACCTGCTGGGGCACGATGCTGAAGGTAAAATTTACGCTGGTATCCAGACTGGTCTTGATGATCTGCGGCCGGTTCTCCGACTGGTACTTCACCCGCACCATAGACTGCGGCATGGTCACAAAGGTGGTAGGCAGCATGATCGAGAGGTCCATTGGCTCCAGCAGTACCCGTTCAAATTCCAACAGCTCGTCACGGATATAGAATCCCGTTTCCAAGCTCTGATACTTTTCTTTTTTCTGCTGACGCTTGAGCTCCAAGATTTGTTCATCTAAGTAGTCCATAAACGAACCTCCCGTAAATATTTCTTGTTCATTAAAGGCAGGGCAGGCCCCATCGCCGGGGACTGCCCTTTGTATGCAGCTACCATTAGCGATTCCCCAAATAGGTCATACATATATCACAGGGAAATATTTTAATGAGCCATGCTTCAATCAATAAACAGAACTCTGAATGAGCCCTTTTTCAACTTTACTTGTTGTAAAATTGAGTCCACAATTTGTTTAGCGTAGCAAACATTTTGACACAGAACGCTAACCAAGACTTCTGGACCATAAGACTGAATATAATTTATGCGGATTGCTAAGTTGGATGGTACATGAACCCCAACATAACGTGAAAAGGAATAGTTTATGCTGGTAATATCATCTTTAGCATCAAACAAATTGAATTCTTTATTTCCACTGAACCAGCACTCTTCAATCGAAAATTGTGTCTCTATCTCTGACAAGAAATTTACTAATGGGGCGTGTCCAGGAGCTAACCATTCTTTAGGACATTCTGCACGAAACCGTATTGAATAAGAACCTTCAGTCTCACACGGAAGAAAATCCATACTGTCTACGCCATATCCCAAAACTGTACTATGATTGTCTACATAATCTTCCACAAAAATATATGCACAATAAAACAGCAGTTTTGTAAATGTGTCGTGTGAGAAATAGAAACGATTGCCATGGGTTTCAACAATTTGATCGGGGGGAGTTCCTTCGGAAGAAAACCCCCATCCAACTCCAGTCAACATGGTGTAATAAAAATACCAGAACGGTGGTGCGACGGGTGAACTGTTTAAAATATGTTCTATATGCACTCGCATTTTAACATCATCAATCTTATGCTTTGCACCGCGGGCCATGTTGTACCCTTTAAAATAATTCCAATATTCTAAATCACAATCCATAACATGTGAGACTAAACCGCCATCTTCTTCCCCCATTCTTTCCAAATAAGCCTTATAAGAAGACGGGATCGCCTGTCCAAATTTGCTTATAACAATTTGTTCTAGTTGCTGAATATCTTTTGGGGGAGCAGGTTTTATTTTCAACTTCCCCATCGGTTCAAACAATGAAATATATCGATTAATATTGCTAAACAGCTCTCTCTCTGAATTTGGTGGATGTACAAATAGCGATGGAAAATCGTATTGCATGAGATTAAGTCACATCCTTTTTATTATACGATTAATAGTAAGTAAATAAATGCAAAGACAAACTGGCAACTAAGCTAGAAAAGAAAGAGGTGGGATTGTGCTAGATCATCTGTCTATGATTCCGTTGCGTATTCGTAATAGTTTGTTACATTATGTTGACATTGAGTACAAGGCTCCATTTGGGCATATACATAGATCAATCTAGGATCTCTAAATTCGTCAGTTGAATGTGGTATTTCCCCCTTTTCATTAGGACCCCCTCTCCAAACCGTATCGCCACCAGTAATTGCATACTTATTGGAATGTGCAGTCTCCATCGCTTTTGGTTCCGCGCATCGATTTAGTTGAAGAGCTGCTCCTGGACAGTTATCCAACCGATTTAAAGGCATACCTATGCCAGAAACAGCATATTCTTTGGAATAGTTAACACCTTGTGCGTGCCGTTCATTATTTAGGCGAATCAATTCTTTATGTAATACATATGCTACATTTGTGTTTTCCGCATATGCTTCCAGATGTTCTGTTGAAAATCCGACAGAAACAGAGCCGTCTGAATGTGTCAATACAGTCACAGCACCATACATTTTGGGTTCAATTTTGCCGTAATATTCTAGGCGGTTCATAACTGCAGCAACATATTGTGCTTCCATCTGCGCATTGAGTGTGCGATCTGGGAATTGACTTCCATCTTTCCAAACACTTCCACGCCTGTTTTCTTCCACTATGGCGTTAGCTGCTGTTCGAATTTCATCTTTGTGATTTTTCTTTGCAAGTTTTTTTGCTTTTTTTTCGGAATAGCCTTTGTCTATGTATTGTTGAGTTAGTATGTAAACATATTTTTCATAAGCATCTTTATAACATTTGCTCTTTCTAAATCCGCTAGGATCTTCATAAAAAACCGGATTATTTGCGCAATATACATACAGATTTAACCCATCACCCCGATAGGTATCCTCCTGTGTAAACTTCGCAATAACCGGGTTATAGAACCTAGCCCGCAGATAATACTGCTGTGTAACAGGGTCCCACTGCTGTCCTGTGAACTTGAACCGATTGGAAACGGCCTCCTCCTGGGCCGTGATGTTCCCCCATGCGTCATACTCATAGCGGTTCTGTACCGCACCGGCTTCATCGACAATATGGGTGGTTGACCCCATCTCATCGGAAACATAGTGGTAGTACGTCCGGGCGCTGTCGGCACTGGAGCTGGCCGCAATCAGCTCCGTGCCCCGAATCAGGCGGTTCAGGCTGCTGGTATCCTCTTCGGTCACGACCTCCCGGTTCTGGTTGAAGATAAACTGCACCAGATTGCCGTTCTCCTCCATCTCATACCGCAGCCCCTCGGCATCGTAGCGGTTAAGCTGGATATGGCCGTCAAAGGTCTCCACCTTCTCTGTGCGGTTGAAGGCGTCGTAGCTGTACCGGGCCTTGTCGTCCGCCAGCAGGTTGCCGGCGTGGTCATACTGGAACATGGTGGTGACGCCGCCCTTGGTGAAGGCGGTCAGCCGGTTCCGGGGGTCGTACTGGTACAGTTCCTCCACGCCGCTGGCGATCCTGCGTGTGCGGTTGCCCGCCTTGTCGTAGAACAGCTCCTCGGTGTAGGAGGGATACTCCACCTTTTTCAGTTGGTTCAGCGGGTCATAGTGATAGAGGGTATCACCTCCAAGCTGACGCTTCAGCGTCCGGTTGCCGTTGCCGTCATAGAGATACTGGTTCTCCGCCAGCAGCTCTCCGCCGGACTGGACAAGCAGGCCGGTGAGATTTTTGTCCAGGTCGTACTGGAACTGCCGTTGGATCGGACCGTGGGACTCCGCACGGATGGTGCCATCGGCGTTGTACTCATACGCCGCCAGCCTGTGCCCATCATCCCAAACTTCGGTCAGCAAATCAAGGGGAGAATAGACGAACTCCGTCACTTTCCCTGCCACGTCGGTCTGGCGGATCTTGTTCCCATTGCCGTCATAGGCCAGAGCCAGCAGCGTCCGGCCGCTGGCGGACTTGCGGATCATCCGGTCCAGTGCGTCATACTCATAGGCGTACCGCATTCCGGCGGAGATGGCGCACTTCAATAAGCCCTCCGGGGTGTATTCGTAAAAATCACCCAGAGCGCCGTCTTTTACTTTTTTGAACAGGGGAGCGCCATAGAGGTTGTAGCCAAACTCCACGGTCACGCCGTTGCGGTCGGTCTTACGCACCAGGCGGCCCTCGGCGTCATAGCCGTACAGCTCCCGCTCGCCGGTGGGGTCCTGGATAGCGGTAAGCTTGCCTGCCCGGCCATACTCATACAGCGTGGTGTGACCCTCGCCGTCGGTGGAGCTGACCATGTTCCCGGCGCAGTCATAGGAGTAGAACTCAGTGGAGCCATCGGCCTTGGCGATGCCGATGATACGGCCCCAGCTGTCCAGACGGTAGGTGGTGCGGTTCTGGTTGCCGTCCACCACGCCCACAATGTTGCCCCGTGCGTCGTACTCCAGCTCCTGGGCAGCGCCGCCGCGGGTCTGTATCTTGACCCGGTCGCCCGCCAGATCGTAGCAGAACTCCGCGCCGCTCTGAAGCCCGTCCAGATGCTGGAGCAGGCGGCCGTCCGCGTCGTAGGTGTTGGTCTGCAGCACATGGCCATCCGGGCCGACCACCGTCAGCACCTGGCCCCTGTGGTTATAGGTGTACTGGTAGCCCGCGCCGTCATCGGCCTGGGCATTGTACTGGTTGGGCCGTACCACCTTGGAGAGCCGCCCGTTGCCGTCGTAGAAGCTGCGGGTTACGCTGCCGTCTTTCTCAATGCGGCGGATCTCACGGTTGAGCAGGTCGTACTCGATCACCGTCCGCCGTCCCAAGCTGTCGGTGATGCCCACAAGGTTCCCCGCCTTGTCATAGGAGAACAGGGTGCGGTTGTGGATTCCGCTGGCCTTCTCACGATGGGTTTCGGCAATGAGGCGGTCTACTGCGTCATACTCGCGCAGAATCTCGCCGCCGGTGGCAGTCTGGATACGGGTGATGTTGCCGCTCTTATCATAGCTGTATGTGGTGGTGGCAAAGCCCTGGCCGCCGTCAGGGCGGTCAATGGAGCTGGACTGCTCCACCATACGGCCCGCGGCGTCATACTTCCAGAGGAAGATCTGATACAGCCCATCGCTCAGGCGGCGTTTTTCCTTTGTCCGCTGGTTGATGCTGTTGTAACCGTATTCCACCGCCGCACCGGTAGAGTCGCTGACCTGCACCAGACGGCTGTTTTCATCATAGGCAAAGAAGATACTGAGGACAGGGCCGGCTGCGCTCTCTACAGTCTGGCCATCCTGATAGCGCCGCTCCTCAATCACATTGCCGGCCTTGTCGTGGCGGTACTCGGTCAGCCGATAGCGGATGGAGCCGTCCGAACCCTTATCAACCGGTTCCCGCTTCTCCATCAGCCAGCCAGCAGAGTTATAGCGATACAGTGTGCCAATGCGCGTTTCATCTCTGTCCCCAGACAGATAGCCTGCGGCATCGATCAGCTTGACGATATCGCCGCGCAGGTTGTAGACATACCGCTTTTCTACCACGCCATTGGGCGCGGTGATCTGAACGAGGCGGTTGACCTCGTCATATTCATAGGCATACCCGGGGCCGTCATCCGCCGCAGGGTCATAGTCTGTAGGCTGGACCTTCTTGACGATATTGCCGTTGGCATCGTAGAAAATGCGCTCCACACCGCCATCCGGGTAACGGATGCGGATACGGCGGTCTTCCGCGTCGTAGTCATAGACAATGCCCTCACCATCCCTGGTGATCGGGTCATAGGTATTGGGATTGATCTCCTTGTGGATATTACCGTAGAGATCGCGGGGAGTAGCCAGCACGCTGCCCACAGCGTCCACAGTGGCCACCAGCTTGTCCATGGCGTCATAGTGGTAGTGCGTACCCATCTGGTCGTCTGCGGCGTGGTCGTATTGGTTGGGCCGCAGGAAGCGGATCAGGTTGCCCAGCCGGTCAAACTCCCAGGAGGTATGGTGGCCCATGGGGTCTATCATCAGGCACATGAAGTCCAGGTTGTTGTAGCTGTACCGGCGCTCTCCAAACTCATTGCGGACAGACATGCAGCGGCCAGCACGGTCATAGCTGTACTGGATCTTGCGTCCATCGGAGAGCGTTACAACCGCCGGATCGGGAGACATCCCCTCATAGCTGTACCGCAGAGTATTTCCGTTCGGGTCAATAATCTCAGATATACGCCCGTGCGTATCATAGAGGAACTGATATATACTGTACTGGTTTCCGCCCAGAACGACCCGCATCTCAGTGCGGTTGCCATACTTATCATAGCTGTAGCTGGTATCCCGACCGCTGTTATCCCACTGCCGGATCAGATTCCCGTTTTCATCGTAGGCGTAGTTGACCACCAAGCCATTGGGCAGACGCTCTTCCAAGAGCTGGCTGTCCTCATCATAGACACGATGAAGCTCCCCACCGTTTCGGTCCCGCTCCCAAATGACGTTTTGATTTTTGTCAAAGCGCACATCTTCAGAAGTTCCGTCGGGGTATACAGTCCGCTCCACCAGACCGTCCTTATTGTAGTGGAAGAAAGTGCGGTCATCCTTGCCAACCGTCTGGAAAATAGTTGTCCGGTTGCTGTCATCGTAGAGCACAACAAACTCTTCGCCGGTGGCCAGAAACTGGCGTGTCACGCGGCCCGAGAAGTCATACTCATTGCGGACATACTGGTGCCCATTCTGGTCAATGACCGATGTGAGCCAGCCCTCCGGTGTATAGGCGTAATGGATCGTGCCCTCGTCCGCAAGGCGGGTGCTGGTCAGCAGTTCACCGTCATAAGTATAGCAGATCTTTCGCCCGATCACGTCTGTGATGGACGCGAGCTTGCCCTGTTCATAGGCAAACTCCAGCACCTGGCCGCTGGAAAATTCCATGCGCTGCAGGGTGTTGCCCAAGTAGCGGAGCCACACCCGGTTATTGTTGCGGTCGGTAATCATGAGGAGGTTTCCAGCAGTATCATACTGGTACTGCTTTCTCTCCTTCACCATATGCAGGCAGAACCCGGCGTCCGTCTCTTTCAACTGATAGGTTCCGTTTCCTGTCTTGTTGTTGTGCCAGCGGCCATCCTCAGTACGGTCAAAGTGCTCCAGGTGCATATCCGGTAAAACCACCGTTGCCGTCTCGCCATTGACCCACACCCGTGTTTCGATACTCAAAAACCATCTGGAGCCAAGAATGCCGCCTTTGTTTTCATAGCAGGACTCATAGACACGTACTAGCTGGAAGTCTTCACCGATATCCTTTACAATGAAATCGGTATTCCTGATCCGCTGGCTGCCGGTCACCATGTCAATGGGGTCGCCGCAGGAACTCTGCTTTTCTTGAGGCACTTCAGGAGCATCGGTATCAGGGGGCTGCGGCTTTTTTGCACCTGTACCATCGCCGTCGCCATCATCAGTGGGCCGGTTCTCGGGGCCGTCGGGGGCATCCCCTGATTTGGGTTTAAGGGCGTCCGCCGCCTTCATCGCAGGACCAATATACCCCTTCATATTGTTGAGCATATTGTAAGTAGCATCCCACTTTTCCTGGCCAGAGGCGTTGCTGAACACAACAGAGAAGAACGTCCCTATCGAGTACAGTGCATCCTGTGCGCCCACAACGAGCTGGATATTATCAATGAAGTCGGATATCTTACCGAACCATTCCAGCGCCACAAGGATCTTTTTGAATTTCTGAGTCTTTCCCAGAACCTTCCCAGCAAAACCAAGAGCGGAACCGCCCGGAATGCAGCCCAGCAGATTAGCGGCAGCGCCGGCATAATCGCCGCGGCAGAAGGAGATGGCGGCGTTCGCCGCACTGGCCACGACATTGAGCGGAGCACATAGACTGCCGACAATACCGACAATATCCAATGCCAATTGGACACCATCCAACAGGTTATCCAGAAAAGTATTGGTATTCTCCTGCAGCAAATCATATGTACGGCCACGGAAAAAGCCCAATTGGTGAAATTCCGTACATTGAGCGAAAATATTGGCATTGTCAATCATCAGGTAGCATTCCTGCACCTGAAGCATACAGCAGTTCAGGCCAAAGATAGCAACTTCTTGTGTTTCAACATCTTTAAATTCAATGTCATTTTCGTCCTTGTCACCTTCACCACCACCACTGGGGGCAGGTGGTGCAAACCAAGACAGGAACGTGTTCACTGGAGAAGCAATTTCATTAAAAACTGCTCCGCCGACAGCTCCAATAGCCTCAATGCCAGCCTCCACCACAGAGGGATCGCTGGGTGCGCCGCCATGAGCGGCATGATAATTTGAGCCTGCAGTCTCAGCACTTAGGAAGTTATTCGCCTGCACGCCTTGCTCCTGAAGAATCTCCTGGGTCTTTTGCGGATTGTCGGCATCCTGAACCAGTCCTTGGATATAAATGCTCTTATCCGCCTTGAAATAGACATCCTTTGTCGCAGCGATCTCAATGCCTTCTTCGTCAGACAGGACGACTCTAAGCTGCATACCGCCCTTGCCGTCCATCTCACTCCGGCAGCCAGTGATATCCAGTTCAGCGCCTTTGAACTTGATCATCCGATTCTTGGAGGTCAACACCTTCTCTTCTGGGCGCAGGAAGTCGTCCCGGGTAATGTCAACGTGCTTACTGCCAAGGCAGACGAAGGTCCCATCATTTTCAAAGTAGCAAAAAACCGTGTCTCCAATATCCGGCATAACATATACGCAGTCACTCAGGTAACTGGCATATGGGATCCACCGAGTTCCGCCGCTGCTATCTTTATCAACGTCAAACTGCACCTTAACATAGCTGCCGGAAACATCCAGCACCTTGCCGCTGATCACATTGCTGCTATGTAATGCGGGAGTACGCCCTTGGGCAACATCTGTATTGCCAACAGGAGCCTCGTCCTCAGTAGGCGCCTGGGCCGGGACCGGCAATGCACCGGTCATCCCTGTATAGGTGACATTGTTGTATACCGTTCCAAACGCCGAAGTGATCGCGCTTTTGACTATAATAAAAGTGCGGCCATTTTTCTGGACACAGTGACCAACACCCAAGGACAAATTAGCCACTGGGCCGCCACGCCGCTCCATTTCAAACGCCATCAACTGCGGATTCGTTGTCTGCTGATGAAGCCGCAGCGCAGAAATATCTTTTTCGATAACATCATCCGGGATATCGCTGGAGCTGTCCATTGAGAAGGGGACAACCCCTACACTGATTTGGAAACCGCTCGTCTTTGCGTTGACAAACAGGCTCAGCCCAAACTGGTTCGCAATCCGTCGCGCGAATGCCCAGTCCGTCTCATTCTGCTGATAGATCATCTGGGAAACAGGCGGGTCCTGCTCAAACGTCAGCAACGCACCATACGGGCTTAGAACCGGCGTCAGAATATCCTTCAGTGTTTTGCCAGGATCCTGGAATGTACGGCACTTCGGCTCGATGTCCGCCAGGTAGGACTGTGTCTGTGCTGTTACCAGCAACTCGGCATACTGTGTAAATTGCTCCAACTTGAAATTGGTACAAATACCGCAGAAAACCTTCTTGCCCTCAAAGTCCAGAACCTCAATCGGCGACTGCTCCAATTTGCTGAAATCAGAGGGCTGTGAGCCGTCCAGCACCAAACGAAGCATCAACTGCCCATGCTCATTCACCAGCTCCGCAGTAGAGATGCTTTTTATGATATGGTATGAAAATGATGCCTGAACTAACAGATGGCCCAAATCAAGTACATCACTCATAACGCCGTACCTCCAAGAGTTTTGCTAGTCTGCGCTTAACTATCTTTTCTATGGCCAGGAAGGTAATTACAACTACAAAGGTGATAATCAGCCGCACCACCAAGTCAACCATCCATGAGGCCTTACCATAACGGTACATATCCAAAACATAGACAGGGTTTACATCATAGTCTTCGGACATCTGGTTCAGCATTCGCCGCTCTTCGGTCGTGGAGTATCGGATATAGCCGGTTGGATAATCAATTTCCCCGTTCAGCAGATTCTGATAAAGCAGGTAGTCGTCAAAATACACGCAGATATAGGAGCCATCCTCCAGCTCCAGAAGGTGGTAACTATTATAAAACGCACCAGTCAAAAACCAGCGGCTGACCGTATGGAACATATTGAGCGGGTATGAGAACACACAGTATTCCGGGACGTTTACGGTCTTCTTTATACCATGTCCACGGGTGTAATGCGTTCCTTCCTGTTTGAGATCCCTCAAACGTACCAATGGGCAAGGGATAATTTCACGACCTACTACCGTCGTGGGTTCCTGTTTCCAAAAAAGCTGCTCAACATCGTCTTGCTCCTGTAGCTGAGAAACGTCGCTGGTGGGTTTTTGCCCCTGTTCGGCGCCTGTCCCCACCCCAATATCATAGAGCCACCCGGTTGGAAAAGAACCCATGATAATCCAAAGGCAGGCAATCAAGCCAATCAGTGTCTGCGGATGAAAGCGCAGTGTGGACTGCTTATCTTTCCAGTTCATCGTAGGTGCTCCTTTACGTTGAAAAGTATTACTTAAAGCAGGGAACACCCAGCTGCGAAAGCCACCGCTGCAATTTCTTGGCGGGGAACCCGGTAAGTGTATACTGCTCACCGGCACGGCTGTGGATGGTCACCGCGGTAATGAACAATATCCGGCTGACAGAAAATCCTTTGACTTCAGGTAAAGCAACATCCATAAGGACTGTGCCAGACATGGACATATGGAAACATATTCTTCTATTTGTTACATAGATAGTACCCTGATACATCCGCGAAGAGAGCCCCCACTTCTGTTTAAGGGACATGGGGCCACTACCCACCAAAGTTTCATTTGATGCCAGTTGAAATCGTGCCATTGCGATTCTCCTTTACCGCATCCAGATCAAGGGAACCCATCGCTCCAATCAGTCAGTCATACCAGGTTGACTGGCACCAGGTCATATCCGGTCGTAACCCGCCGCAGCATACTTTCCGCGACAGGCAGAGAAACCAGTATCACATTTTCAACAGGCCCTGCAACCTGAAATATCTGGTGTGCTTGAACAGATCTGAGCCGAACGACCAGATTTTCAAGCATTCCATTGGAATAAAAGGTGGTTTCTTGATCCATGCAATCTACCGATTTGAGCATTGGACTCCAATATAATGGAGAAACATCTATCTCGGGGTCGTTTGCAAATACCTGGACGCTTTTAAACTTCATCTGCGATTCGTATAAGCCCCAAAGGCGCTTCATCTTATTTTCAATCAGGAGCGTTGGTTGGAAAAGCACATCGCAGATTTCCATCTGCGGAGAGTACTCGAAATATGCAACCTGATGTTTGGGAATTTTCTTAGGATCGATAACCATCCCCGTTGTTACAGGCCCCTCCACAGCAAAATGAAATATCTTAATTGGGTTGCTCAAAGATGCGTCCGGCTTCAGCCAAAAATATTCAAAAGACTTCATCGCTCACCCCTCCTCCGAGCTGATTTGATTTTGAAGGGTTGGGCAGAGTACACTGTTGTCTGCGGATAGTTCAATGAACTGACATGAACCAATTTGGGTACTGCCAAGATTTGAATCGTTAAACTGGACGCGCTCAAGCAGGCAATTTGTGAAGGTAGTTTGCCCACACGACACGCAATCCTTTTTTTCACGGCTCTGTCCAAGGTCAGACCATACGCAGCTGAATCTAACGTCCGTAAATCGCGTTGCGTAAAACTCAGCTCCCATTATGCTCAGGTCCGATAAGGTGCAGTTTTCAAATGTGCAATCAACGAAAAGCGCATCACAGAGCGCACATTGTTCAAAGACAACATTCCGAAATGTGCAATGATAGAATTTGCTATCTGTTAGAAACAGCTCCGTAAAGGTTTGCTCTGCAAAGGTGCAGTCTTTGAATTTGGAAAACCGTGCATCTGTTCCGTTTTCCAAGTAGGCCAAGTCGAGTTCTGGCCGTTCACCCAGCAACGGGAGTTGACGTTCCATATACTCACCCGCAGAAACAAAGAAAAATATTTGTTTCCGCACAGCAGCCCACTCCTCAGACTGCGGAAGCTGACGCAAATGCGCCTTCATCATCATGCAATAGGTAATCAAAATATTTTGCGCCGCTTCAAGCGCCTTTGCCCTGATTTCTGGAGGGCGGATATAAGTATTTAGCGCCAATTCACCGCACTTGCGTTCGAGCGCATCAATGAAGTCGGCCCAACCATAAAAAAGCCAGGGGGCGGGAATTTTTTCGCTCAGAACAGGATCAGAACCAAAAGGAATGTCTTCGTATGCCTCGATCAATATAGCAGGCTTACCCTGCAGCAGAGAGGTCCACAGTACTGAGAATGTCAGAATACATATTTGGCAATCCATCCGTTCCTGCATTTTGGCAAGTGCTGCCAAGAAGCTTTTCCCGTGGGCCAGCAGCAGCTTTTCCGCCCGTTCATAGTCTTTGCCGTATTGCTCAGTCACAGTTTGCGTCCACTCAGTGAACAACGGCACAAAGCATTGTTCTTGGAACTTCTGTGTGGCTTTTTCTCGCTCCATTCAGCTGCGCACCTTTCCTGCTTTTCTATTGCTATGTCAAAATAACATTGGGCGAGGTCATCGTAATTCCCTCGTTGCGAATATCCACATAGGAAGCCTGGGTTCCCAATAGGATATGGTTCTCTGCCACTATATTCACCGTATCGCCGGCCTGTATATTGACATTACAGGCCGAGGTAATGGTGATATTCTTATCCGAAATAATCTCGATCCCTGTTGCGTCCATGAGGTTGATGAAGAGTTTTGCCTCTTTGCCGATAATCATCAGCCCATCCTCAGTTAAAAGGATCTTTTTCCCATTAGGGCCGCTCCAGATCTTGTCCGTAACTCTTTCGCCGGGATTGACCTGGATGGAGCAGGCTGCAAACGCCTCCCCCTCGTTGCCAGACGGGAAGAACACCCGCACCTCGTCACCAGCAGCCGGCATACTGTACCACCCGCTGCCATCCTGCGATGAGTAGGAGGTTGAGTAGGGGAACCACCAGTCGCCGCCGCCATCATACGAAGCGTCAATGGAGTTGAAAAAGACCTGCACCTTGTCCATCTCCACATTCTGCACGATTCCAGTCATGATTTTGCCGGCCGCCTGCGCGTTGGCTATGGGCGCAGCCGCGAAACTGGTCTTGCGACCGACTGTGTATTTGCATACCAGAGTTCCATCCTCCAGATAGGCCTGCACACCGCGTACATAAAGCGTGCTGCCATTGAGAGATATGGCATCTCCCATATAGGCATAGTCAAAGGATGTTACGACATCACCGCCAAAGTCGGAAGACATTGCTCCGCCGCCTGCCACAGCGGAAAAGCGGCTGTATTCGCTGACTTCCTTACCGGTATCGTACTCCACCGCCGTGATCGTTCTTGATTTGCTGGCGGGCGGCGGGCCCACATAGATAAACGGCTTTTTTGCGGTAATACTGGCGCAGGCGGGCGATTTCAGCGCCGACGCCATGCGGATGGTGAATTGCCAGTCTGTTTCATTGCACTGGATGATAAAGGCGCCCGTCTGCTTATCTGTAGCGGTTACTGTGATCGTGCCTCGTCCGCCAATCATTTTGCTCAAGACCTGTCCGTAGGTCATGGTTGTACGCTGATAGGTCTTATTTGCGGGCGCAACATCCAGGGAAACACTGGTGGTTTTCGCCTCAATGGTGACGAAAGCATAATCGTTTTGCCGTTCATGAACCAAGTTCGTTACCAGGCCATAGAACAGCTGCGACGGCTGCCCCTCGGCGGAGGTAGTAATATCAATGGCGAATGTCTCATCGACCCTCTGCGTAAATTCCATTGCGTCAGCATAGGGAATCAAGCCTGTCATTTTGGCTGTGCCGTGCTGATTGGGGAAATGGGTGATTTCCAGACTTAACAGCTTGGAGTAGGGAACCCCTACGATTTTTATCGTGTCATATGTAATTGCACTCATTCTGACGCTCCTTCTTCAACAGGGGAAAAAGAACCGACGATTTCCTCTGCTATTGGTAACAACCGCTCCTTATATTTTCGGTCGAACATAACGGTTCCAATCAAGAGCCGTCCCTCCAGAATGGTGTAGAAGATATATGAATAGCTAACACCCTGTAAAGCGTTCGCTATTACCTCCATTACACCGATGTTGCCATTCTCACGCTGCTTAATATCGCTTTTGATCACACGGGCTTTCGGGCCCATGCGTTCCATAAGTTGCTTTGCAAACGGGAGCAGTTCCGGGATGCCCTCAACGGACATCTCATGGGCCGTCCAATTGAATGCCACAATGAAATAAGAATAGCTATTCCCATACAATTCCTGGGGCGGATTGCCGGAGGGAAACATGATCTTAATTTCCGCTTCCGGGCGTAGTTCAAAATCCACGGGCATACGAATCACAGCATGTCCGTCAAGGACTTTTAAATCGTCAAACTTGGTGGGGATACGGAAAATCTCGACATGATCGTCGTATATCGACTGCTTCTTTTCCTCCTCCACGGTTTTTGCTGAGTGTCGGGCCTTCTCCACACTTTCGGCTTTTTTTTGAGCCTTCAGAATTTCTTCATCGTAGTGTTCCATTTTAACCCTCCAACTGCTGCGGCATGACTGCGAGTGCGAACTGAGACATTGGTTCCTGGCTACCGTTGAGCCCAACAGCATCATAGTTCATCATGGATTGATTTAGCGACATACCTATAACACTGCTGTTCTGAACTGCAGGGGCCGTTTCACCTGGCATCAAATATTGTACGCTGCATCCCTGTTTCACAAGGAAATCCGAAATGCCTGGAGAGAATACACCATTGGGCGACTGGACCGCGCCATATTCTTCCATTCCAAAAATGATATCCGCAAAGGATGGAGCGGTTTGTGGAGAAACAGCCTTCATCGCATTATATGCAGCGACCGCACCACCTGCGGACAGGTTTGCAGGCTGCTGGAACATCTGAAATGCACCCAACTGGGACATATCTGTGATAAAGCCCTGCTCATTTAACGCATCCGGCGGCATTGAAGCGGTCTGGTTCTGCACAAATTCCTCTGCCCTCTGGGCGGCTGTCATTTGCAATGGCGCCATGGGGGCATCCGTCAGACCAAGGGCAGGCATAACGCGGCTTGCTGTGATAGCCGAGTATGTAGACATTGTCGCCATGGCCAGCATATTCACAGCTGCAGCAGGCGTTTGGGTAGTAGCCGCAGGACCTTCGCCACTGCTTGAGACCGTACCAGAACTATCGGTAGCCTCTGATGGAGGAACCGCAGCGTTAATTTTCGCCATTGCTGCTGTCAATGCCTCCTGTGCCCGGTTGTCTACCACATTTTTGTCTTCCTCTGTCTCAGCCGGAGCTTCCCCCTCTGAGGCTTGTGCCCCATCAGGAGTACCTTCTTCCTCCATGATGGTAATTGTGCCGCCATTTCTGCAGGATAGGAAACTGTCCTTTGTGAGTACAGGCGCACCATCCAAAATGTGCTCTTCATCGCAGTTTTGCCAAACCTGGGGAGTATCTGGTTCACATTTGCAGCTGATCAGGCCAATATCCGCCAAAATATCCCCCATACCCTTGCCTGTTACAGCAGTTACGACCATAGCCAGGGGATTTCCGCCAAGCAGGAAAGACATAACACCCTTTTGCAGTTGGATTTTAGGATTCGTGCCTGATTTACAGTTTCCAAACCCAATTACAGTGTCCGTTGTATGGTCATTCGCATTAAGAAGCGGCTGCTGTTCTGGACCAACGATAACGCCATGATCCACTACGATATTCAGATAATTGCCTTTTGGCGCGGTGCCGCAATCGCACATTGCCTTCATTCCACGGGTAATATATATTGGCCCATGAGAAGTTCCTTCTTCAGGCATACCAGCACCTCCTACTCTACGATAATGGTCCTGCGCCCAGACCTGCGGTTCCTTTGCGGTGCATTTCCACCTTCCTTCAACTGCTCCAGCCGGGTCAACAGGCCCTGATACAGTTCCTGATTACCGGTGGTTTCATCATCCATGCAGTCACAGCGTTTTAAATAGCTTTGGACTACCTTTGCAGGCAGCGCATACTGCTGTGCCAGCCAGTTTATGCAGACGGCCGCATCCAATGCCGGAACATCGGCAATTCCCAGCACTTCTTCCGCATAGGCTTTTGTGATGGCAGGAGATAGCCCGTTGCTCTCCAGGGCAGCATAGGTACTGTGAATGATATTGAGGGTGTCGTACAGGGTATCCCTGTCCCGGAAATCGGTATAGGTACACCGCAAATAGGCTCCAGGCTGCAAGCGGAACCGGCAAAGCTCAAATTCACCGGAGCCCAGAGCGCCCTGATCCGCAAGCTTCAGGGAAAATCGCCTTACAATGCAGTTGCTGTTGCCCTCATTGCTGCCGATATACAGTTTCAGATATTTGATCTCATCTGTGGGCAGGTATTTTACCGAAAGCGGCTCGTGTATCCCATAGAGGACGCCTTCATAGCTGATTACGCCAGGCCCCATCATGATGGTATCCGAGGTCGTGCTCAGCTCGCAGCCCGACAGAATCCCGTTTCCATAGCCTCTGAACAAAAGGCCCGGGAAGTCGAAGCTCTGTTGTTCGAGAGCAACCAGATATTCATTTCTCAATATCGCACCAGAGGAGAATTTAGGACGTCTATGATATGTACTCATGTCTGTTACCGCCTACTCAATTCATTTTGTCCCATCAAAGAAGTTGGTCACCCAGCCCTCCGTCTCAAAGCGGAAGAACTGGTCGGGGCCAAGCCGCAGCTGGCCATGCTCACGGAGCACCGGCACCACGGTAAAGCCCCACCGGCTCTCGTCCGCCAGCACGAAGAATTTGAGCTCCCGGTCCACGATGTCGTCCAGGTCATCCTGCCGGATTTGCCGGTTGTACTTGGCGACAATGTCTTCCGGCTGTTGGTTGGTAAATTTCTGCGGATCGCAGGAGCAGTTGTAGACATACCGCTGCCGCCCCTCCAGGTCCTTCAGGTAGAGCTTCAGAGTCAGATCCGCCATGTTGCGGGAGATGAAGCCCCGGATATTCTCCCGGTCCAGGCTGTGGATCAGCGTCTTTTCCTCGTTGGTATGGGTAAAGGCCGTGACCACATAGGGGAATGCCGCCTGGTCATGAGTGATTTGCACATCCGCATAGCCAAATTTGCAGTCCTTGAGGTACTTGATGGCGCCGTTCAGACAAATCAGCTTCAACTCGTGCAGCTGGTTGCCCGCGCCTTTCCGGCGGGAGGACTCAATGATCTTCCCAGGGATAAACTCCTTTAGGGCCTCGCGGAAAATGTCAATCCGGCAGGATTGGCCAGTAAGCCGAAGGATGGCATAGTCCTGGAGTTCGTCCTTTTCATAGGGGCCCTCAATAAACTGCCGGACAATGCCGTAGATGTCCGCACGCAGCAGAAGATTCAGCTCATAGCTGTTGATATAGGCTGTAGGGATATCCTTCAGTGTCTGAATCTGCCCATCCTGCCGGTAGGAGAGCTTCCAGCGGTCCACCAGAAGGCATTCCGTCACATTTTCTTTGAGCGGTACGCTGGAAACCGCCATGCGCAGAATATTGGTTCGGCTGTAGAAGGCCTTCTTAACCCGCTCCGCAATCTCAAACAGGAAATAGAAATTGTTCTTGACGGCGTAGTAGTCCACCCGGCTGCTGTGCTCATAGTCCCGGAACCGGGTGGGCAGAATCTGCTCTGCCTGCGCGTAAGCGTTGTCCAGGCCGGCGTAGACCGCGTCCACACCATCCTGATCCACATTCCGAAACACATCCACATCGAAGGAGCGAATCAGGTCTGCCGGGTCGGGCAGGTCATCACCGCCCAGCTGGCGGGCCAGCGTGAGCTTGAGCAGCTGCATCACCCGATAGGTCAGGTTGTTGCCGCCAAAGTCGGTATTACCGTTCTCATATGCGGTGGCAATGTCTATCTTATAGGCCACCCGGCGGTCAGTAATACGGAAACGGCAGGAGGACAGGTCGGTGGTGCCGCCGCCGCAGTCGATGATAAGCGCCTGGTAGAGCTGGCCGTCCTTATACCGTTTGCTCTCAATCATCTCGGAGATGGTGTTGTAGAGGACCGCCACGCCTTCGTCCAGCATGTTGTCGCTCTCCAACTGGTAATCGGGCAGGATCTCTTGGAACAGTTGGATGAAGAGCGGCTTTTGCTTCACCGGGGCGGAGATATGCAGGCTGCTGAAATTGCACTTAAACCGCTGCCTGGCGCAGCCAATCACATATTCCAGATACGCTTTGATGATGTCCTTGCGGGGGGTGAATACCCGGTGTCCTTGGCGGTCCACCAGTTCCTCAACCCGGTCCGCGTCTCCCACCCAGCGCTTGAGGTCATAGAATACGCAGAAGCCCTCGTCAATGTAGCTCAGGTGGAACAGCCGGTTGGCCTCATGGCCGAACGCATAGCGGATCTCCCCACTGTCAATGCCGATGACCGCCGCCACCGTGGGGAGGATCAGCGTCTCGGCATCGTTATGCTCCACATCCAGATACGGCACATAGTTGATCTGGTCCCGCTTTAGAATCTGGGTAATGGGGTCGCCGTTCAGCCCCTCAAAATAGGTGTTGTCCAGGTAAATGCCCGCAGTGGTATTGGAGGAGCCGAAGTCGATGGCCAGCGGCATCCGGCTTTCCAGCAGGGGCCGCACCTCAAAATTGAGGACGGGAACCGCATGGAAACGCAGATGCTCCGGCACAATGGCGGAATCCTCCATATAAAGCCGGTAGAGGAGGTCGGACTGCGTCCTGTCCATGCAGTAGAGGGTATAGTTCCTGACCTTGGACTCCTTACAGTCCAGCCCCGCCGCCTTGGTGATAAATAGGCTGTCGGGATCGCTGCCGTAGGCCCGGAGGTTGAAGATGGCGCACAGCTCGCCGCCGCTGACCAGCAGGGCGTTGGTATCCGCCAGCTCTGGGAGATAGCCGATGGTGAAGTGGTCGAAATACTCAATGGAGATCCCGTTGTAGGCGGTGATCTTAGCGCAGCCCCGGAGGGAGTTGGTCTGGTGCAGATTCAGGCGTGCGGAAGAGAGGAGTTCCTCCAGCCGCTCCCAGCCGCCGTCTATCGGTTTTGTGATGAACAGCCGGTCCTCCCGGCCGCGGAACCGCATGATCTGCCGGATCAGCACATCCTGGTCCAGCGGGGCGTGGATGCCGTTGATCAGCCGCTCCTGGCGGCAGATCTCCCGGAGCTGGTAGGTGGTCATCAGCTCCAGTTCTTCCCGGCTGTAGTAGTGCAGGGTCTCTTTCGGGATTGCGCCGCGGTTGAGCGTATAGCTGTACCGGCTCAAATGGATCGCCGCCTTTCCTGCTAGTAGATTTCGATATCATCGGTGTGCATAGTGGCTTCAACGCCAATCACGCCGAAGTGGTGTTCCCAGAATACGCGCAGCCTGTGGTTGATAGGGAGAAATAATTCCTCAATCAGCTGCGTGTGGTGCTCCAGCCGTTCGTCCTTTTTGTCCGCGATAAAGAGAAGCAGCTGCTTTGGTTCGTAACGCTCCTGGTAAAGCAGCGCGTCCGGGAACAGCAAAACCGCCGCTTTGCGGAACAGCAGCAGAGAGGAGCCAGTCTGCAGCTGTGTCAGGGCCAGGGAGGACAGCCGCTCCCGTTTATCCAAATCAACGGCCTGGAGGTGGGCGGCGATGGATGGGCCGAACCCGCCGCTCTCCATTTCCCGCATCAGGCAGCGCACATAGAAAGCGCGTTTCGTCAGCCCATGGTGGAGGTCCACCTGAACAAGGAAGTGTGAAACCGCATCGAAAAAGTACTCCTGGAATAGGGGAGACTCCGTAAGATCCTCCCGCAGCAGGTCATGAAACATCGCGTCAAACCGGTACAGGGGATTGTACTCGATCTCCGGCCCCTCGGCCCGGGTTTCGTTCAGAATGGGGAATGCCTGCTCATACCAGGGGCTGCGGTCCTTTGCCGGTCGGAAAAAGAGCTCCGATTCATCTGTGCCATGCCGTTTGGCGTTTAGTACAATGTCCCAAGTGAAGTTCATAAGCTCCCCCCTATACCAGCTTTCCCTGACAAATATACTCGGGGAATAGGCTCTGCACCTGCGAAACCAGGAAACTCATGATGTCCATGGTGAGGAAATGGTCCGGCTGCTGGGACGAGAAGGTGAGGGTCATGGCCATACCCGCCTTTTCGGTTCGCAGCTCGTCTAAAATAAAGTCGTCCATGGGGTAGGTCTGGCTATATACATCGGTGGAAGGCTCCAGCTCGATGTTTTGGAACACAACATACTCTTCATAACTGTACGCGGCCAGAATGCGGGAGATCTCCGCTTTGGTCTTGATCCCGCGCCGGTAGCGGTCGGACAGGTTCCCGGCGAAACTCTCCCGGCTGAGGTTGGACAGGACCGGATAGGAGGTGCGGGACTGCTTGCTGGGACGGTCCACCCGGTAGAGCATCCACTGATGGGGATTTTCCTCCGGGCAGGTGATGAACAGGTCACCCTCCAGGCGCCGGACGTTGGTGATTTCCACATCGGTGTTGGCCACCAGGTATTGGCGGTCCTGCATCAGCCGGTGGGCAAAGATGCGGTGGTCGTAATTCGTCCGGTCCATGCAGGGCTCCGGGTAGGTGCTGGTCTTTTCAGAGACCGGCGCCAGGTTCCAAAGAGGGAAGCAGTCATACCGGACATGGGAGGAATACCCTTCAAAATCCACCCGGATCTCCTGTATGGTCTCCTTTGGATCAATATCCTCCACCGCAATCAGCTCCACCCGGAAAAATTTATGGAGATAGGCGGCGCACACGGTAGACCAGGGCAGGTAATTGGATGTGAAGATGTGATACAGATGCTCAACCTGTTTCATATAGGCCGTATCCATCTGGACCTTACACTTCGCCCGGTACTGTCCGTGCTCGGTAAAGACTGTGCCATGATAAATGTGGCCCGGGACCGCAAACTCCTGGATGGTATGATAATCGGTTTCAAGGAACACAGAGTAGAGCGGATAGGACTGGTTGGTACGCAGGCTCTCCTGCAGTTCTTCAACGGAGTGGACGGGTTTTTCTGTATCCGAGGGGATAATGGGATGCAGGAAGGGGTCTGTGGCGTCGTAGTGCGCCCGGTCCGCCAAGCCGATATAGACGGCGTAATCGCTTTGCACAGACTGGAGTTCGCCGAACACCCGCGATTCCAGCGCCGTGTATTCCTCCGTTGTGTAGTGGTACAGCTCTATCAGCATCTTTTCCACTACATCCTTAAACAGCTTCCGTTCATGCAGGTCTGGGATCTCCAAGGCGCGCTTTGCCAGATATTCCTCCATATCCAGGCCTGCTTCAAATACACTTTCAGCCATAAACCCTCCAAGAAGTCTCATATCATGGAACAGCGGCCTCCCACAGAAGCCCTTATCAGCACTGAGACGGCCGCTTTCCCGGCAAGCGGCAGCCGAATTTTACGTTTGGCAGCGGACGGATCATCCCTGCCCCAGAACGCTGTTTGGGATGGACTGCTCTCAGCCCACAGATTCTGGAGGAGGAGATTGGGACAGCTCCTGCCCATCCTGCGCCGCGTTCTTTGCGGCCTCCTCCTGTTCCAGACGCTCCTGCTCAAGACGCGCCTGCTCTTCCGCAGCCTTCCGGGCGGCCTCCTCCTCAGCGCTGATACCCATTTCCACCAGCTCCATCTTGCGGGAGACCTCAGCGACCTTATCATCGTTCTGCATACTGGAATAGACATCCTTGGCCAGCAGATAATACTTTTTGGCCTGGACATAGTTCTTTTCCTCATAGGCGGCTTCCGCCAGGGCCATGTATTCGGCCGCCTCGTCAGCCAGCGCCTGCTGGGCGGCCAGCTTTTCCTCCGTCGCAGCGATCTTGATCAGCAGGGCGGCCACTTGCACTTCGTCCTCCAACTCCGTGTACTTTTGGAGGGCGGTGGTGTAGTAGGTGAGGGCGGAGGTATAATCCCCCTTGGCGAAGGCGGCATCGCCTTCAGACAGTACCCCGGCTGCGGCAGACTGCGCCTCGGAAGTCTGCTGCGCCGCCGCCGCGTTATCCGCCTGCTCCTGCTTCATGGACTCATACAGACGCTCCAAGGCGGCGATAGCGCTGTCCCGGCCTTCGGTGAAATAGATACTCCCGGCCAGGAGCTGGGCGGCGGAATACTGCTCCTCTGCCTTGTCATACTGGAGGTTCGTCACCAGCGTGTCGCCAAGGGCGATCAGGTCATATACCGTGATATACTGGCCCGTCTGCTCCAGGCGGTCCTGAATATAGTCCAGACCGAGGTTGTCGGCGTAACGGGAGCGGTTTTGGGCGTTGAGATAGTTGCGCTGCGCATCCCGGTACTCCCCATCATTGAGGTCGGTATCGCCGGCGATAACACTCTCAATTAGCTTCATGTAGTTGGAAGCGTCATCTTGAATCTCTTTGTTTTTCAGCTTGTTAGCGAGATCCAGCGCGTTCTGGCACTCGGTTTTGGCCCGGGGATAGTTGTCGGCTTGAATATACTCTATCGCGTCATAGAAGCTCTGCTCCATAGCCGCGATATCCTTTTTTCGGTTATTGTGCATGACCAGCAGCACAACGGTCAGGATCACCAGCACCAGGAGAATGGGGATGGCGATCATCAGAATCTTGCGGATCTTCCGTTTCCGGTTCGGGTCAATAAAAACCTTGTTGAAGAAGATGGTGGCGAAGGTGTATTTCTCCAGGCCCTCCGGTTGGCGGGACAGGAGCATTTCCTCCACCGAGTCCACAATCGGCTGGGGCTCGTCCGAGGCCTCCGCAAATACGTCCTTCAGCTCGCCCTCATCTACGTTTTCCCAGATGCCTCTGGTATAGAGGGCAACAGCGTCGGCGTTGGCCAGCTTGAATTTTTTGGATATGTAGGGGGAGAACCCCTTTTCCTGGCCCAAGTAGCAGAAAAGGTTATGACGCTCCTCGTGTTGGGCCAGCTTATCCTGCTCCAGTTTCTCCTCCCGGACCATATCCATGCTCAGGGAGCTGTCCTGGCTCTGCATCCGCAGGAAGCCGTCCCGGTAGAGCCGGAACCGGGTGTTACCCGCCTGTCCATAACGCAGCTTCACATAGTTTGTAACCAGTACTGTTACGGAGGCCTTCAGCTTCATCTTGCTGCGGGCCGTGAGCAGGGCGCGGTTGGCGGTCCGCAGGTACCGGCGCACAGCCCGTTTGCTCATGGACGGGGATTCCATAAACGCCGAAACAACGGTATCCACTGCCAGTTTGGCGCTGATGGCGTCCACATCGTCGTCAATGCCGTCCGCAATGACATAGCAGGCGAACTTATCAAGTTCTACAAAACCGAAGAAATCGGTGTTCTTGATTTTCCGGCTGGCCTCTGATGTAAAGGCGGTCAGAAATTCTGAGTTTTGCTTTCTCATCGCCCGCCTCCGTTCCAGCGTACCAGAATCACGCTGGCGTTGTCCTTGTGTTCGGCCGCCGTGGTGTTGACCCGTTCGGTGATCTCAAAGGCCATCCGCTGGCAGTCCTGCCCATGGGCGAGGATGTCTTCAATATCCCGCCAGGGGAGGAGGTCATATACGCCGTCGCTCATCAGTACAACGATATCGCCCCTGCGCAGGGCCACCGGCCGGTCGATGAATTCTACATCCTTAAAACCGTCCTGTCCCACATAGTTGTACAAGCGGTGGGTCTCCAGCAGAACCAGGGCGTCCTCACGGGAGAGTCGGCCGATGCGGAACTTTTCCTCCGCCAGTACGTCCAGCGTGTGGCCGGCGGACATGGGAACCAGGTCACCGTTGCGGTAGACGCAGACTTTCACATTCCCAACCACCGCATAGTACAGCCAGCCGTCCCGGACCATGGCCGCGCCTACACTGGCGGAGCCCCGGCGCTCGTTGTCCAAGATCCGCAGAATCGCACGGTTGGCGGCAGCAAAGGCCTTGCGGAAGTAGTACTGCGGATTATCGAAAGCGTTATAGTCCTTGAACAGGTCCAGGAATGTTTCCACAGCCGCCCGGCTGGCGATCCGGCCGCCATATTCCTTCCCCATACCGTCGGCCAGGACGGTCAGCAGCCCGGAGTTGGTGTAGAGCGTACCTACCTGGTCCTCCTGCACCTCGCGGCTTCCAATCGTCATGGAGGAGCCGACATCCGGCCCGCCGGATATCCGGGGCGCTTTCAGAACGATGAACCGGATCAGCAGCAGGATCACCGCTAATCCGCCCAGGCCCCATAAAATTGTTTCAGGAGTCACGCGGTTCGCCCCCTTTTATTTGGTGTCACTCGGTCTTTTGTCCCCACATGAAATGATCGCCGCAGAAGGGAACAAACAGAAACTTGGATTTGCCCAGTTCAATTTCGTCATAGGGATTGAGCGGCGTGGGGGCATAGAGCGCGTTGCCGTTGAGATAGACGATGCCGTTGGCATCCCCCGGCAACAGGACGGTTTCACGCTTTTTCGGGTCAAATACGATGACCGCATGGTTCCGGCGGGAAATCTCATTGTCACCCAAAATCTGGATGTCCATATCATCAGCCCGGCCCACGAAGTTTTTGCCCTGGACGACCTGGTAATCTTTGCCCTGGCGGGGGCCGTCGATGCAGACGATCCAACCGCATACCGGCTTCACATCCTCGCGGAACAGATCCTCCTCGATCTCAACCTCCGTGCGCTGGGTCTCTTTTTTCTCTTTGGTCGCAGTTTCGATGTTGCAGTAGGGGCATACCGTCCCATGCCGCCGCTTGCTGAACATATGTCCGTTCTGGCAACGGATCAGATTGGATTCAGACATAACTCTATCTCCCTTTACTTTATTTTTTGTTGTCACCGAATCAGCAGCCGTGCCAGCCCAATATAGATAATATCGCCGGCATCCAGCTTGCAGGGCTGGTCAGGAGCCAATTTATATTTTCGGCCGTCCTTACTGGACTGGACGCTTATACCGTTTTTGGAGGCCAGATCCTCCACATACCAGGAGCCGCCGGTGTAGTTCAGCACCGCGTGCTCCACATCTACCATACTGGCATAGGTGGAGGAGGCGAGGTTGATATCCACCTGGTTTTCCCTCACATCCCTGCCGATCACCATGCTGACCTTTCCATACAGGGGCCAGGTGGCCAGCGTCTGACCTTCCTCATTCAGCAGCTGGACTTCGGTAACTTTGGCGGCGGGGGGCATATCAAGGATCGGGGCCCCGGCCTGCAGCGGATGCCAATGTCTCTCCCGGACCGCTAAAATCAGGAATATGAGTATCATGGCGCAGCCCAGGGCAACGAGCCACCAGCGGATGTCACCTTCCAGATAGAAGTAGCTGACCAGGGCGATTGCTCCGCCAGTCAAGATCAGGAGCAGATCGACAAATCTTCTGTTCTTCATTACACAGCCCCTTTTCCAGCTTTTGATTCATGCCTTGCTTTAAAAAAGGTATCCAAAATTATAAATAGGAGCATCGCTTCTTTGAATGGGATGATATAAAATCTTAGAGTAAACTCTGTGTCTATTTTTGTCAGCAAGCTGCTTGCAATCCCCCAATTTTCGGCCCATTCCCAGACCACGAACAGGCCATATGCGAGCGCATAAGCCCCATACTGCAGTTGTTTTGGGTCTCGGAAAACACTGAATACAACAATATAGAAGATGAAGGGGATAGCTTGTAAGGCAAATTCTACATTCTTGATTTCATCAATGTGGAATGTCCATACGAACTTTTCCAGCAATACGACTGTTAGATATAGGGTTAAGAGATAGCTTATACCATATAGGACAAACGAGGCCATCTTGGGGTCAAATAAGTCTTTCTTCTTCAAGATGGAGTAGATGTACGAGATGCCTGGCAACATCGCTAGGCTTACAGCAATGGCGGCAATAGGGGAGATGATCAGAGCGAAACCGTCTGATACGAAGGGGCTGATGACCCATATAAGCAGCAACCATAACGCCTCAAAAAGCACGAAGATACTCCTGCGATGTATGTATATGCTGCTCAGAAATCCTTTGAATGTGTTTTTCACCATCATCTCTTACTTAAACCCCATAAATTTCTCAAACATATCGGACATGTCCAGCGGGTTCTTTTTCTGGCTCTGACCGGACACTTTGGATTCGTCAGTGATCTCACCGGTCTGAGGATCGAACCCAAAGAAACTGGCAAAGCCGCCGGCCATCTGAGAGAAATCTATCGGCCCTCCGGTCGGCGCCCGCGGGGCGGTCCGTGCAGCCCCTGGGCGTTTAGCGGACTGCTCCCTCTGGGTCGGCTGCTGGGCCGCATCGTAGGATTTCCGCTTATCCGGGTCGCTCAGAGTTTCGTAGGCCTCATTAACATCCTTGAACTTGGCCTCTGCCTGCGGATCGTCTGGGTGCAGATCCGGGTGCAGCTGCTTGGCCAGCTTTCGGTACGCTTTTTTTATCTCGGCATCTGTAGCGGTAGGCGCCACGCCCAGTCGCTTATATAATTCATTCATTCCATTTCCCTCCCATTACATGGCCCTCGCGCAAAGACCGCTGAACCGGCAGCGGCCCTTGCGCGGCGGTCATAAAAACAGGTGTTCTTTCAAAAAAGGGCGCGCCCAACTAAGAGTCGGACGCGCCCCCTGCTTTACGCGAATTGCCGCGTCGCACTATGCTTGATTGGATGTACGCTTCGCTTACGCGGCGGGATAGCCGCCCTCGATGGCGATGTTGGCCAGCTTGTCCTTCTTCTGCTTCACATTCAGGTGGAAGGTGCCCACGCCCTCAGTGTTGCCGAAGTGCTCGGTGTAGTTGACCACAAAGGCGTTGGGGAAGGTGTACTTCCGCTCCACGATGCCGGCCTGGATGATCTCCACCGTCACCTTGCGGTAGCAGTTGGAAGTCTCGGCGGGGACCATGGACCACAGGCCCATCTGGCGGGTGGAATCCTCGGGATCGCCGTCCACGGCGGTCAGGATCTTGCCGGAAATGTCCAGGGTGCAGCCAACGTCCTTGGTGCGGGCGTTGGAGTCCAGAGGAATGTCCGTCTTGTAGATGACCTTTTCAACGCACTCCTTGGCAACTTCGAAGCTGCCCTGGCCTTCGATTGTAACTCTCAAAGACATCGTTCATTCGCTCCTTTCGTTTATTCGCCGCCGAACCCGCCCTCGATGGCGGTATCCGTCGTCTTATCCTTCTTCTGTTTCACATGCAGATAGAACTCGCCCACGCCGGTCTTGTCATCCAGGACCTCGGAGTACTCCATGACGAAGGCGTTGGGCAGGGTGATCTGCCGAACCACCTGGGAGGCGGAGATCACATCCACCTTCACCTTCCGGTAGCTGTCCGCAGACTCGCTGGGCACCACGCTCCACTTGGCCATGTTGAGCGTAGCGTCCTGCTCTTCGCCGCCCAGGGAGAAGAGCATTTTGCCCCAGATCTTCAGCGAAGCGCCGTTGTCGGTAGCACGAGCGTTGGAGTCCTCGGGGATCTCGCTGCGGAACTCCACGTTCTTAATGCACCGTTCACTGAGTTTGACGGGGCCGGATCCATCAATTTCCAGTCTGAATCCCATGGTTACATTACCTCCTGATCATTTATGATTTTTTAGAAGAAAGGCGGTTGATCAAGACTTCCAGATTGCGTGCGTTACCATCGAAATAGATGGCCAGATCGCACATGCCGGTGGATTCATCAATCGAATAGCCAAGGTCGTCGCCTTCATCTAACACAGCATTGATGCACTCCTGCTTGGCCACCCACAGACTCTTCTGGCTGGCGGGATTGTTCGAGAAGAACATCTTGATCCGGTCCTCCTTGAAGTCCCCGGTAGCGTGGCGCAGGATGCGCATGATATAGGTCGTCACCTGCGTCTTGTAAGCGGGCTCATAGGTGGCGCGCTCAGGATCATAGAGCAGGTTGCGGGCCTTGTAGATGGTAATATCTGTGATGTTTTTGCCTTCCAGGGCAGCGCTCTCCGACGCAAAGACCCAGCCGAAGTTCCGGCGGTTGATCTGGTCCTTGATCGTGTTGGTAAAGCCGGTGATCTCCTTGGGCATGGTGGTGCGGGTCCACAGGGCGTGATCCCCGGACTCCACATCATAGCGCACACCGGGCAGCTCGGAGTCATACTTCTTGCGCCGGTAATGGTCATGCAGATAATCGGGGCACTGGCAGGCGGCCCGGAAGCCGGCGGCAACGTAGGATGCGCCGATGTAGACGCCCTCGATCCAGAGCCGCATGATGTCCTCCTTGGCGTCGGAGAGCTGGGCCACATTGTCGTCGTTGATGGTCATCAGCTTATCCAAGGTCACCCCAGACTTGTTCTTGGGAATGACCGTGAAGTTGGGGATACAGGGGATGGCGTACTCGCTGTAGGGACGCCCCACCAGCGGCTCACAGCGGTCAATGTACTTCTGGATGCCTTCGGCCGCCACATTGTCAAAGGTGGTGTCGTCCCGTCCCTCAAAGGAGAAGAAGGTTTCCACCTGGTAATCCTTGAGCACATCCAGCAGGGTGGCCAGGGTCTCCATGCTGTTCACTTCATCATTCTGCTTGTGGATGTTGCCGGCAAACCGCTCTCGGCGCAGCTTGGCGCCCTCCTTGGGATTGATGGACACATTGGGGAAGATGGCGTACCAAACGGTGTCGGAGAAGTTGTTTTTCCCGTTGGTGCTGTTCAGGTAGGCGTGGAGGGTGGGAAGATTGGTGCTCTTCGCCAGCATCTCCGGGCGGATATTGGCCACCAGCAGGGTGGGGACCATGCCCTTCACCCGGCACTTGTACTGGTCGAAGAACATCTTCACGCCCAGCATCTTCTCCACCAGGGGCTTGACCACCTTGATGAAGCCGTCCTTGGCCTCCTTATAGAACTGGAGGTAGGAGTTGTAGTTGGCAACCTCCCGCTCTACATCGATCTGGGTCTGGATGGTGGAGGGCAGCGGGCAGAAGGTGCGTACCACCAGATCCTTCACGTAGTCGGTGGGGCACTCGTTGACCTGCTGATAGTCCTCTGCCAGAGCTTCGATCAGGCCGGTGTTGATATGGTCGTCGATGGTGGCCAGGGCGGTGGTCTCCTGCTTGGGGGCCTCCAGAACCTTCAGCTCGCCGTTGTCGCCCATGGTCAGCATACCCAGCGCGATCTGGTTAGGATTGATTCCCTGATCGCCGGCCCCCAGGAGCAGTCGGGTCTTGATATCCTCAATGGCCAGGGGCAGCATAGCCAGGACGTTGTTGTAGTTGTCGCTGGCGGACTCGAACAGGACGTTCAGCTTGTCGCCCACATCCAGACGGGCGGGGTCGCCCTCCTCCAGGGCTGCGTACTTCCCGTAGTTGTACCGGATCTCCTTACGGACCTGCCGGATATCCTCCATCACCTTCTTGGGAGAGATCATGTCCAGCAGATGTTCGAACCCGAAATCAACATTGAGAACGCCCTGAGACTTCTTGGCCTCCATGAGGGAGAACAGCATCTTCAGGAAGTCGTTCTGCTGGTTCAGCGGGATCTCGGTGAGCATATTCTCCGGGATGCTCTCCGGCTTCTTGAGGGTGTAGCGGACCGTCTGTGTGTTGGCGTCGTAGAAGCTGTAGATGCAGGGGGCGAATTTCTCCTGGAACTCCTCATAGCTCCGGCACAGCAGGGCCTCATTGATCTCCTTGATTTTGTCGTCGCTGAGGCTGTCAACGCCTCTCACATCGCCAATCATGGTGAGCAGGTCCAGCTTTTCCGGGTTGAACTCTTCCAGAAGAAGGGTGCGGTTGGTCTGGCTGATGATCTTCAAGTAATCACATCCCTTTGTTTAATAATTATGTAGACCATAGCAGGCAGAGCATCACTGAGGTTCCGCCGCCAGAAGTCTCATGTCACTGGGCTTTACATCCCGGTATTGGAGCGCAATTTCACTGCGTTCATCCTCGAACGTAATATCCACCTTTGAATTGAGGCTGATCTCATAACTGTGACCCTTCATCAGGATCTCACGGTTCTGCATCAGTGTGCAGTCGGACTCATTGGTCAGCAGCAGGCAATGGCCCGCTGCGGGCTGGAAGAAAATCTTATCCGCGCCTTCAAAGGGCTCGTCCACCTCGCAGCTTTCCAAAATTTCCTGCAGCGAAAGCTTTTTGCCGCCGGGAATACGGAACAGATTATAGGTAAGGGGCGGGAAGTCGTGGCCGGAAAGTGTGTTGGTAATGTAGATGTTCAGACGCCCCACATACCCATATCGGCTTGTTTCCTCTGTTCGGGCCGTTGGTGCAGTCGCTGCGCCGCCTGCTGCTGTTGTCGCCGGCGGCTGGGGCACCACCTTTGCCCGTTTTCTGCGGGACGCAAGCCAGATAATCAGCATTGAAATCAGCGCCAGCAGGATCAGAGATCCAACGATTATCTGGGGGCGGTAATCCTCCAGAGGCGGCTTCGGCAGTGCGGCTGGGCCTTCCAATTCCATGGAAATGGGCTGCTCCAGAATCAAATTTGTGTCCAGCCTTGTGAAATCAAACTGGATAGAGGCTTTCACACCCGCCGGAACAGTGCGCTGGAAGGTGACAGCCCCATCCTTCAGATAGCAGGGAGTCACGTCTCCGTCCACCATTACCGGAATCAGCATACCTTGGAAAACAGGATCTGTCAGCATCTGCCTGTCCGAGTCGCCCGCATCATAGAACGCGGCGGTAATATCCGCCATCCGGTCAGGATATTCCGCCTCCGGCTCCGTCGGATTGGAGTCGGTATAGGAAACCTGAAGCTGTGTGACCAGTACATACTCTGAGATAACGTCAACCTTTATCTGTCCCCCGGCCCGGCCCTGGAATGTGATATGTACTGCGGTATCCGTCGGATGATCCAGTTCCAGCAGCGTGTACCGAGACCCGCTGTACTGCCAGCCATTCACCGCGCTGAAATCCGCCTTCAGATTTTGAATAGGATTTTCACTGGTCAGAAGAACGCGGGTTCTGCTGGTATTGATCGAGGGAATGTTGACGGTGATATCCTCTGTGCCGCCGTCCGTATCCACAATGGCGGCCCTGGTCTTCTTAACGCCCAGCTGCTCTTGCAGGATGGAGTCAATCACGGCCTGAATATCCGCAGACTGGGGTGCGTGGTAATTGACGCCGTTGGTCTGTGCGGAAGCGGAAAAGATCGTATTGTCTTCGTCTGCCATATCTGCGCCCAAGCCAATCACATGGATACGGACGCCCTGTGTACGGGCGGCTTCCACGGCGGCCTGAAACTGGCGGGAGGATTCCGCTGTGGCGTCATCACTGTTCATGATGATCTCGCCGTCCGACAGGATCACCACGGTCTTTTCACTGGCGCTCACCGTATCCAGCAGCTCCATGGCTGTTGTCAGGCCCGCCCCGGCGTTGGTATAGCCGATATAGGTTACGGTGTCAACCGCATCCATAACCGGCTCCCGATCCCCGCTGTCCTGCATCCCAACGCTGGAAACAACGCTGGTGTTATATGCGGCAAAGCCGACATAGTAATTGGACGGCAGACTGTATATCAGCTGGGCAATGCTGTCCTTAGCCAGCCGTTCCCGGTCGTTGGTGTTCATGCTGTTGCTTGCGTCCAGCAGGAACACAACAGCCTTTGATGTACCCGGAGGCAGATTGGCGGCAGCGGCCTGCGTTGGTATGCAGGCCAGCAGCATGAACCAGGCTAAGATGAAAGAATATAGACGTGAACGTTTCCTTTTCACTGCGATATCCTCCCTGGGGCTGTTCAGATAGTTTGCCCGGTCACAAGACCCGGCGAGATTGTTGACAGTTCAGCGCTCCCTCACAATGTCCTCTATAAGTAATAACGTGGGAGGCCGTCGATTTTGGACACTTGGTTTTGGAGAAAATAAAAATTTTTTGCAATTTTTTCTCGATTGGTGTCGCTTTATATGCTCTCGCATATTTTCACTAATGCCATGGCATATGAAAAAGTTCGTTTTTCAATCCCTTTAGAGGTGACCAAACAGTCTAGGACAATTACGAAAGGAATATGATAAAAGAAAGATAGCCTGGGATCAGAGTGGTCGCAAGGGATATGAGGTTGAATCCTGGAATCAACATCTTCTCTTTAAGCGCAAGAGCAGCGCATATTTTATTTCCCGGCAGATATTAAGGTCATCGTCAACGACCAACTATTTAGCGGCAGTTTCAAAAATCTGTGGAGAGGGCCGCTTGCACCGGTAGGGATATGTGTTGAATTTTTTATGCAAGAAAGCCGTAATATGTAGTAATTATCGAAAAATAATACGCATGTCTTCCAAAAACCGACTTGACTAATACAACAACCCATGCTATACTATTTATCGTTAATTGATTGTTTGTGCGTTCTTCGCTGAAAGCGCGGAGCCGGTTTCCTATGAAACCGGGAACGAGAGGCACTCGTATTGCACACGTTGTTAGGATTGTACGCAAGTACCGATTGGATGGGCTGCGCTGTTTAAGGAGCAGTCTGCCTATCGGTACTTTTTGTTATATATGATTTTTAGCCCATTGGGCAGAGAGGATGATGCTTTTGAGCGGACAACGGCCCTTTGCGTATGGGGCACAACGAAAGACCTGGCCGGAAAAAGGTTTCCGGCAAAATGAAGAGGCTTGATACCCCATAATCCAGAAACGGGAGTGGGTATCATGCCTCTTTTTTGTTTCCAGCAAAAATATATAAAATTGACGGGAGGCTGAGCATGGTATATTGGCTTGAAACGTGCGTATCCCAAAACAGAGGAGTATCTTCCCGAATCATCTGGAAACGCTGTGCCGCCTGTGGCAGTCCAAAACTGCTGGAGCGTGTACGCGCAGGCCAGCAGCACCCGGAACACTGGCGGGTATCTTCAAAGAGTGCCTGCGCCGCTTGGCCACTCCCTATGCGGAAAGCGGGGTGATGAAATACCGGAGCATGAGATCAGGCCGTCCGATATGCACTGCAGTGGATGCGGCCTCTATTTGGGATTGGGAGTCTGTGTGCTCCCTCCTGGATGCTGTGTCCTGGCAGACCCAGACGGTTTTGAGGCTGTTCCCAGCAGTTGGGACAGCATAGAGCAGATAATCGGAATGGAAGGAGAAACACCATGACTGACGCTGAGATCGCCCGTCCGCTGGAGCTGGAACTGCAAACGCTGTTTGGAGAGGACTCCTATCAGCTGGAGCAGAGACCCTGCACCGGCAAATATCGCGGGCACACAGACTACACACTGGTATTTGGCAGCGGACGGAGGCTGTATATCGGGCTGGACCAGCGCAACTATCTCAACAGCCTGTGGGACCAGCTGCGGGCCATCCGCCATTTCCGGGCGCACCAGACAGAGAACACCCGGCGGATCAACGCCGTGCTGTCCGCCCATGACACGCCCTTTTGCCGCGCAGAGGTGGAGATCGTCCCCTATGACGGCGCCTCCAACCTGACGCTCTATGCGGTGGTGATACTTCATGCCAGCTGTGGTGTGCGTTTTGTGTACCGCACCAGCAATATGCACGGTTTCCTTGTGGGTTATGACGGACCATGCTTTGACTTTGAGAAATGTATGGCCCATCTGCTCCAGGACGCCTGTGGGAAGATGGCTTATATCAGTGTTCTGCCTATGCAGGACGCCGCTTAGATGGAAGAAATATAGATTGGAGGGAAACCTTTGGCGGCCATGTTCTTGGTGTTTATCCTATCGACCGGAGAAACGACGAAAGCTGCTATGATTTCAGCTACGAGGAGCAGTGGCCGGTGTTCGGACGCTGAAACAGCAGGCACGGGCAACGTTTTCAAGAATTGTCAGCGGTTTTGCAACACAATTCGTTGACAATCGTGTTACAGTTGGTGTATACTGTTTGTGGAGGTGATCGTATGGACTTTTATACGGTACGAGATATGCGGACAACACCCAAATCTCTTTGGGACAGCCTGACAGCAGACGGGGAAGTAGTCATTACAAACAATGGCAAGCCCACAACGCTGATGCTGGATATTTCTGACGGCAGTCTGGAGGAAACACTGAAGGCTGTCCGGCAGGCAAAGGCGATGATTGCGTTCAATACCATGCGGGAACGTGCGGCTGTGAACGGATTTATGACGGACGCTGAAATTGAGGCCGAGATTGCCGCCGCCCGTTCCGGGGAATAGGGGCCTGCTATGCTGGTTGTGATCGACACAAACATTCTGGTCTCAGCCCTGTGGTCGAGAAGCGGCGCACCCGCCAGAGCGGTAGGGCTGGTTCTCAGCGGGCATCTGATCCCATGCTATGACCACCGGATCATGCTAGAATACCGGCAGGTACTCCAGCGTCCCAAATTCCGGTTTCGTCCCAGCGAAATCAATGCGCTGCTGGATTGGTTCAAGCAGACAGGCCGCTCTGTAATCCCTGCCCCGGTGGACATTTCTTTTGTGGACGAAGCCGATCGAAAGTTTTATGAGGTCGCAAAATACTGCGGCGCTGTTTTGATCACAGGGAATTTGAAGCATTTTCCCAACGATGATGCGGTCATGTCTGTTTCCGATTTTTTGGAACGGAACCACTGGGCCGTAATAGAATGACAGTTCCCGCAACCCTGCGGGACAAATGAACGAAGGAACCGACAGACTATGTGATGAAGTCTGCCGGTTCCTTTATTTTAATGAAAGAGGTGTTGGACGGCACATTGTTGCATGAGAGAAAGCCAAAAGTCATGCTCATCTGGAAGCGGATGGGTATGACTTCCCTTCCACAGCAGAAAGCAATAAAAAATGACTGGATACAACCAGAGAAAAGGAAGTATGCAATATGAACATGATGTCAAACGATATTCGCTATACGCAGCAGACTGAGGCTCTGAATGAGATTGCCGGTAAGTTCGGGGTTGTTACCTGCCGGCCGGATCGCTCCGGCAGCAGGAACACAGTGCTGTTCTACACCGAGGAAGATGTTGAACACAACCACTTGGTGGACCAGCAGCCGACCAGATACAGATGGAAAGAGGCGGATGACATCCGGCGGCGCGATGGCACTCAAATCCCGGCGGAGTGTATCTATCGGGACTGTTTTTGGAGCTTTGAAAACAGTGATACGGACGACCGGTTCAATCTGGACTACGCCAACAAAGGAAAGCTGGATTTGCGCTGCCCAGACTGGAAGGAACGGCTGGAGGGCCATATCGGCGTAGCCCTTTTGAGAAAACGCCAATTCCAGTATGTGCGAATGAGCGGCGGATGGGGTGCGTTGAGAGAGGCTGATGAGCAGTACAACAGCTTTAACCGGTCGATTATTGCCTACATGAAAAAAGCCCATGGACATCTGTACCTTGGAAACGTCAACTACTATGATGAGCAAAGGGAACAGATCCTTGCAGGAAGAGGGAGTGTGTATGAGGAGTACACAGGCCAGGAAATTTATGACTTTTCCTACACGTTTGCTGTCCCTACGAAGGACGCCTCTCTGGAGGAGATGATTCGTAGCTGGAACAAAGGCACATTGCCTCTGAGTACAAAGCAGGTTGATCAGATAACGCACCGGATTGACGAAATCGGCGGCGAAAACTTTATTTGGTTTTAAGGGATAAACAGAGATGGAAAAGAAAACGATCACCCACAGAGGCCATACGTTCGAGCAGGTAGACCACATTCCGCAAGGATACACCATCTGGAATATCGGCAAGAACATGATTGGCGGATACTTGCCGTTATGCAGGCTGGCTCACTTCCAGCCGTTTCCCGGCGCAAGAAGAATCGAAGTGGATACGCTGAAAGCCATCAAATGCGATGGGGCACAGGTTATCCTCGCGGCGATTGGCTGGGGCCCGGAGACGGTGGAAGAAATGGAACGGTACATTGAAAAATACTCTAGAACCGGAAAACACGCTATGGAAGTCGAGCGCATGAAAAAGGCCCTGCCGCTTATGCGCAAAATTATGTGAGAGGAGTTCAGTATGACGGAACAGAAGATTAAGCAGGACGGACATATCCATCTGGCCGATGGACGCTCCGCAACGCTGACCGCCGTTCAATTTCCAGACGGCGCATGTCAGGTAACGCTTTTGACGAACGACATCAAAAGGGAAAGGATCGCTTTCTGCCGCTGCTCCAGCGTTGATGACGCGCTTTATTTCTTTGATGCCATCAAGGAAGAGTACCATATTCCTGAACTGACCGGGAAATATCAAAAGCTGGCAGACGATTTGAAAGCCGCTCTTGCCTATGGACTGAACCACAAAGGGACGGATGACGGCGGAACCAGCAATTTAGACGTGCCCACGATCAGCCTACCTGGATGGGATCAGGCTTTGGTGATGGCGGCGGCTAAATTAGCGGGCCTTAGATTCTTCGAGTGGGAGTTTGGCTCCAGCAAAGCCTATGTCTTTTCTGTACCCGGCGTTGGTCAGGGCTACACCCGGACTTATGCCGCCGAGGCAATGAGCCATTACTTGAAGGAACAGGGCTATGCTGCCGGAATGTATTATCAGATGGATTGATGGAGGTATGACGATGGACCGGACAACCGAACTACAATACATATTTTCGTTTATTGACGAAAGCGGTTTTGATGCCGAAATCGCCTGCATCCAGCTCCGCAGCCTGTGGACGGCATACTGCCTGCACCACAACTTTGATGCGGACACTGGCAGCTACGACAACGATTTAATGAAGCTTTGGGCACATGTGGCCGTTTCCGAGGGCGATACCGCCTATTGGAGTGACTATGACAGCTTTGGCAGCTTTATGTGTGCCAATCTCGTGTAGGAGACACCAGGATGATGAAAAAATATTTTTCCGTCTGCTATAATTTTACTGTATGAGGAGTGTGTACGATGATTTTTGAGCGATTTGACAAACTGGCCCGCACCGACCGCGTGCTTCTACTCACGGCGCTGGAGCTGCTGTGGCAGAATGGTCGTGGGATGATCCAGTCCGAGGATGTATCCAGGCTGACCGCATCCTGTGTGTCCAGCCTGGGTACATTTTACACCGGGGAAAAGCTCCATGAGGCCGTGACGGTCTGCAAGGAACTGGCCTGCTTGGAAACAGCGGAACTGATCCGCTGCATCCGGGGCACCAGCACGGAGACGAAAGACCCAGACGTAGATGAAGAAGGAATCTGCCCCATCTGTGGCGGCGAACTGGAGTACGGGGACGATGAACCCTTGGACGATGGGGGCGTCTATGATTGGACGTGTCCCAGCTGCAGAGCCATCGGAAAAGAGGGCTACAGCAAGGTGTTCGACCGGCACTACGATGTGCGGGACGGGGACGGCAATCCGTATCCATCCCAGTCAAGCAGCGCAGAGAAGCTTATGGAGCCTGCGCCTGCCCCCTGCGCGGAAAAACCATCGGTGGCAGGCCAAAAGAGCGTCAATGCGTTGCCACCGGAGGATGTGGAGCGGCTGAGTGTCTATTTCCCCAAGGAGGACTGGGAAGCCCTTTTCTGGGGCTTTACCTGCTTTTCCCGTCAGAACTACGCTGCGGTTGTCCCCATAGAGGGCGTAAATGAGATTCTGCTGAGTCTCCAGTGTACGGAGGGCGGCACCCTGGGCGAGCTGGCTGTCCGCTGGTATATGCTCGGCGATAAGCCAGCTCTCCGGCTGGAGGTGTTCGATGAAGCGTGGCCTATTACTCAGACGCCCACCTTTGTGGCGTTTATGGAGGAACTGACCCAAATGAGCCGGCACCACGCCCCTACCCCGAATGAAGTGTCCGCGCTGCTGATCGCCCACGGCTTTACGGATCAGTCAGACCGGCCCCTGGGAGCGAACAATGGCTGAGTATTCTGATCGCGCCAGGCTGCGCTGGTATCCAGACATCTGCTGCCCCGCCTGTGGCGGAGAGGTGAACTCCTGGGACAAGCGGTGCAGCCGGGCCCTGGCCTACAAAGCGATTGTCTGCGAGGCGTGCATCGCAAAAGAATATGGGATCAATGTGGAGGAGTTGAGAGACACCATGAAGAACCATTTCGGACTGATTCCGTGTCCTGGAATATGAAAGAACTCAATGAGCTGACCCGTCGGCTGTTGGCGGAGGGCTGGAGCCCGGAAGATACGCCGCCCGGAACACACCCATACAAAGATTATTACGGTGGATGGACCTATACCGGTGACGCGATCCGCGCCATGGTATGGGAAACGCCCTGCGGACTGCTGGCGGGAGGCAGCCATTTTCTGAATGGGTATATGTCTTACAACGGCATTGACTGGAGGCCGGAAAACGGGAATCCGGTAATTACCTGTCCTGTTTTTCCCTCTGAACCCTGCCCGCTCCGCGATCCCTGTTTGAACCGCGAGCGTTACGATCTGCATTCTGATGATGTTATCTATCAGTGCTCCTGCCATCAGACCGACCGCCCATATACCTATGCGGGCAGTGTCGATGAAGCGCATGATCGGGTTTGGAAAGAGGCCGACGAACTCTGGGAGGTGTTCAAGGCTCAACACAAGGGGCGGGTATGCCGCCATCAGAGCCACTATGGTCGGACAACCAAAACCTGGCAGGCTTTCTACGATCCAACGGATTGCGCCCGCATGGGCTGTACCTACTGTGATGTGCTGGCAAAGGAAACAGACCAGCACAAAGGAAATGTGTTCTATGACATACGCAAATCCTGGACCTTGAAGGGCGAGGGCCTTTTCCCCGACCAGCCAAGGACAGTCATAGAAAAGGGCATCAAGCTGCTGAAGCGAAAGGCGTCTATGACCATCTGCGAGGCCATTGTCAAATATGGCCGACACACCATTGAGGATCGTGTCCGGTTGAACCATCACCATGAACTGTTTTTCGATAAGACGCTGAAAATTGAGGTAATCAATCTCCGTGCCGCCAAGGTCAATACCAGGGACATCAAGCAGGATCTTCAGGATATCGCCAATGGCATAGAAGTAATCCATACAATAGACAGCGAGAAGGCAGCCAAGGAGCAAAAACGGGCAAGACGGAAAGCGGCCAAGGAGCAGCGGATTCGGAAGGTGGAAAAAATGATCCTCACCCAGGGTTGGGAGGAACTGGACGATATTTGGAAACACCGGGCAACAAAGCTGTTGGATGAAGATAGGATCAGCGAGCTGATTCAAGCCTATGCTGCCGGACCACAGGCGTCTGCTCAGCCGCCTGTGGCGCAGATTTCTATTTTTGCGGAAGACGCTGTGCCCTCAACGCCAGAAAAGGAAACGCACGCCGCATGACATAGGTGTCATCGACTTCGACACCGCCGGTGGCTATGACTACGATGTGTGGGAAGAGACTTCCCGAAAATAATTTTGACGAAGGAGGACGGCTGCTCATGCGGCTGTCCTCCGTACTGTTAAGGAGGACAACATGGAAAACAGCAAATTGATGACCCCGCTCTTTTATGATGGGATGTTCAACCGCGACGGCCGCAGGATGCGGGCAGTGCTGGAACGGGAAATTTCCGATGGCACACAGACTTACCGGCTGTGGCGTTCCGCCGGAGCACCGGACCTGGACTACCCCCGCGCCGAGAATGACAAGTACATCCTCCATGTGGAGGTCAACGGCTATCTTGCACCCCTCGACATGACAGATTTTGCCCTGACCGACATCTGCGGACTGGAGCCTGCCGCAAAAGCTCTATACGGCGGAAAAGAAAAACGCGAAGAGTGGTTCGACCGTCTGCGGAAATCCGGCGGCTATGATGCGGTCAGCGCGGCGATAGCGGAGGAACAAAACGAAATTGAGCGGTACGGCAGCGACCCCGCCCGTCAGACGGAGTACATTCAGAACGTACTTAATGGACATATCAGCACTTATCAAAAGGCAAAGGAGAACGGTGGCCAGTCATTCCCCGATTTCATTGGGGCGCTGGCGCTCAATGACCTTGCCAAATGTGTGGAGCTGTCTGCGGCATATCGGGCCAAACGGCAGGCGGAGAATGAAGCCCGCCGGGCCCGCGCCGCGGAGGAAGAAAAGGCGTACTGCGTGGAACAAAACCAACTGGCGGAGCAGGAGGTCTCGTCGGCCCTTCAAGTTATCCGGGACGGCGGTATTCTGCAAAACACCACCGTCAAATTTTATGACAGCAAATACAGTGTCAGAAACTATTCCATTGTCAACTACCTGATGCGTCAGTACCGCATTGACGTCCCGCTCCGCACCCAGGGCTGGATCAATGACAGACTGTCCAGCGTAACCATCCAGGATGGAAGGTGTGTGAGTCTGCAATTCTTTCGCTCCAGAAACGGCCGGGGTTCGCAGAAATTTTTCGAGTGTATGGACGCTCTGATCCGGGCTGCTGCGGTATCCGCGCCGGAACAGGCGGCATGAGGAGGAGAGATTATGAGAATTGCGGTTTATTATCCTGGCCGATGCCAGAACTGTGGGAAATCGGTGCCATTAGAAGAGACTAAGAGCCTATCCCGAAATTAGGAGATGTGTGGTATACTGAGTCTGGGTGATAGAAAATGAGGAAAGTATACAAATCGTGGACGATATCTGATGAGTTGTGGGAAGCAGTGAAAGACGAAATACCGCCCAGGAGACGAGATCCGGAGAAAGTCTACCAACACAAGCCGGGGCAGGGCCGACCGCCTCTTCCAGCCCGAAGCGTGCTGGAGGGAATCTTCTACGTTCTACGCACAGGATGTCAGTGGAAAGCGGTTCCAAAGGAGTATGGGAGCGGAAGTACAATCCATCGGAGATTTCAGGAATGGCAAAGAGCCGGATTCTTTGAGCGGATCTGGGCCAAGGGATTGGAGCGGTACGATGAACTGGAAGGAATCGGCTGGGAATGGCAGAGTGTGGACGGCTGTATGGTCAAAGCGCCGTTGGCGCAGGAGTCTGTAGGGAAGAATCCCACAGACCGAGGAAAAAATGGGCACAAAACGCTCGGTTCTCACCGATGAGAAGGGACTTCCCTTAGCTGTGATCCTCTCCGGAGCAAACACACATGACGTAAAACTGTTGGCGGATACGCTGGACGGCGTGATCATTTCACGCCCGGAACCCAATGAAGAGGCTCCTCAAAATCTCTGCCTGGACGCCGGCTATACAGGCCACCAGGACGAAGTGGATGCAAGAGGATATATTGCCCGAATTCGCCCCAGGGGTGAGGAGAAAAAAGAACGGGAGAGAAATCCGCATTTTCGGGCCCGCCGCTGGGTTGTTGAAGCCCTTCATTCCTTCCTCAACCGTTTCCGTAAGCTACTGGTTCGCTTTGAGAAAAAGGCCGTTAACTACCTTGCTCTCATCCACTTTGCCTGCGCTGTTATTGTTTGGCGCAGACTACTTCCCGTTCATCTTTAATTTCGGGATAAGCTCTAAGTACGGAGAAGAAACCATTTTTGATGGCTATCGTATTTTCCACGTCTGTCCGTATTGCGGGCATGAGATTAACAACAAGGTGGGGCCCGTGGATGACAACGGAAACCCCATCCCTTTGAAACAGTAAAGGAGACTGACGCAATATGAACGAGTACATCTATCTTCGAGCGTGGTGCCGGTTACTTGGGTCGTTCTTCAACTTTATCGAAGGTAAGGGCAAAACGGAAGACCTCCAGGCGACAGGGTACCTCGTAGATGTGTACGCCCCCCATGGCCGGAATCGCCGCAGAGCTGTCGTGCTCCAGGCCGGTCGCCGGGCAGAAAGCACCGCCGCTGAGCAGGCCACTGCCGAAAGAAAAAACTGTGTTGCTTTTCAGGTAGATACCAGTACCGTCAAGGACAGCCAGATTGTGGACGGCTTTTTTGTCCGGGGCCAAAGGGCAATCGATCTTAATTGGCCGCTGCTGTCCGAGTTGGAAAACATGGAGGCCGCTAAAACCTATATCCGGGGGTATCCGCACCAATCCAGTCTGTCAACCGGTTTACGGTCCTGACGGGTACGGGATGGCGGTGTAGGCAAAATCTCCCGCTCCGGCGGTACCGGGGTGGAGCTGATATAAAAAGAAATAGAGGTATCTAAAATGGTTAAATGGTTTGTATATTTCTTTGGGCGTCATGGTGAGAAACGTTGCCATTGCTTTGAAGATGGTGAACAACAAGCGAGGCACTTTGCATCCCTGGTTGGCGGGGAGATTGTCCTTGAGATTGACGGACATATCGTCTTTAAGAGTGGGAATTAAAACCGAAAGCCCCCGCCACCCTGTGGGGGCGGGGGCGAATAAAGAAAGGGTATCACAATGAAAGAGCCTTGTTTAGTGTTCTGGTATAAAGACCGGGAGCTACTGGCCTACAGCATCCGGGAGACATTCCCCAGTGAGCAGGAGGCCACTGGGGAGCTGCTGGCCGCTGAAAGCAACATCCCGCCAGAGGCTATCCGGTGGACAGTTGAAAATCGGTAGCAAATCGGTAGCAAAGTGGGTGTCAGGTTTCTTTTTGTTTGGAATCTTGCCAGTATTCCCTCATTGTGATATCCACCGATGAAACGCTGGCAAGAAATACACAAGTGGAATGGAGGCATTATGAACGTCTATGCAGATAACGCCGCAACCACAAAAATGTGCGCGGCGGCAATCAAGGAAATGCTGCCCTATATGATGGAGACCTACGGAAATCCCTCCAGCCTGCACTCGGAGGGGCAGAAAGCTGCCATGGCCTTGCAGGATGCAAGAGAGCGGATCGCTGCAAGGCTGGGCTGCCAGCCTGATGAAATCATCTTTACCTCCGGCGGCAGTGAGGCGGATAATCAAGCCGTCCTCAGTGCCGCAAAGTTTGGAATGGAGCATGGGAAAAAGCATATCATCACCACTGCCTTTGAACACCACGCCGTACTTCATACGGTGGAAGCCCTGCGAGCGGATGGCTTTGAAGTGACGTTTCTGAATGTTCACAGCGATGGGTTGGTTGTGCCGGAAGAAGTAAAAGCAGCAATCCGACCAGACACCTGCCTTGTAACCGTTATGTACGCCAACAACGAAATTGGTACCATCCAGCCCATTTTCCCAATCGGACAGATTTGCCGGGAGGCCGGCGTACTGCTTCACACGGACGCAGTACAGGCAGTAGGGCATCTTCCCATTGATGTCAAACTGGAAAACATTGATATGCTGTCTCTGTCGGCCCATAAATTTCACGGTCCCAAGGGTATCGGGGCTCTTTATGTCAGGAGAGGAATACCGCTCCACCCCTTGATTCACGGCGGCGCACAGGAACGTGGGAAACGGGCCGGCACGGAAAATGTCTCAGCCATTATGGGCATGGCGGCGGCGTTGGAAGAAGCCTGCGACAGTATGAACAGAACATCCGTTTATCTTACAGAGCTGCGGGAACGGCTGATTGACGGTCTTTCTCCAATTCCCTCTTCCATGCTGAACGGCTCTCCGCTCTACCGTTTACCCAACAATGTGAATTTCAGCTTTGCGGGAATTGAAGGGGAGTCCCTTGTCCTGTTGTTGGATAAATTGGGCATCTGTGCCTCAACAGGTTCCGCCTGTAATTCCAGTTCTATGATGCCAAGCCATGTCCTTTTGGCGCTGGGGCGTCCGCCCGAACTCGCGTATGGCTCTCTGCGGCTTACCTTGTGTGCAGAGAACACACAGGCTGAAATCGACTATTTGATTCACGCGGTCAGCGAAGCCGTTGCAGAGCTGCGGCATAAACTAGCTGGCAGTACCCAAATACACCTTTAATTGTGGAGGTAGATTCTATGGCGTCTTATGAAAATGCAAAGCGGCTTATCTGGTACGATGGGGTTCCCTGCCCGGTCTGTGGAGCGGAACGAACAGTTGGGAGAAGCGAATCTCCCGCGCCCTGAGTTACAAGGCTACCAGAGAAAGCGCAGTTAAGCATATATGATGTAGCTTGACTTGTAAAGTTGATTTTGCTTTACAATCCCTATACCCACTTTTGTTATCAAAAAGAGCGTGCCGCAGATTTCACTTCTGCGGTACACTCTTTTTAGCAGAGCAAAAAACATTTTAGCATGGCTCTGCTCTAAATGTCGAATTATAGGAGAACATATCGAAACATTTTCGTTGACAAACGCCGGCTTTTGAAGTAAACTGACCATGTAATTGATTGTTTGTGCGTTCTCCGCTGAAACGCGGAGCCGAGCCCGCAGGGCTTGGGACCGGGGAGGCACCCGCATTGCATACGTTGTTAAGGTTGTACGCAAGTACCGATTGACCGGACTGCGCTGTTCAAGGGAGCAGTCTGCCCAAATCGGTACTTTTTACATATATACAAAGGCCCATTGGGCGGAGAGGATGATGCAAAGAGCGTGTTTGGCAGAGTGAACCATGTCCCACCGAATTGGGACGCCGCCGGGGGAAAGCTCCGGCAAAATGAAGAGGCATGATACCACATATTCCGGCTGCGGGAGTGGGTATCATGTCTCTTTTTTTGTTTCCATCGAAAAAATGTAAAGGTGGCTAAAGAAATGAAACAGAAGAAAACCATTGGGAGCAGCATCGGGCTGCTGACCGGCGTTGTGATCGCCATTTTGGCCCTTGTGCGTGGCCCTTGGCAGCTTCCGCTGCTGATCGGGACCTTCGCGGTGTGGGGCCTGTGGCTCCTGTGGACCCAGGTACTCCCATTCCACCGCACATTGCAGGCCCAGCGCCGGCAGGAACGGGCGGAGAGCTTCAACCGCTCTCTGGCCCAGCTCCTGCTCCGCCATGTCAACTACCGGGTATCCGATTGCCTGAAGGCCGTCTATCCCGACGCCCGGTGGGAGTGGATGATGAGCGGCCCGGCCAAGGCGGATTGTCTGGTGAACACAGAGAATCTGCATA
>OFFT01000092.1_pt1 | contig 68338 bp, 67 predicted proteins | sample 1521581 | NCBI WGS metagenome assembly OFFT01 (sample SAMEA3504084, study PRJEB24116) | mouse gut metagenome | biome: mouse gut; feature: mouse-associated habitat; material: faeces | place: Denmark | collected 2011
AGTTAGCCGTATCGGAAGGTGCGGCTGGATCACCTCCTTTCTAAGGAGAATTACCTACTGTTTAATTTTGAGGGTTCTTAATAAAAATTAAAAACTCTATTGACAATCTTCGACATATACTATAAAATGTATATCGTTGTAAAAATAAATATGGGGGTGTAGCTCAGCTGGGAGAGCACTTGCCTTGCACGCAAGGGGTCAGGAGTTCGATCCTCCTCATCTCCACCATGTTTGTACTTTGAAAACTGCATAACATTTAGTGATATGACATCATTTTAAACATATATAGACAAGAAAAGTCTTTAAAATTACACTTTTAAGCACTGGAATAAACTGAGTGAATACGAAGTTTGTTCAGTAGCGATAACTTTTTAATAACTGGTCAAGTTATTAAGGGTGCAGGGCGGATGCCTTGGCACTAGGAGCCGATGAAGGACGTGATAAGCTGCGATAAGCTTCGGGGAGTTGCACGTAAACTTTGATCCGAAGATTTCCGAATGAGGAAACTCACTTAGAGTAATGTCTAAGTATCGTTAAGTGAATACATAGCTTAGCGAGGGGAACCCGGGGAACTGAAACATCTAAGTACCCGGAGGAAGAGAAAGAAATTCGATTCCGTAAGTAGCGGCGAGCGAAAGCGGAACAGGCCAAACCAATGAAGTTTACTTCGTTGGGGTTGCGGACATACAACATGGATGCAATATCGTAAATGAAGAGAGTTGGAAAGCTCCGCCATAGAAGGTAATAGCCCTGTAGTTGAAACGAGAAAGCTACTAGTATGATCCAGAGTACCACGGGACACGTGAAACCCTGTGGGAAGCAGGAGGGACCATCCTCCAAGCCTAAATACTACCTAGTGACCGATAGCGCATAGTACCGTGAGGGAAAGGTGAAAAGAACCCCGGGAGGGGAGTGAAATAGAACCTGAAACCCTGCACTTACAAGCTGTGGGAGCACATTACTTGTGTGACCGCGTACTTTTTGTAGAACGGGCCAACGAGTTACGTTAAGTAGCAAGGTTAAGCACTTAAGGTGTGGAGCCGTAGCGAAAGCGAGTCTTAAATGGGCGATTAAGTTACTTGGCGTAGACCCGAAACCGGGCGACCTATCCATGAGCAGGTTGAAGCGAAAGTAAAATTTCGTGGAGGACCGAACCCACGAGCGTTGAAAAGCTCGGGGATGACTTGTGGATAGCGGTGAAATTCCAATCGAGCCCGGAGATAGCTGGTTCTCCCCGAAATAGCTTTAGGGCTAGCCTCAAGCGTAGAGAAACGGAGGTAGAGCACTGAATGTCCTAGGGGGTATTGCACTTACCGAAGACTATCAAACTCCGAATGCCGTTTTCTTTTACTTGGGAGTCAGACTGTGGGTGATAAGATTCATAGTCAAAAGGGCAACAGCCCAGATCGTCAGCTAAGGTCCCTAAATGTACGTTAAGTGGTAAAGGATGTGGGATTGCACAGACAACCAGGATGTTGGCTTAGAAGCAGCCACTCATTTAAAGAGTGCGTAATAGCTCACTGGTCGAGTGATCCTGCGCCGAAAATTTCCGGGGCTAAAACGTACTACCGAAGCTACGGCATCAATTATGATGGGTAGGGGAGCTTCGTATGCAGGCTGAAGCATGACCGTAAGGACATGTGGACAGTATACGAGTGAGAATGTTGGCATGAGTAGCGAGACGTGGGTGAGAATCCCACGGGCCGTAAACCCAAGGTTTCCAGGGGAAGGTTCGTCCGCCCTGGGTTAGTCGGGACCTAAGCCGAGGCCGAAAGGCGTAGGTGATGGACAACAGGTTGATATTCCTGTACCGCCAATAAGCGTTTGAGAGATGGAGTGACACAGTAGGATAAGCTAACCGTACTGTTGGTTATGTACGGCTAAGCATTGAGGCAGTCTAAATAGGCAAATCCGTTTAGACAATGCTAGGATGTGATGGGGAAGCCCTTCGGGGCGAAGTAGCTGATTTCACACTGTCAAGAAAAGCTTCTATCGAGTTTAAAGGCGCCCGTACCGTAAACCGACACAGGTGGGTGAGGAGAGTATCCTAAGGCCAGCGAGAGAACTATTGTTAAGGAACTCGGCAAAATGACCCCGTAACTTAGGGAGAAGGGGTGCCTGTCTATGACAGGCCGCAGAGAATAGGCCCAAGCGACTGTTTACCAAAAACACAGGTTTCTGCTAAGTCGCAAGACGATGTATAGGAGCTGACGCCTGCCCGGTGCTGGAAGGTTAAGGGGATCTGTTAGAGCAATCGAAGCAGTGAACTTAAGCCCCAGTAAACGGCGGCCGTAACTATAACGGTCCTAAGGTAGCGAAATTCCTTGTCGGGTAAGTTCCGACCCGCACGAAAGGCGTAACGATTTGGGCACTGTCTCAACAATAGACTCGGTGAAATTGTAATCCCGGTGAAGATGCCGGGTACCTGCGACAGGACGGAAAGACCCCATGGAGCTTTACTGTAGCTTGACGTTGGGTCTTGGTACTACATGTACAGGATAGGTGGGAGACTAAGAAGCATGGACGCCAGTCTGTGTGGAGTCAACCTTGGGATACCACCCTTGTAGTACTGGGATCCTAACCATAGGCCTTGAATCAGGTCTTGGAACACCGTCAGGTGGGCAGTTTGACTGGGGCGGTCGCCTCCTAAAAAGTAACGGAGGCGCTCAAAGGTTTCCTCAGCACGGTCGGAAATCGTGCGAAGAGTGTAAAGGCAAAAGGAAGCTTGATTGCAAGACATACAGGTCGAGCAAGGACGAAAGTCGGACTTAGTGATCCGGTGGTACCGCATGGAAGGGCCATCGCTCAACGGATAAAAGCTACCCTGGGGATAACAGGCTTATCTCCCCCAAGAGTCCACATCGACGGGGAGGTTTGGCACCTCGATGTCGGCTCATCGCATCCTGGGGCTGTAGTCGGTCCCAAGGGTTGGGCTGTTCGCCCATTAAAGCGGTACGCGAGCTGGGTTCAGAACGTCGTGAGACAGTTCGGTCCCTATCCGTCGCGGGCGTAGGAAATTTGAGAGGATCTGTCCTTAGTACGAGAGGACCGGGATGGACATACCGCTGGTGTACCAGTTGTTCTGCCAAGGGCATCGCTGGGTAGCTATGTATGGATGAGATAAACGCTGAAAGCATCTAAGTGCGAAACTCACCTCGAGATAAGATTTCCCATTCCTTTATGGAAGTAAGACCCCTGAGAGATGATCAGGTAGATAGGATGGAAGTGGAAGTACGGTGACGTATGGAGCGGACCATTACTAATCGGTCGAGGACTTAACCAAGTCAAAAACGTAGCGTTTTCGGAAATAAAGATATTGTCTAGTTTTGAGAGAACAAGGTTCTCACAAAAAAGTGTGGTGGCGATAGCACAAAGGCTACACCTGTTCCCATTCCGAACACAGAAGTTAAGCTTTGTAACGCCGATAGTAGTTAGGGGATCGCCCCTTGCGAGGGTAGGAAGTTGCCACGCGATCAAAGTCGTTAGTCGATTTGACTAGCGGCTTTTTTTGTATATCCTGCTATTTGATGAACACTTTGTTCAAGTGGGGGGAAATAATTGAATAATATGATAAAACAAACGGAAGATGATATTTTAAGAGAAGTCTATGACATTATTTAAGATCAAAATGTAACAAGAGATGAGCAAAGATCGCTTTGCATAAACAATTAAAAGCTTCGTGAGTTATCGGTGGTTATTGACGTATTTATTTGGAGCGAGTCCGATCGCTGAAGAGAATTACTTTAAAAAAGGTGATAAATTGATACATCCAGTCCGCAGTTTACGCCAGAGCAAAAAATACGGTTTTGGCTCTAACTTTACACCTGATTACACTGATGTTGAAAGTTATTTTGCGCGGATCAAGCGGGCTGTGGTTAAAAAAGAGATTTACACAGCAGCGCAATTCCATGGACCTGTCCGTTTTAAGGGTGATAATGTGGAAAACTTAGCAACAGATGGGATCAAACATTTAAAACTTCGGATGTTAGACCTTGATCCAACGAGCTATGTTGGGATAAGAACTGGGACTTTGCGCTTTATTCGGTTGTTAGCGAGTTATTTTATCATGAGTCCAGCGTTAAATAAAAGCGAAGTCAGTGAAGCTTTAGCCGTTGCGGATAAACGAAATGAGATCGTCGCTTTAGAAGATCCGACGAAAAAGAGTCAATTATAAGAAGCTGCGATCGCATTGATCGAACATCTAAAAGTCTATGTCGATCTGATCCAAGCAGGACCTGAATATCAAGAATTGATCGAGGATATGGAGTATCGAGTCAAGATCCCGATGAATACTCCAAGTGCTCGTTTAGTTCGGCATATCAAAGATGATTCATTGACACATTATGCCTTGAAGCGGGCTAAAGCTTATCAAAAATCAGCTTTGCTTGCGCTTCATCCGTTTAGAGGTTTTGAAGATAATGCGAGTTTGACCGCTGATGAATTAAAAGCAAAGATCTTTCGGGGAGGTTGGGAACCGGATAATAGATAAAAAAGATCGACTTCATCTCTAACTAGTTGAAGTCGATCTTTTTAGGTTCGATCAAGTCAGTATATGTTTCAGGCAACCATTTGAGTTGTCCTTCTTGGCGAGCGATCACACGGTTTAAAATAAGATAATGTCCAAAATAATATTTTTCACGTCTATCTTGAGTAGCATCATATAAAAGAAATTTTAAAGAACTTTGTAAATATCATCAAAAAATTTACCTTGACGGATATCAGCAGTCATCCTTGGATAATGAGCTTTTGAAATGACATCTTCATTATTTTGAACAGCTTTGCCTATATAGGTGATCGTAGCAAATTCTGGAACAACCAACTTAGGATAAGTTGCATATTTTTGACGTGCTTCTTCCATTAGAGCAAGGTGTTCATTTTGGAAGCAAACAGCGCTTCAGTCCAAACGACTTTATAGATGCCTTTGATCATCGTGATATGTGCTAAACGACCTGCGACCATGTCTCCATGGATCTGACAGGCGACAGTATGGCAATTTTTAGTATACCATTCTGCCCTAGGTATAGTGCTTAAGAAATCATCTAAAGTTTTAGTCAAGTCATTATGTTTAATTACCTGCCTTTTGTTAAGTTGCTCAATGGCTGTTATGCTTGGCTGAATAAAGGCGGTAGAGGTGCCATGAAAAGATCAAGTTGCCACTGATGATAAAAAGACTGATCAAGATCAAACGAACTATGAAAGCTGGCAAGCTATCTTTTAGCATAGCTTGGTGGTAGACGTTAGAGTAGAGTAAGGCAGTTGGACTATGTAGTTGCCAAAGCGAGACTAGCTCGATCGTCAGCCCTAAACATACTTGTTGTAACAGACTCCCAAGTGTTTTTATTTGGCCACTTTTATCAGGTAAAAGCCCGTCATTTGTATTAGCTTTACCAGCGATCATTGCAGATAAAGCCGTGATAAAGTAACCAACAAGATAGATCCTAGAAGATAGCATCAATAAGAGCCCACAGACTATCCCTAAAAATGCCCCTATTTGGATAGTTACGTTAGGATAGGCCAGTTTGTGATAGAGAAGTGTGCCTAAAAAATTGCTGAGCATCAAAATGATAAAAGACCAGATGATCAGTGAGACTTGCCCGCGAATAAAGAACCAAAAGAGGCTATAGATGATCAAAAAGTTTTTCAATGCCCCTAACCAAAATTGATAGGTCTGTTCATAGATGCGAAAGATATCTTGATAAAGAAAAAACAAGAAAATAATCCCACTAAAGATCAACATCCATTCAAAATCAGCGATCAAAGCAGTTTGACGATAAGTTCTGATCATTACATAGAGACATAAAATAATACCAGCAGGGACAAAAGAGCGCAGGTTTAACTTGAGCTGAGCTAGCATCTGTGTTTTAGGTGCAGGTAAATAGAAGGAAGCCATTAACGTCATGAGTAATAAGAGTGCCAGTAGATAGAGATTGAAAAGATTGCTGAAATATTTAATATTTACCCCTACTAGCAAAGCGATCAAAATTGAGAACACTAAACCAAGCTTACTGCTTTTGAGCAAAAGCCCTTTTTTGATGAGCGTTGGTAAACAAGAAAGTCCTGTCCCTACTAAGATCCCACTGAGGTCTAATAAGATCTGTTGTTTAAAGAGCGTTCCGATAATTGCAAAGAATACGCCCCCTAAAGCTACACCAAGATTTAGCCGCAAGACTTTAGTATAATTTGTGATCTTGCCAAAGCTATTTAACGTAAAGACCCCCATCTTTTGAAAAGAATAGAGTAAGATAAAGGGTAATGCAGTATGTAAAGTTCCAAGGCCAACTTTGACATCGATCATAAAAGCAAAAATGATATTAGGTAAAAGCAGATAGAGTTTGCTGAGCGTATCGCTAAATAAACTAAAAAGTTTTTCCAATTGTTACACTTCTTTCTTTATGTACATTTTACACCTTAAATGCTAAAAATTATCTCAACGAGTCGATCATGAGAGTAAATTAAAAGAATAAAATAAAAAAATTAAACGAAAAGGTTTACATTTTTAAGAAGAGTCGTTATAATAAAAAATGTAATGAAACCGATTGCATAAATCGGTTGCATAACTTAACGATTTAGAGATAATTTTTAAAGGAGTGAGGTAGTTGAAAGCGCAATTTCAAAAGTTTTTCAGTTTCGAATTTTGGCAAAAGTTCGGTAAATGTTTGATGGTCGTTATCGCCGTAATGCCAGCCGCTGGTTTGATGATCAGTATCGGTAAGACATTGGCAATGATTGATCCGAATATGACCGTCTTGGTTACGACCGGTGGGGTTATTGAACAGCTCGGTTGGGGTGTTATCAATAACTTGAATATCCTCTTTGCATTAGCGATCGGGGGTAGCTGGGCTAAGGAACGTGCTGGCGGTGCTTTTGCTGCAGGTTTAGCATTTATTTTAATTAACATTGTAACTGGTACTGTTTTTGGCGTTAACGCTGAAATGATGGCAGAATCTAAGGCTTATGTACATACCATCTTTGGTAGTAAGATCTTAGTTAGTGATTACTTTGTTAACGTTTTAGGTGCACCAGCACTTAACATGGGTGTCTTTGTTGGTATTATTGCAGGTTTTGTTGGGGCTACAGCTTACAACAAATACTACAACTTCCGTAAATTACCTGATGCTTTATCATTCTTCAATGGTAAACGGTTCGTACCTTTCGTAGTTATTTGGCGTTCTACAGTTGTAGCGTTAGTTTTAGCTATTATTTGGCCAGTTATCCAATATGGGATCAACAGTTTCGGTATGTGGATCGCTAACTCCCAAGAAACAGCTCGTTTCTTAGCTCCATTCCTCTTTGGTACTTTGGAACGTCTCTTGCTTCCATTTGGGTTACACCACATGTTGACGATCCCGATCAACTATACTTCATTAGGTGGGACTTATGAGATCTTAACAGGTGCTCAAGCTGGTCATCACGTATTCGGGCAAGATCCATTGTGGCTTGCTTGGACAACTGACTTGGTAAACTTGAAGGGTGCCGGTAACATGGACAAGTACAACTATGTCTTGACACACTGGACTCCAGCTCGTTTCAAAGTTGGGCAAATGATCGGTTCGAGTGGTATTTTAATGGGGCTAACGCTTGCAATGTATCGCAACGTTGATCCTGATAAGAAGAAACAATATAGCTCAATGTTTATCTCAGCTGCGCTTGCCGTATTCTTGACGGGGGTTACTGAACCACTTGAATACATGTTCATGTTCGTTGCCGTACCTCTTTATATCGTTTATGCGATCATGCAAGGGCTAGCCTTTGCCACAGCTGACCTCATCAACTTGCGGGTCCATTCCTTTGGTAACATCGAATTGCTGACACGCTCACCAATGGCCATAAAAGCTGGGTTAGGGCAAGATATCTTCAACTTTATTTGGGTATCGTTACTCTTTGCGGTCGTGATGTACTTCATTGCTAATTTCATGATCAAGAAGTTCAATTTAGCAACACCAGGACGTAATGGTAACTACGATGGTGTCGATCTAGGTGGAGATGATTCGACAGCCACAACAGCAGATGGTAAAGCAGATCCTAACTCGCAAGTAGTCAAGATCATCAACTTGCTAGGCGGTCGTGAAAATATCTCTGATGTTGATGCCTGCATGACGCGCTTACGTGTTACAGTTAAAGATGGTGCTAAAGTTGGCTCTGAAGAAGAATGGAAACAAGTTGGCGCAATGGGCTTGATCGTCAAAGGCGAAGGGGTCCAAGCTGTTTATGGACCAAAGGCTGATATTTTGAAATCTGATGTGCAAGATCTACTTGATTCAGGTGTTGAAATTCCAAAAGTCGACGTTATGAGTGGCACAGTTACAGAAGAAAAGAAGATCCAATTCAAAGGTGTGACTGAAGAGATCCATAACGTAGCCGACGGTGATGTGATCAAGATCGAAGACGTTAATGATCCAGTCTTCTCACAAAAGATGATGGGTGATGGTTTCGGGGTCAAACCAGATAACCAAAATGTTTATGCCCCAGTTTCAGGGACAGTTACTAGTGTCTTCCCAACTAAGCATGCGATCGGGTTGCTGACGGATGCTGGCTTAGAAGTCCTAGTTCACATGGGTCTTGACACAGTTGGCTTGAATGGTGAACCATTTGAAGTCAAAGTTAATGACGGAGCTAAAGTTAAAGCTGGTGACTTGCTTGCCTTAGCTGATCTTGATAAGATCAAAGCTGCTGGTAAAGATGATACAATTGTTGTAGCATTTACTAATGTACAGGATATCAAGGAAGTCAAAATCGATAAGTTAGGACATCAAGCTGCTAAGACAGTTGTCGGAACAGTTGAAGTCTAAATGATCTAAAACTAAGCGACGCCCAGATATCTGGCGTCGCTTAGTTATTTTATGGAGGAATTTTACGTGGCAAAATTTTTAACGTTGAACACACATAGTTGGTTAGGCGAAGATCCTAAGTGGGCTTTAGAAACGCTAGGTAAACAGATCTTAAAGGCAGATTATGACGTGATCGCTTTACAAGAGATCAATCAACGGATCGATTCAGCGAAAGTTTTAAACACACCATATACGTTAAAAAATCAACATCAGTTACATGAGGATAATTATGCGTTAAAGTTGGTCGAATATCTAAAGGAACATGGACTGACCTATCATTTTACCTGGGCATATAGTCATATCGGATATGACGAATACCATGAAGGGGTTGCCTTACTTTCTAAGCAACCATTTAGTTCAGAGAAAAGTGTTTTGACCTCTGCAGTAGATGATGAATATAATTATCACACGCGACGTGCATTGATCGCCAAGACTACTGTGGCAGGAAAAGAATTATGTGTCGTTAGTGGGCATTTTTCCTGGTGGAAGAGTGATTTTAAGTCTGAATGGCAACGCTTAGAGCAAGCTTTGGCAGATGAACAAGCACCGCTAATCATCATGGGTGATTTTAATAACCCGGAAAATACTTTGGGACATGATTTGGTCTTAGCCAGCCCTTTAGGTTTAAAAGATAGTCATTTAGCTGCTAAAAAAGTTACTGGTGGCCCGACGATCTTACAAGATATCGACGGTTGGGAAAATAACGACAAGGCTTTACGGATCGATTTTATCTTTGTCAGTCAGCAATTAGAAGTCAAGGAAAGCCACGTGCTCTTTGACGGTAAAAAATCACCATTGATCAGTGATCACTTTGGTGTTGAATGTGTGATCGAATAAGAAATGCCCTACAGTGTAAAAACTGTGGGGCATTTTTAGTCAGGCTTTGTTTAATTCATTTAAAGCAAGCGTCTTGGTAAAGAGCTTTTGTTCTTTTGGACTTAGTTTATGGGCGATCTCGATCACAGTCCCATCAAAGGTCGCGATCGCTTTTTGATGGATCAACTCAGAGAGCTTAGGGTCTAAAGCGGAAGTTCCTTCATCAACTAGTAAGACTTGGCGGTCTTGGAGCAAAGCCCGGGCTAATTCGATGCGCTGTTTTTGTCCCCCCGAAAGATCAGAGCCATCTGCTTTTAGTGAAGAATCAAGTCCACGTTGGGCGACTAATTCAGTTAGTCCAGTCAGATCAAGCACTTGAGCTAATTTTTCTTTTGAAACGTCTTTACCTAAGCAAAGATTAAAACGTAAGGTGTCGGCAAAGATGCGTGGCTCTTGGGCGACATGGGCAAAATAAGCATGGACGCTTGCGCGATCGACAGGCGCACCGTTTAACTCATATGTCCCAGTGTCTGGAGTCAATTCACCCAATAAGATCTTAAAAAGCGTTGTTTTACCAAAGCCAGACGGTGCCGTCCAAAGGAACTTTTCGTGTTTTGAAACACTAAGATCAAGCTCATGGTAGAGCTCTTTATAACTCACTTGTTTTAAGTCAAGTGAAGTAAAATCTGTCGCCGAAGGGAGATCCAGGGCACGTTTAGTTTTTTTAGCTGTCAGATATTTTTGGTAGATCGTATTGGTCGTCTTAAGGGTATTTAGGTTAGAGACAAGAGACATCAAGGGGCTAGTAAAATTATTTGAGAGCTGTGAGATCATCAAGAACGTCCCAAGAGTTATCTGATGTTGCATCGTTAAGTAGACCCCAAGTGAAAAAGAAATTATGATCGATGTGGTCAAGGTCGTCCCGATAAAAACTTCATTTGTATAACCGATATAAGCCTTCATTTTTTTGAGAGCTTCTTCTAAATTTCCTATTGGATCTGACATCTTAGCAGAAAACAGTTTGCGCACATCATAAAGTTTGATGACTAGAAGATTTTTAAGTAGTTCATTGACTTTAGTTGTATAAGTACTATTGCTTTCTTGCCAAGCCTTCGAAGTTGCAGTGATCTTTTTTTGAAAGAGCCGTTGTAATGCTACCGGTAAAATAGAAGCTACGAAGTAAACCAAGGTCAACAATAAATTTCCAGCAAGAGCAGCGACCAGGGCTAACAAAAATTCAAACGCAAAAATAGTGATATTTAACTGACCTTCGATCCGGGCAGTTTCGAGTTGTTTGAGATCATTTGTCAAATAAGAAGCATCAAGCTGAAGTGCATTATCAGTTCCAAGTAGATAAGCGACTAGATCGTTTTTGATCTTGATATTGACTTCTTTTAACAAGGTGGCGCGAACTTTTTGATATCCAAAATTCAGCAAAGTAAAAAGCAAAATACCTCCCATCGATAATACTGATACAAAAAAGAGTCCATGATAATTTTGGGTTTGAGCTAAATTGATGTAGAGCGAAACAATAAAAGCGATAAAAACAGATTCGGATGCTTTAGTAAAAGCTAGTAGAAAAAACAAAAAACTATTTTTTTTTGAACAGTATTTATAAAACATATGTTTCCTCCTATGTATATGGATTTGGATGATGGATGAGTTGTTGAAATTTTTGGATATCATGAGCATCTGTATAAAGGGTAGAGTTATATTTATTAGACAATACCCCATTACACCATACTTTTCTTCCTCTTACTTTAAAAGATAAGATATCGATATACTTATCCCAAGATAAGGCTAATTGAAGAAAATTTGTTGATTTTGTTACTATACCAGCGTAGATCAACATAAGACTAATACCTGCTGCACCACCGGTAATGTTTGCACTTTTTACATAACGACCTTTAAGCATAGCTAAGAATTTTTTCAAAGTTTCAAGTTGTGCAGTAAGATCATATTTATCGCAGAAGTATAATATGATGTAGGCTAAACCTGAGACCCCCTCATAGATATAGGGAGAGTAATTATCTTTTACCTTACGATAAGCTAGTCCTTTTTTAATAATAAAGGAGTTTAGTAGTACATCTAGTTCTGCTATGACCTTACTTTGGCTACTTTTAGTTAATTGATCGAATAAGAGTTGATCAGCAGGGGCGAGTGATCTATATAGCCATTTTGAAATGGACTCCTTATGAATTAAAAAATCGTCTATCACTAATTCTTTTAGCTGAGGAGAAGGTTGATGAAAAGTTAATTTTCCTAAGCTTGGACTATTTATTAATGCTTCAAATTTTTTAATATCATTTTGAGATAAGGCTATAATGATCTCTACCCAATCTTTTGAGAAATTTTGAATAGCTAACGCCTTACTAAACATTGAACATACTTGTGCAAAGGTTGCTGGAGGTAAATTTCGATTGATCCCACTGAGAGCATCTATGATCAAGAGGGCTAATTTAAACCAGTCTTCTGCAAAAGTATTACATAAGTTGCTTGGAACAATATATCCTGGAGTTATTATTTTATCTACATACTTTTTTTGATTATTCATGACAGAATCTGCACAATCAACAAAGAAAACGTCATTTTTGCTAGTAATAATAAAATTATTAGGCTTGATGTCACGAAGGATCACGTTCTTACTATGTGCATAAGAAAGTAGATTTCCGATTTTCTTTATAATGTCGATAAAATCGGTCATTGCCTGTGCTTTTTGATCTATATCAACAATAAGTGGCCCTACAGAGGAAAAGTAGTCATAAAATGTTTTTCCTGAGATAGCTTCAGTAACCAAATAATAATTTTCTTGGCTATAAAAATCTGTCAAACATTTAGGAAAATACTTTCCATTGAGTAGCGATAATACATAGTGTTCGTTTTTTCTTTTATCAATAGCTGTTCCTGTATTAGTTCCTACGCCGAAACGAGCTTCTTTCAAAACAATTTTGTATTTATTTAGGTAGTTGCCTAAATATACCCCACCTCCTAGAGAAAATTGAATAGCATAATCTAAAGAGATATTATCCCATAAAGTATTTGGCTTAATAGGATCAAGAGCATCTTTAGCAAAGGGATCAGTATCTATAAATGGTGGCAATAAAAAATATGGTTCTTTTTTATCTAAATACTTTTTTCCATTGCAATAGAGATAATTTTTTTCTTCAGTAGCTACAAAAAGTCCATAGCGGTATGAAATATTTGTAGTCCCCTTAAATTGAGCATCAGTAAGAACGATCGGTCCAGAAAAATTTTTCAAAAAACGATATAAGTCATATAACAAGCGACTACAATGTTCTTTGTTTTGGGGATAAATCGTTATTAACTTTCCACCATTGATACGACTACCATGTATATCAAGTAGTGAATTGATCAATGAGATAGATGATGCATATTTAAAAGAAAATTTAAGCTTTTGAGATAAAAAAGCAACATGATTTAATACAGTTTGATAGTTTTGGATTGTTGCAGATACATGTATTTTCCACCCTTGATGAGGAAGCAGATAAAAGTTTGAGCCACACCATCCGTTATGCTCATAACTGATAGGGATTTTGTTAATAGGATACATTACTAACGCCTACCTTATTTGAAATTTGTAATAATACTAGCACATAGAAAGGAAACGTAACGAAAAATGTCGTATATTACAAAAAAATAGCAGATTAGGCATTAATTTTTGAAAAGTTCGTATTTTTTTGTCAATTTCAACAAAAATATAAAATATACAAAAACGGGATTATACTATGGGAAATAATATAAGGAGGTGGATCTTATGGATGCAAGAGAATTACAAAAGTTGCGTCCAGTACGTGAAGTTGTTGAATTACAAGAACATTTCACAATTGGATGTACGACTGTTATCATTGACAACTAGTTTCAGATATTGAAACTATGTGATAATGTTAGTAATGCTCAAACCAACTTTAAAAAAGTTGAATTTGAGCATTTTTTATTACAGTTTAAGCAATAAAAACTTAGAGGTTGTCAAAATGTTTTGTGTGATATTGATAAACCGTCTTACAATAATATTTATGTTAATTTTTGGCAATTATGAAAAATATTAAGAACGTAAAAAGCAACTGGACTAGAGCTGTCCACGAAATACTATTCAGATCGACTTGTCAAGATTGAATTTGGAAGTTTTTTATTATAGTCTGAGCAATGAAAAAAGAAAAAAGGTTTGGAGGGCTTTTGATGAATTGTGGGGAATTAGTGCGAAAGATTCGGTGTTCCAAGAAGATGACACTACAGAAAGTAGCTAAAAATGTTATCTCACCATCTACCTTGGCAAAATTTGAACGTGGGGAATCAAATTTATCGGTGGAGAGTTTTTTGAAAGTGTTGCAAAATTTACATATTTCATTGCACCAATTTGGCTTTTTTTATGAAAATGAGCAGATCAAAAAATCAGAGGAATTTTGGCATCGTTTTAAAGAACATACTTTGAAAGTCGAACAATTACAGCTCTTAAATGATAGTCAAAATAAGCGAGGGTTCAAATATCAGTTGAAGACAGCTTACAGTCCTAATAGGTCAGAAGCTGATGTTATGTATTTCAACGAATATTTCTTTGAAGTCGATGTCTGGTCGCTAGATGAATTGAGATTATTAGCCTTTAAAGCAGATCTATTGAATATTCAAAGTCTAGAGCATTGTCGGTCAGTGCTAGAAGAGCAGATCTTAGCGGATACATATGATGGTGCTTATCTAGTCGAAGTCTACGAAGTTTTATTGAGTTTATATAGTGAATTATTAGTAAACAAGAAACATTTTAAGCCAAGAAGAGAAGTCTATGAATACATTCAAGAACTAGATATGAAGTATTTATGGTATCAACATTGGCTTAGCTTATTACTCTTACTAAATGATTCGATCTGTGAAAAGCAGATGTTAGGCTTAAAAACGACGGTCGAATCTTTTTTATGCTCACCGTTTCAAAAAATACCTTATTGCGTAAAGAAGGCGCTTACTGATCTTGGGTTCAGTTACTAAGAGCGCCTTTTACGGCCACACTAAAAGGGCGCCCAACTAACTTGTTGAGCACCTGTTTTAGTTTGATCTAGAAGTCGAGTTGCGCTGTAAAAAAGTCACAGGCAACTTATATTGCATCTGCTTGAGCGGTTCAGTCGGTTGCTTGATCCGTGCTTTTAAGACTTCGACTAACAGTTCAGCGATGTCTGAGATCGGTTGAACGATCGTCGATAATTCAGGATGATAGAGCTGGATCTGCGTCGTACCATCAAAACCAGTGACTTTTAACTGCTCGGGCACTTTGATCGCTAACTCTTTAGCTGCTTGTAAGACCAGAAGTGCTGTGAGATCATCGGTACAAACGATCCCGTCAGCGACACTTTCTTGCAAGAGCCGTTTGATCGAAAAGAGCTTGAGCGAAGGTGACTCTGAAAAACTCACCGTATGGATATGGCGACTTAAGCCATAAGTTTCTAGCGTATCGCAATATCCTGCTAGCCGTTGATCAGTCGGGTTACCTTGTTGGTGCGGATTTCCCAGGAAATAAATGTGACGTGCGCCCGCATTATAGAGTTCTTGGACCGCCAGCTTGCCTCCAGCATAGTTATCACAGGAGACGATCGGGATCTGTTCTGAGAGTTTGCGGTCAAATGAAACGATCGGTAAACCGACGCGATTGTATTCGTCGATCCCGAGGTTATGTGCCCCAGCGATGATCCCGTCGACTTGGTTAGCTAAGAGCATCTTTAGGTATTCGCGTTCTTTTTCTTTATCTGAACCAGCATTACACAAGATGACCTTGTAGCCTTCTGAAAAGAGCTTTTGTTCGATCTTTTCGACTAATTCAGCAAAAAAAGGATTGGTGATCGCAGGAAAGATCAGACCAACTAAATTAGTGCTCTTACCGTGTAAAGAGCGTGCTAATGAGTTGGGTTGATAGTTCAACTCTTCCATCGCAGCAAAAACTTTATCACGGGTCTTTTGACTGATATAGCCGTAGTCATTGATGACACGTGAAACGGTTGTGACAGAGACGCCCGCTTTTTTAGCGACGTCAGTTAATTTGGGACGCATAGGCTCCATCCTTTCTAGATGCTTTTAAGCTTCCAGAAAGTACCCCGATAGTTTAACGCAGCCTCAGTTGGTGAAGTAAGCGCGATCTGTTTATTGCCAGCTTCGGCAAAGAAACGTAAAGTCAGCACATGTTCACCACCGTTGACAAAAATTTCACAAAGCGAGTGATCGATAAAGATCTCAAGGTCGAGCGCTTGTTGGTCTGGGAGCGCAATGGTGCGCGTTGTACCAAATTCAGTTGCAAATTGTGCGCCGCTATCTGCACGTGAAACGGTCAAATATGCGTCTTTTCCAGTTGAGAATTCAAGCTTCAAACTTTGGCTAAGGTCATCATTGCCAGCTAAATGGAGGGTACCATTCTGGTCAGTATCTAAAGTCAATTTTAACTCATATTGCTCGCCACTTTCAGCAATTATTTGCTGTTTAGCATTAACTTTTTTAGCTGCTTGGAGCGAAGTGCCTTTTTCACGCAGATCAGCCATGGAAACAACAGGCCGTTGAATGAGTTTGCCATCTTTTAAGGAAAGTTCTTTGACTTGGCTCAAGCAACTAGCCCAGTTTTCTTCATCAGTTGGGTATGAAACGTCAGGTAATCCGACCCAACTGATCAGATAAGCTTTGCCGTCTGAGGTATTGAACGCTTGGGAGGCATAAACATCGAATCCATCATCTAAATTTTGGATCTGATTAGTTCCAGCTTCAAATTTGGCTTTGTTTAGCTGAACATCTTTACCTAGAAGATACATATTAGGATAGATATTGTCATAAGCTACGACATCTTTGTCCAAACCTTGTGGGCAAAAGACCAAAAGTGGTTTGTCATCGACAAAGATCAAGTTAGGACATTCGATCATATAGCCCATGTTGTCTTCAGTGAATTCAAGATAGCCTAAATCGGTGAAATCCTTAAGGTCCTTAGATGAGAATAAGGAGATCTTACCCGTCTTAGTTTCTTTATCTTGAGCGCCTAAGATAACATAGTAGAGATCGCGGTGCTTGAAAACTTGCGGATCGCGGAAATGATCAGTCGTATGATCTGGTTGTGTGATCAATGGTTCGTCTAATTTTGTGATCTGGCCAGCTTGATCCATCCAAGCACCAAGTTGGAATGGATGTCTGATCCAATCTTTGTCACGATGGTTACCGGTGTACATTAAGAATAATTTATCATCGATAGGTAAAGCGGAACCAGAATAAGCACCATGACTATCGAATTTTGTATCTGGTGCAAGCGCTAGACCGAGATCTTTCCAATGCACTAGGTCATCGGAGACTAAGTGCATCCACGACTTAAGACCATGAGCGGCACCAAATGGAAATGATTGATAAAAAACATGCCATTGGCCATTGAAATATGAAAAACCATTAGGGTCATTTAAAAGACCTGAACTTGGGCGAATATGGTAACCCATTTGGTATTGTGAATTAGCTGCTTGTGCTTGTAATTTTAAGAGTGTTTCAGCGCTCCAGTCGGCATATGCCCGATAGCGCGTTTCACGTGTCCATTCCATAGTTGAATATCCCTTCTTTTTAAGTGTTTTTGAAAACGTTGTCTATATATTGAATTTTAACTTTTACACCTGTTTGTGTCAAACGTATATCATAATATATCGAAATAAATTTCTAAGTTTAAATTTTTTAAAATAAATTTGTGATAAACGATTGACATATTTTTGAAATACGCTATTATAATAAATATAGAAAATGTAAAACGTTTACAAAAAGGAGTGCTTACGATGGATCACAAAAAAGTGGCAAAAGCCGTCATCGCAGCGGTCGGTCGCGACAATATGGTGGGAGCAGCCCATTGTGCGACCCGTTTGCGTTTAGTCTTAAAAGACGATAACAATATCGACCAAGCAGCGTTGGATAACAATCCAGACGTTAAGGGGACCTTTAAAACAAATGGCCAATATCAAATCATCATTGGACCAGGGGATGTCAACTTTGTTTATGATGAATTGATCAAAGAGACCGGTTTGAAGGAAGCTTCGACCGAAGATCTAAAGAAGATCGCTGAACAAGGTAAGAAGTTCAATCCAATCATGGCCTTTATCAAGCTCTTATCTGATATCTTTGTTCCGATCATCCCAGCTTTAGTTGCGGGTGGTTTGTTGATGGCTTTGAACAACTTCTTGACATCTAAAGGCTTATTTGGACCACAAGCGATCGTGGAAATGAATCCAATGATCAAAGGTTTGTCCAGCATGATCCAATTGATGTCGGCAGCACCATTTATCTTTATGCCGATCTTAGTTGCGATCTCGGCTGCTAAACGTTTCGGGGCTAACCAATACCTCGGGGCAGCGATCGGGATGATCATGACAAGTCCAGACTTGATGGCGGGTAAATCCTGGGATATCTTTGGAATGCAAGTTATGCAAAATAACTACTACTATCAAGTTATTCCAGTTTTAGCAGCAGTTTGGATCTTATCTGTTTTAGAAAAATGGCTACACAAACGTTTACCATCAGCCGTTGACTTCACCTTTACACCATTGATCGCAGTTATGTTAACAGGATTCTTGACCTTTACGATCGTTGGGCCTGCAATGAAGACAGTTTCTGATTGGGTAACCAATGGTATCGTTTGGTTATACGACACAACGAGCTTTATCGGGATGGGTATCTTTGGTCTTACTTACTCAGCTATCGTATTGACTGGGTTACACCAAAGTTTCCCTGCGATCGAGACCCAACTTATCACAGCCTTCAGTAACGGTAAAGGCGCGGGTGACTTTATTTTCGTTGTAGCTTCGATGGCTAACGTTGCGCAAGGTGCGGCAACATTTGCTGTTTGGACATTGACAAAAGACAAGAAGATGAAAGGTCTTGCATCTTCAGCCGGCGTTTCAGCTTTGCTTGGGATCACAGAACCAGCCTTGTTTGGGGTCAACTTGAAGTATAAATTCCCATTCTTCTGTGCTTTGATCGGTTCAGGTATTGCAGCGATGTTTGCTGGTTTGATGCATGTTGTCGCCGTTTCCCTAGGTTCCGCTGGTTTCCTTGGTTTCTTATCGATCAATGCTTCATCGATCCCAATGTATATCGTAGCTGAGCTCATCTCATTTGCGATCGCATTTGCTTTGACATTTATCTATGGTAAGAGCCACAGTGAATTATTGAATCCAGCTCCAGTGGCTGCACCAAGCGAACCAAAAGAAGTTAAAGAAGCAAAAACAGAAGCTAAGAAAGTTTCTGGGGTCGAAAATCAAGTTGTTGATTCACCCGTTGATGGTAAGTCCATTGATCTAGGCGAAGTAAACGATCAAGTATTCTCCACTAAGATGATGGGTGATGGTGCGGCAGTTGTGCCAGCTGACGGTACGATCTATGCTCCAGCAGATGGTGAGATCACAGTAGCTTATGAAACAAAGCATGCTTATGGTATCAAGACAGACCAAGGTGCAGAAGTATTGATCCACGTGGGTATCGATACGGTCAACTTGAAAGGTCAACATTTCACATCTAACGTAACTCAAGGTCAAAAGATCAAGAAGGGTGACGTTTTAGGGACAGCTGATCTAGAAGCCATCAAGCAAGCTGGTTACGACACAACGGTAATGGTGATCGTAACGAACACAATGAACTATGCAAGTGTTGAACGCATCGATGTCGACGAAGTAAAACACGGTGACAACTTGATCGCGATCACAGCTGAATAAAAAATGAGTACAAAGTAAAAATAAGTATTTAAAAATGGTCTAGCTACCATGAGTATATTTTAGCTCACGGTGACTAGACCATTTTTTATTGATATTTTGGTTTACATTTCTAAAAATGCGGCGTATATTCGGCTTTATCAGAGACTATTGGGGATGTTTAAGGAGGAGAGCCTATGCGAAATAATAACACGATCAGATATGATGTTTTGAGCTATCAGGGCCTTTCAGCGCTGTATGCTTTAGGGCTAAGCTTATGGGCTGGGACGATCTATCTTTATATGAAGCAAGTCGGATATAGTTATGGGCAGATCAATTTATTTTTGGCTCTTTTTTGGCTGGTCACATGTTTGACTGAGATCCCATCTGGTTTTTTCGCAGACATGTTTGGTGCTTTGAAATTAACATTTTTAAGTTCCTTATTTCGCGGGAGTGGCTTATTGTTTTTAGCACTCTTCGAGCATAATTTGACGATTTTAGTGCTAAGTGCAATTTTAACGGCAGTCGGTGATTCATTTTATTCAGGAACTTTAACTGCTTGGATCGTTGAGAAAACGAAAAAGACAGATCTTGATCAAAATAAGTTATTTTCACATAATTATATGTTAGTCAGCTTGGTAAGTTTTATCGGGGGCTATTTTGGAGCTGATTTTTTGGGGAATTTTGAACTAAAAGTGCCATTGATCTGTGGCGCATTTATCTTATATGTTACAGGGATCTTGGCTTTAAGTTTGACGCGTTTTGAGCCAGAGTCTAAACCACGCAAAAAGATAGTTAAATTTGACCATAATGTTTGGCAAAAGAAGCGCCCGTTATTTGAGACCTTTGTCTTATTTTTACCATTAACTTTCGTGACAGTTGGACCGTATAATCAGTGGCAACTTTATTTTCAACATGGAACTACGATCAAAACAGGCTTGATCTTGGTAGGGATCAATTTGTGTGCTATTTTAGGAGCGATAGTGTTTGGCTTTTTGGTCAGACTGAACTTGCAAGCCGAAAAGCTTTTTTTAGCCCATGTGTTAGCGCTTTGTATCAGTGTTTGGATAATGATATATAGCCCTTATTATCTGGCGCTCATTTTTATGTGGCTCCATGTTGCTTTATGTTCTTCAGCTGAGGTATTGCAGACTAAGTTATTACATGAAAAAATCACCGATGACTTACGTACGACATGGGTCTCAGTCAATAACACCTTAGAAGCCTTGGTAACGACGCTAGCGTTAGCCTTGAATGGCTTTTTGGCAGACCATTTTGGTTTAGCTACAGCATGGGGTGGTGGAGCATTATTGGGATTTTTGAGCACATTTGGTTGGTATGCTTGGCAAATAAGATGGCGAAAAGTCTAAAAAAGGCCGTGGTCAATAGTTTTTATTGCTGTTTATGTTAAATTTGTATTATAATGGTAAGCATAAAATAATTTAGGAGGTTTTTTTTAATGAAAACTAGAGGCGAACTTAAAGCTGAGGCGCGTGAGTTGCTTGCTGGTAACTGGGGAAGAGCTATTTTGTTAAATATTATTCCGATCTTAGGGACCGTTTTTATAGGAGTTATCGTTGCGTTTTTAGTTGCGTTGATCGTATTTTTGATCAACAATGGTGTCTTTTCTGGAGGCGAAACTACTATTAATGAAACTGTAAATAGTAGTGCTAGTAACAGCGGGAGATCATTTATCAGTGGCTTGATCGGGACTTTGATCACGACCGGTATCGCATATACGACACTTGATTGGTTGCGGACTAAGAACAATGACTTTAGTCCAGTTCGTGGGATGTTTTCGATCTTTTCACGTAAATATTTTGTACCAGTCTTAGTCTTATATATTTTACAAGCGATCTTTACGTTCTTCTGGTCTTTACTCTTTGTAATTCCAGGGTTGATCAAAACTTACTCATATTCTCAAACATATTACATCTACAAAGATGTAAATGAAGATAATGATAATAACAGCTTGAACTATCTCGACTATATCACACTCAGTCGTGAATTGATGAATGGTCACAAGTTCGAGATGTTTGTCTTGCAATTGAGCTTTATCGGTTGGTGGTTGCTCGTTTTAGTAAGCTTTGGGATCGCAGCTATCTGGGTCTACCCATACTACCAAACAACGATGAGTGCCTACTACAAGAACTTAGCTGGTGATAAATTTATCAATTATCGCGGTTAAGCCTAGATGAGCTAAATGCGTTCGGAGCTATTTTATCTGAGCGTCTGTCAACTGATATGGATGACCCGTAAAACACTTCCTATAGAAATGTGGGAAGTGTTTTTTACTAAAAACTAGTATAGAGTTTTCAACCATACTAGAAAGTGTTAAACAGGTGGATATTACTATAATTTAACAAATCCTGAAATATTTAAAAATATTATAGAGCAGAGGAAGATTGATATGTGCAACTAAATAATAAAAATAGCTTTAGCCCAATTTGATAATGATTTAAACCATATAAATAGAACAATGTCAAAAATTGAAGAAATAGTAAAAAAAGCATCCCAGAAAAAAGTTGATTTCTTGGTCTTTCCAGAGCTATTTTTAACAGGATATGATTTGCCTTACATTATGGAAAAAAATAATATTTTGGAAATTAATGACGAACGCATTTTATCTCTTTGTCAAATGGCTAAAAGAAATGACATTTCTTTTTTAATAGGGTTGCCTCTTAGGATTCAAAATAGAGTTTATATTTCTGCTCTGTATATTAACTGTGAAGGGAATATAGAAGAGATAATTTCAAAAAATTATTTATATGGTATGGAGAGTGAGTTCTTTACGCCAGGGACGGTAGCAAAGTTGATCACCATTAAGGGATTCCGTATAGGCATAGGGATCTGTTTTGATTCTGCCCACTCAGAGCATATAACGGCTTTAAAAGATAGAGGAATAGATATGTTTATAGGGAGTTCCTTATATAGCAGAGGGGAAGGGAAAAAGGAAATGGAACACAATTTTAGTCAAATAAGTTGTAAGTATGATATTTTATCAGCTGTCGTAAATTACGCTGATAAGACTGGTAATTGGCTTTCTTGTGGTAATTCTTCTTTTTATGATAAAACTGGTCACATATATATGAAACTAGCTGAATGTAAAGAAGGACTATTGATCTCACAAATACAGAAGGATGGAACAGTATGCAAGTATGTTTGATCAATAATATTAGAGGCACCAAACCTTTAGCGCAGGTCTGGTGCCTCTTTTTTATTGCTCTTTAAAGTGTGTCTGGGCGTAAACGAGGATAAATGACAAGGCTAATACAAAGGTCTGCAGTAGCATAAGATTAGCGATGTCAAATGAGATAAATCCCAAAAAAGCGGAAAGCAAACTTGCTGGTCCCAGAATGTTTAACATCAAGTTAGTAGCCTCTTTAAAAGTCGTGATATCAGTTAAGGGACTATTACGGGTGAGCCATAAAAAGAAAGCTCCACCTAAAATAAAAATCAGATCGGTCACCAACATGATCGTTAAGACGAGCGCCATCATCGAGAAGGTGAGCGTGGCTTTATTTTGTTGATACCAACTCTTAGTTAGCTGGTTAGCTATGTCTCCTTTATTAGGCGGAAAACTTCTTTGGTAAAAGATACGATAAGTCTGACTACCTTCATGAAAAATAAAAGAGCGTGGTTGTAAAATGATAGCTACGGCATATTTTTTGGCTGTAGTTGTCGTTTCGTCCAAAGCGATCAATTTATTTTGCTTTTCAAAGATGATCTCTTTTTTGGTAAATGAATAACTTCCATTTCTAAATGGAGTTTGGTGTGCCACTTGTTGGAGCTTTTTATTTTGCAAGAGCTCTGTTACTTGAGGGAGATAGTTTTTAAGTTCAACGGTTGTTTGCTTTTGAAAATAAAAGGGGATCGCTAGTAGGTTCAAAGACAATAAGAAAAGCAAGACTAAAAGCATTTGAGACCAAGTTAGCGTATGGCGCCCAGCAAACATCTTCTTTGGACTTAGTTGAGCATAAAAATAATTGAATGGAAATAATTCATGCATTGGCCATACCTCGTTTTAACCCTTAGCACCACCAGCGGTCAAGCCAGTGACAAAGTATTTTTGTAGATAAAAGAACAGAGCACAGATCGGTACTGCGATCAAGATCGCGCCAGCGGCAAAGAGTGCGACCTGTTGATCTTTTGGATCTTGGATGAACTGTTGTAATCCTACGGCAACAGTCAAGTTGGCATCTTCGCGTAGTAAGTACTTGGCAGTCATGAAATCACCAAAAGGTCCCATGAAAGCCCATAACGCTTGCACAGCGATCATCGGCTTGACTAAAGGCATCACGATCTTCCAAAAAATGGTGAAGTTACCTGCGCCGTCTAATTTAGCTGATTCATCAAAATCATATGGAACAGTGTCAAAGTAGCCTTTCATCAGCCAAGTATTCATTGGGATCCCACCACCAATATATATCAAAGTTAAATACCAGTAGTGATCAAGACCGTTGATGAGCATCCCTAGAACATAAAAGGCGGTCAAAGCTGCCATCGTCGGGACCATTTGTACTACTAAAAAGAAAGTCAAAGACCATTTTTTACCAGCAAAGTTGTAACGACTGTAAGTATATCCAGCTAAAGTCACAACGGCTACTTGGATCACCATCGTAAAAAACGAGATGACTAAGGTGTTTAGATACCAACGACCGTATAAGGTAGCACTAAATAGTTCTGAAAAGTTATTTAGTGTCCAAGGACCTGTGAAGTTTAAAGTGAAAGCTTGGACTTCGCTGTCCTTAAAGGCAGTCAAGCAGGTGATAAGTAATGGATATAAGATAACGACACTGAGAGTTACCATGTAAAAGTAGGTAAAAAATTTTTTGAAAAAGCGCCCACGTTTGATCGAGCCACTATTTTTGATCTTAGTTGTCATATTGTTATTATTGCTATATATACGTGGAATTTGGCGAGAGTATATAGCATTTCCTTTCTATGATTTATCGTATCAAAATTAGATATCCATTCCACTTTTATCGTTTCGCTAGATATCAGATCAGTCCATTTTAAACGCATTAGTCTTTTTAAAGACGAGTAACGATACAGCGATGACGATCGCTGAAATGAGCAAAGTCACAGCTGAAGCTAAACCGTATTGAGGCGTTGTGTTGGTCGTTAGTTTGTAGATCCAACTGATCAAGATATCGGTATTGCCAGCACCACCACCAACATCACCCGGCCCACCTTCGTTGAATAAGTAGATGATCGAGAAATTATTGAAGTTAAAAGTATATTGAGTCACAAAAGTTGGGGCTGCAACGCTTAGGATCGCTGGCAAAGTGATGTTATTGAACTTTTGGAGCGGAGAAGCACCGTCGATCGTCGCAGCTTCATAGAGATCATCTGAGATCGATTGTAAGATCCCGGTGACAAGGACATAGATATAAGGAAAACCCAGCCAACCTTGGATCATGATCAAAGCGACTTTAGTCCAAAATGGATCGGTCATCCAGTTGATCGCTGAAAGATCAACAAAAGGCAGCAATTTGTTGAGCAATGGGATGATCTGAACATTGATCGCACCAGCTGAATCGTTGAAGATATTAGAAAAACTCATGATCGTCACAAAAGAAGGTACAGCCCAAGGTAATAAGAAGATGATCCCAAAGATCCTTTTACCTTTTATCCAATCTTGATGTGCGACTGTCGCGGTAAAGACGCCTAAGATTATCTGAAGTGTTGAAGCGATTAATGTCCAGATCAACGTCCAACTAAAGACAGCCATAAAAGTTGAGCGATAGGAGCTCAAAAAGAACATATCTTTGAAATTTTGGATCCCGATCCAGTCGATCAAAGCGGCTGGAGGGATATGGTTGAAGTCATAGTTAGTGAATGCCATAAAGAGAGTAACTAAGACAGGCAACACGATCGTAAAGATCATCAAAATATAGGCCGGAAACGTCAATAGATAGGGAAAACCATGGGTCGCAAGCGATCCTTTGATACCAGTAAAGCCAGTAGCGATTGGAAGACCTATAGTTTTATTTTTGTTGACCTTGATCGCATCGCGAATTTGGGAAACATAAAAACCGACAAAGATCAAAGTAATTAGAAGTTGCAAAGTACCACGGACCATCAAAAACATGGAATTATCTATGCCAGGTTCGCTTCCTAAAGTGATCAATTCTTGTAAGGCATTGATTCCAAAGAAGGCTGATTCGAGGCAAAAGAGACCAAAGATCGTTAAGAAGATCGCCCCTTTTTCTTTTTGACCATTCTTGAACTGTCCCAAACCGGGAATAAGAGCATAGAGAATGATCTTTTTATCATACTCTTGTTTTTTCACGAAAGTTCACTCCATTTCTTTATGAAAAAAGGGCCTTAGTTTTGCTAAAGCCCTTTTGACATCACCAATTATTCTTTGTATTTTTGCTTGATAGCTTGTTGGATCTGTTTTGTAGCTTTATCAGCTGCTTGTTTTGGTGTATCTTTGCCACTAGCGGCATTGATGACCATATTTTCAGCACCAGTCCAAACTTCCGTCATTTCAGGGATGTTTGGCATTGGTGAAGCGTCTTTGTATTGCTCGATCACGGCTGAAGTGAGTTCGTTATCTGTTTTAGCGACAGCGGTCCGTGTTTTTTCGTTAGCAGGAACTTCTTGGGTCATGTCGTAGAACTTTTGCATGTTCTTATCAGTGGTCAAGTAATCAATGAATTTTTGTGCCATACCTTTGTTCTTAGAGTATTGTGAGATGACCCAAGCTTTACCACCACCAAAGGCTTGATATTTTTCACCATTGGCTAAAGTAGGGAGTTTAGCCACACCGTAATTGACGCCAGCTTTCTTATAAGCTGCTGCTTGCCAAGGACCATCGATGATCACGGCTGTCTTACCTTTAGTGAATTGATCAGTGATAAAATTTTGGTTTGAAGTTTTTGCTTGCATTCCTTTTGGCCAAGTATTTTTGAACCAGTTGGTCATATAAGTGATCCCCTCTACAGCACCTTTATTATTTAGACCGATATTTTTAGGATCGGTCCCATTATCTCCAAAGATGTAACCACCGTAGCCTTTGATCAGACCATAAGCGTTGTAGAAGTTAGTCCATTGTGTCAAGAAAGCGACGTTTTTGCTCTTGTCGTTTTCATAGGCATATTTAGGATCTTTAGATAGTTCTTCTAATTCTTGGAAGGTCGTTGGTGCATGATCGATCAAGTCTTTATTGTAAAATAAGACCAGTGTTTCGATCGTCACAGGTTCGCCGTATTGTTTTTGATTTAAAGTGACATTTTTCTTATCGGCATCACTGTAGCGCCCGTCAGTTGGAAGTTTAACGGTAGCTAATTGACCTTGTTTACCTAAAACACCGACACGATCGTATGGTGCCATTAAAACATCGGCGGCTTTACCTGCTGGACCATCGAGTTTTAAGTTATCCAGTGCGGTCAAGGCATCTTTTGTTTTGACTTCGACTTTGACACCGTTCTTCTTTTCAAAATCGCCTTTCACACGATTGATATAATCTTTGTAGCCTTTATCGACGGTGATAGTGATCGTTTTGTTGTCCGCCTCTTTTTTAGAATTGGAACACCCCGCTAGGATAAGTCCGATACTGCTCGCGGCTAAGGCCAAGAAGCCGAGTTTTTTTACTTTATTTAACACAGAAAAAACCTCCTTAAAATTAAATAATTGCTTAACTATGCCTCCATTATAGACAGTAGCAAATAATCTATGCAAGCGGTTTCTTTATGTTAACGATAACATTTTATCGCAGTGGTCTAGTTGTCTGACGAACTAGTAGATCGGCGGGGAAAAGGCGACTGTTTAAAAGTGGTTTAGTATAAATCTTGGCTAAAAGCATCTCAGCTAGATAAGTTCCCATGAGTTCAAAATTTTGGGCCATCGTGGTCAAGTGATGATCAAAGAGTTTATCTAGTAGGATACCATCATGACCAATGACACCAAAATCATCAGGTAATACTCCCTTGGTCTCTAAAATAGAGCTGACTTCAAGCGCGATCTTGTCTGTAGCACAGATAAAAGCACTGTTTTTTTTGAGTGGCAAACATTTTAAAAAATCAAGTTCACCGTCGTGTGCGCCTGAAATAGTAAAGATCTGGGAATTTTTATTTAAGTGACTGATGGCTTGTTCATACCCAGAGCGGCGTTTTTTAGCAAAAGTTTCAAGATGATCTAAACCGATGTAATAGAGATGTTCATAGCCACAATGGGCAGCGTAAATAGTAGCTTGATAGATGTCTTTTTGGTTGTCGGTATCAGCAAAATCAAAATACGGATTTTCCCCAAATAAGACAAGTGGCTTGTCGAGCTTAGCGAGTTTGCGGTGATCGGTATTTTTAGCTCCCATGACGATCAAACCATCACAAGTGTCGATATCTAGGTCAAATTGAGATGAGAGTTGTAAGGAATATTGCAAAGTATCGAGTTTTTTTGTGATTCCTGCCAGGACCCGCATATAATATGGTTCGGCACTGGATATATTTTCTAAGATCAAGACTTTGATGACTTGAGTCTTTTTATTTTTCAAAGCTTTAGCGCTTGCATTTGGATGGTAATTGAGTTCTTTTACAGCAGAAAAGACGAGCTCTTTTAGCTCATCGGAGACTGTTTCGGGATGATTGAAGACGCGAGAGACTGTCATCTGGGAAACGTTCGCTTTTTTAGCCACATCTCTTAAGGTAGTCATATATATCACTACTTTCTTTATAAAAATTTACAGATTAATTTTAAGGTATTAGTTATCTTTTTGCAACCGCTTTCTAAGACGGAAGTTATCGATATACAAAAATATTTTTTGCAAACGATTGCAAAAAAGTCGATACTTTTATAAGATTAAGGTATGAGATTTTATAGAAAGGTGGGAAAAAAGTGAGTACATTAAGTGCTAAAGAGCGCATTATCTATCAAATATACCCCAAAAGTTTTAAGGATAGTAATGGTGATGGGATCGGGGATCTAAAAGGGATCACGGCTAAGCTCAAATATTTAAAGCAACTAGGGATAAATACGATCTGGCTCAATCCGATCTATGTTTCACCCCAAATTGACAACGGTTACGATGTTGCTGATTATTATCAGATCGATGAAAAATTGGGCACAATGGCAGATTTTGATGAATTAGTGGCTAAAGCGCATGCCTTGGGCTTAGACATTATTTTAGATTTTGTAATGAATCATACCTCTGACCAACATCCGTGGTTTCAAGCAGCTTTAAAGGACAAAGACAGTGAATTTCGCAATTGTTATTTGTGGCATCAAGGTAAAAATGGTGGTCCACCAAATAATTGGGGCTCCTTTTTTGGCGGAAGTGTGTGGCAAAAAGATCCTCTTGACTCAAATAATTACTATTTTCATCTGTTTGCAAAGGAAATGCCTGATCTGAATTGGGCTGAACCAAAAGTCCAAGTTGAAATGCTCAAGATCGCTAAGTTTTGGCTCGAGCATGGCGTCGATGGTTTTAGATTGGATGCCTTTATCCACATTGCCAAAGCAGACTTTGAGCAGGATATGTTAGCCAAGTCAGCTGAGCCCCAGATCGCAGAGATGTTTTATGCCAACTTACCGCAAGTTCAAGTTTACTTAAAAGAATTTATCGCTCAATTGCACCAGATAAAGCCCGATATCTTCATTTTAGGTGAAGCCGCTAGTGCCGACATCGATCTTGCTGTGGATTACACGACACCCAAAAAAGAGAGCTGTGATACGGTCGTGACTTTCCGCTACTTTGCTGAAGATAAAAGCCAAGTCGAGTCTGATCTGCCTCAGATCGGACAGCCTGTGAAGTTAGATATTCTCGGCTTTAGATCCAACATGCTCGAGTGGCAAAAGCGACTTGAAGGGGTGAGTTATCCAACTTTGTATTGGAGCAATCATGATATGCCACGGATCTTGAGTCGTTTTGCGCCTAAAAAGGAATCTAAAGCTTGTGCAAAAATGTTGGCAACGTTGATGTACTTACAGCGAGGCATAGCCTGTATCTACTATGGGGAAGAATTAGGCATGCGCTCGCAAACTTTAGGCACGGTGGCCGATTTTGAAGATCCCCAGATCGTTGATTTTGCTAAGCAAGCAAGGAAAAAAGGCTGGCGTGATGGCGAGATATTGCGTAAAGCTAGTCAAGCTCATAAAATGGCAGCTCGCTTGCCGTTACCGTTTGATACGACGGTTTATGCTGGCTTTTCTAAAGTTCAGCCCTGGAAATGGTCTAAAGAAAAAAATGTTGCCAGTATCGCTGAACAAATGAGTGATCCTGATAGTGTATTGAATTTTTATCGCCAAATTTTACAGTTAAAGCAAAAACCAGTATTTATTGAAGGGCGTTTTATTTTAGAAAATACTAGCTCTGAGTTGTATGTGTATCGGCGAGTAATAGATGAACACAAACAGGTGTTGGTCATCTGTAATTTAAGTGAACATGAGAAGAGTTATCCGTGTGGTGTCTTTACTAAGGTGCTCTTGAGCCAAAATGCTAAAGTTAGTGCAGCACAAGCCAAATTAGCACCATATGGATCGCTCATTTTACAAAAATAAAAAGTGAGGAAAAACGATGGATATTGCAGCAGTTTATCACCGCCCTGATAGTGAGATGGCTTATTTAGGGGCTAATGGAGTTTTTGAGATCCGTTTGAAAGTCAAACATGATGATGTTTTTAAAGTTGAATTGCTATATGGTGATCCATATGGAACTAAAGTCAATGAAAAAGATGCTGGAGCTTGGGAGTATGAGACCGTTACGATGGATCGGGCCTTTATCACTAAGACACACGATTATTTTTTAGCGCAAGTAACACTACCTTTGCACCGATTACAATATGCCTTTAAGCTCACTGACAAAGAGGGCCACCAGTGGCTTTATGATGACCGCAAATTTGTCCCAGCGACTGCGGAAAATCTTTTAGCCTTGACCTGTTTTCGTATGCCGTATTTGCATGAGATCGATCGGATCGCTCCACCTGAATGGGTCAAAGAAACAGTTTGGTATCAGATATTTCCGGAAAGATTTGCCAATGGTGATCTAACAAATGATCCAGCCAAGACATTACCTTGGGGCAGTGAAGAACCTACGCGTGAAAACTTTTTTGGGGGCGATCTTCAAGGGATCATCGACCACTTAGATTATTTACAAGAGCTCGGGATCACGGGCCTATATCTGTGCCCGATCTTTACGGCGCATTCCAACCATAAATATGACACGATCGATTACTTTACGATCGATCCGCATTTTGGGGACAAAAAGACCTTTAAGCGTTTAGTCGATGAGGCGCATAAACGTGGGATGAAGGTCATGTTGGATGCTGTTTTTAATCATTTGGGCGATTTTTCGATGCAGTGGCGAGATGTGATCGAACATGGGCAAGAGTCGCGCTTTGCTTCGTGGTTTCACATCAATGAGTTTCCCGTCAGCTATACTAAGACGGATAATGATGAATTTGCCCGTGATCTAACTTATGAAGTCTTTGCTAACACGCCTCACATGCCGAAGTTAAATACGGCTTCGCGTGAAGTGCAAAATTATCTGCATGAGATCGCCGCATATTGGATCAAACAATTCAATATTGATGCTTGGCGGTTAGATGTGGCAAATGAGATCGATCATCACTTTTGGCGTCATTTCTATTCACTGACGCATTACTTAAAGCCTGATTTTTATGTTTTGGGTGAAGTTTGGCACAATGCCCAAAGTTGGGTCAACCAACATGAATTTGACGGTGCGATGAATTATCCATTTACAGAAACTTTAAGTGATGGAATAGTGGCTAAAAAGATCAGTCTCAGTGAAATGGTCTCGCGTTTGAATGAACAACTGATGCTTTATCGCATGCCGACAAATCAAGTGATGTTAAATTCGATGGATACGCATGATACAGCCCGATTGTTGACGCTTTGCCAAGGTGATAAAGATCTAACGCGTTTGACTTTGACCATGATGTTTTTGCAAATGGGGTCGCCATGTATTTACTATGGGACCGAAGTTGGGCTGGCTGGTGGCAATGATCCAGCGTGTCGAGCTTGCATGGTCTGGGATAAAGACAAGCAAGATCAAAAGATGCTCGCTTTTATGAAAGCTTTGATCAAATTGCGTAAAGACCAGCAACCTGTACTCAGCTATGGAACTTATGCTTGGCAAGTAGATGAGGAAGCCCAAGTTGTAAAATTAACGCGCCAAAAAGCGGCTACTAAGCTCTGTGCGATCTTTAATTTAGGTGAAAAGCCGTATGCGGTAGCCCCAACTGGTAAAACGCTCCTGGCACAAAATTTGACAGACGGGAAACTGGAAAAGAATGGCTTTGTGATCTTTGAATAATATCACTTGTCGAATTTGGGATAAAGGACTAAAATTAAGGCGAAAATCAAAAAGGGGGTCAAAAAATGACAGTCGAACCAAAATTAGCCCAAGATGTTTGGAAAGATGCTGGCAAGCATGTACAATTCACGGTACTTGAGTTAAAGCGCCAAGATCAAAAGCATGAACAAGAAGTGGTCACTGCTTTTGCTGATCGTTACCAAGCTATCTTGCGCTCGTTGCATATTCGAGACAATGAAGGTTGCTTACGGGCAACATTTGGATTTAGTAGTGATGCTTGGGATTATTTGTTCCCTAATGCACCGAAGCCAAAAGAACTTGTTTCATATCAGACTTTGCGGGGAGATAAATACGAGATGCCAGCAACTAAAGGGGATCTTTTCTTCCACATTCGGGCTAACGATGAAGCCGTTGTTTACGAAGCAATGTCACAATTTATGCTCTTTTTACGTGATATCACTAATGTTGTTGATGAAACGAAGGGCTTTCGTTACTTTGAGGGGCGTGCGATCGTAGGCTTTATCGATGGGACAGAAGCACCTGAGATGGAGTTAGCTTCCCAATATGCTTTAGTTGGTGATGAAGATCCAGAATTTGTCAATGGATCTTATGCTTTTGCGCAAAAGTGGTTGCATAACATGGATTTTTGGAACAAACTCAAGACTGAAGATCAAGAAAAGGCGATCGGACGTCAAAAGTTCAATGACCTTGAACTTGATGACGATGAAAAGTTCAAAAATGCGCACAATGTTGTCTCAAAAGTTGAACTCAATGGTGAAGAACAAAAGATCATCCGGATGAATGTCCCTTATTCTGATCCGGCTTCTGGTAAGACGGGAACGTATTTTATGGGCTATTCGCGTTATTGGCAAGTGACTAAATTGATGTTACTGTCAATGCTCAAGGGGCATGATTTCTTGTTGTCGTTCTCGAAGATTTTATCAGGCCAATTGTTCTTTATCCCATCAAAGACGGTTTTAGATGAGATTGCTGATGGTGAATTTACCAAGTAATTTAATGATTTAGTTCAAGCAGTTGAGTTTTTCTTGACTGCTTTTTTTGCGCTATCTGGGCTATAATAGAGTTAAATACTTTAGGCAAAAGGAAGGTTTGTATGGAAAGATCAGCTATTTATCACCGCCCAGCAAGCGAGATGGCGTACATGGCGAATAAACAAAACTATCGGTTACAATTAAAGACCAAGCATCGCGATATTACGCGGGTGCAGGTGATTTTTGGAGCACCACAGATGCTGGTCAAAGATTCAGGTCAAACAGATGCTTGGAAATATGCGACTAAAGAAATGAATAAGCGTCTGCAAAATGGGATCTATGACGTCTGGGAAGTTAAACTGCCGATCCCTGTAACCCGCAAGTTAAAGTATGCATTTCATTTACTTGATCGTGAAGGCAATGAGCTTTTATATGATGCCAATTTGATGCAACTCTATACTCCAAAAGCTGTTCAAGAAATGACGGGTTTTTTGACACCGTACTTAGTCTTGGATGAAACTGCAACAACACCAGAATGGACACAAAAGATGATCTGGTACCGCTTGATGCCTGATCGCTTTGCCAATGGTGATCAAAAAAAAGATCTTAAAGACACACTTGAATGGGGGCAGGAAGCTGATAAAGCGAAGTTTTTTGGTGGTGACTTGCAAGGGATCATCGACAAGTTAGCTCACATCCAAGAGTTGGGTTTTAATGGGATATATTTAAGTCCAGTTTTTGATGCTTATTCTAACCATAAATTTGATACGATCGATTACTATGAGATCGATCCAGCCTTTGGGACCAAAGAGAAGTTTAAAGAATTGATCGAAGCGATCCATCAACGGGGGATGAAGGTCATGTTAGATATCACGTGCGACCATCTAAGTGATTTTTCGCTCCAATGGCAAGATGTGCGTAAATATGGGGCGCGGTCGAGTTTTGCTAAATGGTTTTTGATCAAGGAATTTCCGGTGCGTTACGTACCTAGTGAATTGCCTGATTATTCTGAACGTTTGACCTATGAAGCCCTGAACAACAATCCACATATGCCAAAAGTCGATCTGGAAAATCCTGAGGTCCAAGCGTATTTTGGTAATATTTTGACATACTGGACACGTAACTTTGATATTGATGGCTGGAGCATTGCGGATTCTAATGAGATCCCAGCTGCCTTTAAACGTTACCTACTAGAAACATTACGTCAAGTTAAGGCAGATATCTATCTTTTAGGAAATACGATCGCTAAAAAAGCTGAACATGATGATGTTTTTGCGGGAAATAATTCGATCGACGTGCGTGAACTAGTTGAGGGAACTTTTATCACTAAGAATATTCCGCCGACTGAATTAGCCTATGCGCTAAATGAGCATCAATTACGGGCTGATCCAAGTACCCTTTCAGCTTCGCTTTTGGCAGCGGATAGTCCACAAACACAGCGGATCTTAGCCAAGTGCGAGGGCAATGTCCAATTGTTGCGTGCAGTTTTGGCATTTATGTTCATGCAACCAGAATCACCAAGTATTCTCTATGGTACTGAAAAAGGACTTAAAACAGGGACCGAAGCCGCCTTACAGCCATGCATGGAGTGGAAAGATGATCAAGTAAGTGTTGAAATGCAACGCTTCTTGAAAACTTTATTAGCAATGCGGATTCGTTATAACAATGTATTGTGTGAAGGTTCATTTGAGTGGGGCCAATGTAGCAATCAATATTCTTATTTGAGTTTTAGCCGGCGCTTAGGCGATAAACGGCTGTTTGCGTTGTTTAACTTAGGCTATGGGAGCATTAAGATCATCTTACCGCAAAATTGTAAATTATTACTGGGACAAAACCTAGTCGAACAAGATAAACGCTTAGGACAAGCGGGTTTTGCGATCGTTGAATTATAGTAAAAAGAGCGCAGTCAAAAATTTGGCTACGCTCTTTTTTATCTTTATGAAAAAGACCCAGCATGATGCAGATGCATTATGCTGGGTCTTAGTTATTCATACGGCGCTGGCCGCATGGCTGAAGCTTTTTTAAAAGTTATCTTTTAGTTTACGTGTACGGCAAATGATGGCATGAAGTAAGCCATGTTACCGATCTTAACGCTTTGACCTGGTTCTGGAGCAGCAACGAAGCTGTTACCACCTAAGTAGATCGCAACGTGGTAAGTTGAACCTGGTGTACCCCAGAATAATAAGTCACCAACTTGTGCTTGGCTAACTGGGATATGTGCACCAGCAGATTCTTGAGCGATCGTGTTACGACCGATCTGCTTACCAAAGTGTGCATAAACGTATTGTGTCAAACCTGAGCAGTCAAAACCAGATGGTGTAGAACCGCCCCATACGTAAGGTGTACCGATAAATGATTGTGCATAAGCTGCAATCGCAGCACCATCAGCTGAAGTTGAAACAACTTGTTGTTGAGGTTGTTGTACTTGAGCAGGTTGTGCTTGTTGTTGCACTTGTTGTGCTGGAGCTTGTGTTTGAGCTGGAGCTTGGTTTTGTACAGGTTGTTGTACTTGTGTAGCAGCTTGTTGAGTGGCAGCTTCTTGTTGAGCTTGAGCAGCAGCTTGTTGAGCAGCAGCTTCTTGAGCTGGGTCTTTAGCTGGATCGTTGATCGTCAATGTTTGACCAACAAGTAAAGTAGCACCCAAGTTGTTAGCAGCACGTAAAGAATCAACGGTTACACCGTAAGCTTGTGCGATAGAGTAAAGTGATTCGCCAGCTTGTACTGTGTGAGTTGTGTGGTTAGCTGAAACAACAAGTTGAGGTTCTTGAGCTTGTTCTTGTGTAGCTTCTTGTTGTACGACAGGTTGTTCTGGTTGTGCTTGTTGTTGCACTGGTTGTTCAGTTTGAGCCGGTTGTTGTGTTGCTTGAACTGTACCATTGACCTTCAAAACATTACCTGGGTGAATGAGGTAAGCATCTGCAGCTAAGCCGTTCAATTCACGTAATTTTTCAACTGATGTGTTATATTGTTGTGCAAGTGTCCAAAGAGTGTCACCAGCTTTAACAGTTACCTCAGAAGTGTTTGCTGTGTCAGCTTTCTTATCAGTAACTTGGGCTGGAGCGTTGTTTTTAGCCACTTGAGCATCTTTAGCTGGAACTTTCAATGTTTGACCAGTAACGATCAAGTGAGAGTTTTGGTCGATGTTGTTCAAAGTTTCGATCGCTTGGATAGAAACACCATATTTTTGTGAAAGATCCCAAACTGTATCGTTTTTAGCAACTTTATGAGTTGTATCTGCATTAGCTGTTGCTGTTGTAGCCAAGAATAATCCAGCTGCTCCGACTGTACCGACTAAAAGTTTTCTTGCTGTATGATTCAAAATATATATTCACTCCTAAATAAATTTCAATAATTTCTAAACGACTAACTTCAATTTGACTGATATATTTATTTTAATCCATTTATGTTGCAAGCTAATGCAAAAAAGATTACATTTTACCAAATTTTGTAATAAATAACCGCGAACCCTTGAAAATATTGGAGAAATAAATTTATTAAGATTTAGTAAAGACGGATAAAGAATTATAAATGTTGATATAACAAGATTTTTGATGAGGAAAGAGTGAAATATTAAAAAAATAATGTTACAAAAGTATTACAAAAATCATAAGTTATCAGAGTGAGAGAAAATGCCGGTTGTATTAAAGTTAGTCGAAGCTAAGCATGTAATGCGAGAGCAAATCGATGTTACAAAAAAATTAAATTACCGTTAATTAATGTTACTATCAATAATTATTAATAGTTATAGTAGATATATTTTAAATATCCCTTTAAAATCATGGTAAATATTGACTTTTGATGCGGGGTCCAATAAATTTATTATTATCAATTATTAATTTTTAAAATTAGAACCAGAAGGAAGGTACGAGCTGTGGAAGTGTATAATTTTTCAGCGGGACCGGCAATGATGCCCCCCGAAGTGGTAGCTCAGATCCAAGCTGAGTTGGTATCCTATCGCGATAGTGAGATGAGTGTGATGGAGATCAGCCATCGTTCAGTGCTATATGAAGAGATGTTTCAAACTGCTAAAGCTGATCTAAGAGAGCTTTTAGCTGTTCCTAAAGATTACAAGATCTTATTTTTACAAGGAGGGGCATCGACACAATTTACGACGGTACCGTTGAATCTAGCCCGGAAGACGAAAAATATTGCTTTTGTCGACACAGGACATTGGTCGCAAACAGCGATCGCGGATGCGCGACTTGTACCTGAGCGCAGGGTCGATGTGGTCGCTTCAGGAAAAAGTTCTGCTTATACCCGTTTGCCACACGAGATCGCCTTGGATAGACCTTATGATTATGTACATTTGACGATCAATAACACGATCGAAGGGACGATGTATCGTAAATTGCCTGAATTACAAGGGCAAACGATCGTCGGCGATATCTCTTCAAATATTTTGGGCTATCAACATGATGTCAAAAAGTATGGTCTCTTGTATGCTAGTGCGCAAAAAAATATCGGTCCAGCTGGATTGACGTTGGTGATCGTTAAAGAATCTCTTTTAGACAAAGAACAAGACCTGCCTTCAATGCTTGATTATGTGAAGTTGATCAAACGTGACTCTAATTTAAATACACCACCGGTTTTTCCGATCTATGCGGCTGGTCTAGTTTTTCAATGGTTGAAAAAACAGGGGGGCGTAAAGCAGATGCAGCAACAAAATGAGGCTAAAACGGCACTTTTATATGATATGTTGGATAACTCAAAACTCTTTTTGGGAACGGCACATGCACCTGATCGTTCGTTGACCAATGTTCCTTTTACGACAGGAAGTAAAGAGCTTGATGAAAAATTCATCACCCAAGCTGAGAAAAACGGGCTAAAAAATATCCGAGGGCATGTCTTGGCTGGCGGGATGCGGGCAAGCATGTATAATGCCTTTCCATTTGAGGGAGTAAAGGCTCTAGTTGATTTCATGAAAGCATTCGAGCAAAAAGAACGCCGGATCTATGCGACCACGATGAAATAAACGTGGTATAATATAGTTCCTTGGCAGGGGCGCTTTGGCGGTCGCGTCAAAGGCTTGGTGTCACGCATTTGTGTGGCACTTTTTTTATTGGTGTGCTAGGCTATGGATAAGGACAGGTGAACGATATGCAAGATAAGATATTTGAAGCGATAAAAAATGATCCCGCGAATAAAAAATATACGCAAGCTGGGATCGATCCATTATATGTAGCCCCAAAAGAAGCTAAGATCTTGATCGTGGGACAAGCACCGGGAAAACGAGCGCAGGATACACGGTTGTTTTGGAATGATCCTAGTGGTGATAATTTACGGGCTTGGATGGGAGTTTCCCGGGAAGAATTCTATCAGTCAAAAGATTTTGCGATCTTGCCGATGGATTTTTATTTTCCAGGCAAGGGTAAAAGTGGTGATCTACCGCCACGAAAAGATTTTGCTAAAAAATGGCATCCATTGTTGTTAGAACAGATGCCTAATATCGAACTGACACTGTTAGTGGGAAGTTATGCGACAAAACATTATTTACACCTCAAAAGTACAGCGAAATTGACCGATGTTGTGCGCAATTATCGGGCATATTTGCCAGAGTACTTTCCGTTAGTTCATCCTTCGCCTCGTAACAAACTTTGGCAAAGTAAAAATCCGTGGTTTGTTAAAGAGGTATTGCCTGAGTTAAAAAGACAGGTCCATTTGATCATTGATTAAAATTCAAGTCACATCATGTTCGATGTGGCTTTTTGTTGTAAAAAATAACCGACCAAGCGCACACTTGATCGGTGGAATAACTAAATTAGTGCATTAAGCGACTGTCTAAACGTGAAACAGCACGCAAGATCAAGAAACTGATCGCAGCTTCGATCGGCCACATGATCAAGTTTTTAGGTCCGCGAACGCTCAACAGTTCCCAGATAGGTGCTTGGTACATCAGATGGATCCATAGAGTATTGAAGAAGATATTAGACACGAAGATCTGAACGAATTGGTAAACAGCGAGACGTTGCCAAGTAACTTTTTGTTGGTAAAGAAAAGCGCCAGCGATCAAGCCAGTGATAAAGGCACTAAAAGTAAAACCGATAAAAAACGTGCTTCCCGTCGAGAATAAAGTATTCTTGATCAAGTCGCCAATGACTAAAGCAACACCGCCAAGCCAAGGCCCTAGAAAGTATCCGATCAAAGTCGTGCCCATAAAGCCAAGCCCGAATTTGACCAGATTATCAGAACCAAATGAGATCTTACTCAAAACCGTCTGCAAAGCGATGAGCATCGCTGCTAAAGTGACCGTTCGTGTCGTGAGTTTTGGACTTCTCCAAGATAAATTCGTCATAAAAAAACATCTCCCTAAAAATAATTTGGGGGGAGACAAGCACCAGTAATGGTTAGATCATTGGTGAATGCGGAAGATACACGCAGCTAAAATGACGGTTTAGCTTTCTGCTTACGTTCACATTCCGTTCCATAAGCCCGTAACGCATAAATTCCTACCCCTACAAGCGTTGATTTTAGCATTTATTTTTAAATAAATCTACTGGTAAAACACGAACAATAAAAGTTTTTTAAATAGAAATATGGTTTAAAAGGTGAATGGTTGGTGTAATGGAAAAGTATTTTGTAGAATTAAAGCGAACTGGAAAAACAGGGATAAGATGATGGATCTATTAATACGTATCAACCGACATTATCAGGAATTGACCGAGCAAGAACACCAAATGATCACAGCTTTGCAAAAAGTCGATCTTGCGTGGGATAGTTTGACTAGTAATGAGTTAGCTAAAAAATTATATGTTTCACGGGCAAGGATTTTCCGAATGTTAAAGAAGTTGGAGCTCGAGAGCTTTGCTGAATTAAAATATTTGATCCAACAAGAGAAACAAACCGAATTGAGCTTTAGATAAGGAACAGAATTCTCACAGATCGTCACAGCATACCACACATATGTTGAGCAAGGAAAAATGATAGATATCTAATTGCAAAGGAGATGTTTTACTATGGAAAATAGAGAGTTGATCGTCAAAAATGCACGCGAATATGTATATGATGCTTTGAATAATGAAGGTAGTGGTCATGATTGGTGGCACGTTTTTCGCGTTACAAACAACGCTATCGAAATTGCTAAATACGAAGAGGCGGATATTTATATTTGTGAATTAGCGGCATTATTACATGATATTGCTGATGGAAAATTAAATGAAAGCGAAGAAGCTGGCCAAAAAAGGGTACATACATGGTTGGTCGATAATGGCGTGTCTAGTGAAACACTAGATCATGTTATGGATATTGTGTCAAAGATGTCATTTAAGGGTGGAAACCAAAAGGAAGATGTTTCTACTTTGGAAGGAAAAATCGTTCAGGACGCTGATCGTTTAGATGCTATGGGGGCAATAGGGATCGCACGGGTAATGTGTTATTCAGGCCACGTTGGACGTCCGATCCACGATCCAGCTATGAAGCCTAGAGAAAATCTCACTTTGGAAGAGTATCGCAATGGTAAAGATACAGCGATCATGCATTTTTACGAAAAATTGCTTAAGTTAAAGGACACTATGAATACAAGCTATGCCACGAAGCTAGCGCAGGGACGCCACGAATTTTTAAAAGTATATTTGGATCAGTTCTATCAAGAATGGGATGCCAAGCGGTAGTAGTTGATTATATTCACGCCAAACGAGATAAGTTATAAAGAGCAAGTAGTGATCATCTCATTACTTGCTCTTATTTTTCTGAAAGGACTCTGATTTTTGAGTGATAATGATCGTCGTCGTTAGACTTGTACGTGAGCTGGCAAAAGATTTCCGCTATGTCGAAGCGATCGCACTATCCATGGGCGAAGGTAGCACCGATCAGCCTAGAAAACACGTCAAGATCATTGAGTTTGAGCAAATATTGACCAATCTCTACAAAAAAGTGATGAATTAGCTTGGTTGATCGAAAAAGAACGGTTAGAGAAAAAAGATCTATCCTTTCAAATAGCTGCCTTGGCCCATGATGTAAAAACTCCGCTGACAGTTGTTAAAGGTAATGTGGAATTACTGGAAATGACTTCGTTGACCTCAAAGCAGGTTAAATATTTACGTATTGCCAGTGATCTTGCCAGTAAATTATATTTTTCAGCCTAACAGTTTATATTTCCTCCTATATGTTGGTTATTTCATCTTAGCGACATGTATCGTATTGTGGGGGATCCAGCACTTAGATCGGTGATATTTTCGTGAAAATAAAAGAAGTCCCCTTGCTTGCAGACTAGGGGACAACTTGTGCTCAAGCGAGCCAATTAATTCAAGCACAGTATAGCATATTATTTATAGCGGTATTTAAACAAATAGGGTAAGTAGCTCGTATCGACACGTTCTGCTTACCCTGTTTGTTTATTTTTGATGGTTAGCTAAATGGTCTTTGGCGATCGCTGCCCCATAGATCAAGGCTTCGATCACGGTGATAAAGAAGCTGACTGGCCAATCAGTGAGATAGCTAAAGTATAGCCCAAGCCAAACTCCAGCCAAAATGAAGACGAAATTTAAAACGATCATCTGGTAGAGTCGATGGGCGAAGTATTTTGTCGCCGAAGCTGGGATCGTTAAGAGCACAAAGATCAGTAACGCACCGACGATCTGAGCTGTAATACTGATCGTTAAGGCGAGCATCACTAAAAAGATGATCGAGATCGTTTTGTTGAAGCGCTGATTATACTGAGCTCCTTGAGAATCAAAGGAGTTATATGCTAGACGCTTGAATAAGATCGTGATCGTCAACAATAGTAAGATGCTAAGTGCGATCAAAACTTCGATATCGTTGCGGTCGATCCCAACGATGCTCCCAAATAAAATACTTGTCGCATAATTAGCTTGTTTATCTGAGAGTGATAAAAATAAGATCCCAAGCCCTAAGAAAAGACCGGAAAAGACACTGATCGAAGCTTCACGCCGCCCGAGCCGTTCACCTGACATCCCGATCAATAGGGCACTAGCCGTAGTAAAAGTCAGCATCCCTGCTAAAGGCGAGATCCCGATAAAGATCCCAAATGAAGCTCCAGAAAAACCGATCTCAGAGAGCGTATGGGTGAAAAAAGATGTTTGGCGTGCTACCACAAAGGTCCCCATAACACTACAGATCAAAGCGATGAAGATCCCGGCGATAAAGGCATAGCGCATAAAATCATAAGCAAACATTATTTTTTAGCCCCCTTTTCAAGTAAGACACCAGTTTGATCTTCCAAATGAAGCTCGTAGTCGGCGTATTGTTCGATCAGCTCGGGATCGTGCGTGATAAACAAGATCGTTAGACCGTGTTGTTGCATGACCTCACGTAGCATTTGTAACAATTCGTGTTTGTTGGTCGTATCTAAACTTGCGGTAGCTTCGTCCAAGATGAGCAACTTTGGGTCAGCACAGAGAGCTTGGGCTAGATAGGCCCGTTGCTTTTCGCCCCCAGAAGCTTTGCCTAAAGGTTGATCTTTGATCCGCGTCAGTTTTGTCTCCGTCAAGATCTGTTCGAGTTTTTCGTTTAAAGGCTTGCGGTTCCAAAAGAAATTGCGCTTTTTGAGACCAAAGGCTACGAAATCCTTGATGCAAAGGGGATATTCATCGTCAATGTTGCGCAATTGTGGTACGTATTGGACTTCATCGCGCTTGACATTAAAGACCGTGTGAACGGTATAGTTGTTAGCTAGATCTTGCAATAAGTGTTTGACAAGCGTTGTTTTTCCAACCCCATTTTCACCTGTGATACAGGTCAAACTACCTTGGGCGATCTCAAAAGAGAGGTTGGAGAAAAGCTTGCGGTTGGGGATGGAAAGATCCAAGTTATGCACTGATAGGATCGATTTCATGAATAACTACTTCTTTCTATTTTTGAGTATCTAAGACAGCTTGGTATTGGCTTTGTAGCCAAGTTACGTATGTCTTATTTTTAGGTAGCGTTTCAGTAACTTTGACGACAGGAATGTTGTTTTCTTTGCAGAGTGAAACGATATTTTTGATTACTGAGCTGTCACTTTGGGTATTTTGAACAAAGAAAGCGATCTTTTTGTTTTTGATATCGTTTTGTAATTTCTTGATGTCTGAATATGATGGGTCACTGCCTTCTTCAGTTGCTTTAGCGAAGTGACTGTTAGCGATCTTGTAACCCATCTTCTTTAAAGAATAGTCAAAGACTGGTTCTGAAACAGCTACTTTTTGATTATTGCTGTTTTGTTTGATCTTGTCTAGCGTTTGTGTTAATTTAGCTAAAGTTTTTTTGTATTTAGTAGCATTTTTCTTGAAGGCAACCTTATTTTTAGGTTGCATTTTACCAAATTCAGTTGCCAAACGATCAGCGAGTTTTTCCATAGTTGTTGGATCATACCAGAGATGTTCATTTTGGCCTTCCTTAACTTTCATGACATCAGCCACAGATAGATATTTTTTACCATTCAATTTTTTGACCCAGTTATCGTAGCCAGCACCGTTATAGATGACAAGATCAGCTTTGGAAACGATCTTAGCGGTCTTAGTTGTGGCTTCAAAGTCGTGGGGATCAACATTAGGACTAGTGATCAATGAAGTGACGGTTCCGTGATCACCTAAGACAGCCTTAGCAGTTTCGCCGTAAAAATCAAGGGTCGTCACGACATTTAGCTTATCAGATGCAGCGGCGGTATTTTTGTGACCAAAGGTGAAGAATGCTAGAAAAGCACTCACGAGTAAGATGAAACTAAATAATTTTTTTCGCATGATAAATATATCCTCTCTTAAATTGTAATGATTACCATTAACGATACTAACGTTTGAAATTACTACTGTCAAGCGATATAAAGCCTAAAAAGCCTCAAATTACGATTAAGTATTTTAAGAGAGTACGTCAATTAAACTTTGAGAGCTTTTGAATTACGATTTAAAAAATTCTAGGAAAAATTTTTGCATAGTTTTTAGTGTTAGATATAAGTCTATTTTAGTGCTAGAAATCCCGGTATAAAGGTAAGTCTTTGGACTTGAAAAATCCTGCGTACAGATCCAAAATAAAGTCAAAAGGGGATGGGAGATTTGAGTACTTATGAAGAGGCCCTTAAAGCATGGAACTTAGCGGGTTTTAAAGATGGGATGATCTTTTCGTGGATCATCTCAGAGCATAAAGATATTTGTTTAGAGCTGTTGCAACTGATCTTACCTGATTTAGGGATCGTAGACGTTAAAAACATCAAAAAAGAAGATACACATAAGCAAAATACCGTCTTTCACGGGGCTCGTTTTGATATCTATGCTGAAGACGAGCATGGACGAATGTATGATATTGAGATGCAGGTCAGTGATGAACATAATTTAGGTAAGCGGATCTCATATTATCAAAGTTATTTGACCCAGCATGCTTTGGAAGCTGGGCAAGACTATAGTGATAGGGTCGATACGTATGTGATTTTTATCTGTGATTTTGATTTTTTCGGTGTAGGGTCACCGGTATATACGACTGAAGTGCGCGTAAAAGAAAGTGATCTGGTACTCGATACAGGGGAACATAACATTATTTTAAACGCTAAAGCTAAGGATTTTTCAGCTGTTTCACAAGGATTGGCGGCTTTTTTGAAATATGTAGATACAAATGTTCCAACGAGTGCTCTTACATGTAAGATAGCTGATGATATTGTTATTTTGAAAACTAACACGCAAAAGGAAGGTGATTACATGTTCTATGAATTAGAATTTCGCTCACGTCTTGCTAGAGAAACAAAAAAAGTAAGTAAAGAGGCACGAAAAAAAGGTCTAGCCGAAGGACGAAAAGAAGGTAGAAAGGAAGGTAGAAAGGAAGGTAGAAAGGAAGGGCTCACTGAGGGATGGGTCAAAGGGGAAAAACGAGTTGTTTGTGATATGATCAGCCGCTTGACTGCTAAGGGATATTCCAAACAAGATGTCATTACTGCGGTTACAGAATTGACTCACTTTACAGTAGAAGAAGCTACTGTGCTTTATGACAAGTTATTTGTAAAGTGATCGAAAAAGGTTCACGTTGAAAAGTTTTCAGCGTGGGCCTTTTTGACTCGTTAGTGAGTTATTCATTTGGTGCTTCGTAAATATTACTTTGGCTTTCAGTACTTGGATCCAAAGCAGGTCGTGTTTGCTTTTGGGTTTGGGTGACTGGCGCAAGTGCATCATTGAGACGTCCGATCGGGTCATAAGCCCACAAGAAGAGGCTGACGACCACTAAGTTGAATAACGTAAAAGCTAACCACCAGTTGAATAAGGCATGCATGATCCCATTAGTCGTAGCTTTTGCCTTGAGATAGGCGTGTCTATATGGATCGTTTTCTGGTTCCATTTGAGTCATCCTTTCCTATGTGTTATGAAGTTATTTTTACTTAAAAATAGATTTTTCGCAACTAAGATCATTAATTTTATTCAGCCTCATAAACATCACTTGTGTCAGTACCCTCTTCTGTGGTTTCGGGTGTAGTAAAATGTTGTTGCTGGGGTCGTGTTTGCTGGATCGTAGTGTTGATCGTTTCGGTTATCCGTCCAACAGGGTCAACGATGATCAAAAAAAACCACAATATTAAACAAGTGATAATGATATGAAAGAGACCAAAGATCAAATACCAGATAAAGGCTGAACATAAAATCCCATTAGTCGTAGCTTTGGATTTCAAATAACGGTCTCTATAAGGGGCGATATCTCTTTTCGTAATTATCATCCTTTCTATGGTGCTATTCTAGGTTATCCGTACGGTTCAAAGCGCTGTGATATAAAAAACCTCCGCAAGGGGAATGCGGAGGAAAAAAGGAGTATGTTTACCTAGTAGCAAGGGGGGCTAACTAGGTAATGTTTCAGCTATAGGACTACACCTGTGTGATGTTTTGCTTTAGCTTATGGTTACAGTATAGGCGCTTAAGATAAAGAAAAAGTAATCGTTTTCTTAAGGATTAGATACAAAATACTTAAAAATATGTAAACAATAAATTTTTATACTAAATTTGTTGAAATGAATACCTGATAAGCATTTTGTTTGATGCTAGACCAACTTTACCAGTCAGCTTTAAAAGCTGTAACGTATGCTACCATTAGTTCGTGACGTTCTTTTGCGATCGCTTTAGCTTCAGCAGTATTTAGCATATCCTTGATCTTGAATAACTTTTCATAAAAGTGGTTGATGATCGTTTCATTTGAAAGGTCACGGTAGGCTGCTTTATCGAGCTTTTTTCGAGGTGGTATAGCAGGGTCGTAGAGCTTTTCTTTGTGGCGGGCACCATAATAAATGGCGCGGGCGATCCCGATCGCACCGATCGCATCTAACCAATCGGCATCTTGGACGATCTGACCTTCGAGGCTAAGTTCTTGTTTGCCAGCTAAAGAGTGCGAAAATGACATCTTACTGATGATCTCCATGATGTGGTCTTGCTCACTTTGACTCACTTCTAAAGCCTGCATTTGTGCAATAACGCTGGCTTTAGCTTGGTCGATATCGGTAAATAATTTCTCATCGACGACATCATGTAATAAGGCTGCTGCTTGGACGACGAAGCTGTTGCCACCGAGTTTTTCATTTAGGGTACGCGCCATTTTGACGACCCGCTCAATGTGCGCCATGTCGTGACCGGTGTGATCGTGAGACATTTTTTCATAAGTATAGGCATGAAGCTGTGCCAATTGTTGTGTTTGATCCATTTGAACGACCTCGTTTATTTTTTAGTGAAACTATGCTTGATAAATTCGAATAAGAAATCTAGGCTATATGGAGTGAAGAAGGCATCAGAACTAAGGGTCGCCCCCTCAAAGTTGAATAATGAAACTTCACTTCCGCGAGACTGGATAGTTGATAAGAGCTCGGTTGCTTGTTTATCAGTCAGGGTATTGTCTGCGGTACCGTTTAAGATCAAAATTGGGGGTAACTTTTGGGTGTTTTGTAAGAGTAACTCACTGAGAAACGGCCCCGAAAAAGGCTGTGGTGTCAGCGATGTTTCTAATAGCACTCCACCCTTATAACGTAAAGGCGAGCGTCTGACATCTTCATCATTTGACCGTTGTTGTCCCTGTTCTAGAATGCTCAAACTACTCAAATATCCTCCTAGACCTTCGCCAAACAGTAGATAGCGGTAAGGATCAAGCTTGTATTTGAAGGCGTGATCGAGTAAAAAGCGGGTGGCTGAGTGGATATCTTTTACCATGGCAGTAACATCAGAATTAGTACGGTATGAAATTAGAGCTACGGCATAGCCACGTTTGGCGATCTCTAGCATTTGTGCAAAACGCTCATCGCTCTTGACCATATTGTGTTCATCAACATCAGGAACATAAATGAGTAAGGGAAAATGGGCTTTAACGTTTGGTAAGATAGGGGGAGTGATGAGATCTAACGTTAAGGGATGCCCGTCTTTAAAGGCATAGACGAGCTTGGTCTGGATCTTAGGATAGCGTGGGACAAGTGGTTCATTGAAATTGATGATACTATTTTGTTCCATATTAAAATCCTCCAAATTTAAGCTTGATTTGCGGGGGCGAGACTTGTATTTCCGCATTAAATAAATTACTATTATAATAGCACGTGAAACATATAAATTAAACAATGTTTCACAATTAGATCAGATGAGGGGAACAAATGACACCAGAAGAATTTAGAGCGGAATTGGCAAAGCATGGAGTAAAACTTTCTGATGAGCAAATGCAACAATTTCAAACCTACTACGAATTTTTAGTTGCCACAAATGAACACGTCAACTTGACTGCGATCACCAAACAAGACGAGGTCTATTTAAAGCACTTCTATGATTCACTTTTACCGGCGCTTGAAGTCAAAGATCTTCAAACACGTCCTTTTAGCATCTGTGATGTTGGTGCAGGGGCCGGGTTCCCATCGATCCCACTTAAGATCGCATTCCCAAATTTAAAGGTCACGATCGTTGATTCTTTGAATAAACGGATCAAATTTTTAGAGGAATTATCCCAAAAATTAAACTTAACAGATACGTATTTTTATCATGCTCGGGCAGAAGAATTTGCTGGTAAAAAGAGTGGTTTTCGTGAAAGTTTTGATGTCGTTACGGCGCGGGCTGTTGCGCGCTTGTCGGTCCTAAGCGAGTTTTGTTTACCATTAGTCAAGTTAAATGGGCGTTTTATCGCATTAAAGGCGCAAAAAGCAAGTGAAGAATTAGCCGATGCCAAGTATGCAGTGGCTACACTTGGTGGTAAAATTGAAGAAGATATCCAGACCGCTTTGCCTAAGAGTGATGAGACACGGCATATCATTGTGATCTCAAAGAAAAAAACAACGCCAAATAAATATCCGCGCAAGCCAGGCACACCAGCTAAGCAGCCTTTGCAGGCGCCCCAAGGGAGGAAATAAAAATGGCATTTTCATTTTTTAAGAAGAACAAAGAAGAAGAACCAAACGACAAAAATCGGGTCCAAGAGATCGAATTGAGCAAGATCGTGCCTAATCAAAACCAACCACGGACGATCTTTAGTGAAGAAAGTATCGCTGAATTAGCAGATACGATCTATGATCATGGTTTGTTGCAACCGATCGTTTTGCGCAAGTTAGGTGATGAGCAATATGAGATCATTGCTGGTGAAAGACGTTTTCGGGCAGTAACTAAGCTTGGTTATGAAAAAGTTCCAGCGATCGTACGTGAGATGAGTGACGCTGAATCAGCTTCCTTAGCGATCATCGAAAACTTACAACGTGAAGGGTTGACAGCAGTTGAAGAAGCTAAAGCCTACGCTCATTTGATGCAATTAAATGAATTGACGCAAAAACATTTAGCTAAAGAAATGGGTAAGAGTCAAGGATTTGTAGCAAACAAATTACGCTTGTTGAAGTTACCGCCACAAGTCCAAGATGCGATCTTAGACCGTTCGATCACTGAACGGCATGGGCGGAGTTTGTTGACGGTCGAAGATGAAGCTACTCAATTAGAATTATTAGCTCAGATCAAGGAAAATGAGTGGTCGGTCAAAGAAACAGAAGCGGCGATCGCAGCCTTGGATCAGCCAAAACCAGCCAAGAAGAAAAAAGCTAAGACGACCACAAAGAATGTGGCACCTAACCAAAAAGTTGCTGTCAACACTGTGAAAAAAGCGGTCCAAATGGTTGAAAAATCAGGCATTAAAGTCAATATGACCGAAGAAGATACAAAAGAGTTCCATCGCATCATTATTGATATTCCAGTCGCTAAAGACTAGGGGGGATAATTTTGGGAAGAGTTATTGCATTAGCAAATCAAAAAGGTGGCGTTGGTAAAGACCACCAGTGTTAATTTGGCTGCCAGTCTTGCCGATCTCGGGCAAAAAGTGTTATTGATCGACATGGATGCCCAAGGAAATGCAACGAGCGGGATCGGGATCGACAAGGGACAGATCAAACAAGATATTTATGATGTATTAGTCAATGAAGTCGAGCTAGAAGATGTGATCTTACATACCAAACGCGATAAGTTAGATGTTGTTCCAGCAACGATCCGGTTATCTGGAGCTGAGATCGAGTTGGCCTCACAGTTTGCGCGTGAGAAACGTTTAGCTGATGCATTGGTCTTGATCAGGGATGAATATGATTTTATCTTGTTGGATTGTCCACCTTCACTGGGATTATTGACGATCAATGCCTTTACGACATGTGATTCGATCTTGATCCCCGTGCAAAGTGAGTACTATGCTTTAGAAGGTTTGAACCAATTAGTCAATACGATCAAATTAGTGCAAAAACACTTCAATCCTACTCTAAAGATCGAGGGTGTTTTGATGACAATGCTTGATTCTAGAACTAATCTAGGCAATCAAGTCGTTGCCGAAGTGAAAAATTTCTTTGGCGACACGGTTTATCAAACGGTGATCCCTCGGAATATCAAATTATCAGAAGCTCCAAGTTACGGCATGGCGATCGTTGATTACGATCCAAGATCTAAGGGAGCTTTAGCTTATGAAGCTTTGGCAAAGGAGGTTTTGGCGACGGATGCCAAATAAGAAAAACAAAGCCTTAGGGCGCGGGCTAGAAGCTTTATTTTCGACTTTTGAAGAGGACGCTCAAGCAAAAGAAACTGTGGTCGAACTAAAGATCGATGAGATCCGATCAAATCCGTATCAACCACGGAAGATCTTTGACGAAACTGGGTTAGCAGAACTAGCGGAGTCGATCAAACAACAGGGTGTCTTTCAACCGCTCATCGTACGTTCCTCAAGTGTGATGGGTTACGAATTGATCGCAGGCGAAAGAAGATATCGAGCTTCCAAGCTAGCTGGCAAAAAAACGATCCCAGCGATCGTGCGTCAACTAGATGAAGCAGAGATGATGGAGATCGCAGTGCTAGAAAATCTTCAGCGCGAAGATCTCACACCTTTAGAGGAAGCTCAAGCATACAACACGCTGATGGAAAACTTACATTTGACCCAAGCTCAAGTTTCAGAACGCTTAGGAAAGTCACGCCCTTATATCGCTAACTATCTACGGTTGTTGAGCTTACCAAAAGAAGTCAAGGAAATGTTACAAGCAGGTCAATTGTCGATGGGCCAAGCACGGACCTTGTTATCGTTAAAAGACAAGAAAAACTTGATCCAGTTAGCTAAAAAGACGGTCAAAGAAAATTTGACTGTTCGCCAATTGGAACAATTAGTCAGTGAATTAAATGGTGAGAAAAACCATAAGAAAGCTGCTAAAAGAAAAGTTGCTTTAGATCCGCATCTGCAAAAGAGTGAAGATTTATTAAAGGAACGCTTCGGGACAAATGTTGCGATCAAAAGCACGGCACGCTCGAAAAAGGGCAAGATCGAAATTTCGTATTTATCGATGGATGATTTAAACCGCATTTTGGATATTTTAGATATTCATTTAGATTAAGTGAGGGATGCTTATGTATGAATTGCATGATATCGTTGAAATGAAAAAGACTCACCCCTGTGGCGTTAATCGCTGGGAGATCATTCGCATGGGGATGGACATCAAGATCCAATGCACCGGCTGCAAACGTTTGATCATGATGCCACGTAAAGAGTTCGATAAGAAGATGAAGAAAGTTTTAGAAAAAGCCGGGGAATAATTTTTTAAGAAAGAGTGGAAAACAAATGGCATTAACAGCAGGTATCGTCGGGTTGCCAAACGTCGGCAAGTCAACACTATTTAACGCGATCACAAAGGCAGGGGCAGAAATGGCGAACTATCCTTTTGCGACGATCGACCCTAATGTTGGGATGGTAGAAGTTCCAGATCCACGTTTAGCACGGATCGATGAGATCATTCCCGCTAAAAAGATCGTACACACGACCTTTGAATTTACTGATATTGCTGGGATCGTTAAAGGTGCTAGCAAGGGTGAAGGTTTAGGGAACAAATTCTTGGAAAATATTCGCCAAGTAGATGCGATCGTGCATGTTGTGCGGGCTTTTGACGATGAAAATATCACCCACGTGGCTAATAAAGTTGATCCTTTGGAAGATATCCAAACGATCAACTTAGAATTAGTCCTAGCCGATCTTGATGCGGTCAACAAACGCTATGCCCGCGTAGAAAAAGTAGCTCGGACTAAGGATAAAGATGCAGTGGCTGAATTTGAAGTTTTAAAGAAGATCAAGCCAGCTTTAGAAGCAGAAAAGCCAGTGCGTTCACTTGAATTTAACGAAGATGAACAAAAGATCGTCAAAGGCTTATTCTTATTGACCTCTAAGCCTGTCCTTTACGTGGCAAATATTGCCGAAGAAGATATGGCAGATCCAGAAAGTTCTAAGTACTACCAACAGATCAAAGAATTTGCGGAAAACGAAGGTTCGCAAGCTTTGGCTGTTTGTGCCCGAACTGAAGAAGAGATCGCTGAAATGGATGACGATGAAAAGCAAGAATTCTTGGAAATGGAAGGCGTTGAAGAATCTGGGCTTGATCGTTTGATCCGTGCTTCTTACAAATTACTGGGCTTGGCAACGTTCTTTACTGCTGGTGGTAAGGAAACTAGAGCTTGGACTTTTAAACAAGGGATGAAAGCGCCACAAGTTGCTGGTGTGATCCACTCTGACTTTGAACGGGGCTTTATCCGCGCTGAAACGGTCTCATTTGCTGACTTAGATAAGTATGGGAGCATGCAAGCTGTTAAAGAAGCAGGTCGCTTGCGCCTTGAAGGTAAAGCATATGAAGTTCAAGATGGTGACATCATCGAATTTAGATTCAACGTTTAAGCGATAGGAGGAAAAGTTCATGGCAGAAAGTAAACGCAATGAAAAGGCAGCACAACAGCAACAAGCACGTGCTAAAGCAGTCGAAGTGACGATGCGTGATGGTAAGTTTTCGGGTCTAACTAAGCGTAATGAAGATTATCTTTTCCACTTAGACAAGGCTTTGACCGAAAAAAATTATGATCCGGAACAAAAAGAACAAGTGTTAACTGAAATGTATCAAGAGTTAAAGGAGAAGCAAAAGCAAGGGGTCGTGGCAACTAAGCTTTACGGTACGGTCACTGAAAAAGCTGAGTTGATCGTCAATGGACCTAAAAAGTCAGAAGCTCCGACTGAATTACCTAAGTTTTGGATCTTAGCTTTGGATAACGGTTTGATCATGTTTATCATGTTCTGTATCATGTATACCTTATTAGGTGTCTTTTCACCAAAGCAAGCTGATGTCAGTGGTGGGTGGATCACCTTGTTAGCAACTTCAACGATCGCTGGGGTCGGCTTAGCGTTCTTTTATCGCAGTATGCTCTCAGCCCGCAAAGAAAAGGGTAAAAAGCGTTGGATCAAGACCATACTGATCACATTAGAATTGATCTTGATCTGGATCGTTGCCTTTGGTGTGATCGCCTTTATCCCAGTTTCGATCAACCGGACGATGGAACCGATCGTTTATGCGATCTTAGCTGGTTTAGGCTACCTAGTAAGACGCTATCTAAAGAAGAAATACAATTTCAGAAGTGTAATGTTTTAGTTCGAGTACGGTCAGCACCGTATAAATAACAAGGGCACCACTATGATACATTTTTTGTATCATGGTGGTGCCCTTGTTATTTATATCAGGCGTTGTATTACAGGCGCATTTGTCTGCCTTGTAATACTTCTGAGCGGATGAGCTTAGTGACCTATGCTAGATCGCTAGTGCAGGTTATTTTTATAAAAAACATTGGATATTAGTGAGTTGCAGTGTTAAAATTCTATTTGAAAATGATGTGTTTTAAGTAAGAAAGAGAAAAATTATTGAGGAATTGTAAGACACTATGCAAAGAAAATACAAGTTAGTTATGATTGTGGTCATTAGTCTATTTTTGATAGGAGGAGCTAGTATGGCGATCATTAAAGGAGTAGACCATTTACGGATCGAAAAGCAAAAGCGTCAAAAAGCCGAGTCGATCAAGGAAAGTAAGAAAGAAGTCAAAGAGCAAGCCAAGGCCAGACAAAAGATAGCGTTGTGGGTCGTACAGCATTATGAAGGACCAGAACCAATAAAAGAAATCAAAGTTGGAAAAATAAAATCGTATGGAATACTTGGTTCAGGGGGAAGTGCAGTATCTGTAATGATAAATAATAACGAAAGATATATCATTGATGGAATTAGCGTTAGAGAAGATGGGAATGTTATAGGGGAGGCAATCTATGATGATAGTAAATTGAAATATATGCATGTTCCTAATAAGAAAAGAGATTTATCGGAGATTTTGGTGAAATATTGGGAGGAGTAAGATATGTGTAATTTAGATTACTTAAATGATGTGGCAATGAAAGTATACCTAGTAGATAACCAAAAAGGTGGGAAATATTATATTGGAAAGTATAACTGGCAAGGGATATAAAGTCCTTGACATCTCCCGCAACGGCACCTATGGCAACCAAAATCAGTACGGTATTCCCAACCATATGTAGGCAATGACAGTCACGCCAAATTACATAGGAGCAAATTATGCTAAAAAATAAAAAAATAAGAGTAATAGTTGTTGTGATCCTTAGTCTATTTTTGATAGGAGGAGCTAGTATGGCGATCATTAAAGGAGTAGACCATTTACGGATCGAAAAGCAAAAGCGTCAAAAAGCCGAGTCGATCAAGGAAAGTAAGAAAGAAGTCAAAGAGCAAGCCAAGGCCAGACAAAAGATCGCATTGTGGGTCGTACAGCATTATGAAGGAACAGAGCCAATCAAGACGATCGAGATAGGGAAAATATATACGTATGGAATTTTAGGATCAGGTGGACGAAGCACATCAGTTATTATAAATAAAAAGAAGCAAAATGCTATTGAAGGTATAGTTGTTGATGAAGACAATAATCCAATGCGCTCAGGTTCTTATTATGCAAATAGTGAATATAAATATGTTGAAGAAAAAATGACTGATAAAAATCTTGAAGGTGTTGACGTAATATATTGGGAGGGAAAACATAATGATACCAGATTTGAATGAATATAATATTTTCTCAATTCGAGTATATGAAGCTGACCCATTAAAGGGGGAAAAACACGAAGAAGGAAAAAGATTAGAGAGCTCAAACTACGAAATTCTCAACGGCATCTATGGTAATAAAAAGCAGTATGGTGTTCCCAACCATATGCAGGCGATGACAGTTGCACCAGTAAAGGATGGTGTGGTGGACTACAGCCAGCTTACGATCGCTTATGCTGGAGCTGATAAGGAAAGCTTATATACCAAGCCAGTTGAGAAATTAAACGAGCAATTAAAACCACTAAATCAGCTAAAAGAAGAGCTAGCTGATTTCGATAAAGCATTTGACAAGAGCATCAAGCAACGGATCGCCGATGATCAGGAATTAGCGGGAGAATTTGGACTATGATGATGAAATCTGTTTGCTTTTGTCCGTTTATGTTATAGTTGAGTTATCATAAAATTAGGGGTCAAGGCGATGTTAAAAAAAGAACGTTTATTAAAAATTTTAGAAATCGTTGATCAACAAGATATCGTTACGGTAAATGAGTTGATCACTACGTTAGGTGTTTCAGATATGACGATCCGGCGTGACCTAGATGAACTCGATAAGAGCGGGAAGTTGATCCGACTACATGGAGGTGCTCAAAAGATCGCTAATATCGAGGAAGTCGAACTCTCGCGTAATCAGAAAAAAGAACTTCATTTGGTCGAAAAACAAGAAGTTGCTAAACTAGCTGCGCAAAAGATCAAATCAGGAGATACGATCTATATCGGAGCTGGCACGACCCTTGAATTGATCGTAAATTATGTTGAAAAACCAGAAACTTTGCGGATCGTGACCAATAGTTTACCTGTTTTTGAAGCTTGGCAAAAGACTGACGCTGAATTGATCTTAGTCGGCGGCAATTATCGGCGTCATTCGGGCGAATTTATTGGTGGTTTAACGATCAAATTACTCGAAGATCTCAAGTTTACCAAGGCGTTTGTAGGAGTCAATGGGGTCAATAATGATAATATGATGGCAGCTAATACTGAGGAAGGTCAAGCTGAGGCACTTGGTTTGAATAATGCACAAGAAAGATATGTCGTGATGGACAAATACAAGTTTAACCGGAATGATTTTTATAACTTTTATAGTCTCTATAATGTCGATGCTCTCTTGACTAATAGCTCATTAGCACCAGATACTTTAGAACATTACCAGGCATATACGAAAATCGAAAACTAAGACAATAATAAAGGCCTCACCATGATTTATCGTGGTGGGGCCTAGTTGTTTTATATAGCTGAAAGCTAGATCGGTACCTGGATGACTTGAATACCATTTTTTTCAAATTTAGCAATGAGCTTAGGATCAGCAAATGAATCAGTGATCAAAATATCGACATCATCAATGCTACCTACAGTAAAGTTAGAGGATTTGCCCAGTTTGGTGTAGTCGGCTAAAACAATGACTTGCCCAGAGTTTTGAATGATCTTGCGGTTGATCCGAGCTTCATTTATCTGAGAAGTCGAGATCCCAGTTTGGTCGTTTAGGCCATTGCAGCCGACCAAGGTCACATTTGAGCGCATGCTGTTAAATGAATTAAAAGCAATATCGCCGATCATGACCTCTTTAGCAAAATTGACTTCTCCCCCACTCAAAAAGATACTAGTCTTAGAATTTTTTTTATATCCTAAAGCATGAAGGTTATTAGTCAAGACAGTGATGTTTTTATCTGCCAGATATTCAAGGACTTTGACAGCCGTGTTACTCGAGTTGATAAAGATGATCTGACCATCACTGATCAGATTGCTGGCTTCTTTAGCTAATTTATCCTTTAATTTGTCGAGCGGATCTTCAGAACCGATCTTATCGACAGTTTGTTCTACGTAAACTATCTTCCCAAAGGAGCGTTCTAATAAGCCCATCTTTGCTAAGATCTCGCAATCACGGCGGATCGTCATTTCAGAAACGTTAAATTGCTGACTCAATTCGCTGATCGTGGCAGTTTGTTTTCCTTTGAGATAGTCGGTCAATGCAGTGCGCCTTTTTTTGATAGCTTGATTAGAGCTTTTCATTATAAATTACCCCCTGAAGTGCATAGTATTTTGATACTTGCGGGCGAGTTTTAAGTAGTGCCCCACCTGTTTGGAATCATTTAAGATGCGGTATTCATTTGCCAAAATATGATAGTAATAAGCCTTTTCGCGCGCATTTAGTCGTTTAGGTGAGATCTTATCCAAGTGACGAATGCTCTTTTGGTGCAAACCGTTAGCTGAAGCAATCAAGGCGTCGATCTCATCAAATGAAAAAAGTGGACTAAAATGTTTTTGATCACTGTGTTTGAATTCGCGTAATTTATCGCCACAGTAAAGCATTTTTGTAGGCTCTTTTAGAAAATAATAACATAAAAGCTGGTTGTACCAAAAGATGAACAAATAATCAGGTGAACCGTGGAAAAAATCATGGTGCTGGTTCATGTGTTCTAGGCAACCTTGATAATTTCCTTCATCCATCAAGCAAAGAGAATCGAAAATGATCAGTGAGCCTTTGAAGCCGTTAAAAATATCATATTTGACTAACTTTTCGCGGGCTTTTTTACATTGTGCAAGATCAGTCTGCATTGTCAAAGCTGTTGTCATTTTGGTATAGAGAAATTTCAAGTACTCATAGTACAACGCACCAACTAAGATCACCCCCCCACCAAGTGCATAGAGCAATTTAGCACTCAAGGCTGGAGTAGTTATGGTAGCTGTGACGATATAAAGCGTGAAAATAAGATAGATGAACAAAAGTCCGAGTTGTTTAGTGACTGAGTAGGAATTCCAAAAGAACTTTTTCATAAAATGCGCCTCTCCTTTCGGATCTTTTCTAATTATATGATAACAAAAAGCGTTTACATTAACAATAAATAGTTTGTTTTCCTGAAAAAATTTTATTTTTATGATTATTAACATAAAATATGTTATATTAACATATAAAGTTGTGTTAAGCGTTTCCAAAAGTGTTATTCTATAAGCGTAGAGAAAAACTTGAAATGGAGGAAGCAATATGGCAAAAACAATCAATGATGTTTCGCGAAATAGTTGGATCTTGTCAACTTTTCCAGAGTGGGGCACATACTTAAATGAAGAGATCGCCACTACAAAGGTCAAAGCTGGTAGCTTTTCAATATGGTGGCTTGGTTGCACCGGGATCTGGCTAAAGACACATGAAGATACCAATATTTTATGTGATCTATGGTGCGGAACAGGTAAACAGACACATGGAACAGGTAAAATGAAGGCTGGTCATCAGATGATGCGAATGTCAGGTTGCCAGAATCAACAACCTAACTTACGTAATCAACCGTTTGTGATCGATCCATTTGCGATCAAGGATGTCGATGCGCTGTGTGTTTCTCATATCCACTCTGATCATTTGGATATCAACACAGCAGCGGCAGTCAATAAAAACTGCCCGGAAGCTAAATTTATCGGTCCTAAAGAAGTTGTAGCGACTTGGAGAAAATGGGGCGTGCCGGAAGAAAAATTGATCGTAGTCAAACCAGGCGATGAAGTCAAGGTCGGTGCGGTCACGATCAAAGCGATGGAAGCTTTCGACCGGACGGCTCTAGTAACAGAAAGTGATCCTGAAGTTAAATTAGCAGGTAAGCTACCACAGGATATGGATAAGATCGCTGTTAATTACTTATTTGAAACGTCTGGGGGCAACCTTTATCATGCCGCTGATTCACATTATGCTAATGAATTTGCAAAACACGGCAATGAAAATCAGATCGATGTAGCATTGGGAGCTTACGGTGAAAATCCACGGGGGATCACGGATAAGGTAACTTCGATCGACATTTTGCGCATGGCAGAATCACTGCGCGCTAAAGTTGTGATTCCAGTGCACTATGATATTTGGACTAATTTTTATGCCGACCCTAAAGAGATCACAGAACTGTGGCGCTTACGCAAGGACCGGTTGCAATATGATTTCAAACCATTTATTTGGCAAGTTGGGGGTAAATTCACCTATCCAGAAGACAAAGATCGCCTTGAATTCATGTATGATCGTGGCTTTGAAGATGTCTTTACCAAAGAAAATGATGTGCCTTTCCCATCATTCCTATAGGAGGGAATCGTTATGTTACGTTACTTTTATGATAATAACTTAGTTGCGATCAGCAAAAAGACACCAAAAGATTGGGAAGAAGCGATCCGATTGAGTGGGGAGATCTTGAAGCAAAATGAACTGATCACTGATCAATATGTCGATCAGGTGATCAATGATGTCAAAGAATACGGCCCTTACATTGTGATCGTGCCTGGAGTCGCAATGCCGCACTCATCTGCTAAAAATGAAGGCGTTTTAGGAACTGGGATCGGTTTTACCCTTTTACCGGAAGCAGTTTCTTTTGAGGCGGGGAACCCTGAAAAAGATGCCCAACTCTTTTTCATGTTGGCAGCTAAGGATTCGGCAGCCCATATGGAAAACATCGCTAATTTGTCAGATCTTTTAATGACTGAAGGTCTGATCGCTGATCTCAAAAAGGTAAAAACAATGGAAGATTATATCACTGTGATGGAGAAATATCAGCTCTAGCTCAATTTATAAAAGGAGGATAAAGCAATGGAGGCGATTTTAGATATCTTGATGGGTATTTGGGATTACTTTGCTCAAAACATTTTGACTCAACCCGCTTTTTTGATCGGTTTTATCGTTTTGATCGGTTATTTGCTTTTGAAAAAGCCACTTTATGAATGTATCTCAGGTTTTTTAAAAGCAACAGTCGGTTATTTGATCTTAACGGTTGGTTCAACTGGATTAGTTACTAGTTTTCGTCCGATCCTAGTTGGGTTAAAGGAAAGATTCCATTTAAGCGCGATGGTAACTGACCCATATTTTGGACAAAATGCTGTAACGGCTGGGATCGAAAAAACTTTTGGCCGTACTTTTGGTGATACGATGCTCTTATTACTGATCGCATTTATCTTTAATATCTTGCTAGTTCGTTTCAAAAAGTACACTAAATTGCGTGCTGTGTTCACTACCGGTAATGTTCAAGTCCAACAAGCCGCGACGGCCTTTTGGCTTTTGCTCTTCTGTTTCCCAGATATGGGACGTTTGCACATCCTATTTATTATGGGGCTGATCTTAGGACTCTACTGGGCTGTTGGTTCGAATTTGACCGTTGGGATCACCCAAGACCTTACAGAAGGAGCTAGTTTTGCGATCGCTCACCAACAGATGTTTGGGATATATCTGTTTGCCCGGTGGTCTGAACGTTTCAAGAAGAAAAAATCTAATAAACGTTTGGAAGATATTGAACTACCAGGATTTCTATCCATGTTCAATGACAACATGGTCGCAACTTCGATCTTGATGCTCCTCTTCTTTGGGATCATCTTGATCGTTTTAGGTCCAGATTATTTGGTACAAGCTAAGTTTATGGCAGAGGGACAGAGTTTTGTCTTCTACATTTTAGAAACGTCACTGATGTTTGCCGTATATTTGGCGATTTTGCAGCTAGGCGTGCGGACTTTCGTGGCGGAACTGACAGAATCGTTTCAAGGGATCTCCAATACATGGTTGCCAGGGGCTGTACCGGGGATCGATATCGCGGCGACCTTTGCCTTTGGGTCACCAAATGCAGTTACGATCGGCTTTTTAATGGGGGCGTTAGGTCAATTCTTGATGATCATCCTACTGATCGTGTTACAATCACCAACGATCGTCGTTGCAGGTTTTATCCCACTCTTTTTTGATAACGCTGCCATTGCTGTTTATGCAAATAACCGTGGTGGGATCAAGGCGGCAGTGCTCTTCCCATTTATCTCAGGGATCATTCAGGTGCTTGGATCGGCCTTTATCGCAACTTGGGTCGGTTTAGCCCAATATGGTGGCTATATCGGGATGTTTGACTGGGCAACAGTTTGGCCATTCTTCACAATTTTGATGAAATACGCTGGTTATGTTGGTATCGCCTTAGTCGTTTTGATTTTAGTACTCATTCCACAATTACAGTATCGTGCTGATCCGGAAGGTTACTTCTTGAAAGCTGAAGATTATGATAAGTGGCTTGAATTGCAAGAAAAAAAAGTTGCTCAAGCTTAGACAAACACACATAAATGGAGGTATTTAAAATGAGAGTTTTAGTTTCATGTGCAAATGGTTCAGGTACAAGTTTGATGATGATGCGGACAGCCCAAAAGGCTTTGGAAGGTTTGGGGTTTGATATTACTAATATTCATCACTGTTCGATCTCAGAAGGTAAAAATACGGCGCGTAACTATGATGTTGTTTATACACCAACAACATTTACCGATATGTTCAAAGATGCCGCTGCACGTGGGGTCGAAGTGATCGGGATCAAAAATCCAATGTCGGCTAAAGAGATCGCAGAAGCGACCGAAAAATCATCATTACCAGAACGATTCTTAAATAAATAAAGATCGAAAAGAGGCTTGCAAAGGTAGCCTCTTTTTCAAAGAAAGGATGAACGAGATGGCAAAACCAAACTTACAGATCGCTTGTGACTATAATGATCTTCCTAGTGCTTTAGCTGATCTGAAAAATGTCGGCGATGCAGTTGATATCATTGAAGCGGGGACGATCTTGCTCTTACAAGGCGGTCAAGAAGTCGTTAAAAGTTTTAGGGCTCTTTATCCAGATAAGATCATCGTTGCGGATACTAAATGTGCCGATGCAGGGGGAACAGTTGCCAAGAACTGTGCTGATGCTGGGGCAGATTGGATGACCTGTATCTGTTCAGCAACGATCCCGACGATGAAAGCAGCAGCTAAAAAAGTTAGTGAGATCCAAGTTGAGTTGTACGGGGATTGGACCTTTGAACAAGCACAACAATGGTTGGATGCTGGTATTTCTCAGGCAATATATCACCAGAGTCGGGATGCTTTATTGGCAGGAGAAACTTGGGGGCAAAAAGACTTGGATAAAGTCAAAAAATTAGTAGATATGGGGTTTAGAGTCTCAGTAACTGGTGGGTTGAATGTTGAAACGCTTAAATTATTTGAAGGGATCGATGTTTTTACCTTTATCGCAGGGCGCGCGATCACACAAGCACCTGATCCATTAAAGACAGTTAACGATTTTCAAGCTGAGATCGTGCGGATCTGGGGCAAATAGCAACGGAGGTGTGGTAAATGATCTCATTAGGGATTTACGAAAAGGCATTGCCACGTGATATTTCCTGGGAAAAGCGGTTGGAGTTAGCCAAAGAACTTGGATTTAATTTTGTAGAACTTTCGATCGATGAAAGTGACAAACGTCTGGCTCGCTTAGATTGGAGTGAAGAAAAGATCGCTCAGATCAATGCGGCGATCAAAAAAACTGGCATTCCGCTCTACACTTTGATGTTAAGTGGACACCGGCGTTATCCACTGGGGTCGCTCGATCAAAAAACACGCCAAAAGGCCTTGGAGATGCTAAAAAAGGCCGTCATACTAGCTGAAAAATTGGGGATCCGCAATATTCAAATGGCTGGTTATGATGTCTTTTATGAGGAGAAGACGGCCTTGACCCGTGAATATTTTATCGAAGATCTGCATAAATGTGTGCAGTTTGCAGCTGCGCATCAAGTCACGTTAGCGATCGAGACGATGGATGATCCTTTTATCAATACGTTAGCTGACGTTGCTCAGATCAAAAAACAGATCAAAAGTCCGTGGTTACAGGCATATCCTGATCTAGGAAATCTCAGTGCATGGTCAAATGAAGTGGCTAAAGATCTCGAAGATCATATCGAACTGATCGCAGCGATCCATCTCAAGGATACTCTACCAGTCACAAAGAAAACACCTGGAAAATTTAAGAATGTTGATTTTGGTAAGGGTTGCGTTGATTTCAAAGGCTTGTTAAAAACGCTCCAACGCTTAGGATATGAAGGCACTTATACGATCGAACTTTGGTCACAAGAAACAGCAAATGATCCATGTCAAGAGACTGCCCAAGCAAAAGCGTTTTTTGACCAGATCTTTGCTGAATTGGAGATCAAACAGCGTCCAGTCGTAGGATAGAAAGCAGGGGATAAATATGCTTAGTGAATTAAAAAAAGTTGTTTATGAACAAAATATGCGGTTACCAAAACTTGATCTGGTCAACTTTACTTGGGGTAATGTTTCTCAGATCGACCGTAAGCAGGGGCTGTTTGTGATCAAACCTTCGGGCGTTGACTACGAAAAACTAACGCCTAAAGACATGGTAGTCTGTGATCTAGATGGAAATGTGGTCGAAGGAACGCTCAATCCTTCTAGTGATACCCCGACTCATGCGTATCTGTATCGGAAGTTTAAAGATATCGGTGGGATCGTGCATACCCATTCGCCGTGGGCAGTTGCTTTTGCTCAAGCAGGCGTTGGACTCCCTGCTTTGGGTACAACGCATGCCGATACTTTTTATGGAGCTGTACCGATCACTAGAGCACTGACGAAAGAAGAGGTTGCAACTGAATATGAGGCCAATACAGGAAAAGTGATCGTGGAGACTTTCAATGGTCATGGACTCGATCCAGAAGCGATCCCAGCTGTACTTGTACGGCAACACGGTCCGTTTACTTGGGGCAAAGATGCGGCCACAGCTGTGTACAATGCAAAGGTTTTGGAGGTCAGTGCGCAAATGGCATTTTACACGATGCAATTAACTCCTAAACAAGCGAGTGTTCCTCAATATTTGCTCGATAAACATTATTATCGAAAACATGGGGCCAACGCTTATTATGGCCAAAGGTGATCAAAAAAGCTGGCTATTTTTTCGTAGCCAGCTTTTTTATGCCGAAAAGAAAGCGCTTAGATTTTAAATTTGATTGAACAAAAAGATTATACTATTATAAAGTTAGGTAAATTTTTAAAGGGGTGAGCTTATGGAAAAAATTATGATCATCAACTCGGGGAGCTCGAGTTTAAAGTTTAAATTATTTAACAATGAAACACATGAAACCTTGGCAAGCGGGATCATCGAACGGATCGGGATCCACGGTTCAAAGATCAAGGTGAAATATGGTGCTGGGCAGAAGTATGAACTAGACCATGAGATCACCAATCACTTACAAGGGATCGAACTTTTACTAAATGTCTTAAAGGAATTAAACTTGATCGCGGATCTAAGCGAGATCAAAGGTATCGGACACAGAGTTGTCGCTGGTGGGGAGTATTTCAGTCAGCCAGTGATCGTCGATAATGATGTTATCGCTAAGATCAAAGAATTAGCACAATTAGCACCATTGCACAATCCAGCCAACTTAAATGGGATCAAAGCATTTCGGAAATATTTACCCAATTCTTTATCGGTAGCCGTTTTTGATACGGCATTTCATCAAACATTACCACAAGAAAATTATATGTATAGTACACCATATGAATGGTATGAAAAATACGGTGTTCGGCGTTATGGTGCTCATGGGATCAGTCATGAATATGTGGCGCGTAAGGCGGCTGAACTAATGGGACGTCCTTTTGAAGACCTCAAATTGATCACTTGTCATTTGGGCGCAGGGGCATCGATCACGGCTATCAAGTACGGGCGCTCGTTTGATACTTCGATGGGCTTCACCCCACTAAGCGGTATCCAAATGGCAACTCGTGCGGGCGATGTCGATATATCTTTAGCTAACTACATTATGAAAAAACTAGATATTCAATCGATGTCTGATATGGTGTATCTATTGAATGAAAAGTCAGGCTTTTTAGGCGTCTCAGGTGTTTCAGCTGATATGCGAGATGTCGAAGATGCCGCTGCGACTGGAAATGAGCGTGCGAAGTTAGCGATCAAGTTGTTTTACAATAGTATCTTGCGTTATGTTGGACAATATATCGCTGAGATGGGTGGTGTTGATGGGATCGTCTTTACTGGTGGGATCGGTGAAAATTCCCCTGAGACAAGTGAAGCGATCATGAAACGCTTAGCTTATATGGGCGTGACGATCAATGAGACTGAGAATAAAAAACGTGGAGCGCAAACGATCATTTCAGGGCCTGATTCGACAGTGACTGTGATGCGGATCCCAACCGATGAAGAATATATGATCGCACAGCATGTGTGGCGTTTACTTGAGAATTAAGATAAGGTGAGGCAAAGGTCTCACTTTTTTAGGTGTTTTTACATGACAATTTATTAATAAAATGTTAAAATCGATAACCGATATTAAAAAAAATTAAGGTGGTCTTTTGTTATGCAAACAAAACAGCGAAATTTCGACTGGTTTAGTTTGGTCGTTGGGATCGTTTTTGTGATCGCTGGGATCGCAGCCTATATGAATCCTGATGATACTTTGAAATTTATTTCGATCTGTATCGGGATCGGGGCTTTAGTCAAAGGATTTTACGAATTATGGTTTAGACGTGGGATCGGCAACTTGTTTGGTGAAAGCTCAGGTTGGTTGCTCTTTATGGGGATCGTTGATATCATTTTAGGTCTCTTATTTATCTTTAGAGCAGCTTCTGGTGTAGTCGTGATCGCCTACATCTTTGCCTTTTGGTTCATCTTTGATTCGATAGCTGAAATTGCGACAGCTAGCTATTTCAAGCAATTAAATCGAGGCTATTACATTTTGAACTTGATCTTAAATATCTTGGCTTTGTTCATTGGTTTTGTACTATTGTTCAACCCATTGATCGCAGCTACGACTTTGGTCTTGATCATTGCCTTTTACTTGATCTTGATCGGTATTATTAAGATCATCCAAGCATTTTGATTTTATAGAGCAAAGCGGACTAAGTGAAAACTGGGTCCGCTTTTTTTGATGAGGTAATAAAATGGAAAACGTTGAAAAACTCCCCCAACAGATCGAAGTTCGTGGGGGCAAAGTTCATAATTTAAAAAATATTGATATCGATATCCCGTTGCACCGGTTTGTGGCGATCTCAGGTCTTTCTGGTTCGGGCAAAAGTTCGCTTGCGATGGGGATCTTATATGAAGAAGGTTCTAGAAGGTATTTAGAAGCTCTTTCGACTTATACTAGAAGACGACTCAAGACTGGAAATAAAGCTAAAGTCGAAAGCGTCAAGCATATCCCATCGGCCTTAGCTTTGCGGCAACGGCCCGCGATCCCGTCTGAACGGGCGACAGTTGGGACGATGAGCGAATTACTGAATGTGATCCGGCTGGTCTTTTCACGTTTAGGGCGCCCCGTTTGTCCCAATGGGCATCAACTAGCCCCAAGTCTTAAAATTGCGCAAGCGATGAGTAAAACTGGTGATCAGATGGGACTGATCGATTGTCCGATTTGTGGGGTGGATTTTTACGCTTACAGTGCAGAAGATCTCGCCTTTAACTCAAGTGGTGCGTGTGAGACGTGCCATGGGACAGGGAAAGTGCGCCAATTAGATGAGAACAAATTGATCGCCGATGAAAACTTGTCTTTAAATGAAGGGGCGATCGCTTCGTGGCGTTTGCCGGGGCGCAATTTTATGCCAAGTGTTGCTGAACAAGCAGGGATCAGAGTCGATGTTCCCTTTAAAGAATTGACTGCTAAAGAAAAAGACTTTGTTTTAAATGGTCCCCAAAAGAAGTTCAAGATGGATTTTCGCACAAGTACGGGACGTGTTTTCCATGACTTTAATGTCTTGTACGAAAATGCCCACCAAGCTGTTTTAGAGTCGGCTAAGACAAGTAAGAGCGAGCGTTCCCAAAAGAAGATCAGCGAATTTTTCCATTATTCGACTTGTCCGACCTGTCATGGGACACGCTTACGTCCAGAACTATTACAACAGACAGCTGGCAAGTTAAATATTGCCGAAGTCACTGAACTTAGCTTGCATGAGCTACCAACATGGAAAAAACAAGTGTTAGCAACACTACCGTCTGAGATGACTAAGATGGCACAAGCAATCTTTACCGAATTTGATGATGATCTACGTCCTTTATTGGAATTAGGCTTAGATTATTTGACGTTAGCACGTAACGGTAATAGCCTTTCAACTGGAGAGTTGCAACGGATCCAGTTAGCGCGGACTTTGCGCACTGAAACGACGGGTGTCTTGTATGTTTTAGATGAACCATCGATCGGGTTGCATCCAGATAATATCCAAGGGCTATTAAATGTCTTTAAACAGTTAGTCGCACAAGGGAATTCACTTGTTGTGGTCGATCATAATGTTGATATCATCAAAGCAGCCGATCATATCATCGAGATCGGTCCTGGCTCGGGCAAACAAGGTGGACACATCTTAGCGGCTGGAACACCAAAAGAACTAGCAGCCAATAAAGATTCATTGATCGGACCATATTTGAGTGGAAAAGCAGAGCTTAACGCCCGCAAAGTTTGCCCTCTGACAACTAAGAAAATGACTTTAGCTATCAGTGATCACTATAATCTCCACGATGTAAAAGTTGAATTGCCACTAAAGCGACTCACGGCGGTCACTGGTTTTTCTGGTGCTGGTAAGACCAGTTTGATCTTAGATTCCTTAGTACCAGCGATCAAGGCCAAAGCTAAGGGAGAAAGTTTACCGGCGCAAGTAAGCGAACTTGAGTCACCGATAAAAGATGTAGTTAGTGTTGATGCGAGCCCGATCGGTAAAAGTACGCGTTCGACAACGGCAACATATACGAGCATCATGGATAATTTGCGTAAGTTATTTGCCACTGTACCACTAGCTAAAGAACGCCACTACACACCAAGCTACTTGCCCAGAATGTGGTGGGACTGGAATGGTGACTTTAGATATCCAGTATTTGCCGGATATGGAACAGACATGTCCAGTATGTATGGGCCAACGGTATCGCCCTGAGATCAGCGATGTCAAATGGCGCGGCTATTCGATCGTTGATATTTTAGCACTCGATGTCGCACAAGCACTGACTGTTTTTAAAGATGAACCAAAAATCTTGCGGGAATTAGAACTTTTATGTGAAGTAGGGCTAGATTATTTACATCTAGGTGAGAGCACCCCGAGCCTTTCTGGGGGAGAAGCCCAACGTTTGAAATTAGTGAAACACTTAGATCACAAGCAAAAGACGACTTTATTTGTCTTTGATGAACCAACGATCGGACTTCATCCACTTGATGTCAAAGTATTGCTAAAAGTTATGCAAAAACTTTTAGATCAAGGGGCGACGATCATTACGATCACGCACGATCAAAACCTGATCGTTAATGCCGATAACATCTTAGATCTAGGACCACGAGGTGGAAAAAACGGGGGTAAAGTCATTTTTTCAGGCCCGCTTTCTGAATTATTGCACCATCCAACAAGTTTGACAGCTAAGGCTTTAGTCGACTATTTAGCGCATTTTGAATAATTTTTTGGTATCGCTTGAGATGAGCGATACCTTTTTTGAGCCACTACCTATTTTGATGGATCTCTTGCTTACACTTGGGATGATGTATCTAGCACAGCAGATCTTACGAAAGGTATCTTTGCAGTTATCAGTAAGATAAAAGAAGATCTCTGAAATTTTCGGAGATCTTCTTTTGCTTAATATTTAGCGTCATCTTGGTACCGATTGAAGTAAGCGAGCTTGATCTGCCCGTTATCGTCAACATCAAAGCGAGTAACTGAACCATTCTTGGGACTGACGGTGATGTCTATCTCAGGAGCAAAATGTGAAGTCAGGCTACGAATCAAAGTTGAATGCGCGACAAGCAAGATTTTATCGCCATCGTTTGCGATCTGATCGAGATATGCAAATCCACGGTCTAAGCGTTGCCAGTATTCGGCATTGTTTTCTGCATCATGGAAAGGATCGGCTTCCTTGGTAAAATCACGTGCTTTTTCGATCGAGTATTTGGTGATGATATCGTTAAAAGTCCGACACCCGTGATCGGCTCCGATCATCAGCCAAGCTTGACTGGTATCACTGCCTTCAAAGTAACCAAAATTTTGCTCGCGAAAATCAGGCAAAGCTGTAGGGGTCAGCTCTTCAGCACTAGCAACATTTTCTTCTAGGATATAGCGACATGTCCGCGCGGCGCGATTCGTGTCGCTGTGAAAAGCATGCGCAAAGTTTAAGTGTGCTAGTCTTTTACCAGCTTGATGCCCATCTTCGATCCCTTTTGGAGTCAAAGGCGAATCACACCAGCCTTGGATCTTGTTGTAACGGTTGAGATAGGTCTGTCCATGGCGGACAAAGTAGAGCGAGTATGACATAAAAATTTCCTCCCGTGACCAATATATTTGTTTCTATTATAGCATGAAAGCGGTTTTGTTGACGGGTGAAAAAATTTAGTTTTTTTACTTGACTTGAAGTTAACTCCAAGCAATAAGATTATGACAATATATTTTATCACTAGTCTACGTAATGATTCCTCGGATAATATTCGAGGCTTACGGCACTTTTTTCGCTTTTGTTGATATCTATTTTGGGCATTTACGATAGAATATTTCTCTTTACCACCATTACGTGACATTTCACGACTGATAGTACTTTTAGAACATCCGATCTGCATAGCTATTTTTTGATAGATAAAGTATCAATTCTCTATCCTTTGATAAAGTCCATATAATTGTGTAAAAGTTAAAAGGCCATGTAACAGCCCTTTTTA
>OFFT01000099.1_pt1 | contig 65998 bp, 49 predicted proteins | sample 1521581 | NCBI WGS metagenome assembly OFFT01 (sample SAMEA3504084, study PRJEB24116) | mouse gut metagenome | biome: mouse gut; feature: mouse-associated habitat; material: faeces | place: Denmark | collected 2011
AGAGAAACTTTCATTCGAAAGGGCACTCATGAAAGTTCCTCTCGTGCGCCTTTGCGGCTTTACCGGCCGGCCAAAAAATATTTCTTATAAACACTTGACATTTCTTAGCCGGACTATTCCGCTTTTCATACTCCCGGCTCTTATCATAATACAAGACCTTCAAAAAGTCACGAAAAAAATCTGCGCGGATATCATTCTTATCCGCACAGAACCTTTTACAAAATCATATCTGCAATTCTTCCGCCCCTTCTTATCCTCTCGGATGTGCCTTCGCATACAGCTCCCGGGTCCTCACCGCGTACATCATAGTGGTGGAAATATCCGAATGTCCCAGCATCTCCTGAACCATATGAAGGTCCGCTCCATTATCTACCAGATGAGCCGCAAAGGAGTGACGCAGCGTATGCGGCGTAATCTCCATCTGAATCCCTGCCTGCTTCACATACTGCTTCAAAAGCTTCCAAAAGCCCTGCCGGCTCATGCTCTCCCCGGAGCAGTTCGGAAACAGCATCTCACACTCCTTGCCGCCCACCAGCTCCGCCCTGGCAGACTGTATGTACTGATCCAGCGCTTTTCTGGCTTTTGCCCCAAAGGGAATAATCCGCTCCTTATTGCGATCCCGGCAGATAATATAATCCAGCTTCCAATTCACATCCTCAAGGTGCAGAGAAATCAGCTCCGTCACGCGGATACCGGTGGCGTACAAAAGCTCCAGCATCGCCCGATCCCGAAGCCCTTTGGCCGTGCGGGTTCCCGGCTGCTCCAAAAGCCTCTCCATCTCCGCCACGGACAATACATCCGGCACCTTCTTTTCTACCTTCGGCGCTTTTAAATGCTCCGCCGGATCAGTGGCAACCTCTCCATTCTTTAACATATAAAGATAAAAAGCCTTCATCGAGGCAATATTGCGGGATACGGTGGCTGCCGCCATTCCCTTTTTCTCCAAATCCAGAATGTAGGAATTTAAATTCGTCTCTGTTACATCCTTGGACTTCTCCACCTTCTGCGTGCGAAGAAAACGCATCATCTTCATCAGGTCTCTCTGATAAGAAAGCTCCGTATTCTGCGACGTTTTTTTTACATCATGCAGATAAGTCACAAACCCTTTAATCTCTTGTTCCATAAAACTTTCGCCCTCAAACTACATAATCAACACCCTCACCGCAAGCAGCAGCTTTGTCGATCCCTGCTGCAATTACAGTGTCAAAACACCCGTCATGTTTACCATTATAGTAATAAAAAAGCAGAAAAGCAATGGTCATTTTTTACTCTAACCCCTTATAAAATCAAGGTTTTTCGGCATTTCTACAACATCTGGTTTTCCCTGTTTTCCGCGACCACCAAATCTTGTAAAATTTTTGTAAAAAAATTTTATAATTTGTAATTTTTTATTTCCGGCGGTATAATAACCATAACCGATATCCCATAACAGAGGAAAAGGAGCGGCCTATGGAGCAGAAGGAGCTGAAAAAATTAAGTCTTTTGGCAGAGGTTGCCTGCGATTATTATGAACGGGGATTGACCCAGAACGAGATTGCTGACAAGCTCTTTCTGTCGCGCACCCGTGTTTCCCGCCTTTTAAAAGAGGCCGTAGATAAGGGTATTGTATCCTTTACCGTACACTATACCTTTGAGCGCCATTATGAACTTGAAGAACGCTTAAAGACACGCTTCGGCCTTAAGCACGCCCGTGTCTTAAATAACCGGGGCCGTGAAAAATCCCTGTATCACCAGGACGTGTGCAAGCTTGGCGCCGAATATCTTATGGAACACGCAAAGAAAAATATCATTATCGGAACCGGCTGGGGCAGCAGTTTGGCCCTGCTTATCAAATTCCTGCAGCCTTTCAATATTTCTGCGGATATTGTACAGCTTACCGGCTCTCTTCCCTGCGCATCCCTAAGCCACACGCCTCAGGCCATCGTCACTTCTCTGGCTGAGACCTTTCACGGTCACGCCGATTTCCTGAATCTCCCTCTCTACATTGAGGATGATTATGCCCGAAAGGTCATGTGCAGCGATCACAATAACTCCGTTATTTTAAAAAAGGGGATATTTTGCGATAAAGTACTTGCCAGTGTAGCGACACTGGAACAGGTAAAGGAGAGCAATTACTGGCGCGGAACCATGCCGCCCGGCCTTTATGATGAGCTTGAGAAAAAAGGCGCCTGCGGCTCCATACTTGGACGCTTTTTCAATCAGGAGGGTCAGGAGCTTGCCTGCCTGTGGAATGAAAAGAGCGTAAGCCTCTCCATCCGGCAGCTTATGAGTATTCCCGATGTGGCCGTCGTAGCTTCGCCGTCCTCCAAGGCCGCCGCTCTTACGGCTGCCCTCAGAGGTGGATTTATCAGCACATTAATTACGGATGGCACAACTGCCACCCGTATCTTAAATGCCGCGCACCCCTCAGCATAGTATTTTCAAGCCTCAGAGCAATGCCCTTGGGCTGCATTTTTCAGCTTTTCACGCTCAAAAATATATTCCCCTCCATACATTTGACGATACAGCTCATTCATTCTCCGCTGCTTTTCCTGATAGAGCTGTCTTCTTGCAGGATTGGGTGAAAATGCTTCCTGCTCATCCTCTGATGATATCTGCCTAAGGGCCGTATCATAGTCGGGATACAGCTTCAAAGCCACAGCCGCGCCTGCCCAGGCTCCAAGGGCTGTCTGTTCCCCGTTTCCCATATTGTGAATCAGTCTTTTCTGATATACGTCTGCCTGTATCTGATTGAAGGCTGCAAACCTGGTCAATCCGCCCCCAATGCGGATTCGTTCCAGTTTTCCCGCATACCCTTCCAGAATATCCAGATTGTTTTTCGCCTCCAGGGCTATGGCCTCTAACACAGCTCTTGCCATATCATTTCTTGTAGTCCCAAGACTTATATCCGCAAAGCAGCCGGATGCTCCTGCATTCCAGTCCGGCGTTCCCCTTCCCTGGAAGTAAGGCAGTACAATGCAGCCATTGGCGCCTGCCGGGCTGGCCTCCACGGCCTCATTGACGGATGTAAAGCTCTCCTCCTCACTGTCTGCAAACAGTGTTTTCTTAGTCCAATTGTACAGGGCCGCACAGGTAAGCATACTGCTTTCCAATACATATTTTCCCGGAATGGCGTGTGCTCCGCAGATCACATTATTTTTTAAAGAATCGGGAACCTTCTCGCTGTAGCCGAGCATAAAGGCGCCTGTGCCCGTGGTAATCTCCAAGCTTCCCGCACCGATCACGCCATGCCCCACGGCCGCGCACTGCTGATCGCCTCCCGCAGAGACAAGAGGCAGCCCTGTTTTCAATCCTGTCTTTTTGGAAAATTCCTCCGTCACACAGCCAATGACAGTTCCCGGCTCAACAAGCTCGCACAGCTTTTCCTCATTTACCTCAAAAATATCCAGCAGGCGGGCATCCCAGCTCCGGCTTCTCACATTCATCAAAAGGCTTCTGCTTCCGTAAGTATGGTCCGTCCTGTATTCTCCCGTAATCTCATGGGTGATAAAATCCGCTATTGTGCAGAACTTATGAGTTCTGCGGTAAATCTCCGGCTCCATTCGCCGAATCCAGGTCATTTTTGTTCCCGAAAATACCGTATTGATCCGCGCGCCCGTCAGCTCATGGATCAAATTTTCCATAGGGCGAAATTCTTCCGCTATCTCCTGATTTCTTTTATCCTGCCACATAATCGCCGGACTTAAGGGTTCTCCGTTTTTATCCACAGGGATGACGCTGGAGCGCTGACTTGTAAGGGCCAGGGCGTCGCAGCTTACGGCCGCTTTTTCACAATATTTCACCGTCTCCGCGGCTATTTCAGCAATGGTCCGGGACCAATCGGAAGCATCCTGTTCCGCCAGTACGCTTCCCTTAAAACGGACTTCATAGGGAATCTGATGACAAAATAAGCTTTTTCCGCACTTGTTATACAGGATTCCGCGGATGCTGGAGGTGCCTGCGTCAATTACTAAAATATTCATGGCAATTTCCTTTCTGCCGCATCACACAAGGCTTCAAACAGCTTTCGGCTGTCTCCCAGATAAATACTTCCGTGGCCCGGCGCAATCATATCCAAAGGCGGAAGCTCCATAAGCCTTTGCAGGGTCGCCGTCTCCTTATCCTTATCATAATCAGGACTGCCGTTCCATCCCGGTTCCACCTGCAGCTCGTCCATAGGCGTACAGGGCCGCAGAGTAAATAAATCTCCTGTAAAAAGAACTTTCTTATTCTTTATCTCTGCCAAAACGGAAATCGTGCCCTTGGTATGACCCGGATGCGCCAGTACCGTAAGACGGACATTTCCATAATCAAAGGCGTCGCCATCCTTCACAATACAATCGGGTCTGTAGCGCCGGAATTTCCGTTCAAAAAGATTTTCAAGCAATACACAGGAGCCTGTGCCTGCCGCCTCCCCATCCTCTTTTGTCATGCAAATCTTTGCCCCTTCCTGCTGAAACAGCCAGCCATTTCCGGCATGATCAAAATGGCAATGCGTTATAAATAAATCCAGCAGCTCCTTACCTGCAAGCCGATCCCTTTTTTGCTGCTCCCGCATAATCCGGTACTGTTTTTCTGAAAAGCCTGCGTCAATGAAAACCAAGCCTTCCCTGGTGTTTAAACAATAGGTATTGGAATTTGTGCCGAACATTAGGCCGCTGGTCTGGTAAATTTTTTCCCCAATCCTCATAACTCTCCTTTACTCTCTAAACAGTCAGACATCTCAGACATACAACTCTTTCCGCTTCATACATTCGATTGCTATAATGGGGAACACCTTCTTCATCTACAGTAAATCCGCTGATGGATCCGCTCATTTTATTCCCTACATACATATATTTTCCGTCACCGGTTAATTCCAGACTCCACGGCCAGCTGCCCTCCGATGATACATCCTTAATATGCGTCAGGCTCCCGTTCTTTTGAGATATCCGAAAGCAGGAAATCGTATCCGGGCCGCGATTCGCCACATACAGCATATTTCCGTTTGGATGTATCTTGATATCTGACGGATGTGCGCATGCAAAGAAATCTTCCTTCTGTGTATACTCCAGTGCTGTATCTGCCGTCAGACAGGTTTCCACCTCCCGAAGCTCCGCTTTCTTTGGTTCATACCGATATGCGGTGATATAAGGCTTTACTTCTCCTACCACATACAGATAAGGAAGTGTGGGATGATACACGCAATTTCTCGGACCAATACCTTGTGCGGTCTTATATTTATGAAAATTAATAAAATCCTTTTTGTCTCTGTCATAACTGCAGGTCCATATGGCATCGCACCCCCGATCCGCTACCAGAAGCATCTCTCCCTCGGGGCTTAAGCAAATACAATGAGGATGGGGAGACGCCTGAAACCACGGATAATACATGCTTGGCCTGCCTTTAAAAATGTGCATTGCCTCCACAGGCTTCAGGCTTCCATCCTTGCAAATCCCCATTGCTGTCATACCGGATTCATCGTATATCCGCTCCAGTACATAATTTCCTTGTTCATTTTTCCTGCTGCGTACAATAATATCTTCCGAACCGTAATTAACTGCATACAAATATTCTCCGTCTAAAGACACCGCAAGATAATTGGGAAATACTCCGCAAGAGGAAACATTGTTTAATTCCTTTAACAGGCCGTTTTGTGTGTCCACTGCATAAGCATAAATGCTTCCTTCTGTCTCTGTCATATTCGGCCTTCTTTTTAGTTCATTCACAGCATAAAGAAATTTCTTATCCGCAGACAGTGCCAGATAACCTGCTGCTATATGCCCGGCCACATATTCTTTTTGTATGAGCGTTCCGTTTTCTTGTATTCTATAGAGCCGGATACCTCCCCCGGTTTTTCCCGAATCATCCAGCCACGAACCTGCATATAGGTAATTAACAGCCATGCTTCCTCTCCTTTTTTCTAATGATGTTTCATTCTTTTCTTATTCGAAATATGCATTTTTCACATTCCAATAGAGCTGTCCGCATTTTGTCAGATTTTTAAGAGATGAATTTACCAATGTATAGGTTTTTTGCTGAACCAGGGGACACGTATACAAACATTCATTTAAAAAATACTCCTGTAATTCGGCAAACACGGTTTCTCTTTCTTCATCATCCATTGTCTGTCCCATTGCATCTGCCAGTTCCAGCATTTTTTCTGAGGAATCCTGCTTGTCAATAAAACAATTCATAGCAACATTCTGGCCGAAATAATCATGGGCGCTGGGAGCGTTTCCAATACCGGATCCAAAATTGCGCAGCCAGAAATCCCATGTTTCAGGCTGATCGGTAATTGTCGAAGCGTATGTGGCAATATCAACCTCTTTGATCTCCAGCGTAATTCCGATTGTTTCCAGATACCCGCCTATCATCTGTGCAGCATCCGTACGCGGGCCTCCCCCTGCTCCTACAATGCAGGTCAAGGAAAGCTCTCCCGGCTGATAACCGGCTTCTGCCAGCAGTTTCTTTGCCTTTTCCGGATCATAGCCGTAAGGCCAGCTCTCTTTATAGTCAACCGTTCCCGGAAGAGATTCCGATACAAGGCAATAAGAATTTTCTCCGGAGCCTAGAAAAGCTCCCGTTGCAAGTTCTTCTTTATTAATGGCATAAACAACTGCCTGACGCAGCTTCAAATCGCTTAAAGCTCCTGAGCAATTCATTCCCAATTGCAGCATATAAGCGGAAGATTCTTCCCAACATGTAATTCCGGAATCATTTCCGGCCAGTACACTCTCCACATCCGTCCAATTGGGCTGCTGCACAATATCCACACCGCCATTTTGAAGCTCCATATAAGCCACAGAGGCATCCGTAATAAAGCGGATTCGAAGCTTCTTAATAATCGGAGCACCTGCAAAATAATTTTCATTTGCCTCCAAATCCAGGTAATCTCCTCCGACCCACTCCGCAATTTTATATGGCCCGGTTCCTACCGCACCGGTTGAGAAAAACTCCGCTTCGTTGTCTAATTCCTCATAATACTTTTGTGAATAAATCGGAATGGTAGCTCCGATATTGTAAAGCGCATTGGCATCCTTTGATAAAAGCGGCACATGAACCGTATTCCCGTTTGCCTCAATATTTTCGAAATCAACCATTGTATAATAAGATTGATCACTGCAAAGTCGGATGGAAAATGCCACATCTTCCGCTGTCAAATCATAACCATTGGAAAATTTTACACCTTCTCTGAGTGTAAAGGTAAGCCCCATATCGTTTTCATCAAAAGCATATTCCAAAGCCAGCGATTCTTCTCCAATTGCCGGGAGCACCATATTATTTGCATCATACTCCTGAATCAAAAGGTGATTTACCACAAAGGGCGCCACATAATCATAGGCTGTGGAATAATGCATGTCTATCGTCCCCGGATCGCTGGGCATTGCAATTGTCAGGGTATCTTTGGAGGACTGCACATCCAAGCTGCTGTCCACTTCAAGATCCGCCGCATTGGCAGATTGCTCCGTCGGTTCTTTCAGTTCTCCGGGTTCCGCTACGCTGCTTTTTTTGCCGCACCCTGCGCTCCCCAGCATACACATTGTCAATGCCAGTACAATAGCCAAATACTTCTTTTTCATAAATGTCATACCTCCTTAGTATTTTCTTTATTAAAATTAATTTCTTTCACAAAGTGACACTTTACCATATGCCCCGGTGCAGCTTCTGCAAGAGGCGGAGCCTCTTTGCGGCATCTCTCCCGTGCATATGGACACCTTGCACAAAATCTGCAGCATTCCGGCGGATCAATAGGCGAAGTCACTTCTCCCTCCAAAACAATTCGCTGCGGACGTGCATCCACCTCCGGCAGCGGAACTGCTGACAGCAGCGCTTTCGTATAAGGATGCCAGGTGGCGGAAAACAGCTCCTCCGTAGGTGCAAATTCTACTACCTCCCCCAAGTACATAACCATAATTTTTGTAGAAATATATTTTACTACCATCAAATCATGAGTAATAAATACATAGGTTAGTTTCTTCTCCTCCTGCATATCCAGCAAGAGATTGATAATCTGTGCCTGAATCGATACGTCAAGAGCCGATACCGGTTCATCACATACTATAAATTCCGGTTCCAGTATCATTGCCCGTCCAATTCCGATTCTCTGTCTCCTTCCTCCATCCAGCTCATGAGGGTAAGTATTTACCAACCTTTTAGCCAACCCTACCGTATCCATCATGGCATATACTTTTTCCTCTGTTTCCTTTTTAGAATAACTGCCTGCAATCTCCAAAGGCTCCGCGAGAGTCTGAAAAACCGTAAAGCGCGGATTCAGGGAAGAAAAGGGATCTTGAAAAATAAACTGCATCTCTTTTCGCAATGTACTTAATTTTCTCTTGTTTATATGAGTAATATTTTCCCCTTTAAAATAAAGCGTGCCTGCCGTACTCTCATGAAGATGCAGGAGCGTTCGTCCTAATGTTGACTTTCCGCAGCCGGATTCTCCAACGATTCCCAATGTTTCTCCTCTGTTAATCGAAAACGAAACATTATCCACCGCATGAAGCATCCTGCCTCCTACCGGAAAATATTTTTTCAACTCTTTTACCTCTAAAATGGGTTCCATACACTACACCTGTCCTTTCTGCGCCCTCAAACAGCGAACCAGATGTCCGTCTCCCGCATCAATAAGCTTCGGCATTTCTTTTTTGCACTGTTCACAGGAATAAGGGCAGCGAGGTTCAAACTTACAAAGAGGCGGGAGCGCAGCCGGGTCCGGCATAAGCCCGTTGATCTGTTTCAGCCTTTTCCCTTTGCTATAGCCCGGCAGAGACTCGAACAGCCCTTTTGTATAGGGATGAAGAATATTTTTATATACCTGCCGGATGGTTCCCAATTCTAAAATTTCTCCTGCATATACAATGGCCACGCGATCACACATCTGTGCAACAACACCAAGATCATGTGTAATCAGCATTATGGCTCCGTCATAGCTTTTTTTCAGCTCATTCATCATCTCCAGGATTTGCGCCTGAATCGTTACGTCCAATGCCGTAGTAGGCTCATCTGCCAAAAGCAGCCTCGGAGAACAGGCCAATGCCATAGCAATTACTACACGTTGCTTCATACCTCCGGAAAACTGATGCGGATATTCTCCATAGCGCTCCCTGGGAATTCCTACCACCTCCAGCATTTCACCTGCTTTCTTTACTGCCTCCTTTTTACTGATATGACTATGCAGTTCAATTACCTCAGCTATCTGATCCCCTACCGTATCAATTGGATTCAAGGTAGTCATAGGGTCCTGAAAGATCATGGAAATTTCTTTTCCCCTGATTTTTTGCATCTCCTTATTGCTTTTTTTCAAAAGCTCCTCTCCTTGGTATATGATTTCTCCGTTTATAATCTTACCAGGCGGCGATGGAATCAATCCGAGTATTGAAAGGGCAATTGTTGTTTTTCCGGCTCCTGTCTCTCCTACCAAGCCAATTGTTTCCCCTTCGTAAATGTTAAAAGATACGCCATTCACAGCCCGGCAGGTTCCCATATCTTTTGTAATATAATGTATGGACAAATCCCGAATGGAGAGAAGTTCCTTTTTATCCGACATATTTCACATCCTTCCTGCTATTTCTTCAGTCTTGGATCCAGCGCGTCCCGCAGCCCGTCTCCAAACAGATTCATAGAAAACACAACTAATGCAATAGCAATACCCGGCTCAATGCACAGATATGGATATCTGGTAATATACTGACGGCCCGCGGAAAGCAGACCTCCCCATTCCGGAATCGGCGGCTGAATTCCCATGCCAATAAAGCTCAAAGAAGATACACAGAGAATTGAGATAGCCGTACCCATAGTAAATTGAACAATAATAGGTGAAAGTATATTGGGAAGAATATGCTTAAACATAATTCTCTTGTCACTTGCATCAATGGATCGGGCCGCCTCGATATACTCTTGTCCCATAATTGCCAGCATCGGACCGCGTACCGTTCTTGCAAAGCCTGCTATCGTAGATACTGCCACGGCAATCATTGTATTTATTGTGCCGTTTCCCAAACATGCCGAGACCAGCACCGCCAGCAACAAATTTGGAATGGAATTCAGTACATCCATACCCCGCATAATTATATTATCTACTCTGCCCCCATAGAAAGCCGCCAGCATACCGAGTATCACCCCTGTAATTGCTGCAATCAATGTAGCCGCAAAGCCTATTAAAAGGGAATTTCTGCCTCCATAAAGAATACGGGCCAGCATGCTTCTTCCCAGATTATCTGTTCCCAAAAAATAATTTTCAAATGGCTGGCAAAACGCGTCCGGAATATTCTGTGCATTATAGCCTTCCGGACAGATAATTTCCGCAAAAGCACATAGCAGAATCATTGCCAACAAAATCACCAAGCCAAAAACTGCGGAACGATTGCACAAAAGCCGGTTCATGGCCTCCATAAACATGCTTCTCTTTTTCATCTCTCTTTGTTCAAAGGGTGTCTGCTTTTCTTTCATGCTGCTTTGCACCTCCCTTTTTCCGCTTAGTGAACATACCGTTTTTTCCTTCCTGTCTCAGCCGCGCCTTAATCCTTGGATCAATCAGGGCATATAATAAATCTATACCCAGGTTAATCACGCAGGTAGTCACCGCAACCAGGAGAATACATCCCCGCAGAACCGGATAATCTCTTTGTGTTACTGCGGTAATCATCAGGGAACCCAGCCCCGGAAGAGAAAATATCTGTTCAATCACAATGGTTCCTGCCATATTGCTGACCAGGAAGATACCAATACAGGTGGCTATGGGAATCATTGCATTTCCCATGATGTGATGCATCACTACCTTCGATTCTTTCTGTCCTTTTGCTCTTGCTGTCCTTACAAAGTCCTGCTTTACATTGTCCAAAACCGCTGCCCTGGTATATCTCATAATATTTGCCGCATTATTGACACCAAGTGTTGCAATCGGCAGTACCCAATAAATGGGACCATATGATCCGGATACCGGAAACCACCGAAGGTTTAAGGCAAAGACAATAATCAGCATCAACGCCAGCCAGAAATTCGGAATTGATACCCCCAAAACGCCAAAGGCGCGTGACAGTGAATCAATCCAAGTTCCATGCTTAAGAGCGGAAAGAATACCAAGGGGAATTCCTATCATCGCTGCTGCCAACAGGCTCAGAAGGCAGGTCTTTAATGTCGTCGGCCATCGCTCAATCAAATCTCCGGTGATCGGTTTTCCGTTTCTGTAGGACACACCAAAATCTCCTTTTGTTACAATATTTTTTACATACCGCATATATTGGATAACGATTGGATCATTTAGTCCGTTTTCCTCTCTCCAAGCTTCCTTATCTTCCGCCGGTGCATCTTGGCCCAATACAATATTTGCCGGATCACCCGGAGTGAGCGCCTGAATCATAAACAGCAGAATGGATACTCCTATCAGCACCGGGATCATCATTAATATTCTTTTTATTGTATATTTTGTCATGCTGTTCCCCCAATTGTTCTGTCAGGTCGATTTCTCCAGATTGATAAACTGAAAGCTCTGATCCGTCTCATCCGGCCAAATCTCCCATGTATCGTCATGAGGCGGCTCCGGAGCAGCTTTTCGAATCTCATCCTTTTGATAAGCATACTTTCCCAGCATGGCCCTGTCCTGTTCCGGTGTAAGCGGCGGTCTGGTGTTGGTAGGCTCCATACTCTCCACCCAGCCTGCATGATATTCATTTTTCGTCAGACGAAGCCAGGCCCCCCAAAGGCGTTTCCATTCGCCATCCTCCAGGACGTTCGCCCCCGGTACGCTGCCCAGTGAAATAATTGCCATTGGCTTCTCACGAAACCTGGAAAGCCCTTCCACCCCCAGGGAGCGCCACACGGAACGGCATTTGGTATTTGTCTTGTCCACTACAATGACCGGTGTGGTAAGCGGATGAATCAGAGAATTGCCTTCCAAAGAATCCACTACTGCTTTGTTTCGAAAAGCCATTTCCGCTTCCACATTGACACTGGGATGCTTTAAAGCCATATACTCATGGCGTTTTTCTCCGATTCTTTGATCATCCCAGTAGATTGCTGATCCGCCTCTCATATTGGATACCATCCAACAAGAAGTTAAACGCCCCACCTCCAGTTCCAACCGTTCAAATTCTTCATCTGTCAGAAGGTCAAAATCCTCTATTGTCAAGTCATACATATTCTGTCCTCCTCCTACTGCTATCATTACTGTTTACCAATTTTTATTTTCATCCAATTCCCAATTCTTATCTGCTTCCGTATAAGTCTGATACGGCTTCGGAGGACATGGAATTCCTGCCCGTATGCCGGTGGGCGAATATGGATTATGATAAGTTGTAGCGGCAGACATCGGATGAAGCGGCGTGTTCAAGCGATTAATCATACTTGTATCGTCTACCCAGCCTTTCTTGTAATCACATTTCATATATCGGAAATAGTGAAGTTTCCATATCTTCCACGCTTCATCTTCACAGATAAAGGTAACTGCCAGCTCCCCCCATGCCCAAATTGCCATAGGCTCCTTGTTTTCCTGCAAAATAGCACCTGCTCCCGGCATCCACCATACGCATTTTGCAGTCTTTAGATCATCCGCTATCTCAATAATCGGTGTAGTCAGCTGCATATCCAGCATTTCACCCGGCTTTGGCTTCTCACCTACCACCTCCCGAATAATCGTTCTCACTGCTTTTGGTCCACGAAATACGCCTTCATCCGCATATTCCAGAGATACATCTTCCTTGTTAAGTGCAAAAAAATCCAAAAGCCGATCAGCCTGACGAAAATTAAATGCCGCCACGGCGCGCCCCATTTCATTCTGGATCTGCCGGTATGCCTCCAGTTTCCGCATTGAATTCAAAAGAACAGCCTTTCTTTTTTCCGTAATCATTCTATTGTTCTCCTTTTTATGTATGGTATTTGACTATCTGGCCAGAGTCAGACCGCCGTCAACTGCAATTACCTGCCCATTGACATAGCTGGATGCAGGACCTAAAAGGAATAAGATCACGGCCGCTTCCTCTTCCGGGCGTCCCGGGCGCCCCATAGGGTTGATGGAAATTAAATGCTGCATATGCTCCCCCTCTACCGCACTGTGATTTCGCGGTGTATGAATCGGACCTCCCGGACATACGCAATTCATGCGGACACGCCCTTTTAATGCTTCTGCCTGGTTCTTTGTATAACCTGCGATTCCTGCCTTTGCTGTTGCATACCAGGGATCTCCGCCGCCTCCTTCAAAGACACCAGCTACTGCAGCTACATTGACAATCGCCGCGCCTTCGTCCAAATCAAGCGCCTCAAATGCAAGACAGAGACGGTGAATCATACCGCAGGCAATTCCTGTCACCTCCTGGTAATTCCACTGGGTATTCAGCATCTTAGGACCTGCTACATTGGCTAAATACTTGGGCTTACAAAATTTCAATGTCTCTTTCATGGCTCTGTCCACATCTTCATCAGAAGACAAATCCGCCTGAATCGGTTTGATATTTATACCGGATTCTTCCGCCCTGTCAATGGTCTCCTTTATTCCCTCCGCAAACATATCCCATGCCGCCACCTTAAGTCCGCTCTTTGCTGCCAGAATTGCTGTCGCCGCACCAATCCCGCTTGCTGCTCCTGTTACTATAATTCCTGTTCCGGGCTTATCGGTCCATCCGTCAAAAACAATTTTGGGTTCTTTGTAATTTTCAGCCATATTCCCTTCTCCTTTTTTTGATTTTTTATGTATTTCATAATCAAATTATAGTAAACAAATCTATTTTTTGCATATTATGACCAAAATAGCACCTTTGACACCAAAAAAATTGACAGGCGTAGGAAAAACGTCTGTCAATTACATTTTACTTAATATTTTTGCACAAATGTGCGTTTTTATCCCTTATAAGCGTCAAAACGCTCACAGCAGTTTAAAGCTTTTTCAAAAAGGGCCTCAAAAAAATCGGATTCACATAGCTTTCCAGAAATGCGCCCGCAAATAAAAGGGCAATCCCCGTTACTCCTACCAGAAGATAAGGAAGAATCTGCTTCTTGCCATTGCTCCACTGGCGGAATTTGTAGTCCTGCTTTGCCGACATCTCGCAGATTTTTTTTAAGATCCAATATACGGCCGGAACATAGAGGACAAAATGAGGAAGTCCGCCGGCAATGCACAGCACAATCCCCATCAGCCCCATTTTCATAGCCGCTGTTGTCATGGTTATGCCAAGAGCCGCCCCCACCCAAAGCAGATATCCATAGGACGCCAGGGAGCCAAGCACCGTCAGTCCTGTCAGCCACAGAATGAAAAAGGTGGAAAGGCGGGCTTTCAGGATATAAAGAAACAATTCCTCCGGTGCAAATTCCAGACGTTCATATTTTGAAAAAAAGTATGGACTTAAGAGAGAGGTATTGTGCACCGCTTCCTTTCCAAACACGGAAATATACAGCACGCCAAGGACAAAGCCGGATAAAAACAATGTCAGGAAAAAATCTTTTTCCTTAAACCGGATTCCTTTTGTGCTTTTTACCGCGCTGCTTTTTTTCATATACGAATTTCCATGCTTTATCGGCTTAATCGGATTGATTCTTAAAGCCTTCAGCGGAAGCGGCCGAAGGGTTATGTTTTTCAGCTCCACACCTTTGATCTTCATGCAAAAAACCTCCCATACACTATTCAGTGTATGAGAGGCTCTCCGCTTCCATTCCAATCGCTTTGTGCATTGAAGACTACTTCATGGATTCGGACTTTTCGTAGCAGGCATCACAGGCTTTCAGCACCGCATTTCTCAAGCCGTATTCCTCCAATGCCGCAACGCCCGCTATGGTTGTCCCGCCGGGAGAACACACCTTATCCTTTAAGGCTGCCGGATGCTCTCCTGTCTCAAGTACCATCTTAGCCGCACCTGCCACCGCCTGAGCGGCAAAAAGATACGCCTGTTCTCTCGGCATACCATATTTTACCGCTCCGTCTGCCAGGGCTTCTATAAATTGATACACAAAGGCGGGAGAGCTTCCGCTTGCACAGATTACCGCACCCATTAAGCGTTCCTCTATATCCGCACAGGTTCCTACCGATCCGAAAAGCTTATGTATCAAGTCCAATTCTTCCTGTGAAAATTCCTCTTCATGAAAGCTTAGGCCGGTCATTCCTTCTCCGATAAGAGCCGGTGTGTTGGGCATAGCGCGGATGATTCTCCGGTCCGAACCAAGAACCTCCTTTAAGGATGCTATGGTAATACCGGGAGCCAATGAAATCACTACATGATCCGGTGTAACCGCATAGCGAATCTGCTTTAAAACAGTCGGATAGTACTGAGGTTTCACCGCAAGCACCACATACTTGCAGGAATTGGCGCACTCCGCATTGGATTCCACATAGGCTGCCTGTGTTTCCATGTGTACTTTCTGCCGGGTCTTTGCCGTTTTTGCCGTAAATACAAAAGCGTCTGCCGGAAATTGCTTTAATGCCCCTTTTAAAATTGCATATCCCATATTCCCCATTCCAATAAAACCTATCTCTGCCATTTGAGCCTCCATTCCAGTTTTGTAATATTTCTCACCGTACATTTTTATAAAAACTATTTCCAGCCATAGATGCTGTGTCTGCAAATCAATTTATACACTGTGAGCGATTTCACTGTTTACAGTTTTATATATAAAATCTGTAACTATTCAGAACCACCCTTATTCAAAGATGAAATCAGGATGACCTGAGATTGCATTTCTGATTGCTTCGTAAGCATTGTATCCCTGCTTATGTGCTGTACCAACGTAGGACATGATTTTTAGATAATCTCTAGCACCTTCCTCAGTTCGGAAGCATCCGGATACTTTGGTTTTCACCTTTATCATCCGCAGATCTCGTTCCGCCTGGTTGTTATCAAACGGGACATTGAAGTTATGGATAAAAAGGCAGACTGAGGCCTTGTAATTCGCAAGGCGTTCTGCCAGGGCAAGGATTTTTCCTTTTTTCTTCCGTCCGCGTTTTTTCTCCGTGGTTTCGGAAAGCGGATTTTCCTTCCGGGCCTGTTCAATAAGTTCATCATACTTCTTATCGAACTTATGATAATGATAATAGCTCAGAGAGTCCTTTCCCTTCTCTACAGCTTTCTCTTTGGCCTTTTTCATTTCCAGTAAAAGGTCTATAAATGCAGATGCCCACTTCTGATCCGGATGATTTTCATCAATCCCCGTTAATTCACGGAGAAGATGGGCACAGCAGACTGCATGCTGAATATCCGGATAATTCCAGTAGGAAGCCCAGCAGTCATGCATGGCAATCCCTTTGAATTCCGGAAGAACGCCGCATTGCTCCATACCTGCAGTTCCACGTTTGGGACTGATATCAAGATAGGTGTATTCACAGTTTGAGGCACAATGAACCCACCAGAGTTTTTTATCCACTCTGGTTCCGGTTTCGTCGAAATGTCCAAGCGCGGAACCGATCATCTTATCCTTGATCTTACCGACTGTTTCACTCAGACTGTCAGCGCATCTTTTTACCATGCTGCTGACCGTTCCTGTTGCAATCGGAATGTTAAATACGCCGGAAAGAATCTCATGGGTACGTTTGATGCTGACTGCGCCTACGGTGTTTAATGCGACAGATAGTGCCTGCAGGTTTTCACCATACTGTACGGTTGCTTTTACATCAGAAGGGAAAGCACCTATGCGGGTATCTCCATGCAGCATACAGACCGGAAGTTCCAGTGCCTGATGCTCCGTTACATTGACTGTAACAACCGCGTCAATAACATGGCGTTTCTGCGTAATACATGCAGTGCCTTTGCACATCTGATAATGCTGGCATCCTTTACATGCGGAGGGCATATGTTTGACTATTTCATCCGGAGCTGTTATTACCGCTAAATGTATCCCCTGATGTCCATCCTGTCCACCGACCTTTTTTCCGGATGGTTTGCGCAGACTCTTAGGAGCAGGTTTTTTATAGCCATCACTTGAAGGTGGTTTGGAACTGTTTTTGGAGTTCTTATTAAGCTGTTCCTTCAGTTCCTGTATGGTCTGATTTAACTCAGCAATAGTTGCTGTGAGAATTTCATTTTGCTTGAGCAATGAAGCATTCTGTTCAAGCAATTGCTGAACCATTTCAAGTGTAACATTTACTGGCATTCAGACCACCTTCTTCCGTTAAATTTGATACTTCTATTTTAACGGAAAATGGTCCAAAAAGCGAATCGTGTCGTTTTGATATACTGTCAAAATGACGGTGGATAAGCAGTAAAAAACAAGAGATAATTGCCGATAACACCCGGATAAAATCCACAATTACTCTGTTATCTGTGATACAACTGGGGAATTATGTTTTAGTAATCCACAACCCAAAAGCACTTGGCAGTTATACTGGAAAGTTATCCACTTTTTACACTAAAGCAATGACGAAACAGAAATTTTATTTTCTCTGTTTTGTCCAAAAATCAATGTGCCCTTAACGGGGTGCTGAACAGTTACTAAAATCACAAAGGAGGCTGCCACATTTTGCGACAGCCTCCTTCTGGCTTTCTACTTTGCGTAGTCCGTCACCCTGCTTTCGCGGATGACATTTACCTTAATCTGGCCTGGGTATTCCAGCTCAGCCTCAACCTGCTTGGAAATATCTCTTGCCAGCAATACCATAGCAGCATCATCTACCTGCTCCGGAACTACCATAATACGAATCTCTCTACCTGCCTGAATCGCAAAAGACTTGTCTACGCCCTTAAATCCATTGGCGATATCCTCTAACTGTTTTAATCGATTGGTATACGTCTCCAGGGTTTCTCTTCTTGCACCCGGCCTTGCTGCTGAAATCGTATCGGCAGCCTGTACCAGACAAGATATCAAAGAAGTTGGTTCCGTATCACCATGATGTGACTCTACCGCATTGATGACAGTTGCCGATTCTTTGTATTTCTTACATAAATCAGCGCCTATCTGAATATGTGATCCCTCTACTTCGTGGTCGATGGATTTTCCGATGTCATGTAAAAGTCCGGCTCTCTTCGCCATGCGAACGTCCACTCCGATCTCTCCTGCCAGCAAGCCTGCCAGATGAGCTACCTCAATGGAATGTTTCAACGCATTCTGACCATAGCTGGTCCGGAATTTCATTCTTCCCAAAAGTCTCACCAGCTCCGGATGGATACCATGAACCCCTACTTCAAGAGTTGCGGCCTCTCCTTCCTCGCGGATCATCACTTCCACTTCTTTTTGCGCTTTTTCGACCATCTCCTCGATGCGTGCCGGATGTATCCGGCCGTCTACAATCAATTTTTCCAGCGCAATCCTCGCCACTTCACGGCGGATGGGATCAAAGCCCGACAAAATAACTGCCTCCGGTGTATCATCAATAATCAAATCAATACCGGTCATGGTCTCCAAAGTCCGGATATTCCGTCCCTCTCGGCCAATGATTCTTCCCTTCATCTCATCATTCGGAAGCTGAACAACCGATATGGTCGTCTCCGCCACGTGATCTGCGGCACACTTCTGAATTGCCGTTACAACATATTCCTTTGCCTTTTTATCGGCTTCTTCCTTTGCTCTGCTCTCAAGCTCCTTGACCAGCACAGCGGTTTCATGCTTTACTTCGTCTTCAACAGTCTTCAATAAATAATCTTTTGCTTGCTCGGAGGTTAACCCAGAGATTCTTTCCAGTTCCTGTACTCTTTTTGAATGAAGCTGTTCTATCTCAGCAGACTGCTTCGCCAGCTTCTCTTCCTTTGCCGCATAGCTTGCTTCCCGTCGTTCTAACGCTTCCGACTTTTTATCCAATGCTTCTTCCTTGGATAAAACTCTGCGCTCATAACGCTGAAGCTCCGCCCTGCGTTCCTTCGTTTCTTTTTCCAGCTCGTTCTTTGTCTTCAGCGATTCTTCCTTTGCTTCCAACAAAGCCTCCCGCTTGGAACGTTCCGCAACCTTTAGTGCATCATCTATGATTTCCCTTGCTTTTTCCTCCGCATTTCCCACCTTTTTCTCTATAGTGGTCTTACGCACATATACCGTCACAAGGGCCGTTCCTACACAACACACCAGTGCAGTTGCCATTATTAAAACAACCGGCACAGGAGCACCTCCTTATTTAGTTTTCATTGTACAAATACAACATTTAAATTCTATACTGTTTTTTGCATTGTGTCAAGTAAACTTGGTTTTTTTCCGCAAAAATTGTGCGAAAGGTGTTACTTTTCACACCCACGCCAATCACTCCGCTGATTGGCGTGGAGCCGATACAGTCCCGTCTTTAGAAGTTAACACCATATTCTTTCGAAGCAAATCGTATGTCCTATCCTCTTTCAACGCCTTGAAATAAGGCTTTTTTTATTTCCCAATACTCTTGCAAATTTATTTTTTCTTTGATATAATAATGGCGTTAGTGGCGTTATTATCCCGGAGGATTTTATTATGGCATATTACTTAAAGAAAACTAAACTCAAAGGACGTACGTATCTCTCCATTGATGAAAGCTTTTATAGCCATGAAAAGCATGGCACCGCTCACAAATGTTTCAAATCTCTTGGCTCTGTGGAAACCTGGATCGAAAAAGGACTCCCTGACCCTATCGCACATTTTCAAAAAGAAGTAGACTCTTTAAACATGGAAAAGGCTCAGGCCGGCGTTCCTAAAATATCCCAAATCTCCCCGCTTCTTTTCCTTGGCTATTTTCCCCTCAAGGCACTCCTTGAAAAAATGCATATCCAAAAATATGTTGATTATTTTAAACTTACTAACGACTTTTCCTTTGATCTTTATGAACTCTTATCTTCTTTGATTTTTGCCAGAGCCGTACATCCGTGCAGCAAATACAAAACTTTTCATGAAGTCCTTCCGAACCTTTACGGCTCCATTCACTTTTCTTACGACCAGCTCCTACACGGCCTGGCCTTCCTTGGAAACGATTATGAAAAGTTCATCGAAATATTTACCGTTCAGACCAATGCCTTTTTCAAGCCGGATACTTCCAAGACTTACTTTGACTGCACAAACTTTTATTTCGAAATCGACAGGGAGGATGACTTTCGCAAAAAGGGACCCAGCAAGGAAAACAAAAAAGAGCCAATCGTCGGCCTTGGATTATTGCTGGACAGCAACCAGATCCCCATCGGCATGAAAATGTATCCGGGAAACGAATCCGAAAAACCTCTCTTAAGGGATGTGATTGACCAATTAAAAGCCCAGCATAACATTACCGGAAAAACCGTCCATGTGGCCGACAAGGGATTGAACTGTGCGAAAAATATCGCTTCTTCTAAAAAGAACGGCGACGGATATCTTTTTTCCAAATCCGTCAAAAGTCTCCCCAAAACGGAAAAGACCTGGGTATTGTTAGAGGAAGGCTTCATGGATGTGAGAAATAAGGAGGGGAAGCTTTTGTACCGTTATAAGTCCTGTGTTGATTCTTTCCCTTACAAGGTGGAGCACGAAGGAAGGGAGCATGTGATAAAGCTGCGTGAAAAACGCCTGCTGACTTATAACCCTTCCCTCGCAGCAAAGAAAAAATACGAGATAAACCGCATGGTTGAGAAAGCAAGGACTTTGACTGCTTCACAGGCGAAAAGGACCGAGTATGGGGAAGCGGGAAAATATGTAAAGTTTACGGACAGATCCGGAAAAAAGGCTTCCGTGTCCATGAACCGGGAAGCAATCGACCAAGATTTGAAATTTGCCGGATACAACCTTTTGGTAACCTCCGAAACGGAAATGAAAGATTCCGACATCTATAATACATATCATAACTTATGGAGAATTGAGGAATCATTCAAAATCATGAAATCCGATTTGGACGCACGGCCGGTGTTTTTGCAGAAAGAAGAAACAATAAAAGGACATTTTCTAATCTGTTATCTGACAGTGCTGTTAGAACGTCTTTTCCAGTTTAAAATCCTGGAGAACGAATATTCAACCTCGGAGATATTTGAATTTATAAGAGACTTTAAAGTGGTAAAAGGTGAAAATAAATATATTAATACAACAAAGTCAACAAACTTTATTTATGAACTGTCCCGAAAGTTAAAGTTACCCTTGACAAATTATTACCTTACGGAAACACAGATAAAATCCATTCTGAACCACAGGTTTTAATAGCTATAATTCCAAAAGCTGTCGCACCGAAATGCAACAGCTTTTACTATTTTCATAAACTAACGCCATTTTTAAATGTCTGATACTAAAGACAGGTATTATATGGAATAGAAATGAATGGATTATGTTAATCAATTTAACGTTTTTTAAAATAAGTGTGAATAAAATATGAACGTGGTTATAGTTGGATTTATTTGGAGGTAAAATGGGTTTTGTGTGTCTTTGTGTTGATGTAGGGAAAAGATAAGGATGAATTTACCTCCATACATACTTTACACACATTTTACAAATACTTCGACTGTATTTTACACTCCCCTGCTATCCTCATAAGAAAAGGTAAAATACAATCGGAGGACCCAAAATGTCACATATCGAAATGCTGTTCCGCTTCATCGGCGGCCTTGGAATGTTCCTGTACGGAATGAACGTCATGGCAGACGGCCTGCAGAAATCTGCCGGCGGCCGCATGCGCCACCTTCTGGGCGTTTTAACAAAAAACCGCATCCTGGGAATCCTGTTAGGCGCCGCCGTCACTGCCGTCATCCAAAGCAGTTCCGCCACAACCGTTATGGTCGTAGGCTTCGTAAACGCCGGCCTGATGAATCTTACCCAGGCTGCCGGCATCATCATGGGCGCCAATATCGGAACCACCATCACCGCATGGGTCGTGTCCATGAGCGAATGGGGAAGCATCTTAAAGCCGGAATTTTTCGCCCCCTTACTCATTGGAATCGGCGCATTTTTAGTCCTGTTTTCCAAAAAAGAAAAACCACGTGAGCTAAGCGAGATCCTTATCGGCTTCGGTCTCCTGTTCATCGGCTTAAGCTTCATGTCCGGCGCCATCACCCCCTACCGGGATGCCCCCGTCTTCTCCGAAGCATTCCGCATCCTGGGCGGCAGTCCCGTGCTGGGCATCCTGACCGGCCTGGTGGTGACGGCTGTCATTCAAAGCTCCTCCGCCTCCGTGGGTATCCTTCAAACCCTGGCGGCAAACGGCGTCGTAACCTGGAACTCCGCTATCTACATCACTTTGGGACAAAACATCGGAACCTGCGTAACAGCCCTTTTGTCAAGCCTGGGCGCACACCGCACGGCCAGGCGTGCGGCCGTTATCCATCTGCTATTCAACGTAATGGGAGCCGTCCTGTTTGGAGGAATCATGTTCGGCCTGTTCTCCCTGAACCGGACCTGGGCGGCAGCTTCGATCAACAGTGTGCAGATATCCGTATTTCACACGGTATTCAACGTGACAAACACAATCATACTCTTCCCGTTTGCCAACTGGCTTGTAAAAATGTCCGGAATTTTGGTAAAGGGGGAGGAAGAGGAGGAGCCGGAGGAAGCGGCCTCCATGCAGCTACCCCATCTGGACGAGCGTATTCTGGAGACGCCTTCCTTTGCGGTAGAGTACGCGGCAAAAGAGGTGGTGCGTATGGGAGAGCTTTCCTGGCAGCACGCGAAGCTTGTATTTGAGGCAGTCCGCACGGGCAGTCAAAAACGAGTTGACAAAGCATACCAAATAGAAGAAACTATGAATAAATACGAAAGGCAGATAGCGGAATATCTGGCGAAAATCAGCAAAACCTCCCTCACCGATCACCAAAGACTTGTGGTGGGAAATCTGCTCTATACGGTGGGCGATATTGAGAGAATGAGCGATCACTGTGATAACATTGCGGAAATGGCGGAGCAGATGATACGGGAGCGGCTGACCTTTTCCCTGGAGGCCATCGAAGGTCTGCAGGAAATCGAGAGCCTGGCTCTGGATTCCATGAAAGCATCCATCCTGGCCCGGCAGACAGAGAAAATGGCCTATGTGCAGCAGACCATACAGATTGAGGATGAGATTGACGATCTGGAGGAAGAGCTTCGGGAAAAGCATATCGAACGTCTGGCCCGCAATCAGTGCTCTGCGGCCAAGGGTGTGATTTATCTTGATATACTGAATAACATTGAACGGATTTCCGATCACGCCGACAACATAGCCGGCTATGTGGCGGATGAGATACAGCAGTGAGCGGCAGGAATCAACAGGATGGGCGGGAAAGAGCATTACGGAATTGGAAAAGGAGCAATATGGACTTGAAAAAAAAATTTCTCATCGGCTACGCAGTAGCGGCTGTGGTCGCTCTGCTGGCCTTTCAATACGCCTTTTGGAGCAATGGATTTTCCTATCTGGAAAAGCAGAGCGAGGCGGGGTATCTGACACAGGCGGAAATGCTCCGCGATATTTTGCTGGCGGAGATGGCAAAGGATGCGGACCAGACGGAGGCTTTGGAAGAGTTCGCAGGGCGGTATGGGGAAAAATACGGGATACGCATTACCATTATAGATGAGGAGGGAAATGTCCTCGGAGAATCCGGAGGACCAGGGCCGGCATTGAGCAATCACCTGGATCGGGAGGAGGTCCGTAAAGCCCTGGCGGGAGAGAGCAACAGCATCATCCGGCGCTCCGCCACCTTTGGCCTGGATTACTGCTACTGTGCGGTTCCGCTGACGGCAGGAGGTTTTCGGGGAGTGATTCGGACAGCGATTCCTATGGAAGAGCTGCGGAACATGGACGATGAATTTCTGCGTTCCACCCTGTTTGCCGCCGCGATCCTGTTGCTGCTGGTGCTTTCCCTTGTTATGTATTTCCGAAAATACGTATCGGCTATGAAGGCGGTTGAGAAGCAGCGGCGGGAATTTGTATCCAATGTGACCCATGAGCTGAAAACGCCGCTGACCTCCATTCGGGGTTTTGTGGAAACTTTAAAGAACGGAGCTATAGAGGATGTCGACTGTGCGGGAAGATTTCTCGATATCATTGACATTGAGACGGAGCGCCTGGGAAATCTGATTGACGACACGCTGCTGCTCTCCGAGATTGAAAATAAAAAGGATGTGCGGCAGGAGCCTTGCGATGTCAATGAGGTAATCGGGGAAGTCACGGAGCTTTTGGCGCCGAGGGTAAAGCCCCATGTACGCCTGATATTTACGCCGGACCCCGGGGTGCGCCCTTTTACCTGCAACCGGGATCGGCTCAAGCAGCTTCTTATTAATCTGGTGGACAATGGGCTGAAGGCTACGGAATTTGGCGCGGTGACGATTGTCTGCAAAAGTACGGCCAGTCATCTCATTCTGGAGATTTCCGATACGGGAATCGGTATGGAGGCGGAGCAGACGGAGCGCATCTTTGAGCGGTTTTACCGTGTGGACAAGGGAAGATCCCGGGCACAGGGCGGTACGGGGCTGGGCCTGTCCATTGTAAAGCATATTGCGGAGCTGTATCGGGGCAGTATCCGGGTGGAGAGTAAATTGGGGGAAGGGAGTACATTTCGGGTGGAGCTGCCCTATTTTTAACGGCGGTCTTTTAGATTACTCAGCAATTGATACCTTCTGTGATCCCCTGTATACTGAGGGTAAAGATGTATGAAAAGGAAAAGCACATGGAAAAAAAGATTATTTTAGCGATTGACGATGAGCCTCATATCCTGGAGCTTTTGGAATACAATCTGACGAAGGCCGGCTACAAGGTTCTTCGGGCGGAGACGGGAGAAAAGGGTTTGGAGATTTTGAGGAGCGCACGGGTAGATCTGGTGCTCCTGGACCGTATGCTTCCGGGGATGGACGGCATGGAGGCGCTTCGGGAGATTCGCTCTGACTTGCGGATTTCCGCGGTGCCGGTGATGATGCTGACGGCAAAGGGGGAGGAGATTGATAAGGTTCTGGGCCTGGAGCTTGGGGCGGACGACTATCTGAGCAAACCTTTTGGCATCCGGGAGCTGGAGGCCAGGGTGAAAGCCCTTCTGCGCAGAAGCGCGCAGGCTTACAGAGAAGCGCAGCCGGAGGAACGGTTTGAGACAGGCGGCCTGGCGGTAAACCATGCGGCCCGGGAGGTTACCCTGCAGGGTGTGAGCGTGGCGCTCTCGCGAAAGGAATATGAGCTGCTCCACATTCTCATCAGCCACCCGAACCAGGTATTTACCAGAGAGCAGTTATTGGATCAGATATGGGGATATGAGTATTTTGGCGAGACTCGGACGGTTGACGTACATATCCGCAGTCTGCGCAGAAAGCTGGAGGAAAACCCGGAGCAGCCGCAGTATATTCGGACGGTCAGGGGGATTGGGTATAAGTTTGTGAAGTAAGAGATAGAGGCGATATGTTTGGCCGGTATATATGACCGGCCATTTTCCGTTATTTAAAAAGTAACTGGGTGGATTTTACAAAAAATATAAAATATTGACACTTATTTGTTTTCATGTTAAGATAACACTATCAATTATATTTCGGGATTCCGGCGGATTCTCGCCACCTTTTCCAAAATGATTGAAACACATTTGATTTTTTGAAACAACAGCCCTTTAAACAGTACCAAGCAGTTTATGGGAAGACATTTTTTGAACGGAAATTCTTCGGGACGTGAAGGACTGTATAAGAGGCTGCGGAACAGGAACGGAGGTATTGGATTTTGAAACAAAAACAAGCAATAGCACATTGGAACGGCCCAAAGCAATCGGAGGAGGTGGTGTTGGAAAACTTGAAAACGGTTCCCAAACTATACGGACGCTATTCCCGGATGGAACAGGACTGGAGAGAGAGGTTTATAGATTTCTGCTGTGGAAGAAAGACACTTCCTTTTACCTATGATCCATTTTTTAAAAAGATTTTTCATCCGGACAACCATCCCGAACGGTTATCGCGTCTGATATCCGCTTTGATAAAAAGGAATGTCAAGGTAAGGGGAATCCTGCCGGGCGAGGACAGCATGATGGATGGGGAATCTCTGCTGATACTGGATATTCTGGTGGAATTGGAGGACGGCTTCCTGAGCAATATCGAAATTCAGAAATGTCCTTACGCTTTTCCGGCGGAGCGCATGTCCTGTTATTCCTCAGATTTGGTTATGCGCGAATATACCCGGATAAAGGGCAGGCTGGGGAAAAATTTTACATACAGGGATATGAAAAAGGTGTATACGATTGTACTGTTTGAGGAGAGTACCGGTGCATTTCACATGGAGCCGTCCTGTTATATTCATTATGGAAGCGTCAAATTTAATACGGGGCTTGAGCTGGAACTATTACAGGAATATTGTCTGATTGCCCTTGACGAATTTCGAAAATACCCGTATCCTAAAATCAGAAGTGAACAGACGGCATGGCTGTCATTCCTGGTTACGGAGGACATCGGGGAAGCGGATAGGCTGATAGAGGAATATCCCTGGCTGGAGGAGATATACCGGGAGGCGGCAGGCTTGCGAACGAAGCCGGAGGAGGTGTTGGGGATGTATTCGGAGGCATTGCGGATATTGGATCGAAATACGGTGCATTATATGATCGATGAGCAGAAAAAAGTGATTGAACAGCAGAAAACCAGAATAAAAGAACAGGAACAAGAGTTTCGGAAAGCAATTGGAGAGAGGGATATGGCGCTTCAAGAAAAAGAAACCCAATTAGAGGAACAAAACAGAGTAATCGAAGAATTAAAACGGAAATTAGAACTCCTGGATCAGACAGATAAATAATTTTATAGAAAGATGCTTCCGAAAAGTATGAAATCACTTTAGGAGGCATTTTCTGCTTACTCAGATAAACTTTCGCATACAAAAGAAACAAAGTCTCTCATTTTCTAAAACAGCTTCTTCATTGCGTCCGATATCCCGCCGGATTCCATCCCTCCCGATTCCATCGAAATTTCTTAAAATTGTTTTAAGAATCAAAAAAATATCGAAAATTATGAAGAAATTAGAGTAGAATAATCGTTTAGAAGGATAGAAGCAGTAAAAAAGTAAACAAAAATGGGAAAAATACAAAATGACAGCAGGGGAGGAGAGAAGCATGACCCAAAGAAAACAGTATATCATCAACCTAATCACCTGGTGCTCTATGGGGGCACTTCTCATATTTACCATCTACGGAATCAAAACAGGAATCTTCACAGACCGGAGTCAGATGGAAGCCCTGGTATCAAGATGCGGAATCTACGGTCCGCTGCTCTTTGTGCTGATTCAGATTATCCAGGTAGTGATCCCCATCATTCCCGGCGGAATCACCTGCGCGGTTGGCGTGGTGCTGTTCGGAGCATGGGAGGGACTTCTCTGCAATTATATCGGAATCGTCATCGGCTCATTTATCAACTTCTATCTGGCAAGACGCTACGGGAAATGCTTTGTGCAATCTCTCGTAAAGGAAGAAACCTACGAGAAATACGCCGGCTGGCTGGAAAGGGGAAAAAAGTTTGACCGGTTCTTTGCCCTGGCAATTTTCTTTCCCTGCGCGCCGGACGATTTTCTGTGTATGCTGGCAGGACTTACCCGTATGTCCTGGAAAAAATTCGGCACAATTATATTACTGGGAAAGCCCGCTTCCATTGCCGCCTACAGCCTGGCACTGGTCTATGCGGGAACCTGGATGGGAGGATTATTGACATGAAAATACTGATCACAACAGATTTATTTCGTTCTACTATCAATGGCGTAGTGACTTCGGTTCTGAATTTGGAGGAGGAGCTTCAACGGCAGGGCCATGAGGTGCGGATTCTGACCGTTTCCGACACAGGGAAGGCTTATCAGGAGGGAAATGTGTGGTATCTGCGCTCCATACCTTCCGGAATTTATCCGGGCGTGCGTATTCCGGTTCCCGGAGACGGAGCCTACCGCCGGGAGCTGACGGAGTGGATGCCTGACGTGGTGCATAGTCAGTGCGAGTTCTGTACCTTCAGTTATGGAAAACAAATTGCGGAGGACACGGGAGCCGTTTTCATACATACCTGCCATACCCTGTATGAACAGTATACAAAATACATTCCGATGGGAAAATATTTGGGAACTGCCGCTGTAGCCGCCTGTATGCGCTGGAGACTTCGGCCGGTAAACCGTATCATTGCCCCGACCAAAAAGGTAGAGAGGACCTTTTTAAGCTATGGCGTGCAAAAGAAGACAGCCATTATACCTACGGGAATCAAATTGGAGACATTTACCAATCCCGTTTCCAAAGAAAAGCTTGAAAAGCTTCGGGAGGAATGCGGCATCCGCCCCGGCGTTCGGGTGGCTCTGAGCCTGGGACGCTTAGGCTTTGAAAAACAGGTGGACGAGCTTTTGTACGGATGGAAAGAGTCCGAAATACCCGGCGGGGAGGCGGTGCTTCTAATCGTGGGAGGAGGTCCGGCAGAGGCAAGCCTTAGAAAGCTTTCCGAAGAGCTTGGACTTTCGGACAAGGTATGCTTCTATGGAATGGCAGAGCCTAAGATGGTTCCCATGTTCTACCAGATGGCGGATCTCTTTGTCTGTGCATCCACCAGTGAGACACAAGGACTTACCTATGTGGAGGCTCTGGCAAGCGGCCTGCCTCTGGTGTGCAGGCGCGATCCCTGCCTGACCGGAGTACTGGAGCATGGAATCAACGGCTATTCCTTTCGGGAAAGGGGCGAGCTTGGCAGCTATGTAAAAGAAGTTCTTTTTCATAAGGAAAAACAGCAAAGGATGAGCGCCCGCAGCCGGGAGCTGGCAAAGGCTTTCGGGACAGAAGCTTTCGGACGGGCAGTAAATGATTTATATAAAAAGGAGGTACGTCTTCATGAGGGTGCTTTTGTATTCGAAGAATCAGAAGCTGCTATCCCGGAGTGGAATTGGACGGGCTATGCAGATGCAAAGAGATTCCCTTGAAGAAAATGGGGTGGAGGTTACCACCAATCCTGAGGACGATTATGACATTGTACATCTGAACAGCATTTTCCCAAGTGATTATCGAATGGCAAAAAAGGCAAAGAGGGCAGGGAAAAAAGTCATTTACCATGCCCATTCCACACGGGAGGACTTTAAGGATTCCTTTATAGGCTCCAATATCTTGGCGCCTCTGTTTCAGCACTGGCTTATCAAATGCTATGAACTGGGAGATTTGATATTAACGCCCACACCGTATTCACGCTCTCTGCTGATGCGATACGGTATCCGCAAGCCGATTGCCGTGATTTCCAATGGGGTGGATACCTTCCGCTTTCAGAAAAATATGGCGGTGCGGAGCAGATTTCGCAGAGAATACGGCTTTACGGAGACGGATCGTGTGATTCTGTCCGTGGGCCTTTACTTTGAGCGGAAGGGGATTCTGGACTTCGTGGAGCTGGCCCAGAGGATGCCGGAATATCAGTTTATCTGGTTCGGTTACACGCCGGACATTCAGATTCCGGGAAAAGTACGAAAGGCCGTGCGCACGCGCCTGCCCAATCTGACCTTCGCAGGCTATGTGACCCCGGAGCAGCTTCGGGAGGCGTACAGCGGAAGCGATCTGTTTTTCTTTCCCTCCTATGAAGAGACGGAAGGCATCGTGGTTCTTGAGGCCCTTTCCTGCGAGATACCGGTTCTGCTCCGCGATATTCCCGTTTACCAGGACTGGCTGAAAAACAGGAAGGATGTATACAAAGGAAGCCGCCAGGAGGAGTTCGAGCGGCTGATTGGGCAGATTTTGGAGGGAGAGCTTCCGGATCTTACCGTAAGCGGTCGGCAGAGAGCCGTGGAACGTGATATCTTCCATCAGGCAGGAAAGCTCTTCAATCTGTATCAGAGGGCGGCGGCTCTCTAAAAGCCGGAAAAGCCGGTATATGTGCCCGCATGGTGAAAAATGGAAACATTCGGGAAAATTTAATTGGAAAAATGATTTTTCTTCATAAAAAATTAAGGTGTTACTGCTATGCTTGTGTAAAAGGGCAAGAGTAGTAATGCCTTAATTTTTTCTTGATATATGGAGTTGGAGCAGAAAGGCTTGCGGAACTGAAATAAGAAAGAGAGGTGAGAGCCGTGAAAAGGAACCTGCTTTTAGGGGGAGTATTGATTCTGATGCTGTTATTGTCTGCCTGCGGCAAAAAGGAGCGGGCGGGGGCGGAAGGGTCCGCTTTGGCAGCCCGGGAAGGCGGGGCTTCCGCAAAAGAGACGGAAAACACAGGCTCTTCCGGAATACCCATCCGCATTTACCACAGCGACGACAGCGGGGAGAATCTCTGTGTAAGCATGGCCCGGACGGAAGAGATCACACCGGAAATTCTCTTTTTAAACCTCTCCTTTTATCATATGGTGCCGGATACTATGACAATACGGGATTTCGGAACGAAAAAGCAGGAGGACGGTCTTCTGCTGACCCTGGATCTTCCGGCAGACTTCGGGAAATATCTCTCCGGTCTGGACGCACCGGGAGAAGCGCTTGTACTGGGAAGCGTGGTAAATACATTTCTGGATGCATATGAGGGGACGGCCATTCTCATTACGGTGGAGGGCGCCGCCCTGAACACGGTTCACAGCACTTACGCGGAGGCCCTTGAGCGGTATTCATATCTGGAAGCCTCCTACCAGATCGAGGAAAAGGAGCTTCTAAAGGGGCAAATACAGATTTCATATCCGCAGATTACAGGGCTTTTGGACGAGGAGATTCAGGAAAAATGGAATGAAATTATCAGCGGCCATGCAAAAAAGGCTTTGGAAGATGCGGAGGAAGGAAGCAGCCTGGAGGTGGGCTACTCCGTAAAAACCATGAACGATCAGCTTCTTTCTATCTTAATCGAGGGCTACTACAGCACTCCGGACGGCGCTTATCCCACACGCTTTCGGTACACCTATAATATTGATATAAGCTCCGGCGAAAGCGTGCGCCTGGCTTATTATCAAAGTCCTGATGAACTGGCGGAGGCGCTTCTGGCCGGTGAAGGCTATACGGTGGAGGGAGAGCTTGGGCAGGAGCTGAAAGAGCGGCTGTCGATTCTCTACGGAACGGCGGAGCAGCTGGCCGATGTGCTGCGGGATTTTGACTACGGCGATAACCGGGAGACTCCCAGCGGCTTCTCGTATCAGGAAAACGGTCAGACTCATCTGTGCATCGAAGTGCCTCATGCTCTGGGGGACAATGTGGACGTGGTTCTTGACCGGCCAGATGATTAAAAACTGCACAAAATTAATAGAATATTCTTGAAAATTAAAATAATTAATAAAAAATAACAAAATAAAACAATTAATAACGAAAAAAATAGAAAAAATTTAAAATTTTTTTGAAAAAAGTGTTGACAAACGCAAATTGACGAGTTATAATGATTTCAACATAAGAAATACAAAACACCACATAATCTAAACGATATATAAATATATATTTAATATAGATGTGAGGTGAAAAATTAAGAAAGAGAGGTACGGACCAACAAAAACTTAACGAATTACCTCATAATTTAAGAAAAGGAGGTACGGACCAAAGTACAGTTAGGTTAGACCTTCTACTATAAAATAAGAAAAGGATGTAACGCACATCCCAATCAAAAAAATATAGTAAGAAGAAGGTCAGGGAAAAAAGTTCGACGAGAATCGGTAAAGTAGAAGCAGCCGGAAAAGAAGTAAAAAGAAGAAGAAAAAATAACCGGAAAAGAAAATCTTATGATTACAGAGGGGAAAAGCCGAGCACAGAAGAAGTCGAACGGAAGGAGTCGAAAGGACTTCAAAAAAATTACCAACTGAAGAAAAAATTTTCAGAGGCAATTGTTTTTGGAAGAAAAATTCAGAATGGTAACCGCAACTTGAAAACAAACACAAAGAAAAGAGGTAAAAGTCCAATGGACAGCATAGTTTAACAGAGGGTATCAGATGACAACAAGTACTGATACCCTCTAATTCTGTCTACAGGAACAGGATTGAATATTGCGGTTGAAAAAGAGAGAAGAATCACGGGACGGATTCATAGGCGCCAGGCTTTTGGATCGGTCTTTTTTTATGCCTTGCGGACGAAGCCTGCCGTTCAGACAAAGGATGTTTTTTATGTATATTTTTCCTGAGTTCTTTGGGATGACTTCCGGATGTATTTATGCTACACTTAGATGCATAGGTGCAGAATGGCTGTTGAAATCTGAGAATAGAAAGAGGTTTGTCTTGGCGCATTTCGTAGAATTAAAACAGGTGAAAAAGATATATCAGATGGGGGAAGTTACCATTCCGGCTGTGGATGGGATTGATTTTGAAATTGAAAAGGGAGAGTTTGCGGTAATTGTGGGCCCCAGCGGAGCAGGAAAAACGACAGTGCTCAACATTCTGGGCGGAATGGATACTTGTACCTCCGGGGAGGTATGGGTGGACGGAAAGGATATCAGCGGCTTTAAGGGAAAGGCTCTGACTGCTTACCGCCGTGACGATATCGGCTTTGTGTTTCAGTTTTACAATCTGGTCCAAAATCTCACCGCCCTGGAAAATGTGGAGCTGGCCCTGCAGATCTGCAAGGACCCTCTGGATGCGGAGCAGGTGCTTAAAGAAGTTGGACTGGAGGGACGCAAGGGAAATTTCCCGGCGCAGCTTTCCGGCGGGGAGCAGCAGCGGGTGGCCATTGCAAGAGCGCTGGCGAAGAATCCCAAGCTGCTGCTCTGTGACGAGCCTACGGGCGCTTTGGACTATAATACGGGCAAGGCGATCTTAAAACTCCTGCAGGATACCTGCCGGGAAAAAGGAATGACCATAATTGTGATTACTCATAATCAGGCCATTGCGCCGATGGCGGATCGGGTGATTAAGATTAAAAACGGCCGGGTAAGCCGGATGGAGAAAAACGAGGCTCCGGTTTCCGTTGAAACCATTGAGTGGTAGCTTTCAATTCCATTTTGAGAAACAGATGGACTTAGGAGCAGGTTTCCTTGAATTGCGGAGATGATTATGAGAAAACGTGCCTTAAAAAAAGAATTTTATATGGAAATTCGGAAAACTTTGAACCGTTTTCTGTCAATTCTTCTAATCAATGCCCTGGGTGTGGCTTTTTTTGCCGGTGTGCGGGCTTCCAAGCCGGATATGCGGCTGTCGGCGGATGCCTTTTTTGACGAGAGCAACCTTATGGATATCCGGGTAATGGGAACTCTGGGCATGACAGAGGAGGACGCTGAGGCGATTGCGGCGGTGGAAGGCGTGAAGGAGGTTATGCCTGTCCGTTCCGTGGATATGTTTGGTCAGCTTGGGGATCGTCAGCTGAATCTCCAGGTTATGTCACAGCCGGAAGAAATGAACCGGATTCATGTGAGAGAGGGACGGCTTCCAAAAGAGAAAAATGAGTGTCTTGTGGACTACAATCTGCTGACCTCCGGCCTCTGCGTCATAGGAGAGGAGATTACCCTGGCATCCGGCACGGAGGATGAGACTTCGGACTTGGTGAACCAGGAGAGCTTTACCATTGTGGGGGCGGGGACCACTTCCTATTATATGTCTCTTGACCGGGGAACCACCGGTATCGGAAGCGGGAGCCTGGACGGATTTCTGATTGTGCGCCCGGAGGTTTTTGAGCAGGATTATTATACCCAGATCTGCGTGACTGCGGAAGGGGCCTATGAGCTGACTTGCTATACGGAGGAATACGACAATCTGGTGGATGATCTGGTGGAGCGGATTGAGTCCATTGAAAAGGAGCGGTGCGATATCCGCTATGCAGAGATCCAGGAGGAAGGACAGGAAAAGATTGCGGATGCGGAAAAGGAAGTAGCCGACGGAGAGCAGAAGCTGAAAGACGCCGGGGAAGAGCTTGAAGATGCAAGGGTGAAGCTTGCGGACGCGGAAGAGAAGCTTTCCGACGGCAAAAAAGAGCTTGCTGACGGAGAGGCGGAATTTGCCGATAAGGAAAAGGAATTTCTGGACGGAAAGCAGGAGGTGGCCGACGGCTGGAAGGAGCTGAATGAGGCGAAGGAAGAGCTGGTAAAGGCGACCTATCAGATACAGAAAGGCTATGCTGAATATGAGAAAAATAAGGCGGAGGTGGACGCAGGCTATGCGCAGCTTGCACCGTTTCTGGAGCAGCTAGCACAGATAGAGGACGGACTTGCACAGACAGAGAACGGTCTTGCACAGGTTCAGGAAGGAATAGAGCAGGCAGAGGAGGGGCTTGGCCAGATTGAAGCCCAATTGCTTAAGATAGAAAGGGATAGACAAAGGTATCAGGAACTTTTATCTAAACCGGAGGATCAGCGGACCGACGCCGAAAAAGAAGAATTGGACGCACTGAAAGAAAAAGAACCGGGCTGGTCCTCTTTAGAGAAAGGTCTTGAGGAGAAGCAGACAGAAATAGAGGCTCAACAGGCCGGTCTTGCGGCCCAACAGACCGAGCTTAAGGCCCGGCAGACCGAGCTTCTCACAGCGCAGGCCCAGCTATCCCCCATAGTACAGGAAAACAAAGCAAAGCTGGACGCCGGAGCAGCCGCCTTAGCGGAGGGCAAACGCAAGCTGGACGCAGGCAGCGATGAGGTAGACGCAGGAAACAGCAAGGCTTATGAGGCGGAACAGGAATTGCTGGAGGCAGAGGAAGAGCTTGCCGACGGCGAGAAAAAGTTAGCCGACGGACGCTCCGAGCTTGCGGACGCCCGCCAGACCTTAAAAGATGCGGAAACCGAGCTTGCGGATGCCAAGGCGGAATTTGCCGACGGGGAGGCAGAATATGAAGAAGCTCTGGAGGAAAATGAAGAAACCCTTGCGGACGCCAGGGTAAAGATTGCAGATGCCAAACAGGAGCTTGCGGATTTGAAGCAGCCGGAGTGGTACGTACTGGATCGCCAGTACATTCAGACCTATGTGGAGTATGGCAATGACGCAGACCGCATCGGAGCTATCGGAGAGGTATTCCCGGCCATTTTCTTTCTGGTCGCCGCTCTTGTAAGCCTTACCACCATGACGCGCATGGTGGAGGAACAGCGCACCCAGATCGGAACCTTGAAGGCATTGGGCTATGGAAAGGGTTCCATTGCCTCCAAATATATTTTGTATGCCCTGCTGTCAAGCCTTTTGGGAAGCCTTATCGGACTTGCGGCCGGACAGAAGATTCTCCCGGCAGTCATTATAAGCGCCTACAAGATTCTCTACAACAATCTGCCCGACATCCTGACGCCGCTGAATCTGGAATATTCCGTAACGGCCGCCGCCGTTGCCGTTTCCTGTACCACTCTTGCCGCTGTTGCCGCCTGCTACAGGGAGCTGAACGCAGTTCCGGCGAATCTGATGCGCCCGGCCGCTCCGAAGTCCGGGAAACGTGTATTTCTGGAATATATCGGTTTTCTCTGGAGGCATCTGACGTTCAGTCAGAAAGCGGCGGTCCGCAATCTGGTACGTTACAAAAAGCGGTTCTTTATGACCATTTTCGGAATCGGCGGCTGTATGGCGCTGCTTTTGGTGGGCTTTGGGATTAAGGACTCCATTCTTTATATTGGAAACGGACAGTTTGGGAATGTATTTGATTATGACGGGTCTATCGGCATAGATAAGGATGCGGACGCTCAGGAGCGTGAGGAGCTTGTAAAGCAGATTGAGGGCGACGAACGTATCCTCCACCATATGAGGGTTTTGGAGACCGCCGTGGATGCGGAGGCCGGAGGAGCGCCCCGAAGTGCCTATTTGATAGTACCGGAGTTTGAAGAAGAGCTTGACACCTACATTCATCTGCGGAATCGGACAACAAGAGAACACTACGCACTGGACAGCCAGGGTATTGTCATCACGGAAAAGCTTGCACGGCTTCTCGGGGTATCAAAGGGAGATACGATTGTCTTGAAGGAGGATGATACCAAGGCCGTTGAAGTAAGAGTGGCTCATATCACAGAGCAGTATTTTATGCATTATGTGTATATGAGCCGGGAGCTTTATGAAAGCCTCTATGGGGAAGCACCGGAATGGAATCAGTGGCTTATAAAAAATGACCGGCAGGACGAAGCCTTTGAAGAAGAGCTGCGGACAGAGTATATCCGGTATGACGCAGTGGCGGACGTAGACTTTATCAGCGGTACGGCGGAACGTGTAGCGGATATGCTCAAAAGTATGGATTTGATCATCTATGTTCTGGTAATTGCGGCGGGGCTTCTTGCCTTTGTGGTGCTCTATAATCTGAATAACATCAACATCAATGAGCGCAGGAGGGAGCTTGCCACCTTGAAGGTACTTGGTTTCTTCGATCAGGAGGTTTCCGCCTACGTGAACCGGGAAAATGTACTGCTCACGGTGATCGGAACCGGAGTTGGCGTAGGTCTTGGAATCCTGCTCCACCGCTTTGTGGTTCAGACGGCGGAGATTGATATGCTGATGTTCGGAAGAGACATTGCACCTGCGAGCTATGTTTACAGCGTACTTTTAACCTTCGTATTCTCCGCATTTGTGAACGGGGTCATGTTCTTTAAGCTGCGGAAGATTGATATGGTGGAATCTCTAAAAAGCGTAGAATAAAAGTTACTCTCATTACAGGTGTGTCGAAGCGACTTTACCCTTTAGTGCCGTCGCGCAGCGACTATAGAATAGGAATAAGTATGTCATTACAATTTATTTTCGGTAATTCGGGTTCAGGGAAATCCTATACCCTCTATCAAAGCATTATCCAAGAATCAAGAGAGCATCCAGATCAGAAAATCCTGGTCCTGGTGCCGGAGCAGTTTACCATGCAGACCCAGAAAGATCTGGTAACCATGCACCCCGACGGAGGCATCCTGAATATTGATGTCTTAAGCTTCCAGCGCCTTGCCTACCGCGTATTTGAGGAAACAGGAATCCAGGTGGGAAAGGTTCTGGAGGAGACGGGAAAAAATCTGGTACTCCGAAAAGTTGCCCAGGAGCACAAGGACGAGCTGAAAATCCTCGGCGGAAATTTAAAAAAGACCGGCTACATCAACGAAATCAAATCCCTTATCTCAGAGCTTACCCAATACGCAGTAACGGAGGACGAGCTTGAAAAATTCACGGAAGTCAGCAAAAACAAACCTCACCTCTACTGGAAGCTTCGGGATCTCCAGGTACTTTACAAGGCTTTTCACGCATACCTGGCGGATCAGTACATCACGGCGGAGGAGCTGTTGGAGGTGCTTTGCCAGGCTGTGGATCGCTCGGAGCTTATAGGCAGCAGCGAAATAGTACTGGACGGCTTCACCGGCTTTACCCCCATCCAGAATAAATTAATGCAGAAGCTGATGCAGTATGCAAAAAAAGTAACGGTGACAGTTACCATAGACAGCCGGGAAGATCCTTACCGCATCCAGGGCGAGCATCAGCTTTTTTACATGAGCCGGAAAACCATTGCAGCTTTGACGAATCTGGCAGGGGAGGCGGGCGTTTCCGTAGAGGAGCCTGTCATCGTCCATCCCTCCGGACAGTCCCGATTTGCGGAAAATGGCGCCCTCTTTGCCCTGGAGCAGAATCTGTTCCGCCTGCACCGCAGAGCCTTTGAGGAAAAGCCGGAGCAGATAAGCCTTCATCTTCTGCGCAATCCTTCGGAGGAAACCGCCTGGACAGCCGCACAGATACGCCGTCTTATCCGGGAACAGGGATATCACTACCGGGATTTTGCGGTGATTACGGGAAATATGGAGGCTTACGGCCATTGCCTGGAACGGATTTTCCCGGAATACGGGATTCCCTGTTTCCTGGATTACAAGCGAAGCGTTCTGAACAATCCTTTCGTAGAATTTTTACGTGCGCTTTTGGAAATGACGGAGCAGGATTTTACCTATGAGACGGTATTTCGCTTTCTCCGAAGCGGCCTGTCCGGTATGCGGCGGGAAGAAACGGATCTTCTGGAGAATTACGTACTGGCTCTGGGAATCCGGGGCCGGAAGAAATGGGGCGGCCGTTTTATCCGAAGCTATAAAGGGCTGACCGAGGAAGCGCTTTTGGAGATTGACAGCCTGCGTCAGCAATTTGCGGAAATTGTCCTTCCCTTTGACGAAGCGGTGCGGAAAAAGGGCGTGGATGTGCGGACACGGACCACAGCGCTGTACCGCCTGATTGAAAAACTGGAGATTCAAAAAAAGCTTTCCGTCTTTGAAGAGCGTTTTCAAAGAGAGGGAAATCAGGTTTTGGCAAAGGAATATCACCAGATTTATCCGATTGTCATGGATTTGCTGGATAAGCTGGTGGATCTTCTGGGCGATCAGAAGCTTACCGCCAGAGAGTACCGGGAGATTTTGGAGGCCGGCTTTGCGGAGGCCAGAGTAGGCGTGATTCCTCCGGGCGTGGATCAGGTAGTGGCCGGCGATATGGAGCGCACCCGCCTTAAGGATGTAAAGGTACTGTTTTTCCTGGGAGTAAATGAGGGAAGCGTGCCGAAAAATACCGGACGCACCGGTCTTCTGTCGGATATGGAGCGGGAACAGCTTAAGGCCCAGGGAATGGATCTGGCTCCTACGGCAAGAGAGCAGGGCTATATCCAGAGGTTTTATCTGTATCTTAATCTGACTAAGCCTTCCAAGAGGCTCTATGTGTGCTGCAGCCTTCTGGATGGCAGCGGTAAGGCTCTGCGGCCCTCTTATCTGATGAATGTGCTTAAGGGATTATTCCCGGAAATGGAGCTGAAAAAGGAAGAGGGATGGCAGCAGGAGCTTCCGGCAACGCCGAAGGAGGGATTGCGCCTTTTGATAGAGGGGCTCCGTACATACCGGGCAGGGGAGGAAAATAAGAAGTTTTATGAGCTTTACCGCTGGTATGCTGCCCGGGAGCAGTATGAGGAAAAGCTTGGGGAGCTTATGGAGGCCGCATTTTCCCGCCATACGGACAGCCGTCTGGGAAGGGCGGTGGCTCATGCCCTCTACGGAACGGTTCTGGAAAACAGTGTGACCAGACTGGAGCAGTATGCGGCCTGCGCCTACGCTCATTTTCTGATGTACGGCCTGAAGCTTTCGGAGCGGGCAAAGTACGAATTTGCCCCGGTGGATATGGGAAATATTTTTCATAAGACTTTGGAGCTTTTCTCCAAACGTCTTGAGGACAGCAGCTATACCTGGCGGGACATTCCCGAGGAGGTTCAGGGGGCCTGGGTGGAAGAGTGCATGGATCTGGTGACAGCGGACTACGGGAATACCGTCCTCCGGAGCACGGCCCGCAATGCCTACGCAGCGGAGCGGATGAAGCGGATGATGAAGCGGACCATCTGGGCGCTTGGGCGGCAAATTCAGAAAGGTTTGTTTGTGCCGGAGAATTATGAGATTTCCTTTTCAGGGGTGTCGGATCTGGAGGCGGTGAATATCTCTCTTTCGCCGGAGGAGGAGCTTCGTCTTAAGGGGCGTATTGACCGGATGGATACGTGTGAGGAGGAGAAAAACGTCTATGTAAAGGTTATTGACTATAAATCAGGAAGTACTTCTTTTCAGCTTTTGTCTCTGTATCATGGCTTGCAGCTTCAATTGGTGGTGTATCTGAACGCGGCTATGGAGCTGGCGGCAAGGGAGCATCCGGGCAAGGAGATACATCCGGCAGGAATCTTTTACTACCAGATACAGGACCCGGTGCTGGATCTGGAGCCGGGGGAAGAGGGCATGGATTTGAATGAGCGGGTGATGGAAAAGCTGAAGCTCAGCGGCCTGGTCAACAAAGATCCGGAGATTATTCAAAAGCTTGACCAGGATATGCCCGGAAAATCCTCCGTGCTGCCCCTGTCCTACAATAAGGACGGCAGCCTGCGGGCCGGGTCCTGTGTGGCGGCGGAGCGGCAGTTTCGGGATCTGTCCGCCTTTGTGAATCGGAAGATACAAAAGCTTGGTTCTGAAATTCTGGAGGGGCGGGCGGATGTGAACCCCTATGAGCTAAAGGGGAAGACGGCCTGTGATTACTGTGCTTACAGAGGCGTATGCGGCCTGGACCCCAAGGATGAGGGATATGGGATGCGGCGGCTGAAGGCATTTGCGGACGCGGAGATCTGGGAGCGGATTGAGGAAGAAATGAAATAGCAATAATCGGACAGTGTGGAAGGATTTACAGATATATGCCGTTGAGTTTGCGGATCTTCTTGGATAAGAATGCCTGGAAGAGCAGGGCATAGCTGGAATCGATATGAAATAAGTACCGGAACGGAGAATAGCAATGGGTGTGAATTGGACGGAAGAACAGAAAAAGGTCATTGATGTGCGGAACAAGGACATCCTGGTGTCGGCGGCAGCAGGATCGGGAAAAACAGCCGTACTGGTGGAGCGGATTCTATCCTTGGTCTGCGGTGATAAAGAAGAGGATACGCCTGTAGATGTGGACAGGCTTCTTGTAGTGACCTTTACCAATGCGGCAGCCGCGGAAATGCGGGAGCGGATCGGTGCGGCTCTCGCAAAGCGCCTGGAAGCGGAGCCGGAAAGCGTGCATCTGCAAAAGCAGCAGACCTTGATTCACAATGCTCAGATCACCACGATCCACAGCTTCTGCCAGTATGTGATACGCAATTATTTTCACCAGTTGGATCTGGACCCGTCTTTCCGCATCGGAGACGAGGGAGAGCTGAAACTTCTGAAAGGGGAGGTCCTTGAGGAGCTTCTTGAGGATCGCTATGGGGAGAACAGTCCGGAGTTTGTGAGCTTTGTGGAAACCTACGCGGTGGGGAAGAGCGATGCTCCTATTGAGGACTTAATTTTACAGCTTTATGAGTTTTCTGTCAGCTACCCCTATCCCGGGCGGTGGCTGGAAGGGTGTATGGAGACTTATGGTGCGGAATGTGAGGAAGATCTGAATCGGAGCAGATGGATGAAATTCCTTCTGGATTTTGCAGGAAGGCTTATGGAAGGCTGGCGGACGGAAGTAAAGGCTGCGCTTGCACTCTGCCGGGAGATCGACGGGCCTTATATGTATCAGCAGGCGCTTCTGGAGGATTTGGAGCAGATAGAGACCCTCTGCGGCTGCCGCGTCTATGAGGAATATCAGGAAGCTCTGGAGCATTTGACATTTGCAAGGCTTTCCGCCAAACGGGACGGCCAGGTGGACGAGGGAAAGAAGGCCCGTGTAAAGGCCCTTCGGGAACGGATGAAAAAGAGCCTGAAGGATCTGAAAGAGCGCTATTTTTCATGTTCGCTTACGGATGTTTTTGAGCTGCTTCAAATGGCGGCTTCTCCCACAAGGGTGCTGATTTCTCTTACGGCGGAATTTGCGGACCGCTATCAGGAGAAGAAACGGAATAAAAATCTGGCGGATTTTTCGGATCTGGAGCATTTGGCACTGGAAATACTGGTGGGGGATGTGAAAGAGGAGGAGGGCGGCTTTGCGGTGACGGTTACGGATGCGGCGAAGGAGCTTTCGGAGCGTTACGTGCAGATTATGATTGACGAGTACCAGGACAGCAATCTCATCCAGGAGATTATTTTAAACAGTGTGAGCCGGAGGGAGGCGGGCAGTCCCAATGTATTTATGGTGGGGGATGTGAAGCAGAGTATCTACCGGTTCCGTCTGGCCCGGCCGGAGCTTTTTATGGAGAAATATCACACCTATCCCCAGACAGAGGAGGGGGAGGCTATGCGGATTGATCTTCACAGGAACTTCCGAAGCCGGGAGGAGGTGCTTCATGGAGTAAATGAGATATTTTACCGCCTTATGACGCCCGGGGTGGGAGGAATCCGCTATGATGAAGCGGCGGCGCTTTATCCGGGAGCCTCCATGCCGGAGCCTGATGAGGAGATGAACGGGCCGGAGCTTTTGCTTCTTGACGGGGACGCACCGGAGCTTTCCGACGGGGAGGCGGAGCTTACGGCGAGGGAGATGGAAGCCTATGCCGCGGCGGAGCGGATCCGGGAGCTTTTGGCTTATCAGCTGGTGTGGGATGGAAGGAAGGAGGTGTTCCGGCCCGCTTCTTATGGGGATATTGTGATTCTGCTCCGCAGTCTTACGGGATGGGGGGATGTATATGCAAGGGTGCTGACCGAGGCGGGAATCCCGGCCCATACGGAATCCCGGACAGGGTATTTTACGACGGTTGAGATTCAGACGCTTCTGAATCTTCTTCGGGTGGTGGACAATCCCAGGCAGGATATTCCTCTGGCGGCGGTGCTTAAGTCTATGGTTGGGGGATTTTCCGATGTGGAGTTGGCTCTTGTGAAAAGCCGGTATCCGAACAGGCCCTTTTGTGAGGCCTGCGTAAGCTTTTATCAGGAGAGAACGGAGCAGGGAATAAGCTCTGAAAATGATAAAGATTCTCAAATGGAGGGATTTTCGGAGATTAAGGAAGAAGCCGTACTTGCTGCCAGGATGAAGGCCTTTTATCAAAAATTAGACCGCTACCGCAGTAAGGCGGACTATCTTTCTATCCATGAATTTCTGTGGTTTATTCTGGAGGATACGGGCTACGGCGATTATCTGGCGGCGCAGCCGGGAGGACAGCAGCGGGAAGCCAATGTGCGGATGCTTGTTGAGCGGGCCATTTCCTTTGAGAAGACAAGCTATCGGGGGCTGTTTCATTTTGTGCGTTATATGGAGCAGCTTCAGAGCTATCAGGAGGATTTCGGAGAGGCGGGCATTACCGGGGAAAATGAGGACGCGGTGCGGATTATGACCATTCACAAGAGTAAGGGTCTGGAATTTCCCATTGTGATTGTGGGCGGTCTTGGGAAGAGCTTTAACAGGCAGGACACGAAAAGCCGGGTGGTGATTCATCCGGATCTGGGTCTTGGCGTGGATTTTGTGGATACAAAACGGCGGGTGAAGATTCCCCTTCTGCCCAAAAAGGTATTGCAGAAAGCTCTGGATCTGGAAATGCTGGGAGAAGAGCTTCGGGTGCTCTATGTGGCATTTACCAGGGCAAAGGAAAAGCTGATTCTTCTGGGAAGCGCAAAAAAGCTCGGCGAAAAACTGGAAGCCTGTCAGGGGGCGGAGGGCGGCGGGCCTCTTTCCTTTTCAATGATTTCTTCCGCCGGAACTTATTTGGACTGGATTCTGCCTGCGGCGGCCGGGAGCAGCTTTGCTTTGTCCCAGATGCGGCCGGAGCTTTTGCTTGAGGAGGCGGTGGGGCAGCAGATTTCTATGGAGGAGCTGAGGGAACGGCTGCGTCACCCGGAGGAGCTTTCGGAGGGAGACGAAGCTTTTGCGGAGGAGATAGAGAAACAGTTTGGGGAGCGGTATCCTTATGAGGAGGAGATTTCTCTTCGGGTAAAGGTCAGCGTATCGGAGCTTAAGAAGGCCGGACAGACGGAGGATGAGGATGTGGATACGCTTTTGTATCCTCAGGAGGAGATTGTCCCGTATATTCCGCGCTTTATGCAGGAGGAGGAGCCGGTCAGCGGAGCGGCCAGGGGTACGGCTTACCATCGGGTATTGGAGTGCCTGGATCTTTCCGGACTCTATCACTCGGATAAGGTGCGGGAGGCTGTGGAGAAGCTTGTGGAGGAAGGCAGGCTGACAAGGGCGCAGGCGGATGCGGTGCAGCCTTATGATATCTATGCTTTTGGGAAGACGGATCTGGCGAAGCGCATGACGGCGGCCAGGAGGAAGGGAAAGCTGTATACGGAGCAGCCCTTTGTGATTAAGCTTCCGGCCCGTGAACTGGATCTGGGGTACAAAAGCTCGGAGCCGGTGCTGATTCAGGGAATTATTGATGCCTACTTTTATGAGGAGGACGGCATTGTGGTGGTGGATTATAAGACGGATTATGTGAAGCAGGGGGAGGAGCTGCTGGAGAAGTATGGGCGGCAGCTTGATTATTATGAGATTGCTCTGGAAAAGCTGACCGGGAGGCGGGTGAAGGAGAAGGTGATTTATTCCTTTTGCCTTAGGGAATGTGTGGAGCGGCGGATGAAAGAAGGCTGACAGGAGATTATGAACATATTAAAGAATTTTATAAAAACGAGATTTCCAACTGGAAAAGATGGGAGACGGCATGGCTTTTTACAGCGTGTGCTGTGATTGCTGCGTTTAGTATTTACTGGAAGGACTCTCTGATGGGAATTAGTTCTTCTCTTACCGGGGTGGCCTGTGTGGTGTGTATGGGAAAGGGGAGCGGCTGAGGGTTGGGACGCATTAGGAGAAGACGGAACGGGCCGCCTTCTTACAATATTACTGCTGTACCGGGAGGGCGCCGTAAAATAAGGCGGCTGCCTTATTTTACGGTGGCTCTTCAGGTATATTTTTTCTGGCTGCTATTCAATTATTATCATAACGGCAATCCTAAAACATATCTGTCATGCAGTATTTTAGAAATGGATTAAAACCGCAATAATCATCACAATCGAAGCACTTACAAACAAAACCCCCTGCATCTTAATCTGGAATTTTGCCCATTTGCCCCACTCAAGCTTCGCTACGCCGAGAGTACCCAACAGACATCCGGAGGTGGGCACGATCAGATTGGAAAAAGCATCTCCCAACTGGAAAGCCAGGACAGAAGTCTGACGCGACACGCCCACCAGATCCGACAGAGGAGCCATAATCGGCATAGTAAGAGCCGCCTGCCCGGAGCCGGAAACCACGAAGAAGTTAAATACGGTCTGAAATACATACATCAGCCATGCGGACATCACAGCCGGGAGCCCCTGCATAGCGTTGCTGATACCGTGAAGAATGGTATTGAGCACCGTGGGAGAGGAAGCGTCCGTTCCGCCCAGGATAATGATAATTCCCTGTGCCATACCAACCACCAGAGCAGCGCCCACCAGATCGGCCGCACCGCTTTGGAAGGAGGAGGCAATGTCGTTTACACGCATATCATTCAGTTTAAAGATGACGGCGATAATACCGGAAACAAGACCCATTACAAAGAACTGAGAGGCAATCTCCGGAATGTAGAAGCCTTTTTCCACCACGCCCCATACGGTCCAGATCATAGTTGCCAGAATCACCAGTAAAATCAGCTTGTGGCCGAGACGGAAGTCCGCCTTGGTGCTGTCCTCTTTGAACTCATTTCGGTAAGCGGCGTCGCTGTCGTATGCAACGGAAGCCTTGGGGTCTTTTTTGATTTTAGCGGCATAGACCATAGTAAAGCCGGCTCCGATTCCGGTAAATACAAACCAAAGCACAATACGGAAGCCTGCGCCGGAGAGAACGGGAACCTCCGCAATTCCCTGGGCGATGGCAAGGCTGAAGGGATTCATCCAGGAAGCGCCGAAGCCGATCTGAGTTGCACAGTAGGTCACGCAGACGCCAACCACGGCGTCATAGCCCATAGCAATAAACATGGGCGTCAGAATCATGGCAAAGGGGATAGCTTCCTCGCCCATGCCGAACACAGCGCCACCTAAGGAGAACAGGGCAAACAGAACAGGAATCAGGAATTTTTCCGCTCCTTTGGTTTTCTCAATCATAGCAAGGATTCCCTGGTCCACGGCTCCGGTTTTCAGAACTATGCCAAAGGCGCCTCCGATAACCAGAATAAAGGCTACGATGCCTACGGCCGAACCCCACTTGTCGCCTACGGTGAGACCCTCAAATACATAATTGAGGATGCCCTGTCCGCCGAAGTCTTCCGTTCCGAAGAGAGGGGCAACCTGTGTGATCTTATTCCCGTTTTCATCAACTGCATATTGGAAGCTTTCCGGGTCCAGTACGGTCCGGGACTTTTCCTCCCCGTTCAGCATGTAGGTGATTTCTTTTGTCTCATACTGTCCAAGCGGAACAAACATGGTCAGAACCGCCGCAAACAGGATGACAAAGAAAATTATCACATAGGTATGGGGCATTTGCAGCTTTCTCTTTTTCTCATTCATAATTGTTTTCTCCAATCCCTTTTTCGGATACCCTACGGAATACCAGTCATTTGCTGTAAGAGAAATATGTATTATGACATGGCCGTAAGGTATAAATGTGTACTACTGATTTTTACTCAAACGTACCTTTTTTGCACGCGGTGCCCTCCTGCACCATGATCTGCCCTTTAGCCAGAACAGTATCAATGCAAAGACTGCTCTCCTCCACAAGTACCAGGTCTGCGTCTTTCCCCGGGGCAATCCGTCCCTTGCCGTTTAATTTCAGCAGATCGGCCGGATTGGAAGTCACAGGCTTAAGGGCCTGTGTGATTTCAATCTTTTCCGTAAGAATGGCATCCCGTACTTCACGGTATAGGGAAGTGACCTTTCCCACTCCAAGACCAAGAAATACCCCATCTTTGTCAAAGATAGGCATACTTCCCTGTCCGTCCGAGGAAAATGTGATCTGATGCTCCGAAACTCCCTGCTCCAGCATAAGCCGAAGACCGGTACTGGCTTTGACCTCGTCTTCCTCCAGATAATCCGGGTCGGAGCTGGTGGTCAGATCCACATACCCGCCGAGAGATTTTGCATAGTCAATGCCATCCTTTAACAGCCGTGTACTCCGGTTAATATGGGTGGGAAGCATGTTGGAGGGCGGAATCTCCGTTTCCTCTATCACATATCGGAGGTAAGACAGCATCCGCGTCCCGTCACCCATGTGGATATTTACCAGGCCGGCTTTCCCGGAAAGAATACCGCCTACCCGGGTATCTCCTACAATGCGGGCAAATTCTTCCTTCGTGGGCTGAGAGGAACGGTGATCCGAAACGGCAATCTCCCCGCAGCCTATCACCTTATCGATAAGAATCAGATCATCCGCAATATTTTCCGTGAGCGTGCGGACCGGAACCTGATAGGAGCCTGTATATATATAGGCAGAAATTCCTTCCTCCTCCAGTCCCCGGGCCTTCGCCAGCAGAGAGGCCATATTGCGGGTGGTGCCGTCCGTTCCCAGACAGCCGACTACCGTGGTAACGCCTCCCAGAGTGATATCGGTCAGCATGATTTCCGGTGTCCGGGTATGGTAGCTGCCTTCTCCGCCGCCGCCCAGAATGTGAACATGGCTGTCGATAAAGCCCGGAAACAGAAGCTTTCCCTTTCCGTCAAGAACCTCGACCTCATAGGCGTCCGCTGCGGGGATATCCCGGGCAATCTTAAGAATCCGTGAATCCGCAATCAGAACATCCTGTGTGCCAAGAGCTTCCGGCGCATAGACGGAGGCTCCCTTGATAAGCTTAAGCATATGTCCCCCTCCTTTTGGTGAAGCGCTCAGGAACCCCGTTTTACTTTTGTTCTGCTGCTGAGTTGGTGTGAGCGCCATACGTTTTAGCTAAATGTATTGTAACATAGGGGGAGGCATATGTCCAAAGAAATGAATAAATATACATAAAAATGTCGCAGAGGTTTATACTCTGCGACATTTTTCCAAAAGTGCCGCCCTATTTAGATATAATGAATTTGACTGTCCGTATGACTGCATCACTGACTGCGCATTTCAGACGTGGAGCACCGTTTTAAGCCGGCTCATATTTTCCCGTTTCCGCTCCATACTAGGGTGAACATACTGGTTTAAGGTAATGCTGATATTGGAATGTCCCAGAATTTCGCTCAGGGTTTTTACGTCAAATCCTGCCTCAATGCAGCGTGTGGCAAAGGTATGGCGAAGCGTATGAAAATGAACGGAGGGAATCTGACACTTGACCATATAATTTTTTAAGCGCCTCTGGAGCTTTCGTGGTTCCATACACTGTCTCGTTCCCGTAAGTACAAAGGTCCCGGAATCTTTCGGGACAAAACGTGCATATAAAGCTTCCAGATCCGGCATCAGCGGAATAAGCCGGCAGGAGCTCTCCGTCTTTGGCGCACCTACCATCACTTTTGTCCTTGACTCATCTCCGGAATCCTGACATTGAATACGCTGAGCCGTCCGGCTGATGGAAATAGTATGGGTCTCCAAAGATATATCCTGCCATCGAAGAGCGCAGACCTCTCCGATCCGAAGCCCGGTGCGAAGAGCCAGATAGACGCCGAATTTGCAGAGGTCCATTTCTGCCGCGAGAAACCGTATAAGCTTTTTTTCTTCCTGTTCATCCAGAACACGCATGTTTTTTTTCTGCTGTCTGGGATAAATAATTTCCAGATCCGGAAGTTTCCGGCCACTGCGCCGCCCGGCATATACAAATACCGAGTGAAAGAGAGCCAGGATATTGCGGATGGTTTTTGGTGACAGTTTTTTTTCATACAAAAGCATTTGAATAAAAAGGTCCGTTTCTTCTGAGGTAATCTCCCATGGAAGCTTTTTCCCGAAAAACGGGATGATATGATTCTTGATATCGGACAGATATTTGGCGCTGCTGGATTCCTTCAGGCGCCTTCGGTTGGAAATAAGCCAGTTATTGCAATAATAGGTAAATGTGGGCTCTCGCTGCTCCTCCAAGCTCTGAAAGGTTTCGGAAACCTCTTGAAGCCTTCGTGCTTTTTCCCGCGCCTCCTCATAGGTTTTGCCATAGCAAAATCCGTAGATTAGCTTGCCGTTGTTGTCTCGTCCCTTCCTGTAACGGGCTTCAAAACGTCCGTCTTTTCGCAGGAAGACATTTTCTCTGTTTGCCATAATGCAGCACCTCCATTTTTTATGCTTCCTAGTTTACTGGAAATGAAGGGAGAATTTGACATCAGAATAATAGTTATACACAAAAATTTATGGAAATGCTACCCCGTCTATTGCGAAACAAGCCGAAAACGAGTATAATGTTACATACAAAAAGGCACAAACAAAAATGTCGCAGAGTATAAACCTCTGCGTCATCTCCGAAGGTGCCTGTATTTATGTGCGGGAAAGGCAGGGAACCCCATGGTCAGCTACAGTCCTAACATCATTACTCTTTGCTTGGACTTCTATGACAGAGAGCGGCAGAGCGGAAGAATGTACCATTTGTACACATCTTGCGGTGTTTCTTTTTCAACCTTATTTGAAGCCTTTGACCGAATGGATCGCCTTTATGACGAGCTTTTGCTTCCGCAGGCATCCATGAGAATACGGAGCTTCCGGATAGATCGGAGAAAGCAGGAACGGGCCGTGAAAAAAGAACGGATGCCAAAGCTGCAGGTCCGCACGAGAAAGGAAATGAAAATAATGGAAGAGTTTGATAAGGTGACGGGGCAACGAGGCAAGGATTCTACATTTATCATTCATGTAAAGTACAGGCAGAATGCAAGCTGGCAGGGAGAAGTGACATGGGTAGACAAACAGAAAAAAGAGTATTTTCGAAGCGCATTGGAACTTGTCCGTCTGATTGACAGCGCAATGAGCAAGCCGGATAAATAATAGGAATTTTTTCGGGAGGGGGAATCAATTATGAAGGAAAAAGCAGTTCTGCAATTTGACCTGCTTGGAACCTTCGCCTGCCGGGAGATAAAGGACGGGCAGGCAGCAGGCAGTATCATTCCGAAAAAAATGGGGAAAAAGGCCCTGTCTTTTTTACAATATCTGATTGTAAATCACAATAGAAATATATCCGCAGAAGAATTAATCGAACAGTTTTGGCCTGAAACGGACAGCAGTAATCCGGGGAATTCGCTGAAAAACATGATGTTTAAAACAAGGCAGATATTAAAGACCATGTTTCCGTCCCTGGAAAATCTTGTTTTGACTCTTCAGGGATGTTTTGCATGGAATCCTTCCGTCGGACTTGAGGTAGACGCAGAAGAATTCGAACGGATTTGCATGGATGTGAGAAAGCGTTCGGGAGAGGATTACATGGAAGGCCTTCTTTCAGCCGCAGTTCTCTACAAAGGAGATTTCCTTTCCGGAAATGACAGCGAATGGGCGATATCCCTGCGGCGCTACTACCAGACACTCTATCTGGACGTGTGTAAAATGGTTCTGCCGCTTTTGCAGGAGCGGGAGCGGTGGCCGGAGATGATCGGCATTTGTGAACAGGCATCCGGCACGGGAGCGGGCACGGACCTTTTCCTTGTGTATGAGATGCAGGCGCTGATAGCTATGGGGCAGCCGGAGCAGGCTGTTTCGGCCTATGAGAATTTCCGGGAAAAGCTCTGGAAGGAATTTGAGATTGAACCTACGGAGCAGATGGAGCAGCTCCACCTATTGGCGGAGGGCATGTGCCAGAACCAGGTGAATGAACGGGACCTCTTGAAGCTTGTGGCGGAACAGGAGCGGGATAAAAGGGCATTTTTCTGTACATTTGGCGTTTTTCAGAACATTGTGGCTCTGGAAAAGCGCCATCTGGAACGTTCGGGGAAAAGCTCCGTTCTGCTGCTGGTGAGCTTGGGACGCAAGGTAACACCCACAACAGATGCCAGAAGGCTGGAACGTATCCTTGAAGAGGGGCTCCGCACCGGTGATCCCATCGCCAGGCTCAATGCCGGCTCCTACATTCTGTTACTCACGGAAACTTCCGAGGAAAATGCCGGCATAGTTATGGAGCGCCTGGATCGGGCCTTTCATAAGGCATACTCTCATTCCAGGGCATGCCTTACATTCCGTGTATTTCCCTTAAAGCCGCAGAAAACTGTTGCAAAATAACGGGAAATAACCGTCAGATAACCGGAGGCTGGTATATTGAATAAAACAGTAATATCCCAAACACAACGGAACTGAAATGGAGAACGGGAATATGATGCTTCGGGAACGGATGATTCCCTGCCAGAGCAGGGAGGCGGTAGTTACAGTACTATCCTACCAAAATGGTATTCTGGACGGCTACCTGCAGCATCCAAGATTGGAAAAGAAAGAAAAACTGAAAAGCATATCACAGCTCGTTTTGCTTCTTGACGGCCTGCTGGACCTGGAAGGTTCTCTGAACAGTCCGCTGCCCTTAGTGCTCAGGGAGTGTACCGAACTGGACGGCGCGGCGGTCTTCAAGATTCAGATTCTGTTCCGGGAGCATTATACATGGCAGGGCAGATTGATTTGGGAAAATGAAAATCAGGAAATCGTATTCCACAGCGCAATTGAACTGATACAGCTGCTGGATGAGATTCTTGCGGAATAGAAAAAAAGAGGATAAGAGACAAAGAAGGATATTATGGCAGAGAAAGAATTACGCAAATTAAATCGCAGAGAGCTTTTGAAGCTGCTACTGATCCAGTGTGAGGAAATGGATCGCCTGCAGCTGGAATATAACGAGATGAAGACAAATCTGGAAACCTTTATGGAGAGCTATGAGCGTCTGAAGGGAAAGCTCAATATCAAGGATGAGCGTCTGAATCAGAAGGATACGAAGATAGCGGAGCTTACCGAGAAAATTGAGGAATTGGAGGCAGCCAAAGCGATGATGCATCCGGAACCGGGAACCATAGCCGAGGCCACAGAACAGCTTAATAAAATATTTGAGGATGCTCAGAAGAAAGCGGATGAGTATTTAAGAACCTTAAAGCCGGCAGAGGTTCCGAAGGAGCAGGAACAGCACAGCCCTTTTGAGCCGGCTTTCAAAGTAAAGGTCCGAAGGAGGCAGACCCTGATTCCCTTGGGACACAGGACGAATGTATTCACGGAAGCGTCTTTAAGGGATGAGGAACAAAGAGGTGCAATGCATGGCTAGGAAAGAGCTTGCAATCTTAAACTCCGGAGATTTGAAAGAGGAGCTTGCAAGAGAAGAAGCTAAGTACCGTCTGCGAAAGACACTTTTGAATATCGCAGGTGTTTTGATGGTAATAGCCGCCATCACAACGCTGGTGGCGACCCGGGTGTTAAGCCTGCTGCAGGTAAACGGCAGTAGCATGGCACCTACCCTTGCCGATGGCGAGGTCGTTATACTTCGCCAGACAAAGGAAGTGGAGACAGGCGACATCATAGGATTTCATTATGGAGGAGCGGTACTCCTGAAGCGTGTTATAGGCCGGGAGGGAGATTCCATAGAGATCGATCCGGAAGGAAAGGTATTTGTCAACGGCAGTGAGCTGGAGGAAGCCTACCTGACGGAGAAAAGCCTCGGGAAATGTCAGATGGATTTTCCCTGCCAGGTGCCTGAGGGAATGTTTTTTGTGTTGGGAGACAACCGGGCGATATCCATGGACAGCCGGTTAAGGGCAATCGGATGTGTGGAGGAAGCTCAGATTATGGGCAAGGTTGTATGCAGAATATGGCCGTGGAAACGAATAGAAATGATGCATTAGGAAGGTGAGAAGATGCAGAAGTTTGTAAAAGATTATTTAAATGAACTGACAAGGCGGAAAAAAAGGCGCAGAGAGGCAGCAATAGCCGTGGTACTTCTGGCAGTCCTGGTGATCGGCGGAGTGGCAAGCATCCTGGAACGGTATGGTGTCGCCATGACAGCTCCTGCAAAATGCGGTCTTGAAGAACACAAACACAGTGAAGACTGCTATGAAGAGATTCTTATCTGCGGCAGGGAGGAGGGAAATTCCCACACCCATGAGGATGCCTGTTATACGGCGGAGTCTGCCTTAATCTGCGGCCAGGAGGAAGGCGGCCATAGTCATGGGGATGAATGTTATGAGACGGAAAGCGCCTCTGTTTTAATCTGCGGTCAGGAGGAGGGCGAGAATCATAGCCACGGGGACGAATGTTATGAGACAGAAAGCGCCTCTGTTTTAATCTGCGGCCAGGAAGAGGAAGGCGGCCATAGCCATGAGGACGCCTGTTATACGGAGACAAAGGTGCTTATCTGCGGGGAGGAAGAAGATTCCCATATTCACAGTGATGCCTGCTATGAGGAAAAGCTTTCGTGCGAAAAGGAAGAACATGAGCATAATGATATATGCTACACCGACGGCCAACCGGAAGCCCGTCCGGAGGATATGGAGGAAGATCCGGAACAGTGGGAGGAACAGTATGCGGAAGTTCACTGGAAAGGGGTCTGGGGCGAGGATCTGGTGACGGCGGCAAAAAAGCAGATTGGCTATGAGGAAAAGGTTGTTATTCTGGAGGACGGAAGTGAGAAAACTTATACCCGGTACGGACACTTTTCAGATGACAAATATCTGGAGAACTGGGATGCGGCCTTTGTAAACTTCTGTATGCATTATGCGGGGCTTGAGGATGCCGGAGTCTTTGCGGACGAGACGGACACGGAGGAATGGCTGTCAGAGTTTGAAAAGACAAGAGAGGAAAATAAGGACTACCTTACATCAAAGGGGGATTACACACCTGAGAGCGGAGATCTTGTATTTTTGCAGGAGGATGGGGAAGAACGGCAGATGGGAATTGTTTCTTCCTATGATAATGAAACCGGTGAGATAGGGGTCATCCAGGGAAACAGCGGCGGCAAGGTAGAGGAAAATATATACGATGAGGCGGATAACGCGATTGACGGCTATTTGAAGGTTTCGGAGCTGGAGGATGATTACAAAAATGAAGAATCGGAAACCGTCTTTTTTTCAGAGGGAGTTCAGCAACAGATAAGTGATATTCCGGCTTTTGCAGGTACTGTTCCTATAGATGGAAGTGCAGAAGGAAAAATGGTGCTGGAGCTGCGCTATGGCCAGGATAAAAAGCACCATGATGAGCTGGATGCACAGGTGCAGAGTCCGCATTATGAGATGGTTGGCTATTTTGACTTGTATTCAAAAGATATTGAGGGAGATTTGAAACTGTCGGAACTGACAGTGACAATCCATATTCCCAAAGAATACATCGATAAAGACGGGATTAAATTTGAAAAACTGCCTTCGACCATTGAACACGAGATCTCCGAAGTAAAGGAAAATGGTGATTATTATGATATTAGCATTGTGTTTCCCGAATATCAGCAGACGGGACAAATGCAGTATCAGTTCAGCATGCGGTATTTGGGGGGAATTGTACCGGAAGACTATGAGCTGAAGGTTTACGCAACGATTTCCTGTAATGAAAAAGAAGGCGATACGGCGGAAAATATTTACAAACCAACCTATGAGCTGCCGAGGTTTGAAAAATATGTGAACACAAACCAGTATGACAGTATGTCTGAGGACTACACCAGGGTTTCGGCATCCGTTGACGAAAACGGTATGATAGTTGACAGCGGATATGTCAGCTTTTGGTATAAAATGGGCGGTGATCCGATTCTCGAACCGGATGGCTGTTTTTACAGAGAGTATGATCAGATTACGCTGACGGATACGCTTCCTACATATGAGAAATATGTCACAGACAGCGATGGAAAGATAATTTACGATGAGAACGGTGAGCCAAAGACGGAAACAGCAACGGCGGTTTTTGATCCGGAGGTAAATCCGGACTGGGAGCTTAGCGAAGACGGAAAGACAGTATCCAGAGTTATAGAAACCACACAATCCTGTTTGATTCCTGCAAAGCCGGGTGAGGACGGCAGGCACTGGCGAGCAGCGGTGGATCTGCAAAAGCAGATTGAAAAGGCAGAATTGAAACTTCAATTTCCCGGTTGCGTCATTGATGAGGAGACCAATGACGGATTCTTAAAGAAGGATTTGCTGAATAAAGTGGAAGCGGACTGCCATCCACATAATCCGTCGGCCGGAGAAACAAATGATGTTTTGAAGGATGATCTGTATTTCACCCTTACAACCCAGCCAGTAGGCGCAGGGTTTGGTAAAAGCAATTCCAGCAATGTGATCATGGATACACAGACCATGCGTTCGGGTCTTTATCGGTGGGAGATCAAACTTGAAAATGAAGAGAGTGTGATTCCTTTAAGCAATATCAAACTAACAGATTATGAACTGGATGAAAGGCTGAAAATTCACACATTGTGGCTGGAAACGGAGGGAAAGGATGCATACAAGGCTGCAAAGCGTATTGATCGGATTGTGGCTGTCACATACGAAGGAACTCAGGACACTTACACAAGTGATCAATTTCTGGATAGGCCATATGATTATGGATTTGGCTGGTATCAGGAACTGGTGCTGGATTCGGAAAAAGAATATAAAAGCTTTACCATTTATATGAAAGACGACTGTGTACTAAATTTGAGAGAAAAGGTCCGCGTGGGTGTATACTCTACCTTCCGAAAACCGGAAGAAAAACATTATATTAACGAGGGAAAGGATGGTAACAAAAACATCTATCATAACGGGGCAAAGGCGGAGTATCTGGTACAAAATGAAGATTATGAGGCAGTGAGCGGAAATCAGTTCAGCCTGATTGATACAAGGGAAAATATAAGTATCTATAAGAAGCTTTCCTATGGTAACAGTGCTGAGTTGGGTTCGGAAAATATATTCTGGGAGATCAATATTGTAGGAGCTTTGGCGGATGGAAAGAGCTATGATGATATGTTTGTCATGGACCTGTTGCCGGAACCTTTTGAACTGCCGAAGAACAAAGAAGGGAAAAGTGAGATTAGTTATGGTGTGGGAGGTCAATATATACAGGAAAGTTTGGTTATAGACAATTACAAAAATACAGGAAGAACGGCTGTTATCTTTTATCTGAATGTAAATGAGGTAAGGAAGGTACTGGATGCGTCGGATGGTGAAAAAGGACGATGTCTTTTCACATTTAAGACATCAGTTCCGGCGGATGCAAGGGTGGGATTATTCGAAAATGAAGCCTGGCTTTATTCGAAAGATTTTGACAGGATCACAACACAGTCTTGCGCAGCGGATAAATATGATTTGGACGATGACGGCGATAAAGAGGAAGAGATACGAATGTCAAAGGCCAGCTGCACAATCAAATCACCTGCCGGAATTTATGCAGAGAAATTTATAGCTCCGTTTAACATTGAGCTGTGGCGTACAAAAGGCCTGTTTCTGAGCGTGGGTGATAAGTTCAGATACAAGCTGTCCGTAATCAATGCGGCTGACGGCAACCATAAGGATCTGATTGTCTATGATGTCCTGCCGAGGATCGGTGACAGGAATATCAGCAGTACGGCCGGACGAGGGTCAGAATATACAGTAAAACTGTCCGAAAAGATTGGACCGTTGGAGGGCTATCAAGTATATTACACAGACTCAGAGGAGGTATACCAAAAGTCTATGACAGAGATTTTTGGAGAGACTTCCGGTGTTGAATGGCTGGAGGAAGGTGCGGTGAATGCCGAACTGCTGGAGCGGATTACGGCTTTCAAAATTGTTGCGGATGAAGGTACGGTCATCCCCTCAAAGGGACGGGCGGAATTTGTTATTCCCTCAAAGGTAGTGGATACACTGGATGGTAGTTCCTATGAGATTCTTTACAAGAAACATAACGAAGACAGAGAAAGCGGAACGGCCACTTATCTGACTTCAACTAATAGCTTTGGCTACTGTGTGGGCACCTTTTCCGGCAATTATCTGGAATCCAATTATGTAAATGCGCAGATTCCATTCGCGGGTTTCACTATAAAAAAGGTGGATGCGGGCGATACGGAAAAAGCGCTGAGCGGTGCGGAGTTTAAGCTGGAGAAGTTGCAGACGGCGGATGCAGGAGCTTCTGCGGAGGAAGGAGTGCCGGAGGGAACCTGGGAGATTGTAAAAGAAAATGTGACCACCGGGGCGGATGGTATACTCTCCTTCCGGGATTTGACAGAGGGCACCTACCGTCTGACAGAGACGAAGTCCCCGGCAGGATATAATCTGAATCCGGAACCGATCCGTGTGGAGATTTGTCTGAACAGAGAGTACATGGAGTATACCGTGCGCATAGAGGAAAATGATCATGCAGGGAACAACAAGGATCCATTCCTGATTACAAATCAGATCTCCTATGAGCTTCCCAGTACAGGCGGAAGCGGAACTCTTGGGTATCGAATCGGCGGAATACTACTAATGATAATAGCAGGAATGATGATTTTATATAAGAAAAAGAGTGTGAATACACAAATTGCAAAAGATATAATAAAATCCAGGCAGAGCCTGTAAAAAGAAAGGGAAAGGATTATGAAAAAAATGAAAAAGATTTTAGCCTTGCTTTTAGCAATGGCAATGGTGCTTGGGATGTCAGTGACATCACTGGCCGCGGCTAAACCGAAGGATGGTGATGCGGAAAAGGTAACAATTAACAATGTGGAAGAGGGAGCTACTTTCAAGGCATATCAGATCATTGATGCAGATTACAATGACAGCGGATTTGTCGGCTATGTTTGGGCAGAAGGCACGGAAGATGCCGGAAAAAAGGTAACCTTTGATAGGGAGGGTAATGTTGAGGGATTAACAGATGCGTTGATAACCGAACTTGCAGCAAACCCGGGCGGTTTAACAGTTATAGATCCGTTTGATCCGACAGCGGATAGCTTGACAGCGGGTACATGGATGATTCTGGTTACGCCTCCGGCAAAGGATGCGGCAAAGGTTTACAATCCGATGGTTGTCAGCGTTTACTACAGCGTAAATGGAAGCGGAAGCATGAACGAAGTGGTAGGCGGCACGGTGGATGCGGCTGCAAACTGGACACTGGAGACAACGGATGCTTTTGCAAAGTCCAGCGAGATAACATTGACAAAAGATCTGGATAACCCGGAATTTAATACTGAGGTAAAGGTGGGGGATGAGGTTCCTTACACAATTACCAGTGAGATTCCGTCTTATGATCCGACCTATTATAAGGATCCTACCTTTAAAATCACGGATACAATTGTCAACGGATTAAAGTATACGGATGAGCCGAAGGTATATGGAGGACAATTGACCGTACCGGCAGAGGGAGGAGACTTTGCAGCAATTAATGCAGATAAACTTCTTGTAAAGGATAGGGACTATACACTGACATATACAGAAAATAGTACTTTTACGGTTGCATTTACAAAAGAATATATACAAAAGCTTGTAAACAGTTCCAAAGAGGAGCGCACCGTTACCGTGAAGTATTCCGCAGTAGTTTTGGATTCCGCAGTTACTCAGGTAGGAGAGAATAAGGCAACGTTGGAATTTTCAAGAACGCCGGAAGAGACAGATACAAAAGAAGATAAAGAGTATGTATTCACCTTTGCATTACATGGGGTGTTCTACAAGGTAGATGAAGCTCAGAATAAATTGCCGGAGGCAGTCTTTGGTCTGTATGTGGAAGACAAAAACGGTACGGAGGCAATTGAGTGGGCAGAAGACAGCTCTGTTACGGTAAGCGAGGTAGGCACCTACACAACATCGGAGGACGGCGAAATCAAGTTCAAGGGACTGGACGGCGACAAGGTATACTATTTGAAGGAGACCAAAGCGCCCAACGGATATTCCATTAATGACACCATCTACAAGATTAAATTTGAATTTGATAAAGCGGATGATTATGATGGAGGAAATATCACATACACAGTAGTTGTGACAGACAACAAGGGTAATGGGCCACAGGAATATACGGTTACCTATGGGGAAATTGTAAAGAATGATGAGTTTGGACAGATAGCTGCAGGAAATGCAACGAACATCCCCAATACCAAGATTTCCTCCCTTCCCTCCACCGGTGGTATCGGTACGACTATCTTCACCGTCGGCGGGTGTGCCATTATGATTATTGCAGCCGGTCTGTTCTTTGCAACACGCAGAAAAAAGGCTAAATAATCAACCAAAGCTACATAAGACAAAAGCATAAATGCTGAGAATAATGATTCTAAGCCTGGTACATCATTGCAGGCGCCTCCGAATGTTTTTTGACGGACATTCATGTAAGGGCAATGCAATGATGTACCGGTAATTGCTGAAAAACTCAGGATTTCCGCACAAACGAGCGGAAACATCTTGCGGAACAGCGGCGTGAGAACAGTAACGCCCTCCAATGCTTTAACAACATTAATGATTTTAAAAAACTATATTACAACAACAAGGAGAGTCCGGATGAAGAAAATAGCGGCAAAAATATTGGTTACACTCTTATTCCTGTCCGGATTGTCCTTGCTGCTGTACCCATTTGTGGCAAATAAATGGAACAATTACCGGCAGGAGCAATTGATCACCACTTATGATGAGGCTGTGGCGGAACAGGCGGAGGCCGGCGTTATCGAGTATGATGTGGAAAAGGTTCAGGCCCGCAATTACAACGAGGAGCTAAAGCCTTATGTCCTCCCTGATTCCTTCGCCAATGCTGCAAGAACAGAGGAAGCGGATGAAACCTATATGTCCTGCCTGAATCTCACTGGCAGCGGAATGATGGGCTATGTGCAGATTCCCAAGATCAACGTAAAGATTCCCATCTTTCATACCACGGAGGAGGAAGTGCTCCGGACAGCGGCAGGGCATCTGGAGGGAAGCTCTCTTCCCGTAGGAGGCGAGGGAAACCATGCTGTTATTTCCGCCCACCGGGGTCTTCCCAGTGCAACCTTGTTCACGGATCTGGACCGGCTGGTAGAAGGGGATTGTTTTCTGTTATATATACTGGATGAGGTGCTCTGTTACCGAGTGGATCAGATAACTGTGGTAGAGCCGGAAGATACCGGCGCACTTGCGGCCGTAGAGGGAATGGATCTGGTAACATTATTGACCTGTACGCCTTACGGCGTGAACAGCCATAGGCTTCTGGTGCGGGGAGTCCGTGTCCCTTATGAGGAAATTGAGGATGAGATGGTAGCGACCTCCGGTTATACGGGACCCAGCCTGCACACCAATTACCTTTTGTGGGTGATCGTAGGGCTTGCGATCACAGGAGGATTTATTCTTGCTCTTTATCTTTATGATCGTAAAGTGCGAAGAATCAGAGAATTAAAGGCGGCTTTGATTGAAAATGTAAAGCAGGGGCCTTATGCACAGGCGCCTCAAGTGGAAGAGGATAACAATTCAAAGGAAGAGCAGGAGCGATGAAAAGGACGTTACTCAATCTGTTTTTTGGACTGCTGTTTCTGGCCGGATTCGGTATTCTTGCATATCCCACTATATCTGACCAGTGGAACACTTATCGTCAAAGCCAGCTTATTACAAGCTATGAAGATACACTGGCCGAGATGGAGCCGGAGGATTACACCCGGGAGTGGGAGGCAGCCAGAAGCTTTAATAACACATTTCGGGAAAATAATCTCTACGGGGACGTATTCGGTGAATCGGATACAGACATTACGGATACGGAATACTGGGGGATTCTCAATGCGGCAGGCGACGGAGTGATGGGCTATATGTCCATTCCCAAGATCAATATTCGTCTTGCCATATACCACGGAACCGGGGAGGATATTCTTCAGACAGGAATCGGCCATATGAACGGGACTAAGCTCCCCATCGGCGGAGAAAGCACACACAGCGTTCTGGCCGCCCACCGTGGACTGCCCAGCGCCCGGCTGTTTACGGATGTGGATCAGCTGGAGCGGGGAGACCGCATTTATATCCATGTACTGGATGAGATTCTCGCCTACGAGGTGGATCAGATTCTTCCTATGGTAGATAAGGATGATATGGAGACGCTCCAGGAGGCCCTCCGGATAGAGGAGGGAGAGGATCATATCACTCTTTTCACCTGTACGCCCTATGGTGTCAACAGTCACAGACTTCTGGTGCGGGGAGTGCGCGTGCCCTACGAAGGGGAGGAAGAAGCGGCAAGCACGCCGGTGGATACCATGATCAGGGCCGTGCAGAATTATTATATGCTGTATCTGGTGCTTGGTTTGTCCGTAACCATACTGGTGATACTGCTGATGAGATTTCTGTTTCGTCCGCGGAAGAAGAAAGAGGAATAGTGTTTGAATTCATAGGAGGTAGAGACGTGAGAAAGGTGAAAAAGCGGAGCATCGGTATTGCAATGACTGCCGTTTTACTTCTGTTAGCACTGACCGTTCGGATGGATGTGGCTTACGGAGCAATCGGCATTGATACCACGCAGAAATGTTCCATTACATTTGATTTAAGCAGTGTTGATAACCTGGTATTTCCCGACAAATCAGGAGGAGACGGGGAAGAGATGCCCGAAGCCGGAGAAAATCCGGGAGAATCCGGGAAGCAAAAGCCGGAGGGAGAGACACAGGGAGAATCCGGCGGACAGAAACCGGAGGGGGAGACTCAGACCTCACCCGGCTTTGAGGAGCTTCTGAAGCTTAAGATCAAGGTAGACGTCTATAAAGTGGCGGATGTGAATGTAAGCGGAAAATACACGGAGCCGACAGAAGGAGCAGTTTCGGTCAGTAAAGAGCTGTATAGTGTCTTGGAAGAAAGTCTTGGAAAAGTAAGCTCTCAAACAACCGCCGACGATTGGCTGTCTATGGCTGAGCTGGCGATGACTGAGCTGGGGAAGGAGATACCGGACGCCGGGGAAGCTCCGAAGCCTACGGCACATACAACATTGAATGATCCGTCTGCCGGAGAGGGAATGAGTATAAATGAGTTATCTACGGGTCTCTATCTGGTAGTAGCCCATGACGTGGAGTCCGCGCAATATGTCTACAGCTTCACCCCCTATCTGGTATCCCTGCCGGGAAATAATTACGGGCAGGATGAAGCGTCGGATGACTGGCTCTACGACGTGGATGTCAGCCTGAAGCCAAGCCGCGAGCCTCTCTACGGAGATCTGGAAATCAAAAAGACCCTTAATACCTTTAACAGCACCTTAGGCGGGGCTACCTGTGTTTTCCGTATTGAGGCGGAAAAGGACGGAATTATATACAGCGATGTAAAATCCATTGTTTTTGATGCGGCAGGAACAAAAAGCATTGTTATAGCAGAAAAGATTCCGGCAGGAGCAGTTGTGACAGTAACGGAGGTCTACAGCGGGTCCAGCTATGAAATCACCTCAGCTCCGGAACAGACAGTGACAATTATTGCGGATAAGATGGAGACGGTGGAATTTACCAATGACTATAATGATCGTCTGAACGGCGGAACCAGTGTGGTGAACCATTTTACGGATAAGGCGGCCGGCGATACGAACCCAGACAATACGGACTCGGACAATACGAATCCGGAGAACAGAAAGCCGGTTTGGGAGGGCGAACAGTTAAAGGATTCCAATGCGGAACCACAGAATCCAAAAGGAGGTGCGGCAGCGGATGAAGAATAAATGGAATCGGCGGGCGGCAGTTCTGGCAGCGGCGGCCCTGATATTGACAGCGGGCACAACCGTGGGAAAAGCAATTGCCTACTTTACCACCTATGTAGCGGCACAGGGAGGAAAAGAGCTTGAATTGGGCTTTACCACCACAGAGCCAATGGAAGAGATTAAAAATGGAGCGAAAGAGATAACCATTAAAAATACGGGAGAAAATGACTGTTACGTCCGTGTAAAGGCATTTGCCGGAAATCAATATACTCTGACATTTGCACAGGGTGAATCGGATTCCCGCTGGACGGCCGGAGCGGACGGCTACTACTACTGGACGGAAATTCTCCCGGCAGGAGAGAACGGAATCACCGGAACCCTGAAGATAAAGATTGACTGCGGGGATACAACGGCAGACAGCTTTAATGTCATTGTAGTACAGGAATGTACTCCGGTACCCTATGGAGAGGACGGCAAAGCGCTTTCCTGGGATAAGGTGGATTGGAACAGAGAGGCCGATGTGGTAAAGACGGAGACTTCGGCTACTGTTAAGCCGGAGACGGAAGACGCCGGGGAGGGGAATCCATGAAAAGGAAGAAAAAATCTTTTGTAACAACATCATTCCTGCTCTTTGGGGCGGCGGCCGCGCTGCTGCTGGCAAGCACCGTGGGAAGCACCCGGGCGGCATTGACCTATTACAGCGAGAACTATGAAATGCGCATCGAGGTTCCCAGCATCGGCGTCAGCCTGGTGGAGAACGACGCGGTAGTGTGCAGCCGGAATTACGTGGGAAATGAGTGGAAGGAAAGCAAAGGAGAGCTTCTTGAACAGATGCTTCCGGGGGAAGACGAGAAGCTTGTACCGGGCAAAAAATATGACGAAGCGCTCAAGGTACGCAACAGCGGAACCATTGACAGCTATGTGCGCGTGATTTTGTATAAGAACTGGACCAAGGACGGCGAGAAGGTGGCGGATACGGAGCTGTCGCCGGATCTGATTGAGCTGAATCTTACAGGAGACGGCTGGATCGTGGATGAGAATGCTTCGACGGCGGAGCGCACGGTCCTTTACTATACATCGATCCTTCCAAGCGGTCAGGATACGTCGGCCCTCAGCGACTGGCTGCGCATCGACGCCTCCATAGGAGATAAGGTGACGGAGACAAGAACCACCGCAAACGGCTGGACTACAGTAACAACGGAATTTGCCTATGACGGTTATCGCTTTAATATCAAGGCGGAGGCGGACGCCGTTCAGACTCATAATGCGGCGGATGCTATTCGAAGCGCCTGGGGTGTGGACGTGAGCATAGGAGAGAACGGAAGCTTAAGCTTGACAAGAGGGGGAACCGGATCTACAAGACCGAATCCGGAACAGCCCTGATGTGCTGTCCCTTTAATTTCGAAAGCAGATTATGAAGAAAGATGAATTGAGAGATGATAGGAGAAGCTACGGAAACGAAAAACCGTAAAAAGCCGCTGGCTGCGGCAGTCCGTATCCTGGGAACCCTTCTGCTTATTCTTGTGGTGGCGGTGTGTATTCCCCTGACGGTGCCCCGATTTTTCGGCTATCAGATTTACTCGGTTATAAGCGGCAGTATGGAGCCTGCCATTCCTGTGGGAAGCCTGGTTTATATCAGGACCATGCAGCCGGAGGACGCGCTGGAGGGTGATGTGATTGCATTTTACGGCGCAATGGACTCCGCGTCTATCATTACACACAGAGTTGTGGAAAACAGATCGTTTATGGGAGAGCTGATTACAAAGGGAGACGCCAACCGGGAGGCGGATGTGAATCCCGTCCCTTATGCGCATTTTATCGGCAGAGTGGAACACTCTTTTCCCAGGCTTGGAGCGCTTGCGGAGCTGTTTACAAGTCATGCGGGCAAAATAGGGGCAGGAGGGCTGATTGCGGCTGCAATTCTTCTGCATTTACTGGCAAATATACTGGAATGGGAACCGAAATCCAAAAAATCGGCGGCAAAAACCCGGGATGACAGGAGGTAGTGGAAGATGAAGAAACGATATGCAAGCCTTGTCTTGGCAGCCCTTTTACTGGCCGGCAGCGCGCTGACCGTACATGCGGAGGATTATGAGGGCAAAGCCGGATGGAAGGCGGAATTTACAGGAGACGAGATCGACAGCAACTTTACATCCAAGGCATTTGCCGAGGAGATTAAGGACCTGCAGCCCGGGGACAGTATTGTGATCAAGGTTGCCGTGAAAAACGGCTCCAAACAGGGCACAGACTGGTATGTAAGCAATGAAGTGCTGCAAAGTCTGGAGGACAGCAGCCCGGCTAACGGCGGAGCCTACACCTATGAACTGACCTGGAAGGGCGCCGGGGATCTGACTACTCTTTACAGCAGCAAAAGTGTGGGCGGAGAAAATGTGACGGCAGCCGGAGAGGGGCTTCATGAGGCTACGGATAATCTGGAGCAGTTCTTTTACCTGGACCATCTGGCAAAAGGGGAGGAAGGGCTGATCACGCTTAAGGTGGCATTAAACGGAGAAACCCAGGGCAATACGTATCAGAATACTCTGGCAAGGCTGCAGCTTAATTTTGCGGTCGAGGGCAGAGGGGAAGAGGGGGAGAGCAGAAGAACAGGCCGGGAGAATGTCATTACCTATTCTCCGGATGCCGTAAAGACAGGCGATCCGGCCAAGCTGATGTTCTGGTCCGCAGCCACTTTGCTAAGCGGGCTGTGTCTGTTGATTTGTGCCGTTATTTATCAGAAAAAGAGCAGAGGAGGGGAAGAGCGTGAATAGACGAAGACTTTTAACAGGTTTCCTTACCTTCTGCCTGCTATTTCAGTCTGCCGGCGTGACGAGCCTGGCGGCTGACGGGGAGGATGAGAAAGGGCCGTCCGAGCCGTATACCTACAGCATTACTTTTTACGCCGGGAATCAGGGGGCGTTTGCGGGGACAGACGGGATCACCGTGCTGGAAAATGGTTCTGCCGCCGGCGCGGGTATTGAAAAGGTTATGCGTGAGGATGGAAGCGCTATTACCGTAAAGGGGTTGAAGGCCGGGGATCAGGTGACGTTTAACGATATTCAGAGCCAGGGAGACGGTGCGCCGGTGAAGTTTAAGGAGGAGGACAGTCAGTATTATGTGCGCGGACTCCGCAAGGGCGGTTATGATAATGATACGGTGAGTTCTCCGTCTTTTACGGTGGAGCAGGATCAGGACTATGTGGTGGCGTATGGAATTAAAGGAGAGATGGTTTCTTACGTGATTCATTACCAGGATACGGATGGGAAGACACTGGCTCCCAGCCGCACCTATTACGGAAATGTGGGCGACCGGCCGGTGGTGGCATTTTTGTATATTGAAGGATATGAGCCTCAGGCTTACAATCTGACTAAGGAGCTTTCTAAAAATGAGGCGGAGAATGTATTTACCTTTGTTTACGGCCGTGTAAGCGGCGGAGGGACGGCAGAGGAGGTTATTGACGAAGGTACGACGACGGTTGTGGAAGGAACCGGAGGCGGAAACGCCGGAACCGGAACAGGCGGCGCGGGCGGTGGTGCGAATGGTGCCGGAGAGGGTGCGGACGGTGCGGGAGAGAATACGGAGCTTGCGGATGAAGCCGTACCTTTAAGCGAGGGACCGGAGGATTTGGTGGATCTGGATGATGAGGATACGCCGCTTGGTTTCAGCCTGAAGGATCTGGATGTGGCAACGAATATGTTAGGCGCCTTGGTTGTAGGCGTGAGCGGCGCGGCGGCGCTGGTGGTGCTGCTTGTTATCTTTATGAAGCGGCGTAGGGAGAAAGAATATAAGTAGAAGAATTAGGTCTATTGGAGTGAGAGCTTCAGTAGACCTGTTTTTGTTTGTATGAAACTGATTTTGTATGAGAATACTATGTTTATGGCAATGAAAAGTTTAGTTTTAACTCATAATAGTTATTTTATAAACCAAAATGAAAATAAAATCATAATTGTGAATGATTGTGTGTTTCCATAGGGTTGGACAGCATAAATCCGGACCTTATAATCCTCTGGTTGCTAATACTTTCTTTAGAGCTGGATTCATAGAGGTCTGGGGACGTGGAATTTAAAAAATAAAAGATAGTTGCGTTTTGGCTGGAAACGATATTCCGGAATACTATGTTAAGAAAGAAGATATTATGGTTCTATTTTGGGGATGGAACGAAACAACCCCGCAAACAATCCCGCATTTAGATGAAATAGATTCCAAGATTATAAAAGTGATTGAGTCAAAACCATCTATTTCACAGAGGAAAATCGCGATATTGGTTGGTGTTAGCTATGATACGGTTCGATATCATATGGAAAATATGAAAAAGCGGGAAATCATTGTACGAAAAAGAAATGGACGAAGTGGGAAATGGATTGTTTTGTAAACTGTCAGCTACTATACGCTATGGCAGGAAATTAAAACTGAAAGTGTGGAAAACAAGGCTCTAAGTGCAGTTATTGCATTTTGGGTCTTTTTTTATTCCGAAAACAATAAAATATTATTCCTTTTAGTTGATAATGTTCCGAAAATAAGATATCCTATTGAGGGAAGAGAGGTACGATCTTTATGTATATTACAGTAAAGCAGGCGGCAGAAAAGTGGGGAATTTCTGGCAGACGAGTGCGCATACTTTGCTCGGAAGGAAAAATTTCAGGAGCCACACGAGAAGGGCGTAGTTGGATGCTCCCGTCAGATGCGAAAAAACCACAGGATGGACGTTTTAAAGCGACAGAAAGTTTACTGAAAGCCATAGACAGGAAGAAAAGAGAACTGGATACCAGACGCCCGTTGACTGAGGGT
>OFFT01000105.1_pt1 | contig 65162 bp, 53 predicted proteins | sample 1521581 | NCBI WGS metagenome assembly OFFT01 (sample SAMEA3504084, study PRJEB24116) | mouse gut metagenome | biome: mouse gut; feature: mouse-associated habitat; material: faeces | place: Denmark | collected 2011
GGCCTGTCTGCACCCTTCCGCCACGCCCTTCACGATGGCGGCGATTTTCTCCGGGAAGTTCCTGCCGCAGGCAATGTAATCCAGGAAAAACAAAGGCTCCCCTCCGGCACAGGCCACATCGTTCACGCACATGGCCACACAGTCGATGCCGATGGTGTCATGTCTGTCCAACAGAAAGGCCAGCTTCAGCTTGGTGCCCACGCCGTCCGTCCCGGACAGCAGCACAGGCTTTTCCATGCCCTTCACGGCCTCCAGGGAAAACGCGCCCGAAAAGCCGCCGATGCCGCCCAGCACCTCCGGCCTCATGGTTCGCCGCACATCCTCCTTCATCAGCTCCACAGACCGATACCCAGCCTCAATGTCCACTCCCGCCTTCTTATAATCCACTTCTTCTTCCTCCTATTTCAGTTCCGCGTCTGCTCCGCCCGGCACTTTAGGAATTGTCGGAAAAAACTGCTACAACTTCTTTAGAGAAAAGCCCGGAAATACAAGGAAAACAGCTTTAAACTCGTATCAGTTATTTGTAGACACTTCCTTAGTATCATATATGCTCTGGAGCCTCTTTCCTACCTCATTCTTTTTTCGAAAAAAAGAAAAGCCAATCCGAATCCGAACCGACGCGCTTTTCTGTCCAGTTCACCCAAAAAACCGCAAAATATCAAGGGGCACCTCCGCTGTCAGGAAACCGGCCTTGCTGTCACGTTTTTGGGGATGCCGGTTGGTATACCATTTTGCCTGAATGGCCATCATTCCGGCCATCCTGGCGCCTTCCAGCTCATTGCTGCCCCCCATCTCCCACAAAGACGCACTCCCTTGAAGCGACGCCCAGCAAGTCGGCGGCCTTTTCATAAATGCAGATATCCGGTTTCTGCAGTCCCGTCTCATAAGATAATATCACCTGGTCGAAGCAGCGATATATCCGGAAACCTCAACTCCCGCTGCCAGCGCAAAGAGGGAATATCCAAAGATATCCCCTCCGCTGCTGCCACAATGCCCCTCTGGTCAGAAAGATATGGTCCCTTTCCCTACATCTCCTGTAATTTACGTATCTCCCTGTGAACCCATTCCACAGACTCACTGTCGCTATCATGAAAATCGGATGCCAGCGTGCTCAATATGAGCTCCCACGCTTCAATCGTCTCGGCAATCAGTAGTTCTCCGCGCTTACTTCAAAATAGCTCTGGGGATGGTTGCAGGTGGGGCAGATCTCCGGCGCCTTTGTGCCAACGACGATATGCCCGCAGTTGCGGCATTCCCATACTTTCACTTCGCTCTTTTCAAATACGGCGGCTGCCTCCAGGTTCTTCAGCAAAGCGCGGTACCTCTCCTCATGATGCTTTTCGATGGTGCCTACAAGCCGGAACTTCGCCGCCAGCTCCAGGAATCCCTCTGCCTCTGCCGTCCTGGCAAACTCCTCGTACATATCCGTCCACTCATGGTTCTCACCGTCCGCCGCGGCTGCCAGATTCGCTTTCGTATCGCCGATTCCGCTGAGCTCCTTGAACCACATTTTCGCGTGTTCCTTCTCGTTGTCCGCCGTCTTCAGGAACAGGCCTGCAATCTGCTCGTAACCTTCCTTTTTGGCCACAGACGCAAAATAGGTGTACTTATTCCTCGCCTGTGATTCCCCCGCAAACGCTGCCTCCAGATTCTTCTCTGTCTGTGTCCCTGCATACTTTGTCGCTGCCATCTTTCTTCCTCCTTCTTATGTCGGACAGACTCTCGAAATCAGGTGTTTCTACTGTCCGTTTTCAGCCAGTTTCCACCATATCTATCCCTGGATTTCTTCTCATTATAATATAATCCGTCCTCCCCGTCAAATAAAACGATAGGATGCCGCCTGAACCTGCTTTAAAGCCAGTCACATTTCCAGGAACCGCAAAATAGCAAGAGGTTCTTCCGCTGTCAAAAAACCATCTATGCTGTCACGCTTATGCGGAAGCTGATTGGTATACCATTTCGCCTGAATCGCCTTCATTCCGGCCGCTTTTGCGCCTTCAAGCTCATTGCTGCCGCCATCCCCTACAAAAATACATTCTTTTGCAGCAACTCCCAATAAACCGGAACCTTCTTTATAGATACGAATATCCGGCTTCTGCATTTTTACTTCATAGGACAGTATTATCTTGTCAAAATATTCATATATCTTGCTTTGTTTGATGACTTGTACTTCTTCAGAAGAGCAATTGCTTATAATGGCTAACCGCAGCCCTATCGTTTTGAGACGCTCCAACAATAAATATACATTCGGGTCTACGTATTCAAAACATAGCGATTTCGTTTTCATCCTTTTATCCATGATTCCGGACAGGATGGAATCATCAATCTTCTTGCCGCATTTTTCACATACGAACAGAACAGAATCTGTAAAGCTTATTTCGCCTGAATATCTTTCTTTTTCTTTCTCATCCCAATATACATCAAATTTCGCTCTTTCAATGCCCAAATCAGAACACATTTCATTTTTCGTATACTTTTTATGTCCCCATTCAGTGATTAAGGTTTCAAATAAATCAAAGATAACAGCTTTATATTTCATCAGTATCTCCTCGTAAGTCCGTACCATCCGGATAACCTTAGGAACTGTCGGAAAATAACTGATGCAACTTGTTTAGGTGAAAGCCCAGAAATACAACGAAAACAGCTATAAACTCGCATCAGTTATTTGTAGACAATTCCTTACTTACCCGCCACCTAACCTCTTCCAATTCCTCATCATAAATCCGGCAATATCATAACACCCTATTCATAAGTTCCTCAAAATCATCAACTGACTCCCCTTCATATGGCACATTTCTGCTATTAAACAGAACCGTATTCATTCCCACTTTCTTAGCTGCCCCCAAATATCCCCTCCTGTCGTCTATGTACAAGCATTCTGCTGCTTCAACTGCCAGTTTCTCAATGGTAAGCCGGAAAATACGCTCATCCGGTTTCCGAATTTTCAGGTCTCCGCTGATACTGATTGCATCAAAATATTGGTTTATATTAAATTTTTCACGCAGGTACTTACTCCATCTACTGGAATCATTTGATATGATGGCTAACTTGTATTTTTTCTGGCAGCTTTTATAAAGTCAAAAAAACCATCCCTTAATTCTATTGTATCTAAATAATTCTTTTCGATTTCTTCCAAATCAGCTTGAAACCCCAGCGCTGCCCACATATCCAAAGAAGTCCCCTCTCCCATATCGGCTTTATTCCATGGTATGTAAATTTCTTCCGGCTTAAGGTCAGGAAAAGATTTCTGGACATATGGAACAAAATCATCTCCTGTCTGTTTCACTATTACACCATACATGTCTAATATGATAGCTTTCACTCCGTCCGCTTCCTTTCTTAAATCCCTTAGCATTCCTTTTCCTCAGCACTTGCATTCCTTAAGCTTGGCCTGAGCAAATGCCTCCACTACTATTATTGGGCTCACACACTTTGCTGATTTAAATTCACTATATCACTATTGTGAATTTATGTCAACTATTTTTATCAAATCTGTTGATTTTTCTTCACGCCCGTGCTATTATAGTGCAAAGAGAAAGGCGGGATAAAATGTTAAAACTCTACCAAAATATAAAAAGGCTGCGCGAAGAAAAAGGGCTTTCCCAAGATGCCCTTGCAAAATTAACAGGATATACTGACCGTTCTTCTATCACCAAAATCGAAAAAGGGCAAGTAGACCTACAGCAATCTAAAATAGAGCTTTTTGCGAAAGCTCTCGGAACAACATCCCGAGAGTTAGTAGGATGGGACGACGAGCTTCCGGTCAAGAAAAAAGGCGTCGCCATCAACGTCCTGGGCCGTGTAGCTGCCGGCACCCCCATCGAGGCCGTGGAGGAAATCATCGACACTGAAGAGATTACCGAAGAAATGGCCTGCAAAGGCGAATTCTTCGGATTGCAGATTCATGGCCAGAGCATGGAGCCCCGGATGGTGGAGGGCGATGTCGTCATCGTCATGAAGCAGGACACCGCCGAGACAGGGGACATCGTGATAGCCACCGTGAGCGGAACCGACGCGACCTGCAAGCGTCTGAAGAAGTACAGGGACGGCATAGAGCTGATCCCCATCAATCCCTCCTACAGTCCTATGTTCTATACAAACGCAGAAATCGAGGAAAAACCTGTCAGGATATTAGGCAAGGTGGTGGAACTGAGGGCAAAGAGCTTTTAGGTTTAAGAAAGCGAGGAACGACTTATGGACTTAGCACAAGATAAAACTTATACGATTGAAGATATCTACGCCCTGCCGGACGGCCAGAGGGCAGAACTGATTGACGGCCGGATGTACATGATGGCTCCGCCGAGAACGATACACCAGAGAATATCCAGCGCCCTGCATGCTGCCATTTATCAGTATGTCAAATCAAAAAACGGGTTGTGTGAAGTCTTTGCAGCTCCTTTTGCCGTCTTCCTGAATGCAGATGGCAAAAACTATGTGGAGCCCGACATTTCTGTAATCTGCGATAAAAACAGAATAAATGAATATGGCTGCAACGGCGCCCCCGACTGGATAATCGAAATAGCATCTCCTTCGGATTCCCACAGGGATTACGGCATCAAGCTTTTTAAATACCGCACAGCAGGTGTCAGAGAGTATTGGATAGTCAACCCCATGACTCGGACCGTTACTGTCTATGATTTCGAAGACGTATCAGGGACAGACCAGTATACTTTTGATGATGAAATCTCTGTCCGCATTTACGAAGACCTGACTCTCCGGATTTCAAGCCTCTTATAAAAGGGATTGCGACATCGCTGCTCCCGCACCATGACAATATGATATGCTTGCCCAGGCAGCCGATAGGGCGGCTACACACCCGTTCCGAGTCTTTTTGAAAACAGAATAAATACATGCCCATTTGCATAAAATATTTACGAAAAAGAACATTTGTCCCTTGTTTTTGTGCTAAAATAATGCTATAGTGAAGATGTATTTAGGTTTTCTGATTGTTTCTCTTTTTCAAGAAGGAGGTGGCAATATGGCGACATCGACATTTACCAAGCAATTTTACGTTGATAAGAAAAAAGCAGATGAATTTGTGGCAGAAATGTCCAAAAAAGTAACGCCTACGCTGCAGCCTGATTTCAAATCTAATCTTGTGCGTTTATCACAAGATAATGAATTGAAAAAAAATATTCTGGCTGCACTGAATGACTGAAATAATATACAAAGTTATACCTTTAGGAGAACTTTTAAGCAAAGAGTACAATCGGGATAAACTGAATAATGCATTCAAAAAGTTCTCTTGTCAACGCGAAGCTGATTTAGAGAACTTTTTGCAGGAAAAAGCAATCTTATATGAAAATACAAATTTAGGAAAGACTTATCTCATTTTGGATTCCGCAGAATTAAAAAATAATAATTTCGTAATTGCAGGATACTTTACAATTGCCCAAAAATCCGTGGATATATCAGAGATAACTGCAAAAAAACGGCGAAAAATGTTAGGATCATATCCCGGCAGAGATAAACTAAAATCCGTACCTGCTTATCTTATCGGCCAATTAGGAAGAAGCGATTGTTATTCATCTCAGCAATTATCAGGAAATACTATTCTGAATGAATGTTATAGCGCTATCAGCCTGGCCTCAATGATTGTTGGCGGAAACCTAATTGTCTTGGAATGCCGAGAAGGTATGTTTTCAAAAGTTTATGAAAAGCTCGGGTTTAAAAAATTATATGATTCATTAAACGAAGAAAATTTAGACACTTTGTATAAGAAGGTAGATTTTGAAGCCTACTGGAATTCTAAGTAAAAGAATGATGCCGTACATAAGGACATGGCCACTTACCTGACTTTAAAAATATCTCTTTTAATCATAAAGCCGCCCGGTGCTACCAACACCGAACGGCTTTAGATATATCCCGGAGGATACAATCAGATTTCACAAACCTATAATGAGTGTATCATCTCCGTTGCTGATTTAAATTCACTATATCACCATTGTGAATTTATGTCAACTATTTTATCAAATCTGTTGATTTTTCTTCACGTTCGTGCTATTATAGTGCAAAGAGAAAGGCGGGATAAAATGTTAAAACTCTACCAAAATATAAAAAGGCTGCGCGAAGAAAAAGGGCTTTCCCAAGATGCCCTTGCAAAATTAACAGGATATACTGACCGTTCTTCTATCACCAAAATCGAAAAAGGGCAAGTAGACCTACAGCAATCTAAAATAGAGCTTTTTGCGAAAGCTCTCGGAACAACATCCCGAGAGTTAGTAGGATGGGACGACGAGCTTCCGGTCAAGAAAAAAGGCGTCGCCATCAACGTCCTGGGCCGTGTAGCTGCCGGCACCCCCATCGAGGCCGTGGAGGAAATCATCGACACTGAAGAGATTACCGAAGAAATGGCCTGCAAAGGCGAATTCTTCGGATTGCAGATTCATGGCCAGAGCATGGAGCCCCGGATGGTGGAGGGCGATGTCGTCATCGTCATGAAGCAGGACACCGCCGAGACAGGGGACATCGTGATAGCCACCGTGAGCGGAACCGACGCGACCTGCAAGCGTCTGAAGAAGTACAGGGACGGCATAGAGCTGATCCCCATCAATCCCTCCTACAGTCCTATGTTCTATACAAACGCAGAAATCGAGGAAAAACCTGTCAGGATATTAGGCAAGGTGGTGGAACTGAGGGCAAAGAGCTTTTAGGTTTAAGAAAGCGAGGAACGACTTATGGACTTAGCACAAGATAAAACTTATACGATTGAAGATATCTACGCCCTGCCGGACGGCCAGAGGGCAGAACTGATTGACGGCCGGATGTACATGATGGCTCCGCCGAGAACGATACACCAGAGAATATCCAGCGCCCTGCATGCTGCCATTTATCAGTATGTCAAATCAAAAAACGGGTTGTGTGAAGTCTTTGCAGCTCCTTTTGCCGTCTTCCTGAATGCAGATGGCAAAAACTATGTGGAGCCCGACATTTCTGTAATCTGCGATAAAAACAGAATAAATGAATATGGCTGCAACGGCGCCCCCGACTGGATAATCGAAATAGCATCTCCTTCGGATTCCCACAGGGATTACGGCATCAAGCTTTTTAAATACCGCACAGCAGGTGTCAGAGAGTATTGGATAGTCAACCCCATGACTCGGACCGTTACTGTCTATGATTTCGAAGACGTATCAGGGACAGACCAGTATACTTTTGATGATGAAATCTCTGTCCGCATTTACGAAGACCTGACTCTCCGGATTTCAGGCCTCTTATAAAAGGGATTGCGGCGATATGCTTGCCCAGGGAATTATTTGTCAAAATATCTCAGGCACCGGCTGAGGAGTGGTGCCGGGACCGGCCACCGCTAGGCGGCCCCTCCCAGCGCATCACGTTTCGCCACTGCCATTTTTATCCTATTCTTCCCCTGTCACCGCCAAATTGTCAAACCAAACGGAAGAGCCATAACAGCGCACGCCCGCCGCGCCGTTCAGATAAGGCCTGTCCTTATCCTCATATTCCAGCAGGATCTGTCCGTCCAGGCTCACCGTAAGCTTTCTGCCCACGGCAGTCACCCCCAGGTGGTAAATCTGGTCCTGGGAAACGCTCACGGGAACCGTCTCCAAAACTTCCATGCCGTAATTCATCTTAGCCAACACCAGCTGCTCCTCCTGCAACCCCACATAATAGCCCTGGAAGAAATAGGTTCCGGCAAACGAGTCGTTCCCTGCGCCTCCTGTAGAAGGATTGGATATCCGCACCAGCAGCCCTCCGTCCTTTCTTTTGTCGGTGAACTTCATGTCCACCTCGACCGTATAATCTCTCCACTCTACACTGCCGTACAGCCGCTTTCCCGTAGGCGCATCCGCGCTGATGCTCAGGGCGCCTTCCTTGATGCGCCACTTTCCGTCAAAGGTAAGATTGTCGTCCAGAATGGAGTCATATGCCACCTCCAGGCTTTTTGCCGAAGCGCCCGGGCAGAGCGAGAACTCGGAAAGCGCCATCTCCCCTTTCTCCACCTGGATTCGCAGAAGGCCGCTGCCCTGTTCCAGAGCAAGGCCGCGCAGGAATCCTGTCTCATAGGCTTCCAGAGTACCTGTAGGCTCCAATCTCACGCTCTCTCCTGAAATTTCTTTTCCGTCTATAAATATTCTGTATTCCGCTTCTTCCTGTGCGGCATAGGAGACTGTGAAATCATATTCCCGGCTCTCCGCCACCCGAATCCTGTACTCTGCATAATCCCCTGCTTTTAACAGGGCGCTCTCACCGCCCCGCTCTCCCGCCATGATCCGGACTGCGTCTGTACTGTTCTCGTAATCGACTCCCTGTACGACGCCCGGAACAGGCTTCTCATAAGCGCAGATGCTCTTTCCTCCCGAATAATCAGAGCCGCCGATAAATCCAAAGAAAGCGCCGCCCTCTGCAAAATAGCCAATCCGCCCGCCTGACAACCCACTGGCAAATTCACCCACCAGCCTGTCATTCATGTACAGTACATATTTCTCTCCCAGCTTTTCCATCTGGAACGCCTGAAGTACGGACAAATCCACCAGCTCTTTGAAGCTGCCCTGCAGTTCAAATTCCAGAACCGTCTTCTGTCCCACTTCCGTCAGCTCCACAGTCACAGTCTGCCGATCTGCACTCAGCACAAAGCGCCCCATATTCTCCTCGTCCTGATAACAGAAAATCCCGCCAAACATGCCTGCCCCGCTGTCACTGCGCACGTTGTACTCCGCGGTGAACTGATCCGTAAGCTGCTCTGCAGACAGCAGCCGGCCGTCCTCTATGGAAAGCCCCTGAGCCGTCACTTCCGCATTCTCATGCTCCCAACCGCTTAATTCCCCTCCTGTCTCGAACCAGGCATAGACCGCCGGAAGCTCCGGTGCCTGCTGGATAGAAGTGGTAGGCCCAAGCGCCACCATGACGTCCCCGTTGAAAACAAGTCTGTCAATATTCATCTCACGCTTCGGCATTCCCTCCACCGCACGGCCTGTCAAAGTATGATAGATGATATAATAGCTGTCCAAGTCCGGCCCCTTTACCGAAGAGCTGTGCCCAATGCCCACAGGATCCTCCACCGTGTGGAGCAGAATGGGATTGTTGTCTCCCGGCACGAATTTTACAGGGCTGTCCCCCACGCCGTAATTGATGCGGTATCCCTCACTGAACACATGATTCCCTGTATACGTCAGATAGTATTTTCCGTCATGCTGGATTACCATTGGCCCTTCTGTCCAGCCATCCATATAGGCATTCACCTGAATCCTGGCCACGCCTATTTCGTTGGGGGCAGTCATCTCATGGGCGATGATTCCCTGGTCATCCGCGTGATAGAAATACCATTTCCCGTCATTGTCAATGAACACAGAGCCGTCTATGGAAAATCCCAGATTGTCCGAAATCTTCACAAAAGGTCCTGTAGGACTTTCGCTGCTGAATACATAGTGGCCATTTCCTGCCGGTGAGGAATACATATAAAACCTCCCGTTATAATAGACCACCTCCGGCGCATAGGCTCCTTTTGTTACCGGCTCTTCGGTACACATGCCTTCATACTCCCATGAGACCAGGTCTTTGGAACTGAAGCATTTGACGCCCACATGCGTATCCCTGGTGCTCATATACAGATAATACCTTCCATTATAGCGCATCACATAAGGATCCCCTGTGCCATAATCATACCAGGCATCCTCATGTATGCTTTCAATCGGATTGTTCCATTCTGTCCTCACGATCTCCGCCCCCTGTCCTGTACTTTCTTTTCCGTCCGCATCCACCTGTCCGTCCGCAGGCCTACCCGTGTTTTCTTCCCCGTCCGCCGCGAAAGCATCCTGATCATTTTCCCCTGTAGAAGAATTGCCCTGGCATCCGCCAAGGCAAATCATCATCAGGACGCAGGCGATGCTTCCCCAAATATGCCCTGTCCTCTTCATCTTCGATATCCTCCTGCCTTAAATCTGCCATAAACGATCACTTGATGCCCGAATGCGCCATTGTATTCATCACCTGGCTCTGTAAAATAATGAACAGCATGATGTTAGGCAGGAACATAATCAGGGACGCGGCTGCTGCCGCTCCCTGGCCTGCCACGGTCGCATTGGCGTTCACCAGCGTACTCATGTAAAAGGCCAACGTCCTCATGCTCTCACTGGATGTGAACATATTGGATGTCTCGATATTGCCCCACACCTGCTGGAAGGACAAAATGCATGTAGTGGCGATTGCAGGCTTGATCAAAGGCAGAATCACCTTTCTGTAGATCATGAATTTCCCGGCGCCGTCCACCACCGCAGCCTCCATCAGCTCGTCGGGCACCTGGTCGATGAACTGCTTGACCAGGAACATCCCCACCGGCATAGCCACCAGCGGCAGGATATGCGCCAGATAAGTATCCATGATGCCTATATTGTCTATGACCAGGTATCTGGGTATCAGAACTGCCGCAGGCACAAACATCATGGAAAGCGTATTGATTTCGAACAAAAGTTTCTTTCCCTTGAATTCCAGCTTCGAAAGCGCAAATCCCGCCATGGAGCCCACCACGACATTCAGCGCCACCACCAGGAACGTTACCACAAAGCTGTTCAGAATGTAACGTCCGACGGATACCACAGAGCCTGAAGAAATCTTGGCCAGATCCCGGAAATTGTCAAAAGTGGGATTGTCCACGAAAAACTTGGGCGGGAACGCATACAATTCGTTCAATGGTTTGAAAGCATGGTTGATTATGTAGACAATAGGCAGCGCCATGAACACAGCCAACGGTATCAGTATGACATAAAACTTGATTTGATCCTTGTGGAATCCTTTCGGATTAATTGTTATCCCTTTCATAACCAACCAGCCTCCATACACATTTCATATTTTGGTTTCTGCCGCTTCACTTTGCGTACTGCGACAGCCACTCATCCCTGAACTCGTTTGCCTTCTGTTCCATTTCAGCCGCGATTTCCGCAGGAGTAATCTCCCTGTTATCCAACTGGACCCATATCTCGTTCTCATTGCACCATGTATCGAACTCAGACCAGCCGGGAGCCACGGAACCACAGGTAGGCACGATATCCGTCAAATGATCGTACACCGCCATGAAATCTTCTCTGTCCGTAAAGCTCTTCACTACATCCCATACTTCCTCATTATCAATAACAGGCATACGGGATACCGCTGTAAGTCCTGCTTCCTTATATCCCTCATAACGGTTCAGGCAGGCTTCCTTGCCCCAGGAGGTCCATTTCTGAAGCTCCCATGCCTCTCTGGGATGCTCTGTGGCAGCGGAAATCACGCCATAGTCCACGATCGCCATCTGCTGTCCGGTAGGGCCGGCAGGCTGAGGATAATACAGGAATTCCATTCCCGTCTCCGCTTTTACGGTCTCTTCAAAGAAAGAAACCGTCCAGCTCCAGTCAAAATGCATCGCGCTTCTTCCCTTTCCGGGAGGCCATGCGCCCTCGTCGCCAAGCCACTTCAGTTTATCCTCTGCGGACTCCCATTCCAGAGTATCATTGTCTATCCAGTCATATTTCAGATTCAAAGCATCTATCCATGTCTGATTAAAATGATATGCGCTTCCGTCCCACCCTCTCTGAGACTGCCCCTTATTGTACTGGCACATAAAATAGTCCGTATAATTGGGCTGTGAGGTTCCGAAATAGAACTCTTCCGGATGGGTGATCCTCTCCGCGATTTCCTTGAACTCCTCGATGGTCCAGTCATAGGAGGGAAGAGGCTCATTATACTTCTCGAACAATGACTTATTCAAAAATACCATGTAGGGAAACATTACCGTAGGCATGCAGTAGAGCTTTCCGTTCAGCCTGGCCGCCTCGACCATACCCGAATAAACCTCTTTCGCATCCGGATCCTTCTCATAATACTCGGTCACGTCCAGCGCCCATTCATTGGCCACCGCATTCGTGACGCTGTACGTCCAGAACACATCGGGAAGCTTCCCCTCCGCAGCCAGAGCCACCAGTCCATTGGTCCAGTCCGGATCTCCCTGTGTAAGCTCTACGAACTCGACCTTGATGTTGGGATACGCCTCCATGAAAGCCGCCAGCTGTTTGTCCCTTGCCTGGATCTCTCCGTTCTCTCCCAGACCCCAGCAAGCATAAGTGAGGGTGATTTCTTCCGTCGTCATAGGAGGCAGCCCTAAGGCCTCCGCTTCCTGATCCAGGGCGTCCTGATCCACGCCCGCCCCGTCATCGGAATCCATCTCCCCGCTGCTCTGGTTTCCTGTTCCGGAACCTGACGAGCTTCCGTCTGATGAACTATCATTGCCACAGCCCGCAAGCGACATTGCCAGCATGGAAAGCACCAATAAAGACGCAATTAACTTTCTTTTCATAGTAAACCTCCTCTTATTTTGTTTGTATAGTAAGCGACGGCGGCCTGCCTGCCGCTCCATAAAGCCTTACCGGGATTTAAGGCTTATAGGCTAATTACTCTCCGGTGATACCGGATCGGTCAATGCCCTCAACGAAATATTTCTGAAGGCAGAAATAGACAATCAGCAACGGCAGAATCGTAACCACCGTGGAAGCCATCTTAATAGCCTCATTGGCAATGGCCGCACCTGACTGGGCGACGCCCCAGCCGGCTGTCTGCTGGATATGGTCCTTATAGATGGCATCGAAATTCTGCAATTCCAGAAGCATGGTGCTCACCTTGGCGTCCGCAGTGTTGCCTGTCAGATACAGCCCCGTAAAATACGTATCATTCCAATACCACACAAAGGAAAAGATAAAGCTTATGATGAACGCCGGGAAAGCCAAAGGCACCGCCACCCCCAGGAAAATCCTCGCATCCGACGCGCCGTCCACCCTGGCCGCCTCATCCAGGGATATAGGGGTCTGCTGGAAAAACTGCATGAAGATCAGGATAAAGATCGCGCTTTTCGTCCCCTGCCCCAACAGCGCCGGATACACCAGCGTTTTCAGGGTTCCTATCATACCGTAATCCGAAAACATGACATAATTGGAAACCATCAGCACATAGGGCGGCACGATGAAAGTCACCAGAACCAGCGCCAGCAGCACTTTCTTGAACGGGAAATTGTATCTTGCCAGTCCATATCCCGTCAGCGCGCACACGAATGTCTGTGCCAGGGCAGGAAGCAGGGCTCCCACAATCGTGCTGCCCAAAGTCTCCTTTACCTTCATCACATCCATGGCATCAATATAATTTTGAATCGTGATCTTTGTGGGTATCCACTTCACGGATGCGTCCAGCAGGTCGGAGAGCGTCATGAAGCTTGTCGCCAGCATATCCAGCAGCGGATACAGATATACAAACCCCAATGATATGAGCAGGATGTAGATGAAGCACTGATACAGCCATCCTCTGTGGCCCGGCCTGCCCCACAACTTAATTTTTGTCCTTAGCCTCACATGCCTCCAGTCAATCTGCTTTTTTTCTTCTCTTTGCAAATTTATACCTCCCCATTTCCTCACTGCTTATATAGGAGTGCTGAACTTTTGCCTTGCTCTTTCGTCCAAACAACAGGTAACAAATCAGGATCACCAGCACGATACAGACCGAATAGACCCAGGCCATTGCAGAGGCAAAACCGAAGCCCTTGCTTACATCCAGCATATAATTGCGTATCAGTATGATGACATCATTTATCTCTGATGTGGCCAGGAAGACCGTTACATAGATACAATCTATCAGTATCATCCCTTTCATGGAGGGAAGCACGATTTTCCAGAAGGACACCCATGACGAAGCACCGTCCATATAGGAGGCCTCGTACAGAGAACCGTCGATCTTCTGCAATCCCGCAAAGAAAATCAGGGTGGGGACTCCCGAATACCACAGTATCAGCAGAAGCTCCCCGAACAGGGTGCCCACAGGCTCCGCCAGGTACTCCGGCAGAACGCCGGCGATCAGGTCATAGACCCCATACTGCTCAATCAGCGGAATGGTAGTGGCTCCTGTATCCATCAGCATCCCCAGCACCGGTCCGCTGACTACGATGATCGGAAGGAAAAACAATGTACGGAACAGCCCTCTGCATCTGATTTTCTGATTCAACAGAATCGCGATAATCAGGGAAAAGACAATGATCAGAGGCAGTTCCATGGCCAACTCCAGCACAAAGTTCAGCAGCCGCTCCACAAAATAAGCATCTTTCGTAAAAATGTCACGGAAATTGTCAATCCCCACAAAATTCATGTTCCGGCCTTTTGCGGTGAACACCACCTTGTTCATGCTGTAGTTGATGGACTGGACTAAAGGATAGGCAAAGAAAACCAAAAATCCGATGATCCAGGGCAACACGAACAGCAGGCCTATCAAATTATGTCTGGCAGACAATGACATCCGTCTTCTCTTCTTCATGCCCCAAAACCTCCTTATTCCAGTTCCGCACGTTCCGCCAGAACATATGACAATGCCGATATTACAATATCCTTATACACATAGTCCTCATTCGAGTAGTTAACATAGACACAGATTCCATTCCTATATTCCGTCCTGACTACACCTGTATCCAGAATGTGGTGGGCCTGAATGCCGGCCCCCTCTATCTGCCCGAATGCCTCCTTCAGTCCGCTGTCCCATGCCAGAATCTTATCCCGCATCACAGAATACTCCGATGTATAGATGTACGAGGAATTCGTGTTCCTTAAATCTATGGGCGATTCTTCCGTCAGCAGAAAGCTTGGATAAGCGCCATATTCCAGCAGCTTCAGGAAAAACGCATCCTCATTGGACTGGAAATTGGTATAGGGCGCCCAATAGGGGACATATCCTCTGAGCACAGTCTGCAGAAACGGAATCTCCCTTTCGATATAATCATAATCGGAAGTCGTCATCGGAATATCATAATACTGTGTCATGATATCCCACAGATACACGTTAGGCGAAACCATCCCCACCTCATCAAACCCCAGATCATCCAGAATGCTGCGATGCTGCGCGGCACAGTCCCCCCTGGTATATATGTTTCCCCCTGAATAATAGGAAAACAGCGTGTTCGAGATTCCGGAAATGCTGACCGCGCTTACGATTCCGCCGTACCGCTTTTCCAGTCTGTCCATAAGCGTCCGGGACCGCACAGGCGTCTGATAATACATCTCTTCAAAAAATTTCTGATAAGTAGGCTTCTGTACGATGACCTGATTGATTCCCTTTACCACATCCCTTGCGGTATGATACAGCTTCGAGCTGTTCGCTAACAGCAGTTCCTGCTGCAAAGTCAGCGTGATTCCATGTTCTTCCAGCTTTTTGGCAAGATTCAAAAGCTGATTCCCGCTGCCCAGCTTCGACTCGATTCCCACGTCGCTGCTGCCGTAGTTCAGGGTCGCGCCGTCCTTCTGCCATCCGATATATACCGGCAGGATATCCGTTACCGATTCCTGCATCAGATCCCTCAGGATGTCTTCCATATCGCTCACCGTGGTCATCGGCACGATGCTGTCAAAGACAAGCCATTTCTCGGAATCCGCCCCAAAGAAGTCCAATTTGACTTCGTAGTTGTCTTCCTGCGCAGTCAGCGTGCCTTTTTTCACCAGATAGTCCTGATAGGAATTTGCCAGGCCAATATAGTCCGCTTCCTTTCCATCCACGAAAAGATATTCTATGCCCAGGTCACGGATATCTCCCCGCTCCTCATAGGCGGGAGAACCGAAGCTTCTGGCTGTCTGTTTTTGATAGACATCCCTGACGTGGAACTTTATAGTAATCCAGTTGTAAGGCGTAATGACCCCGTTTGGATAAGCCACCAGCTCAGCGTTGTATTCCCCTTCCGAGGCAATCCCTAAAAATCCGCCCTCTCTCTCACTGTATACCATCCCAAATACCGGCATCCGGATTTCCTCCGGCTCCGTCACCACGGGCTCATCGTATTTATTGGCCTCAAGGGCATCTACCCCTATATTTTCCCCGTAAATTCTCTTGGAATAGGCATTCTTATATTTGCCCTCATTATCTTTCAGGTTAATGATAGCGCCGGGACCTTCCGGAATCACCATATATCCCTCTTCATCCCCCAGCAAGGTAGAGCCCATCATGGGATACAGCCACACCGCTCCCAGGAAGTAATCGCTTCCCTCCTGAATAGAGCCTCCAGGGACACGGACCTTGACCCCGCCGTCTGTGAGGCGGACCTGAATCTGCATCCTGAAGTCATAATCCCGGAAGTTCAGGTCAGCATCGAACCCGTCCTGAAAATAAGCAATCTCCTTAACCACTTCCGTATTGCTGACGGACACTGTGCTGGGCATAGTGGTATTGCCGGAATAAAATTCCAGGGAAATCCCCGAGGAACAAAAGCCATTCCATATATCATTTCCTTCCGTATAATCCTGTCCGGACAGGTATTCCTGCCCGGATGCCTTGTCCGTCACCCGGATCGCCATAGTCTTCTCATCCAGCTCCAGTCGGAAACGGCCGTTCTCCATGGCACATTTGGCATTTGGCCGAATCTCATGCGCCGAATCCATACCCTCTTCCGCCAGGCTTCCATCTCCGCCCTTTCCTCCTATGATTCGGACAATGACCACAGCAAGGATGATTGCCGCAACACACAAAAGCGCCGATTTCACAATCAATCTTTTTTTTGGAATGCTTTTCTTACCAGCCACGATAATATCCCTCCTTAAAGATTGCCACCAGGAAATCCACCACCTGCCTGATCAGCGCAAATATGATGATTCCTGCTGCCACGATCACCAGCATGGTAAACAGCGTAAGAAAAATACTGACAAATGTCTCCTTGTAGGTATAACACTGGATTTCCCGTATCATGACCGTTATCAGGATGATGCTCCCCGCTGCCATCACAAAGTTCAGCATGGAAATCAGGAACGATTCGTTGTAAGTCAGCACATGGCTCAACAGGAACGCCACAGGCTTCAGGAAAAGGTACGGCATGAAACAGTACGCAAAGCAGCAATAGTTCTGTCGGAACGTGGCTTCTCCGTCCCGGATAGCGCAGACCATGTTATTGCACATCACGAACAGGAGCATGAGCCCAAGCACAAGAACGATATCCTGAACCAAATCATAGTACCCATCCGCTACGCTCTTGAACAAAAAGCCGCAGCAATATTTATTCACCACATAAATCAGGAAAATCAGCAGATATATCAAGGTAGCGGTGAACACGGACACCTTTCCTTCCTGTTTGATTCCGTAAAAGGCATCTGCCGGGTTTTTCAGCACCCGCCCAAGATACTTGAATTCCCTCACATTCCTTCCGGCGCCCAGCTTCCTGAAAATTTCTTTCACCCGGCGGATTCCTATGATGCGGTCGCCGTACTTCTTCCAGATTTTCCGCAGGATCAAGAAAGCTGCCACAATCCAGAACACTGTCACAATATTGAGTCTCAGCCACTGATTGCGAACCTGCCAGAACGCATCGGAATAAGTAGATTTCGCGCCGCCTTTCCTGGCCGACTCCATGGCCCCCTCATAGTCTTCCAGCTTGTACAGCGACTCCGCAATGCCTCTGTAGGCAAAATCGAAGAGGCTGTTCTTGCCCAGAACCTTCTCCCAGGGCTCCCTGCTCTCCAGGTACAGGCCGTTCTGGTACAAATCCAGTGCTGCGTGGACTGTTCTGGCATATTCCGTGGTCTCAAATACGGTAATGTCCCCCCTGTCCTGATCCAGCACATACAGATTGCCCTGACTGTCCACATCGATCGCCACTGCATTTACGAACAATCCAATCCTCTTACTGCCATCATCCTTTCCGGAAAAATAGAACAACAGCCTCCCATCCCTGGTATATTCATAGATGAATCCGTTCTTTGAGATCGTAAATATATTATCAATGTCTCCTACCGCCACATCTGTCACCATATTGTCCGCATAGACCTTGTCGAACATATTGTTTCCGGCTATATTGTACTTCTTCAGCCCCTGCTTCCCGTTCTCTCCCTGGGTCACGGTATAGATGAGCCCGGTGGAGTCAATGTCCAGATTCACTGCTGCCGCGGGCACGTTCTTCTGAAGGCTGGCCATCTGTCCCTCTGAAAAAAACAGCCTTCTGATTCGGTTCATCAAAGTGACATTAGTGTCGTTGGCACCGAAATAACCATAGAAATCCCCATAATCAGAAATGGTCAGGATACCGTTGCCGTTCCCCTCCGACAATGCATATACCGTGCCGGCATCATTGACGATAACCTTTGTGGGCGCATACTTTGCCGTCTTTCCGAACAATGGGCTCGCGGGAGTCTCAAAACTCTTCTCAAAAGTCCCGTCCGCTTCATAGACCAGCACGGCCTTCGCGCCTTTATCCGCCACATAGAGCTTCCCCTCCTCTGTCACAAACACGCCGGCGGGACTGTTCAACCCTTCCGTCACTTCCCCTAAGAAGTTTCCAGCACTGTCGCATATGAGGATTCTCTTATTTCCGGTATCCGCAATATAAATAATGTCCTCGTCCGTTATGAACAAATCCGAGGGCTTGCTCAACCCGTACTCGCCGATTTTGTCCCAAAGCGCTTTCGGCAGATAGCCGTCCACTGTGCGCACCAGATTTTCATCCTTGTCAAATGTCAGGGAAGTGTAAGAGGCTTCCCCCGCCTGTAACGTCATCGGCTGCCATATTGCATGAATCATTATGACACTTGCAAGCAATGCCACTATTTTCCTGATCTTCTTCATGCTTTTTCCCTTTCATTCCAGTTCAGCAGATGCCCGCTTCGCACCCGGCATCCGCTGATTTAATCTTCTTTGAAGACCTTGCCCGCCACTTTGGAGATTGTGTAGATAAATACCAGCAGTACCAGCGAGACCGTGGATGCGTAGCCCATCTCATAACGCAGAAACCCGTAGTCCTCGATATGGTTCACAATCAACTGTCCCGCATATCCCGGGGTGGGATTGGAACCGCTGAGCTGCACGCCGATGGCGCCTACCGAGAACGTGTTCACCACAGCCATAACGGCGGCGAACATCATCTGGGGCTTCATCTGCGGAATGGTAATGTAAAATATCTCCTGGAACCTGTTGCGCATTCCGTCAATCATGGCCGCCTCATAGTATTCCGGATTGATATTCAGGATTCCGGCCAGGATTGCCAGGAAGCCCACTCCCATGCTGCTCCACAAGGAAACGATAATCATGATGGGAAGCAGGAAATTAGCATCCGACGTAAACAGCATGGGCTCCGTTATGATGCCCAGTTCCATCAGGAAATAATTGGCATATCCCATTTGGTCGCTGGCGAATATGATTTTCCATACCACGCTCATGGCCACGCCGGAAGTCAGCGAAGGAGAGTAGATCAATAATGCCAGTATGGTCCGGGGCACCTTGCTTATCTGAGCCAGCATCCATGCCAGCAGAAAAGAAAGCACGTATCCCACCGGCCCCACAATAAAGGCAAAGACGCAGGTATTGGGCAGGACATACTGCATGAAAATCTCGTCCTGTGTCAGCAGATTGATGTAATTCAGGAATCCTACGAATTCCGGCCTCTGTATGGCATCATAGTTCGTAAAGCTCAGCGCTATTGCCGCTATTACAGGAATGACGATAAATATCATGAACAATATCACATATGGCATCAAAAACCAGACCGCTGCGTTTATTTTAAACTTTTTCTTCATTCCAACCATTCCTCTATCAGCTCTTTGTCAGGTATCACAAGTTCTTTCACCACATTCCCTTTGCTGTCAATATATCCGAACTCCTCCAGCTTCCTGCTGAATTCGGCATTGATGCGCTTCTGCGCGTTGTCTATGGCTGTCCGCAGACTTACGTCCTGGGTGACCACATTGACCACTATATTGCCTAGCTCCCGCTCAATCATATAACTTCCCGGGACTTTGGCAATCTCATTGGTCCAACCAATCTGCTCCAGTATCACCGCCTTATGCTTCGCGCTCCAGGGCGCCGCCGCTATGGCGTTTACGTTGGCGGAATTCCACATGTACTCATTTCCCAGAGTGGACTGCAGCGTAACGGAGAATTCCTTCTGCACCTCATCTGACATCCACCAGTCCAGGAAAGCCCATGCCTGCTCCTGTTTTTCGGACGAATCAAATATGACACAGCTCTCCCCCGCTCCCGAGGTGGACCTGTCCACGGTGCCGTCCTTCCTTACAATTCCGGGGTACAGGGCAATGTCCCAGCATCCGTTCAACTCCGGAGCGGCATTGGTCAGCAGATTATAAGTGCCATACTCGGACACTCCTATCGGCGTCCTGCCGTCCCGGAAGGACTGATAAAAGTTAAGGATTTCATAGTCCATGTCATAGACGGTGAAATTCTCCGTCAGTATCTTCAGTCCCCCTATGACCTCCTCCGTATCCAGCCGCACCCGCAGACCGTCCTCCGCAAAGATAGCCCCGCCGTTCTGCAATACAAAAGGCGCCGTGACCGCAAAGCTCGTCTTCACAGGGGCCGCCGCATGGGTGTAATACTCCAGCCCCATCCTGCTCAGCTCCGGCAAAAGCTTTCGCACCTCGTCCATATTGTCCGGAACCTGAAGATTCAGTTTTTCGAGTACATCTGTACGGTAAAACAATACATAGAAATTGAAGGTCTCGGGAATCGCGTAGATCCCATCATCGCAGGCTCCCGGTATCAGCATTCCCGGCGCGAACCGCCTGCCCACCTCTTTGAAATTGTCGAACTGCCGCAGATCCACCAAAGCATTTCGAAGCGCCAAGTCATATACAAACCCGGACCCAATCCCAATAGCCGCATCCGGCGACTTACCCGATGCGTTAGCCAGAATCAGCTTTTGCTGATCCGGCACGATGGACAGATTCACCTTGATGCCCGTCTTCTCCGTAAAATCTGTATCCACCATCCTCTGAATCATTTCCAGATACTGCCTTGGTCTGTTCACCCATACCTCCAGGGCATCTCCCTGGTTGTATTCCGGGACATAATCATCCTGAACAAAGGACGCCAACACATGCTCTATATTCAGCACTGCCTTTTCCAGAGCCCCTTTCCGCTTCGGAAGCTGAGCCCCTTTCTGGTAGATGTAAATCTTGTCCAGGGACATGTCCCCGAAACTTAAGTTCTCCGACACTGTGGACAGATACTGCCGCACGGAACTGTCCCCATAGGAAAATTGATTGATGTTCTGTGGGAGCTCATTGGGCCTGGCCGCCAGCTTCCTGAGATTCTTCACCGCCGTGTCCAGCAATTTAATCTGCCCATTCTCTGTGCCATACTTATCGCCCTCCGCAATGGCCAGGTATACCTGTTCCAGCATGTCTGCCCATTCGTTCAGATCCATCTCGATATTCAGCCCATATTCCTCCAGCTCGAAATCTCTGTATTTATTGTTGTTGCCGCCTATGATCTTGTTGATGGACAGCGACAGGTCATTGATTTGACCCACGATTCCACCTATGATCGTCACTGCGTCCCCATAAGGCTCCAGCGACACTTCCAGCGTCAACCTGTGCTCCCCCGCAGCAAGGTAGACGGGGACTTCTATCTTGTTCCGCTGATATTTCCTGGTATAGGGAAATGCGATATTCTCATAGGATGCGGAAGGGATCTGTCCGTCTATGTACAGGTTCCGATAAACCGAAAAATTGTCTTTCTCACTCTGCATATAGTCAAAAGCAAAGTAATAATAGCCGTCCTCCTCCACCGTAACCATATAATCCATACCAGTGCCTCCTACCCTGTAGGAGTTTTCCGCTATTACGTTCTGGCGCCTGACATAAGGGTCATAGGGCGTCACGGATGCATCGAAGGAAGCTTCCGTCCTGATATTCACCAGGCTCCTGTAATCCATATCCTCCGCTTCTATCTCAATGTATTTCGTCCCCTCCGCGGCACCCTCTTGGTCCTTTGGCACTTCCAGGCTTTCCGCGGAAGCCAGGTATACATTCCCAATCACTACGCTTCCCTCATTAGCGGAAAGTTCCAGTTCATTGAGTCCCTGTTCCAGATATACCAAAAGCGGGGCATTCTGCAGAAAAGAGGTATCCCTCAGATAAGTAAAACGCCACTCGCTTACTTTCTCCGGCATGGCAATGCTCTCATTCTGATATCTGTCATGCTGCACTTCCCCGCTCTTCCACGTATCCGCAAAGAACAAATGTCCCAATTCCTGATAAGGAATCTCGCCGTTCACTTTCATTGAGATGCTGGTCTGCAGAATGTTGTCGCCGGTGCATTTGTAATCGAACCCAATCGCATACAGTCCGGACTCCGCCGCCGGAACCTGTATATTGGCTGACTGCTCCAGGGAGACCCTGCGGGCTTCCTCGCTCACCTGCTCCATGTCAAGGACCAGGGTATCTCCCTGATAATACTGTCCGGCATACTGGCCGAGATATTTTTTATAATGCTCCTCCAGCATGCCGTCCGCCGAAAGGAGAAGCCCGTTCAGCGTCTCCATGGAATGCTCCAGATCCGCTGTGCCTCCGCCCTGTCCCCTGCCGGCCGTCACGCCCCAGACTCCGGCGGCGACAGCTACTATGCACAATACCGCAATTCCGACTTTTATCCTCTTCATAGCATATCTCCTATAATAGGAACCATTTCGCACCAGCCTTCTGACTGAATGAATCATTCTCACGAGCGGCTATATCACCATGGATTCATGATACCATTCAGGAAAGATTGATTTTCCGAATCTCCCCTATATCCACCTTGGGCTCTCTCAGACTGGTATACAAGCCGTTCACTTCCTGCTGCACATCTGTCACCTGGGTGTAGCAAAAGCCGACTGAATAAGGCAAGCTCTTGATCGCCATGGCAATATTGCGGAAACGCTCCAGAAAAGCCTTCTCATCAGCCACCTGGTTCCCGTATCCCCATCCATCCTCTGTTTTTCCATAAGCAATTCCCCCGAATTCGCTGAGAATGACCGGCTGCCCTTCATAGCGGAAACCCTTTGCAAACGCATAGCGTTCCCCGTTAAAAGAATGCTCATTTTTTAATATTCCCTCAAGGTTTTTCCAGTTTTTCCGAAGCGTCCTTCCATCCGGCGCATAATCGTGAAGCGTAAGAATATCCGATTTTGTATGTTCCCAGCCGTCATTGCTCACGACCAGCCTTGTATCGTCCAGCGCCTTCGTCATATAATAGACGGATTCCGTAAAGCTCTGCGCCTGTCCATCCTCGATAATTCTCGGAACGCCCCATGATTCGTTAAAGGGGACCCAGGTGATAATTGACGGATGATTATAGTATTGTTTTACGATTTCTATCCATTCCTTCGCAGCGTTTTCCATCGATATTCCATTCAGTTCATAAAAAGAAGGAAACTCACACCATACCAGCAGTCCTTTTACATCCGCCCAGTAATAAAACCGTTCGTCTTCCGTCTTCTGGTGCTTGCGGACTCCGTTGTATCCATAGGAAAGGATCTTGTCGATATCTTTTTTCAGCGCTTCCTCATTCGGAGGCGTCAATCCCGTATGCTCCCAATACCCCTGGTCCAAAATCATTTTCAGATAGCAGTCCATGTTATTTAATGTAATTCTTCTGCTGTCTGCAGCGATCTTCCGCAATCCAAAATAGCTGCCCACTTCATCTGTAAGTATTCCATCTTCGTAAATTCTTACGCATACATCGTATAAATTCGGAGACTTCGGACACCAATATTTTACTTTCCATTTCACATGATCATTGATCAGTGAAAAGCGTCTGGAATAGCAGCTTCTGACCACCGTTTCCCTTATGCTGCATATCGTATCATCCTGAAAGGTAATTACTGTCTCTACTTCTACTTTTTCTGCCTCTCTCCTTTCCTTAATGACATATTCAAAATCTACCGCATTTTCATCGTATCGCGGAATCATATGCAGATGTTCCAGACGGCTTTCTCCTGTTTCTTCCGCCCAAAGGCTTTTCCAGATTCCCGTCGTCTGCACATACCAGCAGTCATAATTCTCCTTAAGCCATCGCTGCTTTCCTCTCGGCTGGGCTGTCGTCAGGCTGTCGCTTATCCGGATTACAACAGTTCCTTCTCCATCCTCCAATGCCTCCGTAATATCAAAGGAAAATCTTGCGTATCCCCCCTTGTGGTTTCCGATAAAAATGCCGTTGACCCAGAGGTTCGTTTCATAATCGACGCCTTCCAGATTTAAAATGATCCTTCCGCCGCGTTTTCTTAACGGCTGAAAATCAATTTTTCTGCTGTACCATACGATTTCATGGACTTCGGTGCATCCAATGCCGCTGTCCGTGCATTCGTAGGAAAACGGCACTAAAATCTTCCGGCTTTCAAAACCATTTTTCCATCCTGCCGAAAGTCCCTCATCCCCATCATCAAAGCGAAAATTCCATTCGCCATTCAAATCAAGGTAAGAATCTCTGACGAACTGAGGCCTCGGATAATTTTCTTTATAATACTTCGTCATGTTATCCCTCACTTTATTTCAATTTTGATGTGCCTTTAATATAATATATTTTGTGCAATATGTCAATATTTATTTATAAAAAATACTTATTTTATGTGCATATTTACAATTAAATTGTTTTCAGAATTCATTTTATTACAGTATTATTGTAATAAATTGAGATTTTCTTAAGACTATGATATAATGGATCACACGCAGAAAGGCATGGTAATTGATATGAAAACTAGAACGGTTCATGAAAATGAAAAAATAACACGACATATATCCTTAAGCCTGGATGACCCTGACCACTATCAGTCCTTGGAGCTGCTTGGAAAGGCTCTCTCTTCCCAGGTCCGCCTTAAGATTTTGTATCTTCTAAAACACCAGTCTCTCAATATTGTGGAACTGGCACAAAAATTGCAGATTCCTGTTTCTTCCGCCGCCTTCCACGTTAATCTGCTGGAGGAGGCCGGACTGATCACTGCTGAAATGCTTCCCGGCATCAGGGGTTCCCAAAAAGTCTGCAGCTCCCGCGCGGAAGATATCAAAATTTCCATCAACGATTCTCCCCGCCAGACGGCGGCACGGTCTTTTTCCGTGGATATGCCTATTGGCAATTATTTTGATTTTAAAATTTATCCTACTTGCGGCATGGTAAATGAATCATCCTATATTGAATCCTGCGACGATGTGAGGGCTTTTTACTCTCCTGGCCGTATCTCGGCCCAGCTCATATGGTTTCACAAAGGATTTATCGAATACCGCTTCCCCAATCATTTCCTGATTGATTCCAGACCCAGTTATATCTCTTTCAGCCTGGAACTATGTTCGGAAGCTCCCGGATACCGGAATGTCTGGCCCTCCGATATTACTTTTTACCTCAATGACACCGAACTGCTCACTTATACATCGCCCGGCGATTTCGGCGGCCGCCATGGCAAGCTGACACCGGCGTGGTGGACGGACGGCAACACGCAGTTCGGCCTGTTAAAGACCATCGGCTTAGATAAAAAAGGAGTGTCGCTGGACGGAGTGTTAAAAACAGAATCCGTTACCATCGACACCTTTGACCTGGCCACCAGCCCTTATATTTCTTTTAAAATCGCTATTAAAGAAGACGCCGTTCATATAGGCGGCATCAATATCTTCGGCAAAGCTTACGGCGACCATGCGCAAAACATCACCATGCATATCGACGCCTTTTCTTGAAAGCCGGTTTTCATGCCGGTTTTTTATTCCATAAATCGGCTCTCAAAGAGCTGCGTCGCTTGGGACGATCGCCCAGCAGTAAATTTCTTTGCTGACTTTCAGTCCCAGCTTCCTTTGAAGCTTCATAGATGCCTCATTCCCGACGATCACATCTCCGTAAGGAAGATGTCCTCTGGACAGGTGAAGGTTGATCATATAACTTTCCAGCTCCGCAGCGATGCCCTTTCTTCTATACTCTTCAAATACTTCCAGCATGCCAAGGCTGCCTTCTATATGCTCCCCTATAAAACCCGCCAGTTTCCCTTCTATAAATGCGCCGAATATGGCTCCGCTTAACAATCGTTCCTCCACATACCCTTCCGATCCCAGGTGGTAATGTGCGGATATGACGGGCAGCCAGGAAATATCCAGCTGCAGGATCTCTATTTCCCCGGATCGGGGCAGGGAAACGTCCCTGTTATAAACGGCGCGTTGGCACATCATCTTCTCTTTTACCGGAAACCGTCTTTCCATCGGAGGAAGCAGCCATTCCTCATGAAGAATGAACTGCCCGTCCTTGATCCGTTCCGGTATCTGATCCACTATTTTCTCTGCAGAAGCCTTGTCAAATGAGGACAGCATATAAACATCCGCTTTCTTATCCCAGACTACAGCTCCGTCCTCTCCCCCATAGATCAGTTCGCCCCGTCCTCTTCCCAGACTCTCCGACATATCGGCATATAGCGCTTTGTTCTTTTTTACCAGCTTTTCCATCAGCTTTTTCCGCAGCGCATATTTTTCATAGAGATCAGGCCGCCAGCGTTGCGTTTTGATCTCCGACTGCTCCAGACGCCATTCCCTGATTTTCTTGTGATTGCCTGAAAGCAATACCTCCGGCACCTTCTTTCCATGCCATTGTTCCGGCCTGGAATATTGCGGATATTCGAGCAGATCGTTATAAAAAGTCTCCTCGCCGGCCGAATCCTCATTGTGAAGTACGCCTGGTGCAAGCCTTGCGACCGCATCGATCATCACCAGCGCAGGAAGTTCTCCTCCTGTCAGCACATAGTCGCCGATCGAAACATAATCTGTCACGATCTCTTCCAACGCCCGTTCATCGATGCCCTCATAATGTCCGCAAAGAAATATAATATCTTCCTCTTTTGCCAGCTCCCCGGCCATTTCCTGATGAAAGGTTTTTCCCTGGGGAGTAAGGTATATCACCCTCGTTTTCGCTCCAGCTTTGCTTCCGCGTTTTTCCTTTATTTTTTCCTCTACCGCCCGCCAGCAGTCATAGACGGGCTGCGCCTGCATCAGCATGCCCGCGCCTCCTCCATAGGGATAATCATCCACTTTTCGATGCTTATCCTCCGTATAGTCCCGTATATTAACAGCTTCCAAAGATATGATACCGTTGTCGATTGCCCGTCCGAGAATACTGTTTTTGGCTCCTTGTTCGATCATTTCCGGAAATAACGTCATGATATAAAAATTCATTCTTCTAAAAGCCCTTCCATTAAATGCACTTCCATTTCTCCCGCTTCCACATCCACTTTCCGAATGCATTGTTTAATTGCCGGAATCAACAAATCCTTTTTATTTTCCCTTTCCACTACATAAACATCATTCGCTCCGGTTTCTATGACATCTTTTAACACGCCAAGTTTCTCTCCATTTTCATCTACCACCGAAACACCGAGCAGATCCGCAATAAAATATTCATCCTTCCCCAATTTCTGGGCATTCTCCCTGGCAACATAAAGTTCTCCGCCTTTATATGCTTCAATATCGTTTATATGATCGATCCCCTTAAATTTCAGAATGGCAAATTTTTTAAAAAATTTAACGCCTTCGATTTCAAGCTCCAGTTCTTCCTTCCCATGGTTTAGGATCACTTTTTTCATCTTTTTAAAACGATTTGGGCTGTCCGTAGTAGGAAAGACTTTAACCTCTCCTCGAATTCCATGGGTGGAGGAAATTACGCCCACTCTTAATTTATCTTCCATATTCCTTTTATTCAACAACCTTTCCTGACTATTTTTATAATTTTTATAAAAAAAAGAGCCGGCCCGGCGGCCAACTCTTTTTAAACAATTTCTACATCCACCTTCTTATTGTCTTTGGATGACGCTGCTTTTACAACGGAACGAATCGCCTTCGCGATCCTTCCCTGTTTTCCGATCACCTTACCCATATCGGATTGTGCAACGTGGAGTTCTATGATGACATTTCTGCCCTCTTCTTTCTCCGATACCACCACTTCATCCGGATTGTCAACAAGTGCTTTTGCAATCACTTCAACTAATTCCTTCATAGTCCACCTCCAAAAGCGGCCAGATATCCTTATTTTGTAATACCTGCCTGTTTGAAAATCTTGTTAACAATTTCCGTAGGCTGTGCTCCGTTCGCTAACCATTTCTTAGCCAACTCTTCGTTTACTTTAAAACTGCTTGGATCTGTCTTAGGGTCATAGGTTCCGATTTCTTCGATAAACCTTCCGTCTCTCGGGGATCTGGAATCTGCTACGATAATTCTATAGAAAGGAGCTTTCTTCTGACCCATTCTTCTTAACCTGATTTTTACTGCCATGTTTTTTCACCTCCGCATATTGCTTTCCATTAATAAATTTTTATAAGAAATAAAAATAAATACTCTTTGAAATATCTATTTCTATTATCTACAACTTTACGCGAAATCTCCCGAATGTCTAAAAAGGAAATTTCATTCCTCCGAACATCCCTTTTCCTTTCCTGCCGCCCATCATGCCGGGCAGTTGTTTCATCATTTTCTGGGATTGTTCAAACTGCTTTACAAAACGATTTACCACAGCGATATCCACTCCTGCCCCTCTCGCGATACGGCTCTTTCTGCTCAGATTCAGCAGTTTCGGATTCTCTCTTTCCGCCGGGGTCATGCTGAGAATAATCGCTTCCGTTCTGGACAGCTGCTTTTCATCCACCATGGATTCAATATCCCCCAGCTGACGTCCCATGCCGGGTATCATTCCTAAAATGCTGGAAAGCCCTCCCATCTTTTTCATCTGTTTCATGCTCTCCAGATAATCGTTAAAATCAAACTTGCCCTTCTTCATCCGGGCAGCCATTTCTTTTTCCTTATCTTCATCGATATCGATATTCGCCTGGACTTTATCGATCAACGTAAGCACATCGCCCATACCGAGGATACGGCTTGCCATCCGGTCAGGATAAAACTGTTCCAGATCCGAAAGCTTTTCCCCCATACCTACATAAAGAATCGGCTTGCCTGTCACCGCTTTTACAGAAAGCGCCGCGCCGCCTCTCGTGTCGCCGTCCATCTTTGAAAGCACAACTCCGTCGATGCCTACTTTTTCATCGAATTCTTTCGCCACATTCACGGCATCCTGACCTGTCATGGCGTCTACCACAAGCAGGGTTTGGTGAACTTCCATGGATGCTTTGATCTCCTGCAGCTCCGCCATCATTTCTTCATCAATATGAAGCCGTCCGGCAGTATCTAAAATAACCGCGTTATGTCCGTTTTTCTTCGCATGTTCCAAAGCTGCTTTTGCAATATCAGAAGGTTTATGGTTTTCCCCCATGGAAAACACATCCACTTCCTGCTTTTCACCGTTTATCTGAAGCTGCTTTACCGCCGCCGGGCGATAAATATCGCATGCCACAAGCAATGGCTTCTTTCCCTTTACTTTCAGCTTTCCTGCGATCTTTGCCGTAGTCGTCGTTTTACCAGCTCCCTGAAGGCCGCACATCATGATCACGGTTATCGATTTACCCGGCTGTAACTGAATCTCCGTCATCTCCGATCCCATCAGAGAAATCATCTCTTCATTTACGATCTTAATAACCATCTGCCCCGGATTTAAACCGTTCATAACATCTGCGCCGACAGCTCTTGCCTCCACAGCTTTTACAAACTGCTTCACCACCTTAAAGCTGACATCGGCTTCCAGCAATGCCATTTTTACTTCTTTTAAAGCCGCCTTTACATCCTCTTCCGTCAGACGGCCTTTGCTCCGCAGATTCTTAAATACATTTTGCAGTTTATCCGTCAAACTTTCAAACGCCATATATCAAACCTCTGTTTTTTCATTACAGTTGCTAACTAACTCAAACCTGTCTCACACTAATGCTTCCATCATTTTACCGGCCAGCTTTTTCAATTCTTTCCGCATCTGCTCCAAACTAAAAGAATTGTCCTCCGCCAATGCCTCGATCCGGTGGATATTTTCTTTCATTTCATAAAACCTTTTTACCAAATGCAGCTTTTCTTCATAATCTTCCAGAATGCGATCACACCTTCGAATCAGGTCATGAACTCCTTGTCTGCTGATTCCCTGCATTTCCGCGATTTCGCTTAAGGACAGATCATGATACACTGCATCTTCATATATTTTCCGCTGATGTTCTGTCAGCAATTCCCCATAAAAATCATATAATATGCCCTGTTCTACGATTTTTTCCATCATCCGTCTCCTAAAGCATGTAAAACACATTGCATATCATACTACAGCGAAGAGGTGGTGTCAAGTGTTTTTTCTTTACAAACTATTTTCCCCAAAACTAATCTAAAATTAGAAAGCCAAAAAAATCTTAAGCATTTCTTTATTGAGAACCACATTTTCTTTTTTGTAATTTATAATCACTCCGTCGATTCCTGCACAAGTTCCCAAAAATTCAAACAGTTCATCAATGAACATTACAAACCCTGAAGTATCATCACATTCTTTAAACCGTTCCCTGGAAGTAAATATCATGGCCAAATGCTGTTTGTTTTCTCCAATGACAATATTCACATCTCCTTTTTTATCTTTTCTGAAAATTTCTATATTTTCCGCACCTGGCGGAACCTCTCCGCTTTCTACGGAAATAATCAACCCTCCGTCCTCTCTCGATCTTCTCACCAATGCTGCCGTAAAATCCATAAACAGGAGAATATCTTCTTCTTTCTGTTTCCATTTTCCCATTTTTTCCTCGAGCGCAGCGTTATCCAGCATGAATTCTATTATTTCTCTTTTTTCATCGTCCGCTATTGCTTTCATATCCATCTTTTCCTCCTGTTGTAATTTATTGTTTTTTCATTTCCCCTTTCTTTTATATTGTTTTCCATAACGCATTATTTTACAACAATATATTGTAAATTTACCATATATTGGATGATAGGTCAATCGAACAATGGTAATACTAAATAAAATTTTTTATAAAACAGCCGCCGGCAGCCTTTTTATCGGTGCCGACGGCATAAATCTTTCTCTATAACTTTTTTTACGCTTCCCGGGAAACGCCGGAATCGTCAATGATTTTCTGTAGTCTGTCGATCTCTTCCACCACACCGGCAAGCAGCCCGGATATATTGATCGTTCCTTTCACAGTTTTATCCGACATATTCTCCGTATTTTCTACATTCGCAAGCAATTCCTCGCTAAACGCGCTGAGGCTTTCCACACTTCTTCCAATTTCTCCGTTGCTTTCCACGATTCTTTCCATATCGGCGTGCTGCACTTCCATTCTTTGACTGACTTCGTCGATATCTCCCCTTATCTTGTCAAAAGTCTCCCTTACTTTCCCGATCAATCCCGTCTGTTTCTCATTTGTCTGAATCAGCCCGTCCACGCTGACTCCTGCCATGTCAGCCTGTTTTTGCAATTCCAGAAAAATCCTGGAAATGTTGTTTGTGGCTTCCGTCGTCTGTTCTGCCAGCTTTTTAATTTCGTCGGCCACTACCGCAAAGCCTTTCCCCGCATCTCCTGCATGCGCCGCCTCAATACTCGCATTCAAAGCAAGCAGCGTAGTCTGGTCCGTCACTTCTTCAATCAAGCCTAATATTTCTTTTGCTTCGGCGGTTCTTTCCATCAGACCGGCCATCGTAGCGTCCACTTCATGCCCCGCCTCTTTGCAAAGGGAAGAAGTTTTCCCAAGTTCTTCCATATCCTGGTTTCCCTCTTCCGCCGCTTTTCTTGTTCCTATAAATTTATCCTGTGCAACCTTTGCTGACTGCTGGGTAGCAAAGGTCAGCTGCTTAATATTTTCTGTCATGCGCAGCTGGTTCTGAATCGTAGCGGCCAGTTCATTTGTCCCTGTCACAATATCTTCCACCGCTGTCTTACTGTTTTTTCCCTGTTCTGCTATCTGTCTGGATTCTTCCGTAATATCCGCAATATTCGCGCTCAGATGGCTGACTGCCCCTACCATTTGATTCAGAATATTTGCCGTTTTTTCTTTTTCTTCTTCAATAATCCGTATTTTTTGTGACGATATACGATCTAAAGTCATTGAGACCATATAGGAATATCCCACCACCATGAGAATCGCCGCTATCTCAATCTCATAATTTACGATATCTTCTTTTGTAACCCCTTTCATAATATTCATCACAATAAAAACAACATTAATAACGAGTGTCAGGATTCCCGTTCCCATTGCCAGTTTTTTATCCTGATATAAAGAAAATATTACCAACATAGGAATAATATAAACAAATGAAAGAACACTTACGCTCGTCCACAGTACAAACGCATATAGGATTCCATATCCTATTGCCGCCACTGTCCTTACTGCCAGTGATCCTTTATCTTTTCGGTATATCAGGAAAGACAAAAGCAACGGTGCCAAAAGCAATGCGGAAAATATCGCTACATAACCGGGAGTCCTGTTTCCCTTCAGCAATTCCACAAGATAGGCAGCAAATAATACCGCCACTGTCATTCCATAACCGATAAGCATTCTTCCGTTCATAAATTCCAGTTCCTGAAAAGATTTCTTATGCGCTTCCATAATTATGCCCGCTCCTCTTATGTTATTATTTTATTGTGCCAACCATTATAGCAAAATACAAAGCCTTATTCAATCTACAATTATGCCTGAAAAACTGCGTTTTGTGTTCATCGTTCACATTCCGTCCTGATGCTAGAGCGGCTATACAAAGGGCCCGGAGCGGAACCAATGTTTCCCGCCCGAGCCCTCTTTGCCAGCAAAGCGTCTTTTTTTCTGTATATGTTTCTCCTATTGAACCAATATCTTATCCAAAGTATCCAGCAGCATTTTTACATCAATCGGTTTTGCCAGATGCCCATTCATCCCACAGTTTAATGCTTCCTGCTTATCTTCTTCAAATGCATTGGCCGTCATGGCCAGAATCGGAATAGAAGCCAGATCAGGATCGTCCAGCTTGCGGATCGCCCTTGTCGCTTCATATCCATTCATCACCGGCATCCTTACATCCATGAGCACCAGCTGGTAATATCCCGGCTCGGATTTCTTCAGCATATCCACCGCGATCTGTCCGTTATCCGCAACTTCTGTCGAAAATCCCGCATCTCCCAAAATCGCCGTAGCAATTTCCTGGTTCAATTCATTATCTTCTGCCAGCAAAATGCGTCCTACATGACGGCTTACTTGTTCGCTTCCGGTTTCTTCTCCCTCTTCTCCCGTATTCACGATCGAATGCAGACAGCTTCGAAGCTCGGATAAAAACAGCGGTTTGCTGCAAAACGCGGTAATACCGGCTTCCTTTGCCTCTTCTTCAATATCCAGCCAGTCATATGCCGTCAAAAGAATGATCGGCACAGTTTCTCCCATTTCTTTCCGTATTCTCCTCGTCACCTCAATACCGTTCATATCCGGCAGCATCCAGTCGATCACATATACGTCATAAATGTCGTCCCTCATCACAGCCTGTCTCGTCCGTAACAACGCTTCTTTGCCGGATAAAGTCCATTCCGCGCGCATTCCGATCTGTCCGAGCATATAGGTGACGCTGTCACAAGTATTGAAATCATCGTCCACCACCAGAGCCCGGCAATCCTTCAACTGCGGTATATCCTTTGGCTCCTGGGACTCCGAATTCAATCGGAACGTAAAGCAGACTGTCACCTCGGTTCCTTCTCCCTGTTCGCTCTTTACCTCTATGGTGCCATTCATCATATCCACAATATTTTTGGTAATCGCCATTCCCAGTCCGGTTCCCTGTATTCCGCTGATCGTGCTGCTCTTCTCCCTTTCAAAAGGTTCGAAAATATGTGACACGAATTCTTCACTCATACCGATTCCCGTATCCCGGATACTGAATTCGTAATTTGCATAACCTGCCGGCGCTCCAGGTTTTTCTCTGATGCGCATGCTGATGATGCCGCCGGCCGCCGTATATTTAACCGCATTGCTCAATAAATTCAAAAGTACCTGGTTTAACCGAAGCTTGTCACAATATATCTCTTCATCTATCACATCCACCGCATCCATATAAAGATCCAGCTGTTTCGCATGCACGTCCGCCAGAAGTATATTGCGCAGGCCATACAAAATATCCGGCAGGGAACATGGCTTTTCATCCAAATGCATTTTCCCGCTTTCAATACGGCTCATATCCAAAACGTCATTGATCAGGCTCAGCAAATGGTTTCCCGATGTCATAATCTTTTTCAAATATTCCGCTACCTGTTCCTTGTCGTCCATATGCGCGATTGCAAGAGTGGTAAATCCGACAATCGCGTTCATCGGCGTGCGGATGTCATGGGACATATTGGACAAAAAGACGCTTTTTGCCTTGTTTGCCTGGTTCGCCTGCTGCAGCGCGTCTTCCAACAGATTTTTCTTTTCGATTTCGTTTCGAATTTCTTCTTCTACACTGCGGAATCCTAAAACAATCCCCCGCTCTTCCGACCATTTTCCTGTCCGTACAATTTTTAACTGGTAATATTCTATTTCTCCATTGATGTAAGCACGATAATTCACATACTGCAAACTTTTTTCCAACAATTCTTCCTTCAAATAATCTACGGAAGAAAACTGTCTCACCATTTTCCGGTCATCCTCGTGTACAAATTTTTGTATGTAATCCTCCATGCTCTTTTGGAAAGAGATCTTTCCTTCCTTATCCGAAGCAAAAATTTTTCCATCCTCTCCGTTTATCCGGAATGGAATGCCAATGTCCGTATCCAGGTCAAAGTAGCAGACGATGCTGTAATCGATCCCCAACGCCTGAATCAGCTCCAGCTGCCATCTTTCATTTTTCTTTTCCTGCAGCTTCTGGGCAGTGCAATCCAGGAGAAATCTCTGATAGAAAAGTTCCCCGTTTTCCTGCAGCAATTTAATATTGCCCATGATATGCAGCGTTTCGCCGCTCTTGTGCTGCACTCTGTATTCGATGCTGACGCTGTCACCTTCCTTTTGCAGTTTCTTCATGCATTCCTGAAGCTTTTCCCTGTCTTCCTCCACAACGCTTCCCGCAACCATGTCAAATCCGTCTTTTATCAATTCGTCCATAGACTCGTATCCCATGATCTTAAGCGCCGCCTTATTTATACTCAAAACGCGTGTCCCATCTACGCTATGGCATATAACCCCGCAGTCAATCGAGGTAAATATCTTTTCCAGCGTCTGATTCTTCTGCGTCAGTTCCTGTTTATAAGCCCGTTCTTTTGTTACATCGATCGCTACCCCTACGGTCCCCATTACGCTGCCGTCCAAATTATAAAGGGGGGATTTATATGTTGTAAGCGTACGTCTCCCAGCACCTGTCTGAATCGTTTCTTCCGATATGAAAGTTTTTTTGCTTTCCATAACCTCTCTCTCGGATTCGATACAGGCAGGATCATCCCGTTCCACATCCCAAATATAAGCGTGTCCCCGCCCTTCTACCTGATGTTTGGGCTTGTTTACCGTCTGACAGAAACTATCGTTTACCTTCTCATGAATACCATTTTTATCTTTATACCAGATCAGGTTCGGGATGTGATTGATCGTGACTTCAAAAAAATGGTTGGTCTGCCAGAAGTCTTTGCTCATTTTATATGTTTGCTGCCATCTTAAAAAACGAAACCTTATTTCCTCTTCCGTCATAAGGCCGATCCATATATCTTTCACCTCAGGCAGAATACCGGAGAGAAGCCCTGTCTGCTCCTTATCCGCAATCAGGATCAACTCTGCTTCCTTGTTTTTTGATGAAACGATTCTGTCTGCCACATTTTTCGTCTCCGAATCCCGTAAATCAGCCAGAATCACATTTGCTTTAGCCGCCAGCGCCTCATCCACTTCGCCGCTTTCCCAAAACTCATGTGTAAAATGCTCAAGCGGGGGCATCTCCTTTATTATTTCAAAGATTTCACTCCGATCTCCCAACAAATAAAAGTGTACGCAACAATGGTACATACCGCTTCCTCCTTATGCATGTAATCGATAATGAGTCTTATCATACTATTTCAATTATATATGATATTTCACGCATTGGCAAAGCCTTTTTCCAGTCTATTTATTAACTTATTACGCTAAAATGTCAGACTTGAAAGACGGTATGCTTTTGCTTTGGTTCATCGTATCCAGCCGCATCGCCTCTATGGTTGGAGATAACATTACCAACCGACTGGCGCCGTCGAATCCAGAGCATCCATCATAAGCGCATTGATCGGCCGCTCAACCGAAGACGTGGAGACAGGCACGGAATCTACAAATCTTACGATTTCTGCGATGCAGGTCATCAGTGAATGCATCCAGTCGATTAAAGTGCTGATGGATGAAATTGCATTGGCCAGCGCCCAGCAATCGGAAATGATCGTCTCCGTGGAAAACCGAATTAAAGAGGTTTCCAAAGTAACGGAAGCGAACTCTACTTCGGCAGAAGAAAGCGCGGCCATTTCCAATGAGTTATCCAATCAGTCGAAAACGCTGAATCGTTTGATCAGCCAGTTCCGTATTGAATAAATAATCAAAAAACCCTATTTTTTTTTCAGCGCGGCATGCCCGGATAGTTTTCCACCGGCAGCCGCGCTGAATTTTGTTACAAGCTGTTTGCTCCTATTTGTAAATCAATGCATAAGCATAAAACTTATCTGTTTTTATTGTAATTGTTTCAGGGTCACTGTCTGAATCGTTATAAACAGTCGGCTGCCCATCTTCCGTAACACAAATCATCTTATATTCTCTGTTTTCTTTATAAATGGCTGACGGAATTTTTATCGTAAACTCCACTTCCTTATCCATGCTGTATGTAGTACCGGAAGGCGGGTAAATATTATAAGTTCTCCCAATCGTATAATCCCCAAGGACTGCCTCAAAAGACTTGAAGCACATAGGCCCCTGTATCGCGTTATTTATCTCAATCTTATAGGCATTATCTTTGGACGGAGTGTACTGTACGGCTTCTTTCCCCACGCATGCATACCGCTTTATTTCGTCAGGAGTTGTAGGTTTCCATGTGTCCACAATCGCTTTTATTCCTACATTTATCATAGAAGATGTCCCCGGAGTACTTCCGGTTTTGTCGTTGTTGGAACCCGCATTATTACTTCCGTTATCTCCGCCTGGATTGCCGCCTGGGTTATTATTATCCCCGCCTGGGTTGTTATCGTTATCCCCGTCAGGATTGCCGCCTGGATTGTTATCGCTGTCCCCGCCCGGGTTGTCATTATTATCATCGCCGGGGTTAGGGTTATCGCCAGGATTATTATCATCGCCACCGCCCGGGTTATTATTATCATCATCAGGATCCGGAGCCGGCGCTGGAATATAGTTATAATGTATCGTTGACTCTGACACTTTAGAAGCCGTATCGCCCAATTTTCCTATACTGTTCCACTGCGTCTCGGTACCGGTAAAGTATATATCTTTTAGCGGACAATCTGCAAATGCGGCCATTCCTATTGTGGTTACACTGTCGGGAATGATAACAGTCGTAAATGCCGAGCAGCTGGCAAACGCATGCATCCCAATACTTTCTGCCCCTTGCGGAATTTCCACTCCGGCGAGCATCTTACAATTCTGGAACATCCCCTCGCCAATGCGGTCTATATTTAGAGGCAGTGTTACGCTCATCAGGTTCCAGCATTCCGTAAACATATTATCGCCTAATTTTACCTGTTTGCTGCCTTGGGTGAATTTCACACTTTTCATTTCCGTACATTCCATAAATGTTGCACTGCCTATCTCTCCGAGGCTGGCAGGCAAAGTGATAGATGCGAGACTTGTGCAAGCACTGAAAACATTTTGTCCGATTGTTTCCACCCCTTCGCCAATAGTCACCGAACTAAGATTTTTACATCCGCGAAAAGCATCATCACCAATGGTTTTTACGCCGGAAGGAATCGTCGCGGAAATGATCTTGGAATCCCTGAAAGCACTATTCCCAATTACCGCCACACTGGAAGCAATCTCTACACTCAAAGCCCCGCAGTTCCAAAATGCGCTGGAACCAATATTGGTAACACCATCCCCAATAACTATTTTTTGGATTTGACTGTTATTATCGCTCCACGGCTGTTCTTCAACACTGCTGAAATCCGGCATAGCTCCTTTGCCCGAAATGGTCAGTGTACCTGATTTCGTCAGGTTCCAGGCAAGCCCTCCGGCAAGAGTTCCGCTTGCTATCGAAGTGTCGGCCTCCGGATCATCCGGCGAAATATAGCCTTCCGGGTATCGGGTAATATAATGGCTGGTGCTTCCTACCACCTCTTCTTTGGATATGGTTCGCCCCCAATGCACCTTACCTACGTGGTCTCCGGTACTCATGTTTCCTTCGGCAACCACCACGCCCACATCGCTTACATTGAGTACGATCACAGTATGAACATCATTGTTTACCTGCAGGATGTCCCCGGCTTTTATATCCTCAAATAAAAATTCACCTGCTGCGTATATTCTGGCCGGCCAGCTTCCAAATGCCGCATCGCTGAGGGTAAATGCAAAAGCCACACAGCCAACGGCACTGATCCTCTTTCCATTAAGGAGTCCGCCATTCCAATGATAATATCCCTTTGAATCCGAATAGGGCTCATCATTGGTCCATACCGTTCCTTCCTTATACTGATCCTGATCTTTCAGCGCGATCATGGACTCATAAATTTCTGTCGGAGTAGGAAAGGAACTATCACGTGTAGTCATTAGCGTTGATGGATAAACCAAGGAGACGGCTTCTACCGGAATCTCTTCTGGAAGAATATTCTCTTGCTCCGGAACGGCTTCTACCGGGGTTGTTGGCTCATCAGCACCGGGATTTGTTTGCCCGGGTATCTCTTCTTCAGGAACATCATCCTGTCCCGGTTCGGTTTCTTCCGGGGTATTCGGCTCATTAACACCTGGTACCGTTTCCTCCGGTATTTCCTCTCCTGGTATTTCTTCCTCAGGAACATCCTCTTGCCCTGGCTCTGTTTCTGCCGGAGCATTCGGCTCATCGACATTGGGAACCGTTTCTTCTTGCGTTTTTTCCGAAAGAACATTCCCTTGATGCAAAGGATCTTCCTGGGCTGCGTATGCTGCTAATGGACTGGAAATGCATAAGCATATCGCTAAAGCAGCTGAAAGAACTCGTTGTTTCAATTTTATGACCTCCTATTTTTTGTTTGGGGAGAACTTTTGATTGACAATACTCTCCCAATATATCATTATGCAAATATGATTATATCCAGCCAAAATTAATTTGTAAAGCCAAAAAGGGCAAGCTTTTCTGTCTTAATATCTTCCACCATCCAATCAATTAAATGCTCTTGATACCCTGCTCTTCTTTCTGTTTTCAAAAGCTGTGCAAGTTCCCGCAATTGGACATTCGTAATCTTATCCAGCCGGTTCAAACGTTTTTCTGTAAGCATCTCATTCGATATTGACCTGTAATAGTCCTCCGTCGTCATTCTCCATGGAAAAATCTGCCCGGAGCCTCTTTCAATCACTCTGTCCGCTATCTCAATCCCTTCCGGGTCTATATCACCGCAGTAATATAATTTGCATCCAGACTTTAGCAGTAAATCAATTAAAAATAAAGAAGCTGTTCTTAACTGTCCGGAAGTACACACAATCGGATATTCTTCCCCTCCCATTTCTTCACACACTTGGGAAAAGACCATCTGGTTTTCGATAATAAATACTTTCTTCCTGTTGCTGTCCGCCCTTGTCAGCCTGCTCAGATTGGAAAGCGTCAGAACATATTTTTCGCCCTTTCTGATAAAAGACCGGTAAGCTTCATGTTCCCTTTCGCCTTCGTAGAAATGGATTCCATAACACGTGGTATAGCTGGAGATATCGTCAGGCATAATCCCTGCCGCATAATACAGGGCTAAAACATCCTCCTGTGCTTTTGGTTCCTCTGTCTTATAGGTAAAGCTTAAAGCGCTGATCAGCAAACGTCCTGCTGCATTCTGCCTGTCAAAAAAATGGGGATTCTTTGTGATTTCTGCCCCCAGCACAGCCAGCCTGACATATTCCTTTCCATTCCCATCCCCTGGGGACAGGTATGTCAATGCACTGCACACTTCCATAAGCACTTCTTTTATACCGTCCCTTGATTTTTCTCTTTCCCTCATAATCAACTGATAACCGTATTTCCGCTGTTCCCTCACTTCATTGAGCCATAGAGTTCCCCCGGCGTCCTTTCCAAACCGGCTTCCCGCCTCATGCAGCACTTCTTCCCAAAACCGTTTGTTTAACTCCGTCTTTTCTTCTCTCCTCTGGCTGTTTGACAATATTTTTTCATTAAAATATTTTTCTACAAGAGCAGCCACTTCAACACCACAATACTTCGTCTCATCCAGTGCCGCCTGTAGCTGGGCAATGGAAAATTCAAAATCACCAGGCAGCAGACTTCTCCCAAAAACTTTACCCAAAGCGATGCATTCCGCCTCAGATAAATTATTAAGAAAAATTCTCCCTGAAAGCTTCCCATATTTTATGTACTTTTTCTTCATCTCCATAAACATACGGGTATATGCTTTATGATTCCTGAAATAAAGAGCGCATTCCTCCAGATTTTTTTCTTCCACTTCACTGTTCCTCAATGATTCTCTGTTTTCCGTTCCACAAATAATAAATAACCGTAACCACCTGTGAATTAGCCGGCCTAAGCAATTCTGCGATCCGCAGGAAGGGTACGGACGCATAGCATCCCCACAATACCTGCGAATTCATAATATAGTCAAAATCAAATTTTCTTACCAGGTCAAACATGCTGCTGATATTTTTGTCATCCACCCCCGCAAATGCTTCGTCCAACGCAATCATTCTCGGCAAATCATCCTGCTCTGCTTTTTTATATTGCGCATTCACTGCAGCAAACAGCGGAACATACATGGCCATTGCCTTTTCCCCGCCGCTGAAGCGGTTAAAGGCTCCGTTGGTCAGTTCTTTTTTGTTATCGTTATTCCGATAGTAAAACATTTTAAACTCAAACCACTTCCGGTAGTCCAGCGCTTCTCGCACCAAATCCGAATAGCTTAAGACTTCGCCGTTTTCCTCCGCTATCTGCTTTACCGTATAAATTTTATTCCTGAAATGTGCGGAAATTTTTTCGATATCTTCCGCAGTCATCAATTCCCTGTCACGGTTAAGCATCTTCTCCAGCTCTGCGGTATCCAGTTCCCCCTCTCCATCTGCAGTCTTCGCTCGCCAGTCCAGTGAAAAGGTCAGTGACATGGAGGTATCCATCTTTCGCATAAGGGAGGACATATCCTGAATCCATTTCCTGCTTTCTGCAATACGGACATTCAACTTTCTGCTCAGCGTATCCGACAGGATATTTTCAAACAACTCTCTGTCCTTCTGGCGGATCAACAGTTCGGTTTCATCAATCCTCTCTTTGATCACCTGATAGAATTCTTCAAAATATAGCTTCCGCCCCTGCATATAAGAAACAATCCTATGACGTTTGCGCAGCACCATCGCATCTGTTGTCTCTTCTGCAAAACAATCTTCCATAAATGTCCCGTAAATTACCAGGTTTCCGATATGGGCATGAAAAATCCTGTCCATATTCGACACGATCTCTGCTACGGACTTATTTCTGTCAGTTTCCCTGATTATCGTTTTTGCCTGTTCCGCCGCTTCCGGTATTGTTTTGCTTTCTCTGTCAAATACAAGCCCCAGGGATAATTCTTCATCAAAATATTTCCTGAGCCGGGCTTCCTTCTCCACTTTTTCCGTCACACTATTTTTCTGTGCCTCAATACCCGGCTCCAGTCTTTTCACACCTTCTTCCCATACTGCCTGTTTTTTACCTAATTCCGTTTCTTCCTTACCTTTTGAATCCAGTTCATCCCGGATCAGTTTCAACCGCTCCGCCCTCTCTTTATTCTCAGGTGCATTCAGGAATTCTTCCAGTTTCTCTATCTGTAGCTTCTGCTCCTGTATTTCCTGCTCTGCCCTTTTTTTATGGAGATCTTCTATATCGATTGCATCCTCCTCTTTCTCGATCAACTGTTTGTGCATATCTTTACTGGCTTCCTCGGCCAAAAAGCGCATTCCAGCCATCTGAAAGGATTCTAACTGACGCGCATACTCATGGATCGCTCCCAGTATTTCCTCATAACTCTCCATGTTTCTTTCGTAGGGCAGCTCCCGGCATCTGGTTATAATTCGCTGTGCGGACTGCTTTTTTAGGATTTCACAGCTTTCTTTTTCTTTCTGTTTCTTCCCGCATTCCTCACTGCACTTTTCAAATGTCCAGTTTAGATCCTTCTTCATCGCGATTGCCTCGTCCAGCTCGTCAAATACGGGCAATCCGTGAAATTCTTCCTGCAAGATCCCAATTCTTTTCTTCACTCCGCTGATTTCCTGCTCCGATGTTTCCAATTCCTGCTGCAAAAGCTGCAATTCTTCCGTTTTTTTTCTAATTTGTTCCTTCTTCTTCTCCCTTCGTATGGATTCTCCAATATAACAAGCTTCCGTTTCAGGCCTGCTGTACCCTTCCAAGGCACCATGCCTGAAATAACCATCGGGCCTTAACACAATCCGGCAATCGTCTTCCTCCCCGATATTGGACAAGATCCTCTCGGTCATCTTCCGCAGCTCCATATCTTCGGTCGCCGCTGTCAGTTTACGGCATCTCATTTTCCCGGAATCTTCTAAGCAGAGAATCTTATCTGACCATTCTCCTAAAACCTTCATTGCCCGCGTATAATCCTTCTGCACCACCACCAGGGCATCTAAAAGCCCCGCATCTTCCAACTGGCATTCCAGCAAATCCCGATCCTGTATAGAAGCATACTCTGTAAAATCCACGGCCTCATAAAAAGGCAGAAAGGAAATATGATTCTCTGTCAGCTTCTCCCTCGTCCTGCACAGGATTTCCCTGCGCACAGGCGTTATCTCCGGTACTTTTTCTAATTCCTTCAATTCTTCCCTGCAGACTCTCAAAGACTCCGCCAGTTTTTCTTTCCGTACTTCCAAGGCGGAAAGCCCGCTTCCCAGCTTCTGGTTTTTCATCTCCCATATGTTTCCGATGAGATTGCGTATATTCCCATAATCCGGCATTCCCTGGTATTTCTGGATATAGACTGCCATCTGTTCCAGTTCCTTTTTGGACAGATAAAATTCCTGGTTATGCTGCTCCAGACCATAGTATGCCTCAATCAGGTCATCCCGTAGCGCCTCTTCCATTGTCTCCGCATCGTTTACCTGCTGCCATGCCTGCGCTTTCTTTTCCTCCAAGCTGCTGCACTCTTCTGACAACCTGTCCCATTGTATCTGTATTTCTTTGAATTTTTTCAGTTCCTCCAATGCCGCTTCCACATTTTTGCTTAGTTTTTCAATTTCACTTCTGATTTTCTTACATTCGTCATAACCATCGGAATTCTTCCACAAGCTTAAAATTTGTCCATGCCCGGAAAAGCAGATAAGCTCCTGGAGTTCATCCATCTCATGCACAAGCTGCTCTATCTCCATCTGATAAGCGTCAATATTTTTCTGGATCCCACGTACCGCAGCATCGTACTCCCGTATCGCATTTCTGTGGCTCTCAATGCTTTGGCAATACATGGCAAATTCCTTCCCAGCATCTTCCTGTCTGTTTCGGCATTGTCTTAATTTTTCATCCGCCTCTTCTAAATCTATTGTTCCGACAGCTTCTTTCTCCCGTTCCAGCAGACTTTTTTCCGCTTTGAGCTCCCCTGCTCTTTTGTAAGATTTCTCCAGCTTTTCCTTAGTCTCCTTTAATTCCTCCATTTCTGCTTCCAGTTTTCCCCTGGCAGCGTCCACCATGTTCTTTTCTTCCAGATACGCCGCAGCTTTCTGTCCCAGCATATACTGATTATATCTTACATACTCATTTCGTATAATCTGCAGATCTTTATAAGCCCTTTTTAATCCCTCCAGCTTATCCTGTATATCATCCATTTTTTCCATGGCGTCCACCATAGCGCGCAAATCCTCATCGGACAAAGTCTGCAAAGAATCGTTCAGTATCTCATATACTTTTTTCGGCGTAAATTCCTTGGAAAGCTTGGGAGCCCGGACCTTTATGAGCAGCCGTATAAACTGTTCGTACTGCTCCAGCCTCGGGAACCCGAATATATGTTTATTTACAAAACGCATATAATCTTTCTGCGTTTCCGTAAACAGATTATTTTCTCCCAGTACCTTTTTCATCTCCTGCTTCGTATACGCGATCTTTGTATTTCCCACTTCCCGGTACAGATTAAAATCATATCCGATTCTCCTCCCATCCAATACCACAAACCCCCAGAAGCCCATAGCTTTCCCCTTTTGAGCCTGTTGGCCGATTCCAATTGTCCGATAACGGTTCCCCTTCTTAAACTCCAAGTACAGATAGCCGGTGGCTTCCTCCTTCTCCCCGTCATTCAGAAAATAGTATTCCATTCTTCTGTCATTGGAGCCAAAAGGGTCCAGCCGGCTGGGAGTCCTGTCACCATCCAGTATAAAAGGAATAAAACTCTGTGTTGTAATCGATTTTCCTGAACCATTCTGCCCGCGCAGAAGCAATTTACCGTCTGCAAAAGAAAATACTTCATCATCGTACAGCCAGAAATTCACAAATCCTATTCGGTTCATATGCCAACGCTCGCTCATCTGTTCTTCTCCTTTGCATCAAACTCTGCCGGATAACTCCCGATCATTTTTCCTGCCGCCGGATAGATGACAAGTTCTTCGCCACACTCGCCAATCATCATCCATGATTTCATATAAGAGATAACCGCTGTCAACAGCTTTACGTCCTCCATCTCTCTGTATTCCTTGCTCCATGCCAGTCTGTACTTATCGCGGCAATGGTAAATTTCTTTCTGAAACTCTTTTGTTGAAACCACAATGCACCCATCATACCGCTCTTTCCAAACACCCTCGTCTGCTTTTTCCCTGATCCGTCCGCACAAAAGTAAAACAAGTTCCGGGAGCATAGCCTCTCTTGGATGCATTTCTCCAAAAGATTCCCCTTCATCCATCACCAGAAAGGCAGCGTTTTTGTGGATATGAAGCTGTCCTCCCAAATATTCACTGAAATTTTTCTGTATCCACTGCCTCTGGTTTTTTAAATAGATACTGTCCGGGTTATCAGACTGGTTCCAGTAAAGGGCCGGGGCCGCAGCGATCTGCCTGTATACACGATTAATCCTGTAGTGCCCCCTGTCCGCTTCGCCTTCCTGATTCTGTTGCTTTTCAAAGTCTTCCCATGACTGGAAACCAGCTATGCTATATGCAAAATTTACCGCCATATATCTGGAAAGCCCTGTGTTCTCATATAAGATCTCCTGTCCAATGCTGCTGCCCACATTATCGCTGCTGCCTTCATATGCTTCCAACAGCCTCATGTTCTCACAAAACTGCAGCACTCTTACAAGAGACTTCCTCTGTGTAAAAGACGTCCAGTCTACATCCATCACATCCTTTAGCTGCAGTTCCAGCATATCTACCAATTCAGATAACAAAAATTGCTCCTGTTCTTCCTTATCTTCCAGGAATATTAAGACAGCGCAAAAAAGACAGTAATCCCTGCTCTCCGTAAAGTCTGTAATGCCCATATAGCCTTCCGCGCGGGCAGGTATTTTCTCCACCTTCAATATCTGTTCGTTATTGATTACCGTCCAGCCCAACTGTTCCCGGAAAAATTTCTGGCATTTCGTCAGCTCTCTGCGGACCTTCACATATAATTCTTTATTTTTCTTTTTGTCAATCCAACAATTCTCTATTAATGCCCTTACCGCTTCCATTTTTCCTAATCCTCAAACTGAAATATATATTTAGGCATCACCAGTTTCCCGTCTTCACATTTCAGCGTGTGGCTCCCCTCCTGTTTTATTAAACGAAATGCCTGTCCATACTCGGTACGTCCACTTTTGGAAACCGTCAGATTCGCCTGTGCAATCCAGCGCAGAAAAGTCTCCCTTGTATCCACTGAAATGCAGTCGTCAATCCGGCTGATATCCAGTTGGCCGTCCTGAATATATTTCATAACCAGCTTTCTGTCTTCCTCCAGTTTTTTCAAATATTGGTTACGCTGTGCAAGTTTCTCCAGCGCTTTGCTTTCAAACCCGGATTTATGTATTCTTGGTTTATAAGTTCTGGTATGGGGCTTTAATTCATATTCCGACGGCAGTTCATCAAAAACACTGCTGTTTATGCTATCCGTGGAACGCGGACAATTTACTTTAAAATGCCGCACATGCTGTATTCCGAATATATGTGCCGAAAGTTTATGTGCCGCTTCCACGTTTTCGCACCGCGCAAACATCTGGATAAATTTCTTATAATCTTCCTTACGGCTGATTCCCCAATTTTGTATCTGTACGATCAATGCTGCATTTTGTATGATTTTCCGTATTACTTCATCTGTAATATCCATTACTTTCTGGCTTTCGCTTGGGTGCTTATCGGTCGAAATAAACCAATCTGACAGGCTCTTCCATTTTCCGTAAATATTTTCTCTTATCGCATTCTCCCTTAAATCCTGGATTTCCGAATTCGGATGTGGAATTGCCAGCTCACTTTCAATTACTCTCTCCAATACCCCGTCTACCATCTTCTGTGATAATTTCTTAATGATATTTTCAATACGTATGGATTTATTCTGAAGCTGCTGCACAAACTCCTGTAGATAAGAAATAAATCTGTCTTTATGTATGACAAATTCAATAGACTTGAGAACTTTATCTGATTTGCCTGAATAGAATTCTCTCAAATAATCCTGATAATTCCGATTTAACCTCTTAAAATCTTCCTGCAAATTGCTCCACCATTCATTCACGGCTTTCAGTTCCTGACGGTCAATCTGCTCTATTTCATGCAAGGCATTTTCAATCCGCACAAAATAATTCATGGACAGATTCCCACTGTCCATGAAAAGATTCTCAAGTTTCACAGTCATTCTCTCTATCTCTACTGCGTACTCCGACATTGTATAACGGTACTGCTTATTTTTATATTCCGCAATCGTATAAACTCTTTTCGGATCCTGGATAGGGGTAAGATTTTTCCATCCAACTAACGCCTCTAAATCTGTTTTCAACTGCTCCATAGCATAATCTGAAAACTCCGGATACTCTCTAAGCAGCTCCAGCACATCTTCCTTATATAATTGGAAATGCATTTTTTCGTACTCTATAAAAAAAATCCGCATAATACGCCTGTATTGCGGCGCATTACCAGCAGATAAATATATAGTTTCCTGAATTGATTCCAAATATTTCAAATTGTATCCCCCTTCATACCCCCGTATCGTCTTCTCTGAAAATCCTATTGATTACCGTTTAAGATTGTCCAAACATCCCGTCATATATATTCTCCATATTCCTTAGTATAAATCATATCATTTTCATATCGTATACACAACTACATTTAAAATATAATTTGGATTTTTTCAAATCTCCTACATTTAATTTATCATTTCAATTTGCCCACCGATATACTAACGTATTATAATGAAAATTTATTGTTATTATAATTTGCCCTAAAAACCGCAATACAACCATCATAATATTCTTGTAGTTCTTCCTTTGCTTCACACAAAAGTTTCCCCCTCATACTATCCTTTCCCACCTCTTTTATTTGCCTGGACAGTTTTTCCAAGGTTAATCTTGTCATTTCGCAAATCCACGCAAGGTTATGTATCGGACGATATAATTTCAACCTTGTAATCATATCGCGTCCTTTCTCATCATCGGAATAAATCCCCCCATCATCACCACGGTAAAAAACTGTGTCATAATCTGTTTTTTCCGGCTCATAGAATAACTCATTTTTCAACTCTTTTTTTGTAATATCTCCTTCATACTGATTACTTTTTGCACCATTACATTTTTTACAGGAATATACCAAATTTGCGTATAGGGTTCTTAATTCAGGCCATTCATTCTTAAAAACATCCTCCGGAATAAAGTGGTCTATCTCGTATGAAGTTGTAATCTGTGTATCCAATAAATTCTTTAGGTTAGAATCGATGATGGGGTAAACGAAAAAGCAGTTTTGGCATTCCAGTGAACTGCCCCTTCGTTTACACCATTTTCGATTTGACCTAATTGAACAAAGTAAGCGTCCGGGTAGCCACTACCTATGGACTTTCAATCTTTTGTTCTTACCCATAATTATACAGGATTTTCTGTGCAGAAGCTATAGAAATCAAATGATTCCAGATAAATGGGCATGACAACAAAACCTCAAATTTTGAGGTTTCAAAAAACTATTGGGAAATGAAATATTTAGCATCTTTGTGGTATCCGAAGCTGAGGCTTTCCAAGTTTACCGCCGCAGGCTTTACACATGCAGACATTTACGCCATAGAGATGTTTCAATATTTCAGGCATTCCCTTACCGTGCAGTTCTGAAATATATTTTCTGCATCCGAGAAGATTCCGGCATAAAGTAAGCTTTTTTCTTTTGCTGCGGGAACAAAGAAGTCCGTAATGCCGAATTCGTACAAAACGCTTTGGTGGGACATGCATCAAAAAACGCCGTATGAACTCAATGCCAGAAAGGGTCAGCTCTTTCCACTGCCCTTTGTTCCGGTAATCCTTCACAGAAAAAGTGACGGTTTCCTCATCCATACAGATGATACGATGATTACTAATTGCAATCCGATGAGTGTATTTTCCAAGATAATCAATCACAGACTGTGCGCCATTAAAGGCTTTCTTACAATAAGGAATCCACTCTGTAGAATAACAGGCATTAAGCAGTTCTTTGAATGCGTAATGGTTACGGTATTTTTCGGCTGTCCCGTGAAACTTGAGCTGACCGGTCTCCCAAAGGTTTTTCAATTCTTCCATGTATTTTCCACGGAATACTTTGGAAATGATCTGGATTGGAAGGAAAAATTCAGTGCCGTTATCCTTCCATTCATTTTTTTGTGTCAATCCCCCTCCGAGCAGTATTGTGTGGATATGGGGATGAAAGTTCATTTCAGACCCCCATGTATGCAGGATGCAGATATATCCAGCAGAAGCACCAAGGTGCTTTGGGTCAGCCGCCAGTTCACTGATTGTAGCAGAAGCGGCGTGATACAGGGTATCATACAGCTGCTTCTGATTACTGTAAATGACCGGATTGAGGATATCCGGAACTGTAAATACGAGATGAAAGTAAGGGGCGTCAAGTACATCTTCCCTGCGGGCATCCATCCACATTTCCTTCGGGACAGCCTGGCACATGGGACAACAACGGTTGCGGCAGGAATTGTAATGAATCTGAACAGTACCACAGTCCCCACATATGCTGACATTTGCACCATAAGCTCCGGTTTTACAGTTCATGATGTTCCGGGAAACTTTTGCCTGCCCGGGGGAAGGGGAATACTTTTCAATGTATGCCGGATAAAAACGCAGAAAAATATCCTGTACGGTCGGCTTATTCATGGCCAGCACCTTCTTTCCGGTCAAACGGACTCTGGATTCCCATCAGGGATTTGTTGCTGACATGAAGATAAACCTCCGTAGATTTCGGATCACGGTGACCAAGAAGTGCCTGGATATTTTGCCGTTCCACGCCCTGCTCCATCAGATGTGTTGCAAAGCTGTGTCGGAGGCAGTGGGGAGTTGCTCCTGCTGGGAGTTCAGCATCAGATACAGCACGGCGCATCACCTGTTCCAGAGTACTGACAGTCAGGTAATTACCGGTAAATTTATTAGGGAACAGGATTCCCCGGGGCCGTCCTTTCTCAAACCAGTATTGTGTAAGGATATCCAGACACCGCTTGGAAAGAATCGTATAGCGATCCATCCGGTTCTTTGTATCCCGAACATGAATCTGCATATTTGTGCGGGAAATATCATCATAATGCAGATGGATGACTTCGGAAACACGCATTCCGGAAGAATACATCGTTGCAAACATAGCTTTATATTTTATGTCATCAACAGCGCCCAACAGACGGTCGATTTCATCAATCGTCAAAACAGTTGGAAGTTTGTGTTCCAGAATCATGCGCGGGACTGTAATGTCATCCCAAAGGATATGCAGGACATTCCGATAGAAAAAGCGGATGGCAGAATTATAAAGGTTCAGGGTGGTGGCTTTCAGCCCTTCGTCCTTTTTCGCAAGAAGAAAAGCCCTGACATCCTGACAGGTAAGTTGTTCTGGATTCTTACCCTGATATTTCAGGAAATAAGAGACGTAGTTTTTATAGCAGGTAATGGAATGTTCTTTGAGGTTACGGATTTTTCCGGCTTCCTCAAGCTGTTCTAAATATTTTTCGTACATAATAAAATCCTCCATGTAAAATCAGTAGTAATCAAAAACACTGCTTTACACGGAGGCGCATTTGGGTCATAAAACCGCTTGCCAACCAAGCGGAAGGATGGTATTCTTTTCATAGGCAGTGGGAAGGTCGATCCTGTTTGATTGTTTCGTTGTGGTGACTTAACAATACTACTTTTAGGACTTGCTTTCCACTGTTTTTGTTATAGAAAACAGAAAATTGCTATGCCACAGCCTTGGCAGGCCATCGCGCAGCGATTTTGTTCAATTAGGATTTACAGAAATTTTTATATTTTTAAGAAAACTCACATTATAGAAAGGTCGGATTATAAATGGATAGCATAAAATATGATGGTTTCTTATTTGGCAATGGTTTAACGATAAATTTTTTTCAGAACCTTAAACCGAAAGTCCCGTTAGATAAAGAATCACTATTAAATATAGATTCATTCTTAGTAGAGTTTTCGGAAAGCAAAAATAAGGAAATAGACAATTATATTTTTAAATTATTATATCAAGATGAATTTAGCAATAGAAAAAATTTTCAAAAATTGAAACAAGAAATAAAACGCTATTATATTAGCGGTGGTAATAGCAATATTGAATATGAATTTGGAAAATATCTTTTTTTACAAGGGAACGCAACATATGACTATAGCCTTATGATGTCATTATTTCCTTACCTTTATAATATTTGGTATAATATTGTGTGTACATATTTAACAAATAACTTTGAATCAGATATTAAAAAATATTATAAAAGTGTTAAAATATATTTAAAAGAAACTTCTCATGTAATTACTACAAATTTTGATAAATATGCAGAATTTGGAATAGACAACATTCAACACATACATGGTGAATTCGTAGAATTAACCGGTTTAGACGATTTGAATTATAGTGTCAAAAACGGAAAAATAGAATATAAAACAATTTGGGGACATAATGGCACAGGAAAGCAAGAAGCAATAAACGCAAGAAAACATAGCAAATTATATAACTTTCGATTTTTCTATGATAATACTATGGAAATAGAAAATCTGCTTATCTATGGCTTAGGATTCAGAAGGTCAGCTTACATAACAGAAGAATTTCTAAAACGATTTCCGCAACATCGCCATAATTACTGTTCAGAAATCGTAATTGATGGACATATTCTTGAAAGATTATCTGTTTTACAGAGAAATAAAAAACTAGATAATATTACAATGACATATTTTTCTGATGAGGAACTTCAATATTTTAGAAGATTAATAGATTTCCACAAACTTAAAAATGTTGAGTTTAGAAGATGTACAGCATTTAATTTTCACATATAATCATGGGTGTTGTAATTTATATGATGTTAATAAAAATTTTTTATAGTACAAACTACAAACAACAATTGCCCGGTAAGTCCCATAATAGTCATTGAAAGGCTGATGGATCAGTACAAGATCTGCTTGTGTCAAGTAAGGAATAAAAAAAATTTCATTTTTTTAGCGAGCCACAGGCAGATTTGCCTATGGCTCCTATTTTACCATTACTTTCCGCAAATTGGAACAGATTTTCATACAGTGCTGTCAGCATTGAAAGGATTTCCGACTTTCCACACAATCTCTATGGCATCCGATCCGTAGACAATAACTTTATCAATCAGCGTCTTTAACCTGTCTTTGTCAAAGGACTCCAGTACGGAAAACTCTGTCAGTTTTTCGTCCGATATTTCCTCCGGCTCTGATACTGCCTGTAAGCTGTCCAGTTCTTCCAGTGCCGCACTCTTGATCTGTTCCAGTTCTTCCATTCTTATCTTACCTTTTTCAATCCGTGCAACATAATCGTCTCTGGTAATCGTTCCTGCCTTGTATTGCTCATATAAGTGCAGCTTTGTGTCTTTCCAACGAGCCGTTTCCTTCATACTGTCAGCAACCGTTGTTTCAAGTATTGATTTCCTGTCATGCTTGTGTGCCTGTTTGCGAACAGCTCTTGCTTCAATGAGCATATTTGCCATTCCTCTTACCTGACACAACACCGCATTTTCTAGTTCTTCCTTTACAATGTTAATCTTTTGGCAGTCATTCTCTATCTGCTGTACACGACTTCTACAATGATATTTATCGTTTTTTCTGTTTCTGAGTTGAAGGCTTTTGCCACAGTAACCACAGATAAAAAAGAGATTTTGCCTGCCTGTTGTTCTTCCGCTCATATCAAGTCCGACAATGTTATCATTTGCTTTCTGAAAAAGTTCTTTTGATACAAGGGCTTCATGCTGGTTTTCTACGATGATCCATTTCTCCCTCGGCTGCTCTACCCGTTTCTTATTGGTGTCCATACCGCACCTTGCCCGGTTCCAGAACATTGTTCCCAAATATGTCTCGTCAGTAATTATGTTCCTGATTGAACTGTTACTCCACATTTTTATCTTAACATGTGGCTGTTTATCCGGGAAATTATCGCCTTTTAACTGGTGGTACAGATACCTTGTCGGTATTCCTTCCTCATTGAGCTGCCTTGCAATCTCCGTATGGCTTACTCCGTCAGCAGCCTGCCGGAAAATTCTGCGCACTACCCACGCCACATTTTCATCAATCAGCAGTTCATGCTTATCTTCCGGGTTCTTCATGTACCCATATGGGGCAAACTGACCGACAAACTCACCGTTCCTAACCCTTGTGTCCCTTGCACTCCGTACTTTTTTAGACAGATCAGCACTGTACATCCCATAAACAAGGTTTTTGAGTGCAACGCTCATTCCCCCTGTTGTCCCGAACTTATCACTGCTGTCGTAATTGTCATTGACAGACACGAACCTTACCTGCAGGATTGGAAAGATATATTCAAGATACCTTCCGACTTCAAGATAATCCCGCCCAAACCGTGAAAAGTCTTTGACAACAATCATGCCGATATCGCCGTTTTTTGCCGCTTCAATCAATGCCTGAACGCCCGGTCTGTTGAAATCGGTGCCGGAATACCCGTCATCACTAAACTCTGTGATGCTGTATTCCTGTCCCTGCATAAGTTCCTCTACATGCTTTGTAAGGAGTACCCGTTGCGCTGAAATGCTGTTGCTTTCTTCAAGTTTTCCCTTGTCGCTGTCCTCATTTGAGAGGCGGAGGTATATCGCCACTGCTGTTTTATCCATTGGAACCGCCCTCTCTTTCTGCACTCAGGCTTTTCAGGCTTTCCAGTACATCATCATAAATCAGGTGTACGACAATGTTTGCATCTTCATGTACCTCTACCCTGTCCACAAATGCATCTACCATTTCCTTTGTGAGCTTGCGTTTCGTGAGGTATTTCTGCACCACCGCTTTCCAGTCCTCGTTAATATGGTACTCTCTGGAATATTCTGCCTGTGCCTTTAGCATTTCATCAAGCCTTGCAGACAGTTCCTTAATTTTGGCAGCGTATTTCTCACTGATCTGCACATACTGTTCTTCATCAATCAGCTTATCCCGGTAATCCTCAAAAATGCCTGCCTTGACTTCTGTTGTCTTTTGCAGCTCCTTTCTTATCTTGTCTGCCTCTTTTCCATATAAATCATACTTTTTAAGGTTTTCCGTCTTTGCATTCAGCCGCTTTACTGTTTCCTCTTTATCAATGCAGACATGCATATGCTCTTGAATCTCACTAAACACTGCCGCATTGACCGCCTCTGCTGATACCAGATGATTGGTGCAGCCTTTCTTTACCGTGTTCAGATAGGTCTTGCACCTGTAAGACTTGTTGACATGCCTTGTCCCTTCTGTGCGGAATGCCATGATTTTTCCACAGTCCGCACAGACAATCTTCTTACCGATAAGATTAAACCGGGCATGGTCAAATCCGTTTTTCCCGTGTGTCGAGTGAAAATGCTTTACATTTTCCTCAAGCATCTCCTGTATCGTGTCAAAATCCTCCCTGCTTACCAGTGGCGCATGAGTGTCCTCAACAATAATCCAGTTTTCTTTGGGTACTCTGACCGTTTTCCCATTTACCCTGCTCATTTTATTGTGGACGCTTTCACCAACATAGGCATGATTTGTAAGGATAGCCCTTACTGTCACACTGTTCCATTCTGTATTCATTCCTTCTGGAATGTCATGTCCAAACTGAATGAGCTTGTATGATTTAGGATTAAGGATTTTTTTACTGTTTAGCTGCCTTGTAATCTCCTTTAAGGAATTTCCCTCTAAAAACAGCCTGTATATTTCAAGCACGTTTTCCTTAACTTTGTCATCCGGATAGAGATGTCTGTCTATATTGACATATCCATAAGGAACTTTCCCTGAAGAATACTCCCCATTTTTCCAGTATGCCCTGTGAGCGGATTTCATCTTTTTGGATAAATCTTTCACATACATTTCATTTACCATGTTTTTCAGCGGCATCAGCAGCTCTTCGCCGGACTTGTTGGAGTCGTAACCGTCAGTGACCGCTATGAACCTCACATCAAAGAACGGGAATACCCTTTCAATGTAGTTGCCTGTCTCAACATAATTCCTGCCGAGCCTTGATAAATCTTTTACGACAATGCAGTTGAGCAAGCCGCTCCGCATATCCTTTATCATTTCCTCAAAACCCGGTCTTTCAAAATTCGTGCCGGAATAGGAAATGTCAGCATACTCTTTAAAAACAACCATATCGTCATTCTCTGCCACAAACTTCCGCAATAGTTCCATCTGTGTCTCAATCGTTGCCCGTTCTCTGTTGGCTTCTGTTTCCTCAGAAAGCCTTGCATATAAGCCGACTTTGTAGCAGGCTGATTTTACCGGGGCAGAAACTGTCATGGTCTGCTGTCCTAAATCATTGACATTTACAAAATCAATCTTCTTTGACTTCCTAGCCATGCTACACCGCCTCCTTCCTCTCAAACCGAACCCTGCCATGTTCATCACAGACAACCTCACAGCCTGCGTGCTGCAGATTATCAAGTATTTCCTTATAACAGTCGCCAAAACTGAAAACTACTTCAATGCTGTTCTTGTCTATAACCCGTACCCTGTCAATCAGCTCCACAGCCACATTCCTTGTCAGCCTGTCGATGTTCTGATGCTCTGCAAAATAATCAAGCCATTTGTATTTATCCGTATTTGAAGCAAGTATATCCTTGATTTCCTGCTTCATCTTCCTTACCGCATCTTCCGCACTGTCACGTTTCTGTGTGTATGCCTCATGCAGCTCCATGTAATCCTCTTTTGACACGATACCGTCTTTCATATCCTCATAGAGCATATTGCGGAGTTCCTTGCAGCGCTCAATCTCTGTTTCTTTCTGTCCGATACGCTTTTCCAGTTCCTTAATATCCAGTTCCTGAAAAGGGATTGTAGATACCTTTTCCATGACCTGTTTCAAGTCAAGAATGTTGCTGATCTGGACCTGTAGGAACTGCAAAACCGCTTCTTCCAGTTTATCCACCGGGATACGGTGGTTGCTGCACTCCTTAGTCTCCTTGTTGCGGGAACACACATAATACTGATACTTCTTCCCTCCGGCATAGGCATTCTTCCTTACCATAGCCGCACCACAGTCGGCACAGACAATCAGCCCTGCCAGCGGATATACTTCTGACTGCTTCGGGGAAATCCTTGTATCCATGCCAAGAAGCCGCTGCACAATGGAAAAATCCCTGTCTGAAATAATGGCTTCATGGTTCTTTTCTATCCTTATCCAGTCCTTCTCCGGCTTCAACACTGTCTTTTTTACCTTATGGTTCGGTGTTGTCTGCCTGCCCTGAACCAGAGTACCGATATAAAGCTCATTTTCCAAAATTCTTCTGACTGTTACAGAACTCCATACTGCCTTGTCATTGGTCTTAAAGCTGGTCTGGTAATTGCTGCCCATTGCGCTTTTATATTCCATAGGGGAAAGCACACCCATGTCATTCAGCCTGTTTGCAATGGCATCCTGACTGAGTCCGTGCAGCTTCATTCTGAAAATGTCCCTGACAATCCCCGCCGCAATCGGATCAATCACCAAGCTGTTTCTGTCATTTTCATCTTTCTGATACCCATAAGGGGCAAAGGAACCGATAAATTCCCCGTTTTTCCTTTTTACCTCCAAATGGCTCCGTATTTTCACGGAAATATCCCGGCAGTACGCATCGTTGATTAGGTTTTTAAAAGGGATAATGATTTCATCCGCCTGATCTTTCCCGTCCAGACTGTCATAGTTGTCATTGATAGCGATAAAGCGAACCCCCAGTGCGGGGAACAGCCGCTCAATGTACCTGCCGGAATCAATGTACTCACGCCCGAAACGTGAAAGGTCTTTTACGATGACACAATCCACAATACCCTTTTTAATGTCCTCAAGCATCAGCTTAAAAGCAGGACGCTCAAAATTAGAGCCTGTATAACCGTCGTCAACCCGTTCCGACACTACCTCAATATCTTCTTTGTCCTTCAGGAAATCACGGATAAGATTTTTCTGATTTGAAATGCTGTTGCTCTCTGCTTTCGCAGCATTGGAAACATCACCATCTTCCTTAGATAATCTAACGTAGATGGCTGCATGGTAGATTTTCTTAATCTTGTTACTCATGTTTACCACTCCTTTTGATTTTCTAAGTCAGAAAACCCGAAAGGGAGTGCCTGTTTAGTCCCAAGTTAGAAATAATGAAATTTAGTCCTAACGCTATTCTAGCACACCCTGCGGATTATTTCCACCAGATTCTGAAAAATTTTTAAACGGATAAGAGCATATTTTCAAATGCTTCATTAAAAGATATACCGCCTGTAAACCGTACCTTGACTTTCATGCTGCCGACACGCACCAGATAGGGATTGCCGACTTTTTTAAGGTACTGCTTCTTTCTTTCCTCCAACGGCAGCTCCCGGTTAATCTGAATCCCGCTTATATCCGTCAGCTCCTCTAGCTTCACATCCGCAAAATCGGTATCAAGCATTTTTCTGTATTCTTCTGCCGTCATTCTGTTACCTCCCAATAAAAAACGCTGCCGGATATTTTGACAGCTATGTATGCCGGATTGCAGATCCGGCTTAGAAAGGTTTTCCTGCTCTCCTACCATTTGCTCGCTTCAAGCCTCTTTTGAAAATTCCTGTATATCTCTTTGTCTGCCCATTTTGCATAATCCTTGATGTCAATCAGTCCGTCCAAGTCATAGATTCTGGAACGCATGAAGTGTTCCACCTTTTCAGGAGTGTACTCCCCCTGTTCTGTCAGCTTCGCAGTCAGCCTTTCTCTGATCTCTTCCTGTATGGCTTGCGGCATTGCCGATATATAATAGGGCGGCTGATATGGCACACCACTATGCGTTACCGCATCTTCATATTGATAGCTTTTTTCAAAGTTGAGCAGAAATTTCCGTATCTGAACACTGGCTTTTCCCTTGTTTTCCTCACTGACCAATTCCGTCAGTCCGTCAAAGAACTGAATCAGTTCCAATTTTGTAAAGCCCATCCTTACATACTCCTTTATCCTTAATATACATAGAAAATGCTGCCTGTACGAGACACGTAGCTATGTAAAAAGCCGGACACCCGCCCGGCTCCAAAAGATATGATGTTATGTCCTTTCCTTAATTGTATCTGTCAAACACACCGACCTGCACCTGTACGCCCTCTGTAATCCTGTCGAGCGTTTCTTCATCAACCTTTCCCATGTGTTCTATGATACGGTCAAAGTTCAGTGCTGTTACCTGTTCGCATAATGCGACACTGTGCTGGTCCAGCCCCTCCGTCTTATATGACGATATGAATACATGGGTTGGCAGGCTCCGTTTCTTGTATATCTTAGTTGACAGCGGAACTACTGTAATGACTGTGCTGTGCTTGTTTGCCCTGTTGTTACTGACTACCACCACCGGGCGCATACCGCCCTGCATACTTCCCTGATACTGTACGCCCAAATCCGCATACAGTATGTCGCCTCTCCTTATCTTCATCAGCAGCCTTTTCCCCCGCCCCATATCGGTCTTTCCTTATCAGCAGGACACGTTGTTGTATCGTATATATGGTACTGCATGGTGGAAAGCTCGAAGAAACCGACGCCGATGTTGGCGGCATCATACATAAATTCTTCCAGATCGGACTCATCCGCTGTTATGTCAGCCATATTCTCCACAACAACCGTATCATACTGCCCGGTAATCAACCGGGTAATCAGCATATTCACCGCTTCACGGTCAATATCCCTGTTCGGTCCCTTGTTGACGATAGTTTCATTCATCAACGCTATCCCTGCCATGCTGCACTTCTGTCGGTTCTCCTGAATGATTCTGCGGATATTGCTCTCTGACTTGTTGGAGTTCATAAACATGATTGCCGGATGCACAAGCAAGCCGACCTCAAAACTTTTCACATTACTGCACATGATAATCACCTGTTCTTTCTTCTATTCTCATTGACTGAAACAAAAGAGAAGTTTTTGCCGGCATTATCCTCTCATACAGGAAAGCCTTGTCTGCTGTTATCTGATAACTGCAAGGCTTGCCTGTATCAGAGGATAACGTGGCGTTTCCGCCACATTACCCCTCTGTCCAATCTGAAAATATCAGATTATGCTCTCGCTGATCCCCGAAACGGGTAACATACACTGGGACGGCTTCATCCCACACTGCGCCTCCATCATGCCCAACCAGACGGAATCCACAGGGAGCCACTCCCGGAAAATGCTTTTCGCTGAAATTCCGGCGCTGTTCTATCTCATTATCTCTGACTGCCATGCCAGTAGGCACAATCCTCTGCTCTTAAAAACTTGCGTTTTTTACCTTCACAGGCAACAATGTTATCCATTGCAGGTACATCTTCGCACGAAATGGGATTCTGCCACCCCTTTATCGCTACGCAAGCGTAGACGGATAAAAAGGCGAAAATAAAATCAGGTGTATGCGTGTCCTATTGAATTGTCTTGGCTTTCTCAAGCCTGCAACTATCATAACTGAAAAGGAGTGGTTTTCAGAGTGCCAGTATCCGCTATTTATAGCTGATATACGCAACCTTGACTATCAGATAAAAAGAAAAAAGATCAGACTCCAGATTATAATCTGTTGTCTGATCTCTTTATATATAAGCATTTCTATTTTTCCTTATTTTTTTATCAAAATATTGTGTATCTTAATAATTTTTATCAATTTACAATCTATACATTATAGAAGCCCATAGTTTTTAATAAGTACAAAAAGGCGCATATCACACACTCCTATACGCCTAATTCCACTTTCAAATTTCATTATGATGCCATATATAAAATTCATCATATCAATGGCTCGGATAAATAATTTCTGTTGACGTAAATGTATCATCCGCAGAAACGTTAATATATCCGTTACTATCCACAATATACTCATTGCCATAGACTGAAACTGTATCACCTTCTTTAAAGCCAGCCTCTTTCCAGTTCATGTTGTTCAACTGTTCAATTTTTTTATCTACATTTATTACCCTTCCAGATTCTTGCAATATATAATTATGTACTCCACTTCCTGCGTCTATTGAAAAGAATCCTGTCTTAAATCCAACACTGTCACAAACTGACAGTACATCTTCTCTTGCAAATCCATACAAATTTTTCCCCTGTGCCAATGCAGACAAAATATTACTTGCTTTTCGCATTTCCCATTTATAATTTGTACCCTTTTGATTTGTATTCTCGGCTAATAATGACTCTGATGATGCCCATCCAATTTTTCCGTTATTAACTGTCCATGTATATCGGCTACCATTTGATGTTGCCCATGAGTAATAACTTTTGTTATTTAGAACCAAAGAATTATTTACAGCACAAACCTGTGATAAGGAACTTGCATTAATTTTCGGCACAGCATAATTAGGTACAATCTGTCTGCTACCATTATAATCAAAAGAAATAACACCATGCTCTTTAAAATCAGGATTATATCCACAAGAAACATTTTCGCCAAAATTTATTGCATCTAAAATAGCGCTCATATTATTATAATTATCTAAATAATAGGATAATTGATTTTTAGATATATTCACACTACCGTCTATCATTGCTGCTATGCTCTCTTTTGAAAAGCTTCTTGCAGTATCAGAAATACTTAAATTATCCAGCCTTTTGTTTCCATTTTTTGATAATATTTGAAGTGCCTTTTGTTGTTTTACTACCCTATCAACTCCTTTGGCATAAAGCAATGTCTGTTTCGTTCTATTTATGTCTGTTAAATATGCCTTCAATATTCACCTCATCCTCTCCAAAGCTATACTTTAATTCGTGATTACAATCTATCCTTAGTGTACCAATATTAAATCATCTTTTTAGTACACTAAGGATCATTTACATATAAGTTATCTTATGGTAAATCAGGTGCAACATACCTTATCGTCATAGTCGGCGTAAATGTTTTACTGGAAGAACTGGTGGATATTATTTTCGCTCCCCATACCTGATCCAGTAATGATGAGTTCGTAACTGGCAAACTATATGAATAAGTCGTTTTTGTTGCCACCCACGAATCATAAAATTCATTATAAAAATATCTCTTTGAGCTTACAGATGTTGTACATCCTCCAACGCTTACTTCATATCCTATTGCACGATCTGGAATATCTGCAATTAATGTTAAATCCACGGTATCCTGCCAAGTAGCTTTAGCCGCTAACGTAATCGAATTAAACTTATATGTATAAGTCCCTAACGAATACTGCGGATTGCCGATAGTAAAGTAGTAAGTTGAAGAAATACTCGTTGTAGTATGATACACTCTTAAATAGTATAATCCACTTTCTGGAACAGGAACTTCGTAAACATTTGTATCTCCATACTTCTGAAATTGAAAAATATCCAATGGTACGAATAAATTTGAGGAATCATACAGTTCCACGATTATTGTACCTGTTCCAACATTCAAATCAAGATATGTTTCATCATCTGAATACAAATAAACCTTATACCAATCCTCATCATCATTAGACAATGTTCCTGTCACATAACGATATACCGATGACTGATTGGAGACATACTGCGCTGCTGTCTGTGCATTTCTTGAAATAAGTTGTGCCTGTTCATAAGAGTCATTCGGTTCTGCATCAGTATATGCTGTTGAAGCATACACTGTCTGCCCACTAAAATACATCCCTGTACTTAATGCTACTGCAAAAGCCAAAGATACTCCTACACATTTCTTGATCCACTTAGTAAACTTTGTTTTCATGTTAATACCTCCTATACTTTTCAGAAAACTATCAAGTTATCTTTTACCAATATTATCGTTCAAATATTGCATATAACAAGATGCATTGCAGAAAGTGAACTGTTTTTGCAGAAAACGGCACAATAAATCTTTTCAGACTAGATTAGCCTCGCTGAAAAGCTCTCTTTATAATCAATCTGCTTTTTCCATCATAATACTTAATTCAACGCATAGTGCGATTTTAGTCTTGCTCTGTACATCTAATTTTTTCTCTATTTTAAAACAAAAGACCAAACAAAAGAATCAATCTCAAGTTCAGTCTTTAAATATACTCAGCCTTTCCGATCTAAATATGCAAGTATTCCCCACTTAGTAGTTATATCCACTCATGCCTTTTTCCATAACAACATATTATCCGCAATCTCCGTTACCACCTTACCAGAATGTTTAAGCCATGAAAGGTATGACTTTATTGTACTTCCTAACAGTGCATACTGCTCATAATTCATTACAAGATTGTATTGAGTGAAAACCTGCTGCAAAATTGTTTCAAAGTTCATTGGCTTTTCGCATAATGCAATAAGAAACTCCGCATTTTCATTAACCTTAGATATATTATATTGCACTAGCTCTTGTATATCCTCTGTCGGCTTTGCATGAGCCGGAATAAACATCTTTGCCTGCATTTTTCCTACCTGTTCCAGTGTGTGAAGATATGCCTCTACATCATATATAAATGTAAATTTATACTTATCCAATGTTTCTTTGCTGTTTAAACAATCTGCTATAAAAGCTACTCCGTCTGGTGTTCTAATCCCGATCATATCAAAAAAATGTCCCGGCAAATCAATCACAGACAAACTTTTGGGAAAATCAGCATCGGAAATTTTCGTAACCTCACTCGGTTTCGCCATAAGAAACTTGTGTTGCAATTCTTTGAGAGGAAATCCCCCAAACAAAAAAGCAGGTTCCAAAACAGGATATTGCGTAAAAGCAGCCTCGATGCCCCGGCTAAACACTTTACATGCTGTCTGCTTTTGCAAATACTGATTTCCACCAATATGATCTGCATTGGAGTGTGTGTTAATAATGGCTTTTAACGTCCAACCATTCGTTTCCAAAATCTGTCTGATTTTCTTTCCAGCGTCCTTGTCGTTGCCACTATCAATCAGATATGCCTCTGTTCCATTTTCCACATAGACACCTATTTTTGCCGGAGACTCAATATAATAGCTTTGCTCTCCTACCTTTATCAATTCATACATTTTCTTCTGCTCCTCTTGATATTTTCTGCGCTACAGCTATGAGGGTATCTCTTTCTAATTCCAAAGGCATTGATCCAACATTGTCATACACGGTACAGCAATCGCAAACCTTTACGTCCGTACCTGTAAGATTTTTCATCTTAACAGCACATAACGCCCTGCAATCATCTTTCCTGTCATAATTTTTGCTGCCAATCCATGTAGCTAACAGGCACTTATCTCTAATATCATCCGCAATTTCAGCACCGACACAGCGCCCCGGACACTCCTGAACCGTCCCCGGCAGTCTTATATACATACCATTATGCATCTGCTGGCATTTTGCCGCCCCTGCATAGCCAGAAATTCCTTCTTTTTTTAGTATATCTAAATCAGTTATTCCCATGTTGATAGCAGATACATAAATATCTGAATAGAAATCTGCCAGCCATTTAACATATCTTTCCTCCCGTGTCAAGATATTATTTTCATCATACCGGGAAATCAGTTCTTTGTTCGTTTCAAATTGTCCCAAAAGCCATTCTAATTCATCTGTTCCTTTTCCACTAACCATAGTAGGAATAGTAATCACGGTTATATTTCTGTGCATAGCCCATTCATACATTACCACTGTTTCATCGCTAACCTCTGGCGTCACCGGAGCAGCAACGAGGGCTAATCTTTTTCCCTTTGCAGGATCATTGAAACCGTATTTTACAAGAAGTTTCAATGCATAATCCCTTTTCTCCGTATAGCTTGTAACTCCTCCATCTTTTCCACAACCCACCATACGATCCTGAATTTCTGGTACAAAGGAATTTCCACCCAATAATATACTTACATTTTCGTATTCAGATAACTTACGAACTAATTCTTCTGCCGTTTCAATGCCCTCATATCCGCAATCTTTGGCAATTTTATCATCTCCTAATGCGGTGCCTTTTGTGAAAATACCTATCTTGATCTCCATTTGCCGCAAATCATCTAAAATATTGAACAGATCAGGAATTTTAAAAATCTCACCAATCCCAAGAAACTTAACAGACTCCAATCCTATTTTCTTAGCGTCCAGCAAGACCTGTTTCATATCAGACCATTTTAACAGCTTGTGTCCATCAAGAATTTTTCTTACATAAAAATCATCCTCCTGATTAAAACAATGAGGACAACGCTGCGTACAGGTAGTCCGATACATTCCTGCAAACTCTCTTTTGAGTGCATCCATGTCAATTACATCATTCTTCCCTCTAAACTCACCTTGCTCAAAGCGTTTTTTCAATGTATTCATTGCATCAATCGCATTATCTGATGCCAACTCAATATCTAACGTCCTTAAACGCTTTATCTTGTATACATTACCGGAAATATGGCAGACTTTATCCAGTAAACCATATTCTTTCAGCTCCGCCACCTCATCATCTGTCAATTGCACATTTATGTACTTTGTTTCTTCATAATCGACAAATGACCATCCATTTACATCAACATAAAAATCTTTAGGAAATGCCTGATAAATCTCTGGTATCTCCAAATCCGTAAGTCTCTTTAAATACTCGTTTTTCTTTGAACAAGTAATCATAACAGCATTCTCTCCTTTCGTATTATCCGTACACTCTTTTCTCAAAACACATTTCCAAAAATCTTTCTTTAATATTTCCCAACAATTTTTACTATTAATTTTAGATTTTTGAAATGTTCACATTCCTCAATATAGCATCTTACAAAACAGAATCAATACCCTTTACAGAAAATGAACCACTTGAGCAGAAAACGGACACAAAACAGCTTTACCACATTCACAAGGTAAAGCTGCTCTCTTTTATTTGCTATGCTATTATTATCCTGCCTATCTCCTCGCAACCTGCATTGATAAAACTGTAATAAATTCCTCCGGGCTTGGCAACCGCCCTATTCCGAATAGACTATCCCACTTATATCTTGTTTCCTTGTTCAAGAACCCAACCAAAATAGCTTTCTCCATTTCCTCTCTTATTTCACTTTCACTTTTTCCCTCTCTTTGGGCAATCTTCTTAATTGCATCTTTGGCAGCTCTCTCTTTCATTCGCTTTCTCCTTTCAGGTACTATAACTTCTTATCCATAAGTTTCTATAACTGATATGTTAATTTTAACTAATGTATACTTAATTAGTCAAACATTTTGTGTCTACATATTATGACATTACTCGACAAGGAGGTGCTAAATTGAACCAAAACGGAAGAATTAAAATCAACTTAGGTCAGCTACTTAAAGAGTCTGGTCTGAGTAAAAACAAATTTTGTCAGAAAGCGGAAATACAACGCTCTCAATTAAACGGATATATGAATAATACCATTACCCGACTGGATACGGAAGTGCTGGTGCGGATTTGTCGCACACTGAATTGCTCTATTGCTGATCTATTGGAGTATATCCCACCTGATGAAAAATAAGAAACACAGTCTGAATTCAAATATTGTTTCAGACTGTGTTTTCTATTTCCAAAAATTAACAAGTTATTTTCTGGTGTATTTTATTGTTCAAGCTGACTTTTATAGTATTCTATTTTTTCATCTAGTTTTCCGCAATGTTCTTCTAATTGCTTGATTTTTTTAGCTAACGAATAACGATGGCTAATCAGCATATTCATTCTTTCACTCATAGTTGCTGAACCTTCTGAGCGTAGTTGCGAATATTTCTTTATTTCTTTTATTGGCATTCCCGTATCTTTTAATCTCTTAATAAATTGCATCCAGTTTATATCATTATCAGTATATATCCTATGATTATTTTCTTTCCGATTTGGTTTTATAAGTCCTTCTTTTTCATAATAACGTAATGTATCTAAACTTACTCCCATTAGATTTGCAAATTGTCCCGACGTATATTCCATAATCTACCTCCTCATCATATCCTTCCAATAAGTTCAAAAAAACTTTTTATTTTGCTTGACATGGAGTATACTCCATGTTGTAAAGTATTATATCATAAATATGGAGGTAAATCAAATGAGCAAATATGTAGCTATAACAGGTGCAAGTTCTGGTATCGGTTATGAAACCGCTAAGAGAT
>OFFT01000107.1_pt1 | contig 64643 bp, 48 predicted proteins | sample 1521581 | NCBI WGS metagenome assembly OFFT01 (sample SAMEA3504084, study PRJEB24116) | mouse gut metagenome | biome: mouse gut; feature: mouse-associated habitat; material: faeces | place: Denmark | collected 2011
CGCGCGCCACACCGGCAGCCACCATATTCTTGGCGATATGACGGCATGCATACGCGGCGGAACGATCCACCTTCGACGGGTCCTTGCCGGAAAAGGCGCCGCCGCCGTGGGCGCCTCGGCCGCCATAGGTGTCGACTATTATCTTGCGTCCGGTGAGGCCGGTGTCACCGTGGGGGCCGCCTATGACGAACTTACCCGTAGGATTTACATGTAGAATCAGGTTGTCGTCGAAAAGTGCGCGTGTTTCCTCGGGAAGCGATTCGATCACACGCGGCAGGAGCACGGTCTCCACATCCTTGCGGATCTGACCGAGCATTTCGTCATCGGCTTTTTTCTGAGCCTCCCGGGTTGAGTCGAGAGCGGGGACGAACTCATCATGCTGTGTGGATACCACAATCGTATGCACGCGCACGGGGCGGCCGTCGCCGTCGTACTCCACGGTGACCTGGCTCTTGGCATCGGGACGGAGATAGCTGGTGAGCTTCCCCTTTCGATAATAAGTCATATCCTTCCCCTCGCGGCGGATATCGGCAAGTTCGCGGAGTATCCGATGGGAAAGGCTTAGGGATAGAGGCATAAATTCCGCCGTTTCATCCACAGCATATCCGAACATCATTCCCTGGTCGCCGGCGCCCTGCAGGTCCTCGTCGCTTTTCCCCTCCTCGCGGCGCGAGACACCGCGGTTGATGTCGCCGCTCTGCTCATGAATGGTGGAGAGAATACCGCATGAGTCGCCGTCGAAACGGTAGGCGCCGCGGTTGTAGCCGATCCGGTTGATCAGATCGCGGGTGGTGTTGAGCACATCTACGTATGCGTCGGAAGCAACTTCGCCGGCCACCACCACCTGGCCTGTGGTGACGAGAGTCTCTATCGCCACATGGCTTTGCGGGTCGCGGGCGAGAAACTCATCGAGAAGAGCGTCGCTTATCTGGTCGGCAACCTTGTCGGGGTGCCCTTCCGAGACTGACTCGGAAGTGAATAGATAATTATCTGTCTGTTTCATAATATCTTGCACTTTAAATATTTATTTTCATTGATATATTTTAACTGATGGCACTCAGGCTTGCGGGCTACATCCCTGCAATCACCGGAACCGGCACAGGCAAAAAAAATTGACAACCGCTTCTTGCGATTGCCATTCATCAGATGCCCGAGCTGTCGTCGCTCCCAAACCCGAAAGGGTCTGCCGAAGCCGACGTTGCAGTTTTAGCATTTTTTCGAGTGGTTGCAAGCAGCCAAATTTATCCACCTTGAACCCGTCGGGACAACCTCCCGCCGGACTACATCACAAAATTACTATTTTTTTCCGGCCCCACCAAATAATTAATCTTAAAAACTGCAAAAAATATAAACAGCGCGGTAAAAGCACGGCCGGACCTCCCGGAGATCCGGCAATATTAACCCCAGACACCGGAGCGATAACTCAGGTCCCTGGGGTTTAAACAGATGCATTGACAACAACCTTTCTTTAAGGTCGCACAATGTCAGTATGGTGTCACAGCATGCCGTCGGTGCTTCGGTTGATGGTCTTGAGGTTAAAAGCCATCGTGATCTGATAGATACCGAAGGCGAGGAGCGAGAAACCGAGCCACAGCCATACCGTCACTCCACCAAGAAGCGGATTGACAATAAAGATGCATGCAAGGACGATTGTGGCTATAAGGGCGAGAATCATCAACACTATGGCGCCGCCTATGTACCGCGACATAACCGCCGCCTCGCATACAGAGTTTATCGCCACAACAATCATCCAGATACCGACAGCGTAGACAAACGACGCGGCGAGGACAGGTCCGGGCAGACATATCAGCCATACGCCGAGGGCAATCTCGAGCAGACCCATGGCAAGCCGCCATCCCCAGTTGGGATTAACCCGCCGGTTGGCAATGGAAAATGAAATGTCGAGAACTCCGGCGGCAAGCATGCCGGCGCAGAAACAATATGCCATCACCTCGATGGATGAAGCCGGGTTCACAAAACACCAGATGCCGAACGCCACGAAAATCAGGCCCGTGACAAGAGGAATCCACCAATATCTGGTGAGTCCCGTGGTAAAAATTCGTTTTGACATAATACAATATTGTTTTGTGTGTTTTCAACTACACCTCTTCTGATACAGGTGTTCAATATTATAACAATGCCGGAAACGAAGTGTTTTACCGGGGTTAGCCATGAATGTCAGCGGGTCAGGCCCCGGAGTGTGGCGAGAGCTTTTGCGTAGCGGTATTCCAGATCGAGCAACTCTGCGCGGGCTTCGAGAAAATAGTTTGTTTCCTGAATATATGTGATGAGATTGATCTGTCCTCCGGCGAGTGCCTTTTTCAGGAGCGCGGCGTTGTCGGAATTTTCCACCGCCTCGCGCATAGGCGCTATCTTGCGGTATGCGGCCGCGGCGGATTCGTACGCTGTCCGCACCTCGGTTTCGAGCCGGCCGTCGACGGCTTCCTTGTCAAGTCGCGCTGCCGCGGTCGCCGCGTCCGCTCTCTTTTTACTTCCGCGCCCTGAGAAGAGGGGGATGCTGACTCCGAGAGAAACGCCGTCGAAATGGTTTCCCTCCTCAAAGGCGTGGGCATATCCTATGTTGAATCCCGGCAAACCTGCGGCCCGCTCCGCTTTTCCGGCAAGTCGTGCCGCTTCCACCGACATGTCAGCGGAACCGCGTGCCGCAGCGATCCACACATCAAGAGGCGCTGGCGCCTCAAGGCGGATGTCGGCGCTTTCGAACCGCGCGAGCACCTGCGAAATGTCGCGGCCGGCTATGGCCTCGAGCGCACCCCGGGCCTGCAGAAGGCGGTCGGACCAGTCGGCTACCCGCGCCCCGATGCGCTCGCGCTCTATGCGCAGCTTGTTCAGGTCGAGACGTCCGGTATTGCCAGTGGCCGCGAGACGCCCGGTGAGCCGCAGCAGAGAGTCGTTGTCATGTGCTATGGTCTCGAGTATGTTCAGGTTGGCACGTGCGTTACGATAGTCGGCAAGAGCCGAAAGTGCCTCCGCTCGCAGAGAACTCCTCAGAACCTCCGCAGTAGCCTCGGCGGCAGCACCCGCCGCACGGTTGGCCCGTCGCCGCGCAGTGTAGACACCGGGCCATTCGAAACCTTGCGACACCCCGACGCTCCAGCGCTTCTCGCCACCGCGCTCCGGAAACAGTAGTTCTCCCTCTATCTCCGGGTCGGGAAGATTGTTTGACACGTCAAGCGTAAGGCCGTCGGCATATACCGTGGCATACGCCGCACGGACTTCCGGATTCGACGCGACTATGGAATCGGCCGCTTCCTCATAACCTGCGGCTTGAATTGCCTGCAAGGTCAGTGCAATGGCGGCGGCAAACAGGATACTACGGGTGGGATTCTTCATTTTGAATCTGATTTTTCAGGTTATCCTTATTTCCCCTGATTTTTTCCGTCAGACTGTAAATCACGGGAACCACATATATATTGAGCAGAGTGGAGGACAAAAGACCTCCGAGAATCACGATGGCGAGGGGCGACTGTATCTCGTTGCCAGGTTCGCTACCCCTCAACGCGAGAGGAATCAGCGCGAGAGCCGATGTAAGCGCAGTCATCATGATAGGATTGAGACGGTCCTCCGAACCGGTGAGCACCCGTTCGCGCAACGGCGTCCCGGAATCCTTGAGACTGTTGTAACGGCTCATCAGCAGCATACCGTTCCGGGTGGATATGCCGATAAGCGATATGAAGCCGATAATGGCCGGAATGTTCAGCTCGCTTCCGGTGAGCCTGAGTATGAGCACACCGCCGATCAGGGCCAGAGGCATGTTTACAAGAATGATCAGGGCCTGCCTGATATTGCGGAATTCCGCGTAAAGGAGCATGAAGATAATCAGCAGAGCGCCGAGCGATGCGAGAGCGAGGGTGCGCGATGCCCGCGCCTCGTTCTCGAACTGGCCGCCGTACGCCACACGGTAACCCGCCGGCACGTCCACATTCCGTTCGATGCGCGAGCGGATCTCATCGACAGCCCCGCGGAGGTCCCGGCCGTCGGTATTGGCAGAGACCACTATGCGCCGGCTCACATCCTCGCGATTGATGGTGTTCGGTCCCGCGGAGTATACCACGTCGGCCACGCTTCCGAGAGGAATCATCCCGCGGGTGGAGCTTATGGCCATGTTCTCGATGTCCTCTTTGGTCTGGCGCCGGGAGTCGTCGAGCTTTACCGTGATATCGCTGGGGATACCCTCCTCGAACACCTGCGAGACAACCTCTCCTCCAAGCATAACCCTGATATATTCGGCGAATTCCCCGGTCGGGATCCCGTTCCGCGCGAGAAGTTCCCTGCGCGGACGGATATCGATCTGCGGCCGCGGAGTCTGCTGCTCGATGTTGATGTCGACAATGCCCTCGGTCTGCTCCATCTCTTTCTTTATTTTCAGTCCCGTGGCATAGAGCCGGTCAAGATCGTCGCCGAAAATCTTTACAGCAATCTGGGCCTCGCTGCCGGAGAGCATGGCGTCGATACGGTGGGAAATCGGCTGCCCTATCTCGACATTCACTCCGGGGAGCTGACGCAGTTTCTCACGCAGCTCGTTGGCGACTTCACGCCGTGTCCGGCCATGGTCCAGAGAGTATGGCACCTCGAGTTCCGAGACGTTTACGCCCAAGGAGTGCTCGTCAAGTTCGGCTCGGCCCGTCTTGCGGGCCACCCTCTTTACCTCCGGTACCGACATGATGATGCGCTCGGCCTCGCGGCCCACGGCATCGCTCTGGTCGAGCGATATTCCCGGCAGCGCGCTGAGATTGATGGTAAACGATCCTTCATTGAACGCGGGCAGGAAACTTCGGCCCAGCGTGAAGAACAGTGCGACGCTGACCGCAAAGAGTCCACCGGTGCTCCAGAGGATTACTTTCGGATGGGCCAGCGCGGAACGCAGGGTGCGCGCATAGAAGGCACCGAGTTTACGCGCCAGCCAGGGCTGGCGGTCGAGCTCCCGCTCCCCTTTACCGGAACCCAAAAGATAGCTGCAAAGCACAGGTGTCACCGTCAGCGCCACGATCGTAGAGGCTATCAGCGCCACAATGAAGGAGATGCCGAGCGGCACAAGCATCCTCCCCTCGATTCCGGTGAGGAAGAAGAGAGGCAGGAAACTCGCCATGATGATCAGCGAGGAATTGAAGATGGGCATGCGCACCTCCTTTGAGGCATTATAGACCACCGTAAGAACCGGTTCCCGCAACCCGGCAGGGAGCGCCCTGTTGCGGAGAAGCCGCTTGTGGACATTCTCGACATCAACGATGGCGTCGTCCACCAGCGATCCGATGGCTATGGCTATTCCTCCCAATGTCATGGTGTTGATACTTAGTCCCAACAGATTCAGGATTAACACCGTCACTATTATCGACAGGGGGAGCGCCACCACAGATATCAGTGTGGTGCGCAGATTCATCAGGAAGAAAAAGAGGACTATTATCACGAATAGCGCTCCCTCGGCGAGCGACACCTGCAGGTTGGTTATCGAGCTTCCTATGAAGTCGCTCTGCCGGAAAATGTCGGTGACGACGTTAACCGATTCCGGCATAGAACCCCGCAGGTCCCCGATGGCAGCGTCGATATCTTCAGTGAGCCCTATCGATCCGGTGCCCGGCTGCTTGGTGACTGTGAGGAGCACGGCCGGCTTCGTGTCGACGGTGGCGGCGCCGAGGCGCGGTTCTTTCCTGCCGAGGCCCACCGAGGCGATGTCGGCCAATGTCACTATGGTGTCGCCCGTGGATTTCACCACTCCGGCGGCAAGAAGCGTGGTATCGGCAGTGGCGATGTCCGCCTTAAGGAGATATTCGTTGCCGTATTCATACAGCACACCTCCCGATGCGTTGTTGTTCAAACTCCTTGAGGCATCAAGCGCCTCGGAGAGGGATACCCCGTGCATGCGCATCTTGTCTGGATTGAGGCGTATCTGATATTCCCTGACATCCCCTCCGATCACTGCCACCTGCGACACTCCCTTAACCGAGAGCAGGCGCGGACGGATGGTTCTGTCGGCGAGAGTGCGCAGAGCTTCCTGGCTGATACTGTCGGAGGTAAGTCCCACAATCATCATCTCACCCAGAATAGAGGACTGAGGGCCGAGCGTGGGGCGGCCCGCACCGGGAGGAAGCGCGTCACCTACGCCTGCGATTTTCTCCGACACAATCTGCCGGGCACGGTAAATATCCGTATCCCAGTCGAATTCGACCCATACCACTGAAAATCCGGTGGAAGATGACGAACGCACACGGCGCACGCCGGTGGCTCCGTTGACGGCTGTCTCGATCGGGAACGATACCTGACGCTCCACCTCTTCGGGAGCCATTCCCGCCGCCTCGGTCATCACCACCACTGTCGGAGCGTTAAGGTCCGGGAATATATCCACCTCCGAACGGATCAGCGCCACCGTTCCCGCTATGAGGATAAGACCAGTGACGATCAGGACTATGACCCTGTTGTCGAGCGAGGCATGTATTATCTTGTTAAGCATGGTCTGGCAGTTGCTGTTTAATGGTTATGGGAATGTCCTTCGGGGATATTGCCCGAGTTTTCGGCCATTTTCACTACGGAAGCTCCTCCGGTGACGAGCATGTCCCCTTCCTTGAGACCGGAAAGAATCTCCACACGCCGGCCATCGCTGCCTCCCGTCTGCACGCGGTGCTTGAGGTAGGCGTCATCATGGACGCGGGTATATACGTAGAACGCGCCCTGCTGCTCGGTAAGGGCCTCCACGGGCACTGAAATCACGTCGCCGCGCACCGGCCCCAACAGCCACACCTCGGCATAGCTGCCCGGAACCATGGAGCCGTTGTTGTTGAAAGAGAAGAATACCGGAATATATCCCGCACCGGCAGGCGATGTGGAACCTGAGAGAAGACGCCCTCCGAGGTCCCCTGTATTAACGGCCTCCGCGATGTGCTCGGGGCGGAAGTTGGCCGACCGGACCATGGGCAGGAATGCCGCATGGCGTGCCGGAAGATCAGCACGGAGCGTCAGCGCGCTGTTGCCGGAGACTACTGCTATCGGCTCGCCTACGGCTACATATTGTCCGGAGCGCGCCTGCAGCCTGGTTATTACGCCCGAGGAGGCAGCGGTGACGGCTCCCGAAGCGGCACGCGGGCTATAGCCGGCCAGCGCGGTTTCGTACGCGGCGCGCGCGTCATTGTATTCCTTGGCGGAAGCGAGGCCTTCTTTATAGAGAGGTGTGATGCGGTCCAGTTCGCGGCGCGCCGACTCCACGGCGGTGCGTGCCCCGGCATTGGGGTCCCCGCCGGCCACGCCGCGGCTGTCGATGCTGCCGACGCGGGCGCCGGCAGATACCCGCGACCCTACGCTCAGCCCCTGCGTCAGACGGAGGATTCCGGATGTGGGAGCCGAAATCACCGACTGGTCCATCGGCGCCGGCTCTATCTGCCCGGACACCTTCAGAGCCTCGGCAAACTCGCCCCGGCTCACCTTCTCGACAGTGACGCCGAACCGTTTGGCAGACTCCGGCGAAAGCGCTATCTCGTCGCCATGCCCGGCTTCATGCTGATGTCCGTGAGCCTCGGCATGCGCCTCCTGCTCCTCGTCGGCGCCATGCGCATGGCCTTCGTGACCTCCCTTACCGCACGACAGCAACGCCGCCGAAAACAATAGAAACAATAGACTTTTATGATACTTCATGGCCTTGATCCAGATTATGCGTTTGATTATCGCGTTATAATTGCGGCGTAAAATTACAAAAATCCCTCCGCAACCGGGTTGCAAAATATACCGAAGGCTGCGTCCCCACCGGATGCAGCCTTCGGTATATTCTGTCGGATACGGATCAATGCCTGCCGACGGATCAATGCTTTTCGATGCGGAGGCAGTCGAGGAGCAGATGGTTGGTGGCAATGTTCATGTTTTCGTCTTCGGGGAGATAGCGCAGTCCGATTCTGTGGGTCCCTTTCTCGAGGATGAGGGAGATCTGGTTGCTGTAGCCCCAGTCATTCCAGTTCCCCGTGCCTCTGTGAGGGAACACCATGGTTGCGGCTTTGAATCCGTCAACAGTCAACGTGCGCACGCCGGCCTTGTTCTCGGTGTTGACCGGACCGTTGCCATTGGCATAGCGGAAGGAGATAGTGTAGACTTCCGTCTCGGGAATGTCCACGGAAATCTCGGCAGGAACCGACCCGCTCCTGTCAAGTTCAAGAAATCCGGCTCCAGTGAATCCGGCCACCTTGCCCCCCGGGGGCACATTGCAGGCCTCCCCGGACCTGATGACCGTGGTCTCGCCGGGATACTGACATACAATCGCCGGGCGGTTGCTGCGCGGCTCGGAAGCGAACGACTGCGTACCGTCGTCGGCTACGCCGATCACCTGCCATTCGCCCGGCCGGGTGGCCGCATACGATGTCTCGCGGGTCTCGGCTACCGGCTCACCATCCTTCAGCACGATGTACTTGCCGATATATTCGATCGGATTCCATTCCAGCCGGTTGTTGGCCGGCACTCCGGCACCGTCAAGCGCCGGATCGTTGGAGAGCCAGGTTATCGGGGTAAACGGTGCCTTGAGGTTAGCCACATTGTTCACTTTCATGACCGGTATAGGCTCGCAGTCCATCCTGACAACGATGTCCACATTCCCCTTGAGCATCTTCGCCGGAATCACCTTGCCCTTCTCCGGATATAGTCTCTTTCCTCCCACAATGAGTTCCCTGACGCGATCGCCATACCCCTCGACTGTGATGTTGAGACGCGCCCCGCGGTAGGGAAAATTACCGAGAGTGCGGGTTCCTGCAAACACCTCAGGCACGAATGGCTCTATGCGGAGACCGTCCTTCTCGAAATGGATGCCGAAAAGCACCTGCTGCGTGATGGCGATGTTGCCGGCAAGACACCAGAGCATATTCGAAGAGTTAAGCTCGGTGAAGATATCGCCGTTGTCAAGGTTGAAATTCTCCTTGTTTGTACAGAACAGGGCGGCGGGACGGAACACCGAGCCAATTCCCTCGAGAGTGCCCTTTTCATTGCCGGCCTTTGCCTGCGCGAGCGTCCAGTAGGCACCCACCCATGGCCAGAGGGAATTGTTGTGATAATTGGGCATGTCGGAGATCTGCGGATAGAACACCGCCGGACCGAAAGGTGTGTGGGGATTGTTCTCGGAAATCGACTTCTGCCTATCGGACGGCGCTATGTCATAGAGGATGGAGAGGGCCTCGCCGAGGGTCTCGGCGCGGGGATTGAGAATCTTATTGCCACGCCCGTAGGTATACATGCCGTAGTATCCTTTTGCCGGCATCCAGAAATGCCGGTTTATGTTGGCGGCGAGTTCGTCGGCCCTGGCATTCCACTTCGCGGCCTCGCGCTTCCTGCCGAGGATTTCGGCCATGTCGGCCACAGCCTTCAGCGTGGCGGCATACATCACGTTGGTGCCCATTGCCTCGCTCTGCGATATATCGACGGTCTGCATCCAGCGAGGATAGCTCTGCTCGCGCCAGTCGATAAAGGAGGTCTCCCCCTTGACAAGGCCGCGCTGACTCATCACGGTCTTCTCATCCTTCTCGAGCGAACGGACGGCAATGGGATAGACTGTCTCCAGCCATTTCCTGTCGCCCGTAACCTTATATATCTCGTATGCCGCCAGGGCCCACACCATTCGGTCGGTCGAGACAGGCCACGCGCCGCCCGAACCGGTGTCCTGGATGATCTGTCCGCTCGGATTCACCTTCTTCATGAGCGAGATCATAGAAGCCTCTGGCTGCAGGGCGGCCATGGAAAGGATTATCGAATAGCTGACATCGCGGGTCCATACGCCTGACCATTCCTTGCCGGTGCGCAGCGTGGTGTCGGGCTCCACGGCGTTTACCATCTCGTCGAGAGCCATGTTGTAGATGGCCTGATGAAGGAGATTGTCTGTGGTAAGCACCGGATATCGGGAGAGATCGTTTTTCCTCACCCAGCTCTGGGAGATGGGCATGAAATAGCCGGGACGCCCCTTGTAGGTGGACTTCAGCTCGTATGGGCTTTCGGCCCATGCCTTGAATTCATTCTGAAAGATGGTATCGCCCGCCCAGCGGTAGGCATCGGTCTGGACAATCACCCGGTCGGAGGCCGAGGCGGAAACAGCCGCGGCAACAGCCGACGCGATCATCAAAGTTCTGAGTATTCGCATATTTTTGAGAATAAATTTTATAAAAAGACCGACCGGAAGCTCTTCACACGACAGCAGCAGCCAGGCCGATTGACAAAATTACAAAATTCCGACGGAATTTTCAATAAAAACGAAGGCTGCTCCCCTATCTGCTGTTCTGGGGGGCGGTCGCCCTGGCGATGGCCCGGCTGCGCCCGGTGTGGAGCGCAGCCTCTCACTTAGTGAAATATGAAGTCTGAGGGATAGTGTCTCAGGTGAGATCCTGTCAGAACACCACCTTTTCGCCATTGATCACGTAGACGCCACGGGCGAGGGTATCCACCCTGTTGGCGCCTTCGGCGAGGCGGAGCACTTCCACAAGACGGCCGTCTACCGCATACACCTCCATGTCGCACCCGGCGGGAGAATATATGGTCAGGCCGTTGCCGTCGCGGACAATCCGGATGGAGCCATCCTCATCCATCTGTCCGACACCTACGCCGATATTTCCGTCGAGGTCAAGGTTGACATCGAAAGCGCGTCCCGTCTCGGCAGGAGCATCCACATAGACAGAGAAGGGAGCTACCTGTGTGAGAGCGGCAGCCTGATCAGCCTCATTCAGGGCCTCCGCAGCGCTTCCGCCCATGAAGGACGTTCCGCCGGCGTTGAGCGTATAGGTGGTCGCGGCGGGAAGCGAGCGGGAACCGTAGGAACCTACAAGACTGAAATCCGGTCCGGCCACGCGCATGTCGTCGGGAGTCTGCTCAACCTGAGCGTTCTCGGCAACGAAACGCACCACTCCGGCCTTGCTGTTCTTGTGAAGGGCTGCGAGACAAGGAGTATTGGCCTTGATGCCGTCGGCGGCAAGGATGAAGTTCTTGGTGTCGGTGTCATCTGCCGGGACCGCAGCCATGAAGTACTGCTTGCCGGCCTGGACCTCGCCATCTTTGTCGATAAACTGAGCGACATTATCTCCGTTCGCGTCAAGAACCTTCGTGGGGGCGAACGGCACCAGCAACGGCTTCCATGCACTGTTGCCGTCGGAAGGCTCCAGATTCATCTCAAGGCTGATGGAGGCGCCCTCGGGGAGAGTGAACGCGTTTACAGCCTCGAACGCATAGGCAGGATCGAGATCGATGCTTCCGACAGCTTCGTACACGCGGTCCTTGACCCCGTCAATATCAACTGTCTTGACATTGATGTAGTTTGCCGTCACATCGGCCGGAGCCACCTGACCCTCGTCGAGATAGACGAGACAGTTCGGATTCAGGCCGTCGAACGCGTTGCCGGAGATTCCCTCGGTGCGTTCCGTCTCCACTCTGCGGCGCACTTTCGCGGGCGCGTTTCCTCTCTCCGTATTGAAGATGATGGTGGTAAGACCGGAGCAACCGGAGAAGGCGTTGGGACCGATACCCTGTATGCCGGTGAAGCTGAGGGTCTCGAGCGAGGGACAGTCGGCAAATGCGTTTTCGGCAATCACGTTGACACATTCAGGCACGGTTACCGAAGTCAGGTTCGTACAGCCCTTGAATGTGCCGGCCTCGATATACTCGGCGGCGGGAAGAACGACGGTGGTGAGGGTTTCGTTATTGGCCATAGCCTCCGCGGGAAGAGCGGTTGTAAGGCCGCTCAGATCGAGATCCTCGATGGCGGGAAGCTGGTCGATCACCTCTTTCACTTTCTGAGCCTCTATGTCGCCGGCAAGCGATATGGAGGTCACATCCTTTGCCTCTTCGGCGTTGATCACGTCGAGATGGTCGGCTGTAAGCACAGCGCCGTTGCGGGGAACCGCATAGATCGACACCTCCACATTCTCCTCGGCCACTTCGATGTTGTAGTAACCCTCCTCGTCGGCGGTAATCACATGCTCTCCCTGCCTTACGACACCGGAGATCTGGCTGAGGTCGACATCGGCAAGCTCCACCTTGAAGCGCACGCGGCTGTTTTCGCCCACGTTCCTGAGCACCGGAGCAGCAGCGTCTGTATTGTCCATCACCTCGAACTCGGTGGCGGCATCACCCTTGTCGGCTTCGTTGTTGCGGATTTCAGGCACGACAACCTTCAGGTTGTCCGAAGCGAGGTTGAAACGCACGTCGTAGAGGTAAGCCACTTCGATGTTATGGTTGCCGGCTGTATCGCGGTATTTGTTGGGGTTGTAGAACTTAAGGTTCAGAGAACCGTCGGCCGCGATCGCGTCCGACGGCATCAGCTTGCCGTTGTCATACACCTTGACCTTCCGTTCCGCATTGTAAGCGTCGACACCTTCGGGGCGTTCACCCTGCGCAAGGGCGCCGACAAACACTTTGCCAGAGAAATCATAGCTCTCGAGCGTCACATTGTTGCCGATGAAGGAAGCAACCTTGGTGATATCCTTGATCGTCGGGTCCATAGTAAAGCAGCGGGAAGTATTGAAGTTCACACCGAATACAGGATACTGACCCACGATGTTGAAGCCCATGCCAAGCCAATAGTTATTGGCATAATAGTTACTATAGGCATCAGTCTTGTCAGGCTCCAGATAGGTATCAAGATAATCAGGATTCACCACAACCGTAATTTTGCTGTTTCTGCCAGCGCTCTTCCTGCCGAAACCTAAATCCTGATAGTCTTTATCCAGACTTTGATCAATATGGGAGACAATCATTTTATTTGTGTACATGTCACCATACGGATCGGTATAATTTCTCGGAGCGCATGGGACAAAAAGTGTTGTCAAAGCTTCACATCCGAAAAAGCACCGTTTCCCCAGTCCATATTTGGCCTTATTTGCCGGAACTTCTTTGCCACTTCCCTGACAGTTATACAGCCCTTCGGGAAGTGTAAGTTCCTTGATCTTCTCACAGCTTGCAAATGTAAATTGCGATATCTGGACAATATCCTTCGGAAGCTTGACATCTTCAAGCACAGGAGGAACCTGACTGAGGTCGTTCGAATAGAACAGGTATGTCGGCAGCGTGTTGGCCGCATCGGCTCCATTTTCAACGATGTTGACATGCGAGAGGTCAAGCTGTTTTACAGTTTCCTGGAAAAATCTCTGCCGGAACGTCTGTGTCAGATCGGAGGCATAGACATCGCCGACTATAGTTACAGACGGTGCAATGTTGTTTCGGTTGACCATACCTTTCAGCGTGCCGGGGGCTGTTACTGTGTAGGTAACTGTAGTGGCAGCCTCGGGAGTGTAGACCTCGATGTCGAAGTCCAGGTCCTCCTTGGCGATGAAACTGTAGTTCACGCTTGTGACACCCGCATAGAGAGTCTCGCCGTTAAGCTTGACATTGATGCGGTCGCGGGCAGACTTGGGAGTGATCCTGAACGTGAGGTCACGGCCGCGGACCGCGCTCGCCACAAGACCGGACACGTTGGCCTTCTCCGCAAGGTTTTCGGGGAAAGAGAAGTTGTAGACGGGAGTCTGGTTATTGATGGCCGAGAGTGCCGCCACTACATTCTCATTGCTTCCCTCCACGATGGACCAGGTCTTCTTGTCGTAGGATGTGGCCATGCGTATCAGGTTTCCTTCGCGCACGGAGGTTTCTTTTACACAGCAATTGACGTTCATCTTCATGCCGGCGCCAGTACCGGCCGACCAGCCGACTACAGGAGAGATAAATTCCTTGATGCGGTTGTCGGCTGTGGTGAGGACAGCAGCCCAGAAGGCGGTATGCTCAACTTTGAAGGAGTTGACACGAATGGTAAATGGAACGCCCGGGAATATGTTGACGGCATCGGTAAGCATACCTACCGTACCTCCGTCATCGGTAATGGTCCATGCGCTCGAGCCAATACGGGCCTCTGTCGGCTTTATAATGTCGAAGTGCACGATGGTGTTGGCGTTGATGTCGACGCTGTAGTTGCCGCCCGCATCGGGCTTGAGCAGGGTCGAGTTGGCGTAGACCTCCATGCGGTTGTCGTCCTGAAGGGCATATTCTGCGGTGAAGGTCACTTTCTTGCCGGCGGCGTAACGGCCAGGCTCGGTGTCGGAAGTGAATTTCACGGCAGAGTCCTCCATCACGGCGAAGGCGAGATCGGCGGGATCCGGATAATTGCCGCTTCCCGACACGACATTCACATTTTTATCGGTATCGTTATTGCGCCAGTACACATCGTCACGGTATCTCGAAGCCGCGGCTTCATCAGGACAATAGATAGTACGGTCACCGGGACTGCCAAAGAACACGCACCAGTTCACGAACACGGGTTTCGGGTTCTTTACCCAGACTTCGCGGAGGTTGGAGCAGCCGTTGAACACGTTGTATTCGTATGTGCTGACAGCGGCCGGAATCACAATGCGTGTTATGCCTGAATAGCGGAAAGCGCCGTTGTTGAAGCGGTTCACCGAGTTGGGGAGCACCACTTCCCGGAGCGAGCCGAGTCCTCGGAAAGCATCGCGGGGTATGGCGTTGGCCTGATTGGCCTGGTATGCTACGATTCTCACGCCGGTCATATCGATGCGAGTCAGTTTCATGGCGGTGCGCATGAACGAGAAGTCGCGGGCGTCAATTGTGCCGAAAAGAGTGAGATCCTTGACCGTGGCGGCGTCGGGACCGGAAAGGAGCGTCTCAAGTGTGCCGGGTTCGCCAACCCAGATGCTGCGTTTCTCCTTTACTTCGGAAGCATCCTGAACATAGACGGTGATTTCCTGGTCGGCGAGGACATTGGAGATGCGGTAATTGTAGTCGGATCCAGGAGTGATGAGATAACCGTTTGCCTTGACTGTCACCACATCGGTGGCGGGATTCTGAGGCACAACCCTGAAGGAGTAGTCCCATCCGCGGATCACCTTCGGTTCGCCGGTGAATGTGGCGCCGGTCACAGATGCCATGCCGTTTATGGAGAAATATTGCGGAGCTGCTCCCTTTACGGGAATCTCGTTGGTGGTCAGGAGTTCTCCGGCGACAGCTTTCCAGGTAGCGCCGTCATCGGTGCTGGTGGCCATGCGGATCATGTCGCCGTCGGCCACTTCAACACCCTCGGGGAGCGAGCAGCGGAAGTCGGCGTAACCACGGTTGAATACGAGCATACCGTCGAGCGAGAAGTTATCGATCTTGCTGAGGGCGCACTTGAACGTGCCGTCACTGCCGAAAAGTCCTACGGTGATTTTACCACTGAACTTCTCGTAGCTGAGGTTCTTCAGATTACCTACGCGCACGGTGAATTCCTTGCCTGGAGTAAGGTCGCCGGTGAGGTCGGAACCCATACCGGTCTGCGCGCCGTCGGCAGTGATGTGGATCGGCGACCACACAGTGTTGTTGCCAGTGCCAGGCTTGATGTTGTAGATCACCGTAGTGAGGTAGTTGAAATTATGTGACTGGCTCACCGTAGGGTTAAGGGCGGTGCTGGCGTACCAGCCGCCGTTGGTGTTGCCGTCCTGGCCGGACCAGCCCCAGTTCACATGGATCATATTGTTGACCGGATTGAAACCGTCGACGACAAAGGCGTGACCCATCGTCATGTCCTGGCCGCAGTAAAGCACGGGGCGTCCGGCACGGATCTCATTCTCTACGATCTGGTCGAACTCGGCCTGGGTGCGTGTCTCCGAGCGCTTTCTGAACGAGACGCCCGGATCGTATCCGAAATAGTTGACAAGGGCAACAGGCACCTTTACTTCGTAGGCGCTCGAACCGGAATATCCGAACTGCGTGCCGATACTTGCAGCGGCGTGGTATACCAGCGTTCCGACGGCCTCCGCCTCTGTCTGCGAGTACCCGTGACGATAGTTGTCATCGCGCATGTTGGCCCAGTCGTAGGCCACGTCGAAGTTCACACCGTTGTAGCTCCCGGTACCGCGTTCGGGAAATTCATGATATTTCATGATGATGGACATCGCTGTACCCACACAGCCTGTGAGCGGCTGGCGGGGAATCTGGCTGTTGAATGGCGCCTCCTGGCTCCAGGGGGCGGTGTTGAGAGTGATGGGGCTGCCGACGGCATTGCGGCGCACCATGTTGCGGCGCGCGGCGCCGGTCATAGGCTTCTGCACATCAGGCGCGGCCTTGATCTCACTCTCGAAGCTTTTCATCAGCCACTGCATGGCAGGGGGGAGAGCCGCCGCATTGTATGAGCTTTCGAGAGAGTAGGCCAGCACGGGAGCAGCACAGTCATCGGCCGACATGATGATATAGCCTTTGCCATCGCGGGCGTTAAACACATAGTAAAGCGTGTTTTTTCCCGCCGTCTGTGTATGAATCAACTCCAGAGCGTCAGGGGAGGACAATCTCTCCTCTATACCGGCGCCGAAAAATTCGGCGGCAAGCGACCTGGCATCGTCGGCAGACACAAGACCTGCCTGCGCCGCCGGAGCAGCGCACGCCAGTAAAGAGAAAATTAGCCCTTTAAAGTAAGATTTTCTCATAACTTTGGGATCATTTCCTTTTTATGATCAGTTTATAATGATATAAATTAATAAATTATTGCGTAATAGCGTAATAGGTTGCTAATGCCAAGATATCGAACAACGCCTCCGCCGCAGCGGGACAGCATTCAGGCCGCAAATTTAACAAAAAAATCCCGAACAGACATCCCGCACATTCAAAAAACATTGACTTTTTTTCAATTTGGTGTGTTTTGTGTGAATGTCCTGCAAAAACAGAGTCAGCGGCACAATATTAGCCCGGCGGAATTGTTATCGAGATATGGCTACGGATGTTTTGATCTGCGCGGCGGGTCTCGGTCTGTCATCTCTGATAGGTTCGGGACTCGGCGCTCTTGTACGCAATATCCACCACCGGTGGAACGACATCTTTCTCGGCTATTGCGCCGGGATGATGCTCGCGGCGTCGCTGGTTTGCCTCATCATGCCTGGCGTGAGGATGGTGCCACTCGCCGATCTGTGGCAGCCTCTCCTCGGCGTAGTGGCCGGCGTGGCCTTTATCTCCCTCCTCGACTACTTCACTCCTCATCTCCACAGCCTCTGCGGTCTCGAAGACACCGAGCACCATCCTTCCCGCATGTCGGCCGACAGAGTGCTCCTCTTTGTGCTCGCCATCGCACTCCACAAGTTCCCCGAAGGTCTCGCCACCGGCATTTCGGTAGAGGGAACCGACCCCGGAAACTCGTTCGCGCTTACTCTCGCCATAGCCCTGCAGAACATTCCGGAGGGCATGGTGGTGGTCACGCCCCTTATACTTATCGGAGTCAGGGCATGGCGCATCGTCCTGATATCCCTTGCCGTAGCCATGCTCGAGGTGGCGGGGGTCTTTGCCGGATACCTTCTCGGCGACATTTCGTCGCTTCTGCTTCCCGCCCTTCTCGGCCTGGCCGGAGGCGCCATGCTCTACGTCATCAGCGACGAGATGATTCCGGAAACCCATTCCCACGGCTTCGAGAAAGCTTCGACCTACGCCCTCATAGCCGGCGTAATGACCATGCTGATTATCGAGAAACTAAACCTCTGACCTTTTAAACAGGAAGGCGTACCCTTATGATTTCAGATAGTCAATCACAGGCTGCATTGTGGCGTGTATATCTATGTTCCGTTCGGCAAAGCTCCTTATTTCCGATATGACTTTCTGTCGCGGTGTGCCGCTGTAAATGGAATCGTAAAATGCGATTATCTTTTCAAGATCCACAATCCGCTCTTCTGCCGACAGTTCAAGGTTATATTTATAGTCGGCATTTATGAAAACGTCCGTTATCCCCGTGGAAATGGTGGGCAATCCCTTTGCCATATATTCCCGGCTTTTAAGGGTGGAATGCACAAATATATCCTTATCCTGCGTGGCGAGAGAAATCAACCCGAGGTGACTCATGTCATACAGCATGTCCAGCTCCTTCCCGGTCTTGAAACCATGCATCACCACCCTGTCTTCAATATCAAAAGCTGCGATCATCGCCTCAAGAGAACTTTTATCATGCCCCTCTCCCACAATATGAAAGACCACGCTACGGCGTCCTCCGCGCTTATAATATGCCGCCATTCCCCTAATAAAGCGATCATATCCATGCCATGGCGATATCTTTGCAACTGCAATTACATGGATCGAACCATCCTCAGGAAGAGGACTGGCCGGATAAATTTTGCTCAGATCAATCCCGTTTATCATCTTGATCGCAGGCACTCCCGCTATGATGTCGTGATGACTAACAGTAACAAATCTGTCAATACAACGGGTGAGAAACGGGAGATAACAAATGTCTCGGATCAGAAAAGGAAAATCAAACCACCTGCGGGTATAATCCTTACGGTAAGGATATGTGCAAAGTTCATACAGAATCTTTGCGGATGGGTTGTGCTTACGCAGCTTGCGTATGGACAACAATCTCGGCAAGGAGAGAAATGCCGTACATCTGATATAGTAGAAATCATAACCGTCGAATTCATCCCGGTAACACGTCATAAAATCGCCTATGGGGCTTCCGAACGGCATACGGACACGTATCCTGCGCCATAACGACTTTGAATAATTGCCGGATGACTGTATGCGTTTACACAACATTCCCGATTGCTCGAGAACCATCATCTGGGCGGCTACTTTTTTGTCGGCCCCGGGATTCGCAAAGTGAGTCCCGGCATTGTCATAGCCATAGAAAAACAGACCCTTCAACTTCATTGAAAATTATAGTTCGGGTAAAGGACAACATATCTGACCGACAATATCCACCACCTGGTTTGTCGCTGTTCCTTTTTCAAAAGAACCCATTGCCTCGAGATGGGCAGATATACATCGCCGGCTCTCTTCCTCCGAGTAATTTTCTACCAAAGCACACAGCCCTTCTGGTGTTTCCGCGTATGGAAACGGCATACGGTCAAGAGGGACGTTGAATCCCCTGTCACTCATGAAATCTTCCAAATCAGGCATATAAAGAAACCCCGGCTTGAACGTCTGGCAAAAATCCCAGATAGACGATGAATAATCAGTGATCATAACATCGGCGGCAAGAAGAAGTTCCTGCATATCCCCGTAATCGCTGACATCGACAATATTGACATCATCCGGAACTTTATTGTCGCTATCTTTCAGAGAATGCCGGTGCCGGCGGAAAAGAAATGTGACATCCTTGCCGAATCTGGCTTTTAACGAATCGGCAACCAAAGAGGAGCAGATAACGTTGGATACGGGATATTGGTGACGGTGGGTCCCGCGAAACGTAGGCGCATAAAGGACAAGCATATTATTGTACGGAATATTATGGCGACGGCATATACCGACACGTACACTGTCCCTCTCGTCCGCGTTCCTCCTGACGAGAATATCATTTCTGGGGGTTCCTGTCGAAAGGAACTTTCGGCGGGGTATTCCTAAATCCTGCGTGTGTATTCTGGTAAACTCGGAATTACCAGAAAGAATATAATCTGTCAGATCACTCCTGAGTTTTTGAACTTTGCCTATATAAAGATTCTCTTCCCGGGACAGGAACTGACATTTCACATGATGCCGTTTATAAGACCCTCCCCCATGATGAGTACAAATCACTGTCTGGGATTTTCTTTTTGCAAAAATGGGTTCAATACCGAGATTTGTCAGGATCAGTCCGGATGTATGCAGATAATATATATGTTTCAGAGACAAAAACCTTACAGTCTTGACATCCGGTCTGAATCTGTCGGGGAGCTGCGACGGATCATTCAACACCCAGATATATTCATATCTGTTTCCCTTCGATTTGATCAACTCCTCAAACAGATATTTAGGATTGCATGCATAGTTGTTTCCCTCATTGCTTGAAAACAATAACATATTTCTTTTCACAGGGAATATGTGAAAACATCGAAAGACAAATCTTGCCAGTTTTATTGCGAAGTATTTTATCCGAAACTTCATAGATCGTAATTACATTATCAAATATCTGCGATATTGTCTTCAGATTCAGTCGTGTGTCTGACTATCTATAATGAGAAATTCCCCAAATCATGCGTCCAGCAAGGATCCGGTCAAATCACATCCATGTACAGCGCAGGAAACCTATATTATGAAATAACTGAAATTTGACTAATCCATTCATATTGTCATATTCGTCCCGCTGTTGGGATTCAGATGCAAATTTACTAAAAAAAAATGGAATACGGAAGGTCGAGGTAATATATTTGATTTACAGAGTTTTCATTTAAACTGCCGATTATCTTCAACGCCACCACAATCCTTGCCGAAGCCAAGTCAAGTCAAGACGTCGTTACGTTACTTGTCCGCAATGATGCCTGAAAGAGCGACAAACCACTCCCTGATGCTGCGTTATGCCTCATGCCGGGTAATACGGAAAACCTGGTAGTTGAGAAAATTTAATCGATTTATGTTCATTTGAAATCCTGAATGATAAAACTTATTCTTTTTGGCCACTTTGGCTTTGTCATTCAGTCGAATATCTATATATCCTCCTTTATTCCGCAGCCAAATCGACTCAAAAACAAAGGTGTTTTATCTGTTCATTAATTTTTTCTCAACTATTTATTATTTAGAAATTACGATATACCTTTGCAAAGTGAATGATTACAACTGAATATACCGATGAATATACCGAGAGAAACAATTAAGATCCCTCACTACAAGCATCCGGCAGACAACGGCTTTTTTTTGAGAAGATTATCTGATGGCCACTCTATGCCGGACAAACGTTTTCAGCCACATCGGGATGATTATTATATTTTTTTAGTCCTTACATCGGGTACGGCATCGGGGATGATCGATTTTAAAAGAGTGGATATTCAGAAAAACCAATCAATCATAATTTCTCCGAATCAAGTACATTTTATAGAACAAACTGAAACAGATATCGACGGATGGGTGCTTGCCATTTCGGCAGAGCATCTTTCTGCAAAAGACATCGACAAAGTCGCGGCTTATGCCTTGAATATCTCAAGTTTCGATCTGGAAAAATACTCAGCAGATCTTGCCAATCTCTTTTCAATACTGCAGCGTAGAATTCACGAAAATGACATGGCAAAGACTCTGGGTTCAGCCATAAAAAGTATCATTCTTGATTGTGCACCTAAACTATCCTTTGGAACCAAGAACAGATATTTAAGAATAGTAGTCGAACTCAACAAGCTGATTGAGAGAAATATTATTTCTGAAAAGAAGCCATCGGCATACGCATCAATGCTCAACATCTCAGAAGTATATCTTAATGAGGCAGTAAAGGCGACAACTGGCAAAAACGTAAGTTCTTTTATTCGCTCAAAGATTATTTTAACAGCCAAACGCAAAATGACATATACCTCACTTTCAGTGAAGGAAATAGCTTATACTCTGGGATATGAAGATTACCCTTATTTCAGCAGGCTGTTTAAGAAAGAAACCGGAATTGCTCCAATGGAATTTCGAAAAACCTTAAATAGTCCAACTTAATCACGATATCGTTAATTTTTCTGTTTCGCAACCGGCTGTAATTTTGCATCCAAAAAAAGATGAAAAAAACACATCAAATGAAAATATGCAATCTGGCTTTAGTCTGTCTTGGATTGCTTATGTTGTTGTCCTCCATACAGCTTGAGATCCTCCATCATGCGGGAGATGCATGGACCTGGATTCATATAATTCTCGGGATATTCCTTTCTGTAATAATAGCCTGGCACCTTTTGCTACATTATAAATCAAGATGGCAAAAATTGTTTTCCAAGCAAACCAAACCGAAAATCAAGATTATGGCAGTGCTTATACTGCTGACTCTTGTCACCGGACTGATTGCAACAGCTCATTGGCTGGCAGGATATGCTCACAACGCAATCGGAGGAATACACGGGAAATTGGGATTTCTGTTTCTAATCATTGCCGTCACTCACTGTTTTCGGTATAGAAAATTTTATATGAACAAAAGCAAAAAGCACGCCTGACTTAAGTCAGGGCAGATTCATTTGCGCAGCTATGGAGGTCGAGCAGCTAAAGTACAACTTGCAAAATTCAATGAAATGAATGTCGAAAATAGATTTAGCAAGCTTGAGCATCTTGGTAATCCAAAACTCCTAAAATAGAGCGTAATACGATTTTAATTCCCCCTTATTCGGGGGAATTAAATCGTATCTTTGAGATTGCCTATTCCTCATACTCACCTCCTTTTCAGCCCCTCCACAACCGCTTTGGCAACCGAAACGGCGTATTCGCCAACCTCATTTGAATTATTGTCCATGTGCTTGTTTACGATTTTGACCGCCATCTCTTTGGCGAGGTCGGCGGTGTATACGTCCCAATCGAAATTGTCTGCGATGTCCGCAAAAGCCTTGCAATAACCCTCCATAAGCTCGCTTATCTCTCCGACAAGGTTGTCTGTATCGGTTTTCTTCGCCTCCATACTCGTTTTTTTAATTGCAAAACTAATTATTAGCAAGTTAAGCCTTGATAAGCAAACCTCCGCAGAATGCCGCAATTGATACCGTAGGTGTTAAAAATGCGTTTAGTTTCGGGTAATGATTTGAAAACATTTCTGCTTCATAAAACCGGTTTCCTTTACGTTTCCCGATTTTTCCGGTCGGCTTCATTTGGCATTGTAAAGACTTTGTAATTAAACCTTTATAGACTTCAAACACTCTTTTGTCGGTTATTTCAAAGATTTTTGCTATATTTGCATTTCAGTTAGGAGAGCGGACATTTTTAATGTCTGTGCGAGGGAAGCCGGTGTGAATCCGGCACAGTGCCAGCTACTGTAAAGCCTTTTTATCTACCTGCCGATAATGGTCACTTCTGTCAGGAGGGAAGGCCGGCAAGGTTCGGGCCAAGTCAGGAAACCTGCCTAATGACACTTTTTAGAATGATTATTTCTGGAATAAAATAATTAACTATGATAAAGACCGTTTTCAAACAATTGCATCTGTGGCTTTCAATACCCTTCGGACTGGTAGTCACTCTTATTTGTCTGTCAGGAGCCATTCTTATTTTTGAGAGGGATTTCGGACATATCGGGCAGGCAAAAGTCTCTTCCAATGGAAGAGCACCTTTACCATTGGATTCGATTCTCAAATCATCAGAAACGTATCTGGCAGGCAGCAATCAGATTGTCGGAGTCACCACTTATCCAGACCCGGAACATGCCTATAAGGTCATGCTTGCCAAACCAGCAATGGCAGCCATCTGGGTAGACCAATATACCGGAAGGGTCATCAGCAAATATGAACGGGCCGAAATCTTCAAATTAGCCAGCGCCGCACATCGGCGTCTGTTCGGAAAGTCAAAGGCAGAAGGAGCATCCGGTGCCAAGACAGGCAAACTGATCATTGGAATCTCTACCATCGCATTACTGTTGATAATACTCTCAGGACTTATCGTATGGTGGCCCGCAAAAGGCAATGTCAAAAAAAAGTTTACCATTTCCACCGATAAAGGATCATACCGGTTCTGGTTTGACTTTCACTGTGTGGGAGGTGTCATCAGCACATTGGTTTTAGTTGTATGCATACTCACGGGCCTGAACTGGTCATTCGGATGGTATCGGACAGCTTTTTACACAGCCTTAGGGTCTGAAGCAACCAAATCATCAAGCCATCAGAATCCGGCAGAAAACTTTACCGCATGGGAGACCGCCTATTCCAAAATAAAGCCGCAAAACCCACGGAATGAAATCAGAATGTATCAGAATGAAGCTGATGTGGTGATCGGAGGCTGTGGCAACCAACAGGCAACAACAACATATCAGATCAATCCTGAGAACGGAAAAATACTCTCTGTAATTCCTTATGACGAAAAAAGCGGGTCAAGCCATATCAAAGGCTGGATCTATACCCTTCATGTCGGGGCATGGCTGGGGTGGGTCACTAAAGTCTTCTATCTTCTATGTGTGATTATCGGAGCGATTCTTCCCATCAGCGGTTACTACTTATGGATAAAACGTTTGACACTAAAGAGAAAACACCACAAATCATAATGGTTACCGGCGGTCAACGTAGCGGCAAGAGTGTTTTCGCTGAAAACATGGCGTTAGACAGGTCTCCTCATCCCACTTATCTTGCCACAGCCCGTGTATTTGACGACGAGATGCGGAAACGCGTTAAAATCCATCAGAAACGCAGAGGTGGTCATTGGAGAAATATTGAAGCTCCATTAAGTATTGAAGCATTGGAATTCTCTCAAGACGAGGTTGTACTTGTCGATTGCCTCACCTTCTGGGCAACCAATTGGCTGTTCGATAAAAACGAAAATATCGATGAAGCCCTGAATGCTCTTAAAAATCAGATCGAGCTGCTGACAGATTCAGGAGTCACCCTCATTATCGTCACAAATGAAATCGGATTGGGAGGTATCAGCCCAAATTCGCTACAGCGTAAATTCGCCGACTTGCAAGGGATGATAAATCAATATGTCAGTTCAATTGCCGATGAAGTATATATGGTAGTCTCAGGAATACCACTAAAAATCAAGTCTATATCATGAAAAAATTTAAGATAAATCCGGTTGACCGTTCCATAGAAGCGGAAGTCAAGGAAAAAATCGACAATCTTACCAAACCAAAGGGATCTTTAGGTCGTCTGGAGGAACTGGCAAACAAGATCTGCCTCATACAGCAGACACTTTCCCCGGAAATTCACGATCCGCACAACGTTCTGTTCGCGGCAGACCACGGGATTCTCGAAGAAGGGGTAAGCATCTCGCCCAAAGAAGTCACATGGCAACAGCTCAGTCATTTCTCCAAGGGAGGAGCCGGTATCAATTTCTTGTGCGAACAACACGGATTCAAACTCATCCTCGTGGATGCGGGAGTTGACTATGACATTCCGGCCGGCCACGGAATCATAGATAAAAAAGTCAGGAAAGGAACCCGAAACTTCCTTCATGAAGCGGCCATGACCATTGACGAACTAAATGTATGTATAGAGCGTGGAGCAGAAGTGGTGAGGGAGATACACACTACTACCGGCTGCAACATCATCAGTTTCGGAGAGATGGGGAGTGGAAACACATCTCCGTCGGCTGTATTCATGCACCTTTTCACAGGCATAGAGCTGGAGAAATGTATCGGGGCAGGTGCCGGCCTTGACACTCCGGGCATCCGGCATAAATACGATATCCTGTCAGAAGCAATAACAAACTACGCCGGAGAGAAAAACGCAGAAGCCAAAATTGCCTGGTTCGGAGGATATGAGATGGCCATGGCGATGGGAGCAATGATGCAGAGTGCAGAACTCGGCATGATTATTCTGGTTGACGGCTTCATCATGACCAGTGTAATTTTAGCGGCCTCCCAGTTTTATCCCCATATTCTCGATTATGCCATATTCGGTCATCAGGGAGACGAAAGCGGACATAAGCGAATGCTCGATGCGATGGGAGTCAATGCACTCCTGCACCTCGACCTCCGTCTCGGAGAAGGATCAGGGGCAGTATGCGCCTATCCGATCATAGAGTCTGCAGTAAGAATGATCAACCGCATGGACAGCTTCCAATCGGTCAATGTAACCAAATACTTCTGATGAAACGGATAGCGGCGGCTTTGACCCTATTCACCCGTATTCCATTCTGGAAATGGACCGACATCCCTTCGGAGGCCTATACGTCTGCTGTCGTATTCTGGCCGCTTGCCGGGTGGCTTACAGGCGCTGTGACAGCAGGCGTATTCTCCGGACTTTCATTTCTCCTGCCCACGCTTCCGGCTATTATCCTCGCATTAGTGGCGCGTTTGCTCCTGACCGGAGCGCTACACGAAGATGGACTGGCTGATGTGTGCGACGGGTTCGGAGGAGGCAGGGACAAAGAGAGTGTATTGAGAATAATGAAGGACTCCCATATCGGGACTTACGGAACGATAGGCCTGATCTGCTATTTTCTACTTGTCATATCAGTACTGGCATCCTTGCCATACCCGCTGATTGCCCTTACTATAATCGCGATAGATCCGTTTTCAAAATTCTGCGCATCGCAACTTGTCAATATACTGCCGTATGCACGCCCTGAAGGAGCCAAAAACAAAATCCGCTATCCAAAAATGACGGCATTTCAGTTCATCCAGAATATGCTGTCAGGCTGCATTCCTCTGATTCCCCTGGTTTTAACAGAATATCAGACGTCGCTATCCGTCATACTGCCTGCTGTCACCCTCTTTTGCCTCATACATCTCATGCGACGGAGAATCGGCGGCTATACAGGAGATTGTTGCGGAGCGACTTTTTCAATCTGCGAAGCAGCCATGCTTGTCGGAGTCTGCATAACTGTCAATCTATGAAAGCCATATTGATCAGACATACTTCTGTTGATGTTCCCAAAGGAGTGTGCTACGGACAAACAGATGTGCCATTGGCACCTTCCTTCCCGACAGAAGCCCTGAGGGTAAAAGAAAGTCTCAAACAATACCGCTTTGATAAAGTCTATTGCAGTCCCATGTCAAGGTGTATGGAGCTGGCTCGTTTCTGCGGGTATGCGGATGCAGTCAAAGACGACCGTCTGAAGGAAATGAACTTCGGAGAGTGGGAAATGAAAGCATACGATGACATACGCGATCCGAGACTGCAGGAATGGTTCGATGATTATATTAATGTAGCTCCCACCGGAGGAGAGTCTGTTTCAGACCAAAAGGAACGGCTTGAAAGTTTCTTATCTGAAAAAAAAGAAAGGCATCCGGATTTCGTTATTGGAATTTTCACGCATGGAGGGATTCTGATAAATGCACTTGTGGCATACGGCAACATGAGCTATAAAGATGTATATGACTCAATTCCTCCTTACGGATCTATAATAGAAATAGAAGTCTGACTCCTACGGTTATCAAAATCATAATCACTTCCACCTTCCGATTGACAGCAATCGCTTTTACTGCATCTGAATAATCGAAGTCCCGGGCGTTTTCTCCGATATATGGCTTATAGACACTCTTCCCGAAATAATCATGGGTGCCTCCGAAACGGCAGTTCAGTATGCCGGCCAAAGCCGCCTCAGGATAGCCACTGTTGGGACTTGCATGTTCACGCCCATAATTCCTGATGAAAGAGAGCAGGGAAATCTTACCCGACACCATGACCATCAGGAATGCCGTAAGACGTGCCGGAATAAAGTTGGCGACATCATCGATTTTAGCAGCGATATATCCAAAATGCCGGAATCTATCATTCTTATAGCCAATCATCGAATCAAGGGTATTTATCATCTTATAGGCCACCATACCCGGCAATCCGAGAATCGCATACCAGAACAAAGGAGCGATCACGCCATCACTGAGATTCTCAGCCAAAGTCTCCAACGCGGCTGTCCGGATTTCATGAGCCGAGAGACCTGCCGTGTCACGTCCTACGATTCTGCCGACCTGCATCCGGCCTTCTTCCAATGACCTGTCGACAGCTTTGAATACCATTCCCACCTCCTTTACAAGAGTCGTTCCGGCCAGGCAGTAGAAAATCAGAACCGACTGAACGGCCACACTGAGCCAAACAGAGACAGAGACCAGATCCATCAGAATCCATGTCAGAATAAACGCCATCAAAATCAAGACAACAGCAACAAGTCCACCTTTAAGCACGCGATGCTCACCCCCGTTGAAAGCACGTTCGCAAAAACCGATCATCCGGCCGAACCAGATGATGGGATGCGGCAGACAAGCCGGGTCGCCGAAAAGCAGGTCAAGACACCATCCGATCACAAGGGGGAGTATAGCTATAAGGATATCCATTTTTTAAGGGCCTCGATCAGTTTATCGTTTTCTTCAGGACTTTGTGCGGCCACTCTGAAATGCCGCACAGTCAATCCTTCGAAATTCGATGCGTCACGGATAAGAATACCGTAATTTTCAATCAGCCAATCTTTCAGCTGCGATGCGCTGCGGTCAGGCAACTGTGCCAGCAGGAAATTACAGTCAGTCGGTTCAATCACAATACCCATTTCCCTCAGAGCCGCGGACACTCTGAGAGCCTCCGCGTGAAGGCCATTGCAGTCTACTGCGTAATCCCCGGCGTGACCAATCAGATAATGAGCGGCTTCAATGGCGATGGAGTTTACTGACCAAGGCATTCTGACTTTCCGGAGTTTCTCTATAATATCCCGGGCGCCGACAGCATAGCCAATCCTTAGCCCGGGTACGACAAATTGTTTGGTCAGCGAATTCAGCAGAATCACATTCTTTCTCTCAAGGACTTCGCTATCTGTCAGAACCGGCATGACAGAATATCGCGCGTAGGCCTGATCCACCACAAACAAAGTCCCGGGAAAACGATCGATTGTGTGGAGCAGAGCCTTATGGTCAAGCACCCTGCCGTCTGGATTATTCGGATTGCACAACCATACCGAATCCGGATGAGAGTCTTCAATCTCATTGAGGTCTCCTATAAATTCGACATCATGATGAAACACCTTGCAGGCATCCTGATATTCGCGGAATGTGGGAACGAGTATGGCTGATCTCTTTCCGGAGAAATATTGGGCGATAAGATATATTGCCTCCGTCGCGCCATTAGTCACAATGATGTTCTCCTCTGCTGTCCCGTGAAACTCAACCAGCCGCAGCTCGACACTACGGGGCGCCGGTTCGGGATAGTTCCGGAAGATTGCTCCGCATTCATACAGGTGATCCATGAGTCCGTCATGATTCACGGTCTGAGGTATGTTTGTGCTGAAATTAATCCTGATCTTTTCTTTGTAACGGAAAAGATCGTCGCCATGCCCATCAATCATTGTCCGATAAAATTTTGTATATCAACGGAATATCTATATACTCCCTCAACCAGTCGGCAAGCAGGTCATACTGTCTTTGCCTGAATGCGGCAGGGTCAAGTTTCCCACTCCCGCTCTTTTTATTTTTAAGGAACGGATTCAGAATAAAATCAATCACTGCCGCATTGTCAAAAATGCCGTGAACGTAGCTCCCGAAACATCTTTCATCAGCCATGCAACCATCCTCTGTCCCATCTTCAAACAATATGAACTGCCGGGAAGTCTCGGTGCGCCCAATATGTATCTCGTAACCCTCACACATCCGCTCATCCTCCATGAACCGGAACTTTACTTGCCGGGTAGTCTTGTCATTACCCATCACCGTCCGTATGGGCAGCAGTCCGAGTCCAGGCAGCCTGTCCAGATCTCCCTCAATACAGTCCGGGTCACATACCTCCTCTCCCATCATCTGATAGCCTCCGCATATTCCAATAACCGTCTTGCCGTTTTCCCGGGCCTCGAGTATGGATTTCGCAATCCCGCGTCTGCGCAGGTCAGAGAGGTCGGCCAATGTGTTTTTGCTGCCTGGAAGTATGACTATATCCGCCTGGGGAATATCTTCGGGAGCCGAGGCATAATAAAGATTCACTTCCGGATGCCTTTCGAGGACATTGAAATCGGTGAAATTGGATATATGCTTCAGCAGAACTACCGCTATATTTATTTTATCGCTTACCGACTTCCTGTCTTTTGTAACGAGCGCGACAGAGTCTTCCTCGTCAATATAAATGTGGGAGGCCATGGGAACGACTCCTAAAACAGGCACTTTACAAATCTGTTCCAACAGTTTACGACCTTCCTCAAAAAGTCTGAGATCGCCACGGAATTTGTTGATGATTATTCCCTTTATCAGTTTCCTGTGCTCAGGTGTCTGAAGCATAATCGAGCCATAGACACTCGCGAACACTCCGCCACGGTCTATATCAGCGACCAGGATCACGTTGGCATCCGCATACGAGGCCATCGACATGTTGACTATGTCACCATCGCGAAGATTAAGCTCCGACACGCTTCCTGCCCCTTCAAGCACAACAGGATTATAGCCCTGGCTCAAACGGTCAAAAGCATCATGGGCTATTTTTCGCAACTCATCTTTTCCCTCTTTACGGAAATATTGGTAGGCGTCGGCATTACCTGACGGGCGTCCATTAAGGACAACCTGCGAGGTATGTTCCCCCGACGGCTTCAGAAGAATCGGATTCATGTCGGCAGAACAGGCAATCCCGGCAGCCTCGGCCTGCACAGCCTGCGCACGTCCGATCTCGAGACCGTCAGGAGTAGCATAGGAGTTCAATGCCATATTCTGAGCCTTGAACGGAGCAGGAGAGTATCCGTCCTGCAGAAAGATTCTGCAAAGCCCCGTAGCAAGAAGGCTTTTACCCACATCACTTCCGGTTCCGACAAGCATTATCGGTGATAATCTTTTCATTTCAATTTGCGTTTATATCCAAACTCTCTCCAGATTTCCTCCTTACAGCCGTCCTGGTGGAGTTCATGACGGGCCATTATGAAAAATAAGTCAGAGAGACGGTTAAGGTAAATGAGAATTAAATCGGGCACAGAGTCCAGTTCGTGCAACCTCCACAGCCATCTTTCAGCTTTCCGTGCCCCGACCCTTGCCTGATGCAAGGCGGATGCCAATGGAGTTCCGCCAGGCAATATAAAACTGTCAGCCGGAGTACACCGCTTATTGATCCTGTCAATGCAGCCTTCCAAAGCATCCACCAGATCATCAGGCAACTTGTTCGGGTTACTTTCCCTCATATCACTACGGGTAGCCACAAGACTCATGACGGTCATAAGATTAAGCTGTATCCCTCTCAGCAAATACTGCCACTCATGGTCAGGCCGCAGTGATGTGCGAATGAAGCCGACAGCCACATTCAATTCATCGATACAGCCGTTGGCTTCAATACGGACATCTGTTTTCGGAACTCTCACACCGCCATGTATGGCCGTCGTACCTTTATCTCCGGTTCCGGTATATATTCTGTTCATTTTCTCCAAAGATTGAAAATATCGGTCTCAGCCCAATACAGGTGGGTATAGCCGGCAATCACGTTCCGGTATCTATATACCGGAGTCATCACCTCCTTTCCTCGAATATCATATTGTCTGGCAATAGAAGGCAGTCCGGCAGGATCCCTGATATCGGAATAATGAAACTCATGTCCCGAGACTTCAAATCCGTCAAACACTATCTTCCGGTATCCGAGTTTCAGGCGGCTATTTTCCATCGAAGTCTTCAGCGGAAAAATTCCGCACATTTTCTTTCCGTCGATCTCTTCCGTAAGATAGATCATGCCTCCACATTCCGCAAGAATCATGCCATCGTTTTCGGCAAAATTCCTTATGGCTTTCCGCATCTCAAAGTTTTGTTCCAGCTCATCTGCGAAAAGTTCCGGATAGCCACCTGGAAGATATAATAAATCAGCTTTGGGAAGCACACGGTCCCGCAACAGTGAGAAAAAGACTACGTCCGCCTGAAAACCCGCTAAATTTGCCGGGTATATAAAGTTGAATGCCTCGTCTCTGGCTACCGCTACAGTTAAATTTATCTTGTCCGGGGCAAGGATCTCCGCTTCTCGGTCTGGAATGAAGGTGGCTCTCAGCAGACGGTCAATGTCAACAGTGCTTTCAACTTCAGAAGCAGCAACTTCGGCAAATCTTTCTATCTCTGTCCGCGATTCAAGCGACAGGCCGAGATGGCGTGAGGGAGTCTGCAGTGACTCGTTTTTTCTTATATATCCGAAGCAAGCCACTCCGACGGACTTGCAGGCTTCTTCCAGAAATGCATAATGATTGGCGGAAGCAACCCGATTAAAAATGACTCCGGCAACCCTCACGTCAGGACAGAAGCGTGTGAAGCCGTAAATCGCAGCAGCCACAGAATAGGAAGCGGAAGCTGCATTGACAAGCAGAATGACCTGCACACCGAGTTTTCGGGCTATATCCGCCGCACTGCCTTTCATGCCGTCAAATCCGTCGAACATGCCCATTGCTCCCTCGATTATGCTCACCTGCGAAAATGACGAGTAGTGATCAAACAGATTCCTGACGTGGGACTCAGAGGACATAAACAGATCGAGATTGATGGAGTCCTGACCGGCAGCAATCCGGTGATATTGGGTGTCGATGTAATCGGGACCGCATTTGAACGGCTGAACTCCGACATTTCTGCGGCTCAATGCCCTCATAAGCCCCAGTGACAAGGTTGTCTTCCCGCTTCCTGACGAAGACGCAGCTATAACGAATGCATTTTTCATGACCCGGTCCTGCTTAATATTTTTCCATCATCAGCCAGAAGCACAACGTCAAGAGTATTCGGGAATATCTCTGCACAATGCTTATGACACTGACTCAAAAGCTTCGTGAAGAGACATGACGCGTCGGCCTCACTGAGCAAAGAGGGAAGCTCACGGGCAAGATTGAAACGATCCATGACTTCAATGGCTTTGCCGGAACACCGTGCCTCCTTTGCCAAGGCCTTCAGAAACTCTCTGTTTACCGTGATTTTATGGCTATGGGTATCCATATTTCCCTCGGCAAGTTTCACTGCTTTGCCAAGCATTATGCCGACAACCATTACCGGAATATTTTTCTCCCTTCCGATTTCCAAAGTCTCGCCAATGGCATTTCCATAATGGATGAAGGCATGGGAAGGAAGGTCAGGAAACAATGCTTTCATAAAACGCTCGCTTTTTGCGCCGGAATTTACTACAATCCTTTCACATCGCATAGCGATGGCCACATCCATTTCACGGCGTATGCAGTCTATGAACGCCTCATGCGAGAATGGACGGACAATACCCGTTGTTCCTATGATCGACACGCCACCTACAACTCCCACACGCGGATTGAACGTCTTTTCAGCCAATTCCTCTCCGTTTTCGAGGGAAATGGTTACGTCGAGTCCCCCTGTGTAGAGTTCGGAAAGTTCCTCTGTCATGTTTTTTCGCGGAGCATGATTGATCGCCGGTTCTCCTGTCTCCAGACCGAGTCCCGGCAACGTTACTGTTCCTATGCCCGCTCCTCCATGAAATCTGATTCCCGGATGTGAGGCATAGGCAATTGTGGCTGTAATACGACTGCCGTCGGTCACGTCAGGATCGTCGCCGGAGTCCTTGATAACGCTCGCAGCAGCCGATTCAGATGAGACCTCTACCGATTCCACCGGCATTTTCATTACTTCACCTTCGGGTATTCTGAAAGATACTTCCGTCAACTTATTTCCTGTAAGCAGTGCAATGAGGGCAGCTTTGGCCGCGGCAACAGCACATGCCCCTGTAGTAAAGCCGGTATGCAGCGGAAAAAACTCAGGCAGTAACCGCTCTATTTCCCTGCGCAAACCGTGCTTGCCTTCAACAACGATAAAGTTCGCAGGCAACTCAGGTCTGCGAACAACAAAAACCTTCACCCCACCCGACATGGCAGCCTCAATCTTTTCCTTGAAGCCACCTGAGTTTCCGCTTTCCTTTGTAAGGATCGCATCCGGATGAATTTCATCTATAAGCGCAGCGGTATCACTTTCTTCATAAAACACGAGTCTGGATTCAGGGAAGCCTGACTCCAGAGCCTTTTCAATCGACTCCTCCCGGTTCAGGATGCGAAACCATGCGTCGTTTTTCTCCCAGAACTTCTGCAGTTTCGAGATTGTCTGTACTCCGGTGAGAGCCAGGAGGAGATGTATCCCGCAGGCTGTCATTTTCGACATGGCATCCTCATAATCATCACACCATATTATTTCGGAGCTGTCAATTTCCGCATAGCGCCGTTCCAGTCTGATGACAGGAAGAGACAACAAGGTTGCGACTCTTGATATTGTGGCATGAAGATGTTGTGCGAAAGGATGGGCGGCATCGACAACCAGCTTTACAGAGTTGTTCCTGCAAAAGTCAATCATCATTGATTCGTCCATAACCCCACATATATGCTCTCCGCGGACACAATCCACCTCCTGAAGCGAGCTCCGGGTAGAATATACATACCTCCCTTTACCCTCCTCGAGAATCCTTACTGCCATGCGGCCTTCTGTGGTACCGCCGAAAACGAGTATCATTTTCTGAACAAGTGTCTGAAGCTGTCATCATACAGTCGTGACAGACCTTCACGATTATCAATAGCTTCCCCTACCACCAGAAGTGTTGTCAGATTGAGATTATTGTCATGCACTATCCTGGCGAGGTCTTTAAGCACTCCCCGATATATCTTTTCCTCTTTCCACGTCAGTTTGTAGCACGCGGCCACAGGAGTTTCAGGAGGATAAGCCATCAGCAGCTCTTTCTGTACTTCATCGACAATGCCGGCACTGAGATATATGCACATTGTGCTTTGAGAAGCGGCGAGCCTGTGCAGTTGTTCTTTCTCTGGCATCGGCGTGCGGCCTTCCCCACGGGTAAGAATGACAGTCTGGACTTTTTCCGGAATTGTAAACTGAGACCGCAAAGCGGCTGCTGCCGCCTGAAATGATGATATGCCAGGCGTGATATGATATGACATTCCGAACCTGTCGAAAAACGCCATCTGTTCCTGAATCGCTCCATATATGCAGGGGTCGCCTGTATGAAGTCTGACCACGAGCTTATCCCGGTCATAAAACTCTTTCATCAGTTCAAACTGCTCTTCAAGATTCATGGAAGCGGAACTTCTCACCACGCATCCCGGTCTGGCACAGAATGTCAGGTCTTTGGGCACCAAGCTGCCGGCATATAGAATCAAGTCGGCTCTTTCAAGGAACTTACGTCCGCGTACCGACACAAGATCAGGATCGCCAGGGCCGGCACCGACAATCTCAATATGACCGCCACGCAATGCGTCCCGGTCAATCGATACTGCAAACGTAAAGTCGGCACCCTCCGACAGTCTGCCCTTCTGCTTTTCAAGGATAAGCATACCGCCGTCGGATGCTTTTAACGCACAACTTTCCGCTACCCCCGCCACACCTGTCACATCCCGGACTTTCTCAGAAGGATTCGGGACTGAAATATCTTTGAGTTCATCCGAAGTATAGATATTGCAGAGCTGAACGTTTTTCCACTTTGCCAGCTCTGCAACCACAGCTTCGTCTTTCTTAATGTCTATGGTCGCAACCGTCCTGACTGTCGAGGGTGCTATGTTGTGATCAAGCAAGGACTGCTCAATGTAAGCTGCAACGCCCCCGGGAGCGCAATCGCGTCGGCAACCTATTCCAAGATTCAGCACACGAGGACGGAAATACAGTATGGGGATTTCCGATTGATATATATATGGTGATACTGCAATTATCAGCCGGCACCCCCTGGCATCGCGAATATCCTTTATCACCCTGACGTTTGACGGCAGGGATTCTTCCATCATATCCGTACCGTTATCACGTATATCAAGCAATAAGGCTACGGAATCTCCATTTACCAATGTGGCGACGGCACGATTCATTTCCGAATGACCGGCCTCACAAATCCAGCCAAAACGTCTGGACAGTGTATCGAGGGCCCAATATCCGGTATTGTCACTTTGAGTAGTAATTACAGGATTGGCTCCCAAGACACGCGCCACTTCGGAACAAATCTCATTTGCTCCTCCGACATGGCCAGAAAGGACGGCGATGGCATTACGTCCGATGCTGTCGACACAAACCACTGCCGGATCTGTATGTTTGTCCCGAACAAACGGTGCAATCATCCTTACGCATACACCAAGTGCTCCTACAAAAATCAGCGCCTGGCTGTTGCGGAATAAATCCTCGTTAAAATCCCCTGTCAATGACAGTTGATAATCGTTTAGTTCTGTCGCTATCCGCCTGGCTACCTTACTGCCAGCTTCATTCAGATATATTATATGTTTCATATAGCTTTCATTATCATTATCGGATTATATGAATCAAGGTGAAGGCGGCGAGATTCCGCCATACTCCTTCCGCAATTTTCAACCGCTGCCGTAAAAGCCTTGCAACTCTCATCACTGACAGAATTAAACACCACACAGCCCCCGGGACGGAGATGATGGAAAACCATCTGCACCATTTCTTCCAGCCGGCCACCATGACCACCTATAAAAACCGCATCGGGAGCAGGATATCGGCTCAGATCACACTCCATGAAATCAGCTATCACTCCCTCTATTCCAGGAGTGCCGAACCGCCGGCAATTTTCCTCCATAAGCATGCGGGATTCGCCCCGACGCTCAAAAGCCACAATATCCAGTTCCGGAAACTGTAACTTCGCCTCTATGGAAACCGAGCCTGTACAGAATCCGACATCCCACATCACGGATTTTCCGAACAGGTCCATCATGGCGAGCGACATAAGGCGCACCGGCATTTTGGTAATCATATTGCTTCTTCCTTCAAGATGGCTGAAAAGATTTTCCGGTATACCGAAAAATCTGTCTTTACGCTCGGTCATTTGAAGAATCACACAGTTCGGATTCCTGAATTCAGTCTCAGATGCATCCGTTAAGGAAAGGGTCCTCACCGTTTCTGCAGAATTGCCAAGACGCTCCCCTATGGTCATGACATAGTTGCCATAACCGTAATAAAGCATTCGTTCCGCTATCTCGGAAGGTCCCTTCTTTCGATCGGTAAGCACTCCGATGGTCTGCTGATTACGCATCAGCGCAACATCAAGATTCTTCCACGAACGCCCAGTCAATGATACGCAAATCATATCCGAGTACGGAAGCCTCAGTTTATGAGCAAGCAGCTGAAGAGAATTGAACGTCGGGAAAACTTCCATCTGAGCATCAGGAAACACTCTCTGAAGCGTCACGGCATAACCAAAGAACAACGGGTCTCCCGAAGCAAATACCACAACTTCGGCATGCGGAATATATTCCCTGAATACATTTTCCAACGGCACAGTTATGTCAATCCATACTGCATCAGACGGAAGCAAGTGCGCTATAATCCCGTGATGTCTCTTCCCTCCGGAAAACACCTTCCCATTTTTTATGATGGATATGACTTCCGAGGAGAACAATTGTCCGCGACTGTCCGAAATACCTATTACCGTAAATTTTCTTTCAGACATCTCTACCTGGTTTTAATTGCTCCGCATCCGGCCAGCACAGTATCGAATTGACCAGAGTGGCCGCCAGATTACTGCCTCCTTTGCGTCCTTCGACTATTATCTTGGGAATATCAGTGAACGGTTTTACCATGTGCTTGCTCTCACATACATGAACGAATCCTACAGGTGCGGCTATTATCCCGCAAGGTCTGGCTTTATCATGACGTATGAGAGAGCAGAGCTCCATCAAGGCCGTAGGCGCATTTCCGAACACATACAATGCCTCCGGATGTTCCTCGACAGCCAGACTGATTCCAGCCTGCGTCCTTGTGATGCACTTCTCCTGCGCAAGTACAATCGCTTCAGGATTATCGAGATAGCACTTCACTTCTATACCGAGACGGGCGAGCGCGCCTTTTCTTATTCCTGAGGCTGCCATCGTGACATCAGTGACTATTGTTTTCACTCCTCCATCGGTCAATGAAGTGAAAATCCGTTTGACGGCATCATTGTCGGCCAGAAGAATCCTCTCCATATCGAAGTCCGCCGTTGTATGGATAGCGTGCAGCAAAGGCCATTTGAGACCAAGAGGAATATCGGGATTCATCAGCTCTTTCTCTATGGCGCGGAAACTTTCAATCATAATTGATTGTCCTGGACGATTGTCATCACCTGAAGTTTCGGAATAGTATCCGCGAGGCGTAATGATACGCTCCCTCCACCGGTATGACTGAGAGTTTCCGATTATCAGCACTGTAAACATATCCACGTCCTCAGGATCAAAAGCCTCTAAGGTCGTGGTTTTTATCTGTTCTCCGTCACGACCTGCCTGACGCACATATCCCACCGGGGTCTCAGGATCCCGCACCTGAAGAAACAGTTCCTTCAGACGGTAAAGCTCCCAGTAACGTCCGGCGCTCTTAGGGTTGTAGACAGCCGTAACAAAGTCTGCCTCCGCAGCCGCCCTGATCCGCTTCTCGATAACAGCCCATGGAGTCATGAGGTCGCTCAATGAGATCACGCAGAAATCGTGCCCCATGGGAGCGCCGAGCAGTGAGGCTGCTTTCTGGAATGCACTGATACCGGGTATGACTTCAACATCAGCCTCCAGGCCTCTCGCCCGCATCATTTCGTAGACCAACGGAGCCATTCCGTAGATTCCGGAATCACCCGAACTGATCACACACACATCTCGTCCGCTTTCAACGATCTCCAAAGCTCTCTCAATACGATTACGCTCCTGCTTCATACCGTTTTTCACAATCTCGGCATTTTCTTTCAGGAGATGAGAGACAAGAGGGACATAACGAGTATATCCGACTACAATGTCAGCTGACTTCAATACCTCTATTGCACGTGAAGTCATATCGCCTTCATGGCCTGGACCAATTCCTATTACGGTTACTTTATTTCTCACTGTTTCTTAATTTATATTGTATCACTTCCACCGGCCAGTCAAGATGCTGTCCGGAGAGCGAGGAGGTTACATGATCCGATTGTACGGTCACATCCATATTTATTTTCTGATTTAGTAACGGAGACAGAAGTCTGCGGTCAATTTCCTCGAGAATACGCACTTTCTTTGCACTGTCTTTTTGATGGGATGCTTCATCCGGGGCTTCAATATGCAATAATACAAAGTCAAATTTTTCCAATGCTTTCATTGCCGCATATAATTTTGCCGAGTAATCCGTGCGGTCATCTCCTGTGGCTCCATCGACATCAACGACCGTCATTCCGACTGCCCGACCGATACCCTTCATTATATTGACTCCGGCAATTACCGCACCTGCCGTTCTCCCGGAGAATTGCACCGGTCGTCCCGGGGCCCATAAAGATATACCGTTTGAAGGATAGTCTGCGAGAACACTTCTTGAATTTTTGATGATTTCATTGAGTGTTTCAGAAAGCAACGGATCTTCGGAAGAGACAAGAAGTCTGCCCAACTCCCTGCCGACTAAAGTATGAGTAGGATATGCAGCCACATTCGCACTGCAATCACGCAGAATCAACAGACATCGGAAGTCACGCGTACCATGAAATTCTATCCCCTCCCCGCCGAAATTCGCATTGAGGACATCAATGATTTCAGAGCATTGTCGGGCAGAAATATCCACACCACTATGGGAAGTGATGATCCCGTTCTCATGACTTATGAGATTACACCGCAAACATAAGTCTTCCTCATTAACCATGATTCCCGCACCCAAAGCCTCAAACCAGGATCTCGAGACAGATCCGGATTGAAAATCGTGGCCCAATATACTCAAAACCGCGACTTCAGTTCCCGGAATACAACCCGACGGAATAGTCTTCCGACGTGATACAGTACCTTTTTCCCGCATATACCTCAAAGCAGGCATATCCGCAAAATACGATGGCGTGAGGTTGCCGAAAGCAGGAATCGGCTCGTCATCCATACCGTCTATGATTAAAAGCAAGTGTTTCATCGGCTTTCAGGACAGATTAATCAGTATCATTGAGCATATCAAGCAACATTCCGATGGAATGGACCTTCTTACCATTCAGCAGGTATCCGTTATCGACCACTTCAATCATAATCCCATCGGACGAAGCGTCATCAGCATTTATACCATGACGGCCAAGAGCCTTCTTAACCATATTGAATCTTATCCCTTCCCCGACAAGCGTGGCTGTCCTGTCAATATGATGGCAGATTTTGAAAAGTCCGCTCTCATTGTCGAACACCACACCCTCCCTATGGAAATACCGGGTCATGTTTCCCTCGAGGGCCAGATCTTCAGGTGTGCCGATTGTCACTCCGTGAGGTTTGTCGATCAACCATACCTTGTCTGCTATCTGCAGGGCAAGTTCAAGATCATGAGTCGAGAGAAACACAGTCTTGTTTTTTTCCCTTGCAAGCCGCTGCAGCAACTGCATGATTTCCACCTTGCTCGGATAATCAAGAAAAGCGGTGGGTTCATCAAGAAAGATAACGGGGGTTTCCTGTGCAAGGGCCTTGGCAATCATAACCTTCTGACGTTCTCCATCGCTAAGAGTCTGAATCATGCGTCCTCTAAGGTTGTCTATTCCAACGAGAGCAATAGACTCGGCAACTATCCTGCGGTCATTTTTGTCCATCCGTCCCCAAAAGCCGGTATAAGGACTCCGTCCCATCTCCACGAGTTCTTCCACCGACATATTGTTGAGGCTCAGCTTCTCGGTGAGAACCACACCAATCACTTTCGAGAGTTCCGCATCAGAATATTCCCCCAAGCGCTTATGCTCAATAAAGACCTCTCCTTTCAAAGGAGGGAGAAACGCTGTCAGCGTTTTCAATAATGTAGACTTGCCGGCACCGTTCGGACCAATCAGACACGTCAGCTCCCCGGAGTATAGCGACGCGCTGATACCGCGGGTAATTACCGTTATCCCTTTTTTTGAATGGTATCCGGTCTCCAAATCCAGTACCCGGATAGTTTCTTCCCTATGCCTCATACTTCATTCTTGCGTTTGTAGAACAATACCCACATAACTACGGGGGCACCGACAAGTGCCGTAACTGAATTGACAGGAAGAGCTCCCTCAAATCCAGGAAGACGAGCTATAAGATTACACAACAGGGCAAGCGATGCTCCACCGAGCAATGAAGCTGGAAGAACGACAGCATGATTCGATGTGTGGAACAGTCCGCGGCAGATGTGTGGCACTGCCAGTCCTAAAAATACTATCGGACCACAATATGCCGTCACAACGGCAACCAATACTCCGGAGCATCCTATGACAAGCAACCTGGCACGTTTGATGTTCAGTCCGAGATTACGGGCATAGGAATCGCCCAAAAGCAGAAGATTGAGAGTCTTTATCAGAAAGAATGCAGTAGGAAGCAATATCATCATCAACACGATAAACACTGTTGTCTGGCCTCCCGACACACGGGAGAAACTACCCAGTCCCCAGATGACATAGGCGCGGATATCCTCCTCTGCGCTAAAGAACTTCAAAACTCCGATAATGGCGTTGGCGATATAGCCGATCATCACCCCCATTATAAGCAACGTGACGTTTCCTCTCACTTTACGCGCAACAAAAGCAATCAAAGCCATAATGAGCAGAGAGCCTGTAATTGCGGACAAGGTAATCGAAACCTCCCCTATCACTCCGAGTCTGCTCAATGTCACACCACCAATACTTCCTGACAGAAGAACCACGCACGCCACACCCAGACTCGCACCTGAACTTATACCAAGCACCGACGGGCCTGCAAGCGGATTCCGGAACACCGTCTGCATCAGCAGACCGCTCACTGCAAGTCCGGCGCCGGCCATAGCCGCAGTCAATGACTGCGGCAGACGGGACTTCATCACAATATTGGTCCATATCCTGTTGTCGCTGTGATTGCCGAGGAGAATGTCGATCACATCACCTGCCGGAATCCTGACAGTTCCCAATAAAAGATTGAGAATTATAAAGGCTATTATTGACAACGCCAGCAACAGCATCAGCAGCATTGTGATCTTCCGGCTCATTTGATTAAATGATAATAAGCAGGTTGATGATCGGGAAGGATCTCCGGATGAAAGACATGGATAAAGTCGGCCAAAACAACTTCCGGTTCGACAGGCATCTTCTCATAGAAAGGCACAACTTTCATGTTGCAATAGATTACCCCATGATTTTTCCATGCGTCAAAGTCAGTATAGCGGTTGTCCTGATCTTTCAACACCTCATAGCTGAAATCTCCGTCGAAACTGTTGACGATTCTCCAATAATCGGCATTTGCCGCGCTGGTATAGACTGTTTCATAATCAAGCGTTACTCCTCCTGATTCTTCGTTACCTTTGAGAAAATAATCTCCTCCGGCATCTCTGAACAGCTGAGCAAGAAAGCTTTTACCGCCTACCGCATACCAGTTGCCTCCACGCATCTCACCACTGAAAACGACAGGACGTTTTGAAACAGTGTCAACCATTGCCTTCAAATCATTGTAACGCACTTCAATGGCTTGAAACTCTTCATTGGCTTTAGCGGAGTTTCCAGTCAGCAAACCTATCACCTTTACCCATTCGGCCTGCCCGAGCGGGGTCAGTTCCTTGTATCCCAGATGGGGTATCATGGGTATGTCAACATTACGGATCGCATCATAGCCGCCTCTTTTGAACGGAGATATGAAGATCACATCCGGACTGAGAGCCATGATGACCTCGTTATCGAAATTTCCTTCAATTCCGATTTTATGTGTTTTGCCTTCTTTCAACTGACGGTTCATCTGCTCGTCATGAAGATGGCGGGTGCTTGTAATTCCGACAATTTTTTCAGATATTCCAAGTTTGATGAAGTTTGACAACTGGAGGGAAGTCATACATATCGCCGTTTCGACAGGGATATCAAGGCGACTGTAACCTTCAGGAATTTCTCCTGAAAAATCTTTGTCGGTCAGTGCGAAACGGAATCGTTCCGCCTCGCAGTTCTCCGGGTCACTGATGTCGAGAAGCACCATATCGTCGAGATACTTCACCTTAAACCCCTGTGCATACTTGGGGTTAATCACAGACACGGAGTCTATGGCCCCGGTCCCGCTGCCTTGATGTCCTCCTGCAGTATGTCGCCCTCCGCATGAACAAATCACCAAAGCTGCCGTTAAAATTAAAATAAAACCGGATAGTTTCATGTTTCCATTACGTTTTATTCAGGAATATAAATGATTTCTCCATTTTCGAGTTGATAGGCAGATCCGACACGGCGTCCTTTTGAACCGGAGGAAATGCTTTCATTCTCGGAAGGAGTATATTTCTTTATTTGATCTCCTTCTTTCATTATGATTTCCATATTGCAGGCTCCCGGATTCTTTACAATGGTATAATCATCTTTGGAAAATATCTCGCTCATATTGTAATGCGTCACGAGAGCCACCATCAGCGCGACAGCGAACACCATAGCAACATCAAACAAATTGGTCAGCATTCCGAGAGGATTGTCATGATCTTCTTTTTCTGTCAATATAGGATTCTGTTTCATTTCTCATTAAGTTTTTGAAAAACAAAATCAAGATCGTTAAGCGAACGCGCATAATATCTTTTGTTTCCCTGAAGAGTTACTGCTCCAATTGCCGCGACCGCCATGCCGACAACCGTTGTGGAGAAAGCTACCTGCATATTATAAGCCATGGACACGATGTCACCACTTGCAAGTCCTACCAACGCAGGACCCATCGGAATAAGAGTGCCCATAAGACCCAGCATCGGACCAAATTTTATAAGAGCCTTATGTCTGGACAGTTGTTTCTGCACGTCTATATGGAATTCCGACAGTGCATGTTCACAATAAATCTTATCTGTCTTATGTGCCATTATATTTCTCAGACAATCAATAACACTGGAATCTCCAAATTCTCCGGTTTCCGTCTGCAACATTGCCAACCCATCGGGGGAATAGTTCTGAATCAAGTGCCTGAACATACCTGCAATGCGCTTCTTCCGCGAATATTCCTTATAGAAAGCAAACAGCAGACTGACTGCGCGTGCCGAAAGATAAAGCAGCAATCCCAGAACCGGAATCATCAGCCCGTTGGAGATTACAAATAGAATTTCAGATAGGATTTTCATGCTACACCATAAATTACTACGTTGAACATAGCGGCCAAAACCGTAACCAGATACAAAGAGATATTATCCGTTCCGACATAGCGGAGAAGGATTGTCCCTCCGATTATTACAACCGCAATCACACCTCCTGCTATTATTCCGGTCAGTTTGAAATCCATTCCAGGAAACATACCTGAGAATAAAACTGAGACTGCCATTACTGGCACAATAACCATAAGACCGGGATATAATCCCAAAAGGTTCTTCTTGGTACCGCTTGTGAACAGATACGTAATCATGATCATTAATTCGATAAATTCAAGGGTTGACAATTCTCTGATATTCGTCAGCGCAGACACTTCCGACCGTGACAATCCGGAAAACATGATAGTCGCAAGATATCCTGCAATACCCCACGCCAATCCCCATGCAAGAGAGATTTTCAACGGCATCAGAGATAACTTCACACATCCAGAGAGAAGAATCACGCAACACAACAATATCAACAGTCCGATCATTTCTTCTTCCGTTTTCTTAATCGTTTTCTTAATATGATGAAGAATACGGCACTGAACACAGCACCGACAATAACTATCACACTTCTTTCTGGGAGTTTGTTTCTGATTGCATTTGAAATAGCCCCGCTCTTATTTTCTTTCAGGATTTTTGCATCAGGAGACAAAGCTGTTGCGCCGGCAATATTCTCCATAAAGCGTTCGGCAGCTTTGCTGTCAAGATTTGAAGCGACGAAGTTTTGCAATTTCTTATTACCGCATACAAATTCCGTACAAGGCGCTCCATGTTTTTCCGTGATACGCGCATTAAGGGAGGCTACTTGTTCCAACTGTTCTTCAGATGGATCCCAAAAGCCTTTACGGGCACTCTCCAGCATTGTAGCCGTCATCTCCTGCAGCGCCGCTGGGTTTGTTCTCTCAAAATATTCCTCAATTCCAAGATTTTCCCTGTCCTGCACATATACTTCATACAGTTTATCATATATCCCCGAGGGGAGGACGCTACTGCGTGTTGCGCTCCACCCGAAGATATTTCTGAAAATCTCTCCGAACATCTGCGCTGTCGTAGCATCGCCTTTCATCCTTTGTCTTATAAACTCGGGATTCAGGATTGTCGCTCTTGTTTCAACAGCTATCCCTTCATGGGTATCCTGAAGCCGGGGCAGATAGGGATTGCGGTAATCAGCGAGAACGGCATCCGGCTCCTTACCGTTTATCGCCGCAGAAGCCAGGGATAAGGCTCCCGTAAATTCATATACATGATCAAGGGAAATCGGCCCCCATGTGTTGCTTTGTCGGGGCTGAACAATAACATCCGTATTGGCGATGGCAGCCCTAAAAAGATCCTTGTTCATGCCTCCCCAGTTTTCATCATCACCATACATGGCACACATATTATTGAGATAGCCTTCCACCAGTTCCTGTCTGTCATCCCATTCTCCAGAGTTTTCAGCGTACCGAAGCATCCCGGTGCTGTATCCAGAGTTTGCGGGCCCGAACACTCTCATTCCGGAGAGTTCTCTTGCCCTCTTAGGAGACTCACCTTTTTCAACCAGCTCCTTTTCCTGAGCCAAAGTCCCTTCGGCAACATAATTCGGATACCTGTCATCTTTCGCCCCCGCAGCCAATGCCACGGCATCGGTTAGCATCTTCAGACGCGATCCCGCTATATCTCTGAGTTGTCCAGATACCTGGACAAGTATGTTGATTCTCGGACGCCCCAGTTCTTTCGAAGGTGTGAGTTTAAGATCCATGACGCGCCCTTGCTCATCTCTTACCGGTTCCACGCCCAGCATTCTCATTGCCTGAGCCAGGGTCGCTCCCTGAGAGGAAATAAACTCGCCCGCCCAAAAAGTATAACTGACTTTCTCAGGATATTTTCCGTGTTTTGCAAGATAGTCCTTCAACGTTTGCTCTGCCAGCACCACACCTTCCTCCCACGCTTTAGGTCCGGGAGTCGCTTCTGCATTGATACTGTACATATTCCTTCCCATAGGCAGCACATTCGGATTTAACACCGGGTCTCCCCCCGGAGCCGGAGGAACCGGTATACCGCTCAATGCTCTTACCATACTGTTGATTTCCGCACCGGCCGATTCCATGAGAAGTCTGCGATATTCAAGTGCAGGGCTAGAGAGATTATCACAAGGGGGGACACCTACGCCATTCAACTGATTCAATATTTCCCTTTTTGCCTCGGACAGATAGTGACGGGAGATAAAATTGAAATTCTGTAGATTATCTTTTGAGATCTTGCCACGTTCAAAATCCATTTTTGCGGTTGTGTAGGCAATTTTATCTGCACATCCCGCAAGCACGCTTGCAGCCATTTCCTGTGCCGAGTAAGGTTCTCCCATGACGTAATAAGCTCCGGTGATTTTCTCGTTGGCAAGCTCTTCCACAAAAGAATCCGTTTTCTTAAGTTCCTCAACTGAATAGATTCCTGCAGATAAGGAATCAAGTCCCAGATCTTCATGTAAGCCGTTTGCGATAATCTTACGTTTTAGGCTATTTGTGTTGCGGGACGGATTAGCGATGGCTTCCTGTAGATCTTCCCTCAAGGAAGCATACTTCCGGCGCATGCCGCTCTCTACGTAGGGCGGGGTGAGATGCGTTACGATTACCGCGTGACTACGACGCTTTGCTATTATGGCCTCCCCTACATTCCCTGTGGTATAGAAATAGAAATGAGGGCGGTTGCCTGTCAATACCTCCGACCAGTCTGCCTGCGAAAGACCTGCATTTTTCCCCGGGATGAACTCCAGATTGCCATGAGTGCCAAAATGAATGAGAGCATCTGCATCAAATCCCTTTTGCATATAGAGATAGGCTGCAATATAGGAATGAGGTGGCACTACGTCCACTCCGTGTACCAATTTAAAATCATCATCGCCCAGCGCCGGCCTCGGCTGTGGAAAGAGAAGAATATTACCATATTGAAGTGCGGCGACTGCAAGACTGTCTCTACGTGAAAGCAAACCTCCGGGAGCCTTCCCATATCGCCGCTCAACCTCGGAATATTTCTCAGGAAGCAGCACATCTTTAGCCCATTTCTCATAATCCGCTTTAGAAATCCATACGGGATTTGCCTCATTCATGAATTTTTCCTGAGCTGCCGGAGCGTATGCCCCCATTACACTCCCGCGCTTCATGATCTGCTTTCTGAAATCATTTACATTTGCCGGCAGTCCCGAAACATCATATCCCTCTTTACGAAGGCGCAGCAGAAAATTATAGAGCGACGGCACAACCTCCATTCCGGAAGCCAGAAGAGCATCTTTCCCGGGTGATTTGAAATATACGATCGCGACTTTCTTTTCTTTATTAGAGAGAGTCCTTAATTTCATAAAGCGCTTGAACTGAACCATGAAAGCATCCATGCGCTCAGGCTCAGGAGTGTGAAGCAAAAAGCTTTCAATACTGCCGTTCAGGGTCGAGATGCAGAGCGGAGTCATGCCACCGTCAATTTCAGGAACCACGACTCTGGCGTTAAGTGTTCCGCCTCCCATCGGCTTGTTTACATCAAGCCAATCCACATGGGATTGCATGAGGGGAAATGGCATGAACATGGGTATCTTCTCTCTGTAAGTCCAGTTTATCAACGAGTCATTGCCAAGCCTCCCCATTGGGAGATATATGATCGCCTCAGGCTTTACTTCCCTTATCATACTGGCACGTTCAGCGCCGGTGGCGATAATTGGATATACATTAAACCCGTCACGGGTCAGGCGAGACATCAATGTGTCGATATGAGCCCGATTGTTCTCAACAGGAAAACTTACTCCCGAAATGAAAGCCACATTCAATCCGTTCTGATTATATATGCCTTTTGCTTTCAGATAAGAAGTGAGGTTCTCAGCTTTGTCAAAATATCTGCCGGGTTCAATGTGATAAAACATATTTTCAGGCATCTCCACCGGTGGGTCATAGTCCCTTGAGCTGAATCTGCGCGGATCTGCTATACTGCCCATATACCTTACCAGATTACGGTAGTTGAGGCCACACTGATTGGAAAAATATTTCTGAAGTCGATCATTCTGGATTGAATCAATATTGTGTGTGGCCACAAAACTGAAATTACGAAGCGTATTGGTAAAGACGGGTATGCCCTTGGAGGCCGCCTGCCCCAATGAACACAATTGGATAGAGTCGAGATACAGACCTCTGCCGTACATCAGCACGGCATCATACTTATCGAAATCTCCAGCTTCTTCCATTGACTTACACGTTATTTTTATTTTGTTGCAGTCGTTATTGAGTACAATGTCAGCTGCCTGAGCGGGGAGTGCATTTACGACAAGGATGGATGTGGGACGTAACCATAACGTATAAACTCTGTACAGGCATGCCCCAATAACAATCAGCACTCCGCAGATAATAAGTTTCTTTTTTTGACTGCCAATCATGTCTTCTTATAGATTTTCCTTTATGTATGATGACTTCTGATGTGCCGCATCGAATATCGGAGCATTAAAAGCATCTTTGAGGTGATCTATATAAATATCCTGTATGCCTTGAATCTGTCCTAATCCTTCCAATATGGTTGACACATTATATCCCGCGTTTTCAAGTTGCTCTCGCCATTCGCCGTCAATATCGTTCCTGGCATGATCCCCTGCAACGAACATAAATGGAACGAGAGTCACATTCTTGATTCTGCCGGATTCCAACAGCGCCAGAGTTGTTTTAAAGGTAGGATAACCTTCCACCGTGGCGACATGAAATTGTGGAACTCCATTAGCAGCAAACATATAGTCAATCTGAGAATAAATTGCATTGGCAGGAGTGGAAGAGCCATGCCCTATAAGAACCACGGAAGAATTCCCGGAAAGGTCGTTGTCATAACGCTCTTTAAGTATGCCCACTACTTTCTTACAGTCTTCTACAGAATACAGCAAAGGGCGGCCAACCCGTATTTCCTTAAAGAACGGCCTCATCAAAGCAGCCTCATTGCGTAAGGTTTCGGACTCTATGCCGTCGATTACATTTGTTCCCTGGACTATTACGTGAGTATATCCATCCGCCGCCAGCCGTAACAGCGCCTCCTTTGGAGTCTGTTTGAAAATGCCACGTTTCTTCAATCTGCTGATAATGATTCGTGAAGTATATGCTTCCACAACAGTTATGCCGGGGAACTGCTCCAATGCCTTTTCATTAATGGCATCTATCGTGAGTGCACGGGTATCATCAAAAGTCGTACCGAAATGAACCATAAGGATTGCAGTCTTTTCCTTGGGCACATCGTCAAAACTTTGCGCATAACCTGTCGCCATACATATAATAACTGCGATGACAACCAATAGTCTTTTCATTTTATCTTGTCAAATGGTAAAAGTCCTCCCGGAACGTTGGGCAGTTCGTCCCGGGAGGACGTCAGAAAAAAGAAAAATTGTTTACTGTTTTTTGATATCCTCGACTACTCTGATCTGCTCAAAGTAATAACCGGACGCCATTGTCGCGCCAAGTGAGGTCTGGTTCTTCTCCACATCGTAAATGAAGATCTGAGGCTTCCGGCCTTCCGCATCCACTCCGATATATGCCTTATGATTGACGTAAGCCATACGCGATGAGAAACGCCCGCTGCTATAAGCAAGACGCTGACCATTGTATGTGACAGGTGTGCTTGTCTTTGAAACGACATCAAGGACAGTGTAATAGTGGCTGAAATCATCAATCTTGGTCCCGAGCTTGTCTTCACGGGCATACGCAACCGCTTTATTGTTGCCGACATACATCACGGAAATAAGCTTACCCCCAGCAGTAAAGCCATCATAGCTCTGATCGTAAGAGGTTGAGTTTGCTGGGATCTTAAGAAGATGACTATGTTCATTGCCGTCAGCATCATCGGAGACACATGCGATATAGAGGTTGTTATTGCCGTCGATAAACGTAGTGGTCTGGAGAAGTTCACCGTATGCAGTGCCAACCATTTCACAATCAAGGAAGCAGGGGGTATCGCTTTCAATAGCCATCGTTTCCGGATTGATAACAGCTGTCATCATGGGCGTTACACGTTTGCCTCCAAATGCTTTGCCAGTCTTGGCATAATAGAAATAAAACAGCTTGTTGTCAGAGGCACGGTAGACAAGAATACCGGAAGTAGTGAAAAGGTCGGCACCTTCAGGCATCCTGACATCAAGAGTACCTTCGCTGATGATCGTCATATCGTCGGCATTGAGCTTGGTCCAGATGATTTTGGAAGCATCCCCGCTGGCAGCCATAATGACAAGAGTGTTATCATTGATCCATGCGTGGGTGTACTTACGTGGGGAGTAGGTGTTTGTCTGGAAACGACGCTCCTTTACCACCTGAACCTGATTATCCTTGATTGTATATTTGGCAAAGCGGTCACCGGATACGGGTATCTGGTAGTAGTATGCCCCTTTAAGGATAGTTTCAAGCGAAAGGATTGAGTTCACCTCAATTCCTGTGCCTTGGAAAGTGATTTCAGGCTGGTCGGCTTCAAGAGAGTTTATACTGCGCACGAGGGTTTGAACGTCACGACCCATCCCGCCATGACGATCAAGGGCCACCCAGAGGTCAAAGTGATAGTCTTTGATTAATGTAGGGTCGTCCGGCGTAGGATCCGGTTCGTCTTTGTCAGTGCAGCTTGTCATGCCAAAGGCAACGAAAAGGGCTACGAACGAGGCAAAAAGGATTTTGAATTTTTTCATTGTCTGATGTTGATTGGTTATTAATTTTGATTAGTTATTAATTAATGAATATTCTGAATTTGGCTCCGAATGCGCGCCCCGGCTTCTGCAACATATAGTTATCGTAAGCGAGACAGTCAAATACATTGTTACATTCCACCGAGAGGTTATACCGGTCGCCGTGCCAGGAATAGGACAGTGAGAGATTGGTGATGTTCTGGGTCGGAATCCGAGCCTTGGAGGATACCGCACCATAAGCTTCCCAATTCAGATAATACCAATGTATATACTGGTACTCTGCGCCTATCCTGAGCCTGTCTGTTTTCATAAACAGATCCCTAAAAGTATATGAAGCATCTAAATTCCCGAAAAACCAAGGCCGGTTGGGCACTCTGTTTTTGTATGTGGCTGAAGGATTACCGTCAGTCTTGAATTTTTTCAGGTCTCGGGCATCACTCCAGCTTCCATTGACAGTCAGCTGAAGGGAGCTGTTCCAGAAATACGATACTTCAACATCAAATCCCTTAATGTAAATAGCAGGTTCATTGACATATTGCATCATACCTTCGCGCTCCGAGACGGTGGCACGGATATAGTTCTGCATATAGCGGATGAAACCGTTGGCCTCGTAGCTCAACTGATTGACTTCACCGAAACAGCACGTTCCGAATACGCCGAGATTATAGTTATTACTGGTCTCGGGACTCAGTGCAAGGTTAGGATAGACCGTGGTTCCGTTACCGAGAAGTTCCCGCGACAAGGGTAGCCTTACACTATGCTCATACGAGCCTTTTACTGCAAAAAGTTCACAGAGAGAATATCGGCTCCCGACACCGGCTCCCCAGTAGCTTTTTGTATTGTCTCTGTCAATCCGGTCTGATCCGGTTATGGTGAAATCATCCTTCTGTTTTATTGAAAGAGAATTGATGTAGCTCTTGACAAAATATGACGTCTGCCACTTTCCATTGAATAAAGACTGAGAATATGTAAGGGATAATATATGTTTTGTCACGACATCATCCGAAGGCTCGAAGTGCTTATCCAACTTATCGAATCTGTCATTGCCCAGACGGTTGAACATATAGTTGAACGCAAAGTTGTTGTGTTCATCAAGCTCATACTCGCCTCCGGCATTGAAGACGGTAAGAGGCCGTTTGTAAACCCGTATTGTACGGGCACGGTTATTCATTTCGTTCCCGGATGAAGGCATCCACGTGCCGTCCCATGAATACTTGCGATAAGCGGTATCTACGGTTTCACTGCGGTCCCATGTATGGGATAATGCAAGTCGGACGGCGACTTTATCCCATCTTTTATTATAGCGTGCCGAAACATTGAATGAGCGGGAGCGACGGCTTGCTTCTCCGTATACCTTGTTCTGCATGGCACCGGTCTGGATCTCCTTGTCGAGTTTATTATAAGAGACACAGACCGACAACTTATCCGCCCATCTGACGTCGCTTACTCCGGCCTCCATCTGACTAAACAGAGAAAAATAGTCATCATGGAAACGCCTCTTATTGGTGAAGACATAACGGTCCTGCTCTTCGCTCCAGACTTCAACACCCTTCATCATATAATCATTTTTGGAGTAGTTGACGCTGAAAGCAGGCTGAACCACGATAGCGGTTCCAGGAATTTGATACTGTCCTGTTATGTCTCCTGAATGCGTATGGAACGAGCCGATCCCATAAGAAGCATCCATAAAGTTCCGCCTTTTCTTCCGGGTCACAATGTTTACTGCGCCTCCCAATGCGTCGGAACCGAGAAAGGATGGAACAACGCCTTTGTAAAGTTCGACTCGTTCCACGGTATTCAGGGGAATATTATCAAGGGTCAGACCCGTACCCTTTGTCTCCAGGGGCACTCCGTCAATGAAGTATCGGATTGAATTACCCGACATCCCGTTTATGGTTAAATCAAAGTCTGATCCCGCGCCACCTTCGCGTCTGACCTTTACTCCGGCAGTACGATCTACGAGGTCATTCAAGGTGACCATATTGTTAAGATTTGACGCTATTTCCACCGCGCTTACGGAAAAAGCCCCCTCTTCAAGCTGCTTTCCCACACTCTTACCATAGACATCTACACCTTGAAGCTGAACGGCATCCTCTTCCATCTCAATATTGAAGGCCGTGTCCTTTGTCAGATCTATTGTAAACCCGTATGTACGATAGCTTATTGCGGATACCTTACATGAGTATTTTCCTTTTTCCAGTTTTATTTCAAAAAGCCCGTCCACGTCCGAAGTCGCAGCAAATTCCGCATCGTTGAAACTCAACGTTGCAAACGAAACAGGCTCACCGGAGATATCTGTAACTTTACCGGAAAGAGTGTAAACAGATTCAGCCGCCTGCAAATGCAGACAGCTTATAAATAAAACTGATATGAGTATCCAATTTTTCATCCGGTCTGCTGCCAAAGTTAAAACAAGGTACTATCACGCAGCAAACCATTATCATTCTCTATTATAGAATGATGGCTGTTTTGTGGTAATAAACCCGAAAACTACAAAACTATATTTTGCTTTGGCAGGTCTCCTGACTTATCCTCCCATCAACGCCTTCCCACCGGCCAAGCCGACAGTGGCATCATGTTGATGAGTTTTATAGGAATTACAGTAGCGGGTCTGTCCCGGATTCTCACCGGATTCCCTATTAATCGCGTTGCCGCGAACCAAAACGTGTTGCAAAGTTAGCGATCATTTTTCATATTAGGAAATTTTTGAGATAATTTTTTGTAATGTGTGAACACTTGGTCTTTGCGCCTGGACTTTAATGACGGGATACCCGACATTCCTTCTGCTCCATTAAACAGGACGAAAACGGAAATTTCGATTTCAAAATAGACAGGGTTTCACACATGGGCTGCTTCAGAAAAAAATGAATGAGTTTAGAGAAACTATCAGAATACCAAAGTGAAAAAGGATAGAGGTATAAAACTGTAATTCAAAGAAATTGCCGTAATAATCTGCCTATGTTGAATGGATTATCACGGCCTTTTTGTAATTTTGTACCAAAATAACCATTGTGTTTTTATTTCATGATAAAATTTAGTAAAACTCATTTATTCGTTTTAAGTATCTCTTTGATTTGTTTAGTTGCTATCCCGATGCATATATGGTCAAAATCAACGAAAAACAGCAATGGGCCTGTCTTACATCCCCAGCTCTTTACTGATACTATTTCTGAAATCGTAGCGGATTATCCGGGAGAGATAGGAGTAGCGGTAATCATAAACAACACCGATACAGTTGCTGTCAATAACAAGAGCATTTACCCCATGATGAGTGTATTTAAGCTGCATCAGGCATTAGCAATATGTAACGATTTTGACAATAAAGGTTTGTCCCTTGATTCATTGATGACCATACATAGAGATGAGCTCGATTCCCAAACGTGGAGTCCTATGATGAAAGAGCATTCAGAACCCGTGATTTCATTGACAGTGAAAGAGTTATTATGTTACACGCTCATTCTGAGCGATAACAATGCAAGTAATTTCATGTTCAAGAAATTAGTTAATGCTACCCAGACAGACAATTTCATCGCCACGCTTATTCCTCGTTTAAGTTTTCAGATAGCATATACTGAAGAGGAAATGTCTGCTGACCATGACAAAGCATATTACAATTTTACATCCCCTCTCGGAGCGGCAATACTAATGAACCGATTGTTTACCGACAGTTTGGTCAATTATGACAAACAATCATTCATTATGAAAACATTGGAGCAGTGTACTACCGGTAAAGACCGGATTGCTGCACCGCTGCTTGATAAAGAAGGAATTACTATTGCCCATAAAACAGGTTCCGGCTATACCAATGAAAACGGAGTACTTGCAGCTCACAATGATGTAGCCTATATCCGTCTGCCAAACGGAGTATGTTATACATTGGCTGTATTTGTTAAGGATTTCAAGGGCAATGAAACACAAGCTGCAAAAGTCATAGCACGTATATCCGCTATTGTGTATAACTTTCTTTGCTGAACCGTATTTCACCATGCACTTCGACTGGAATAAGTATGAGGATAAGCCATGGGGGATACAGTCTACAGGATCTGAAAAAAATACTCCTCCTCGCTGAAGAGATGTTAATAAATTAAACATCAGATAGTTAGTATAATTTCACAGAAATTGGACAAGCAAACTTTGCTATAAAAGGCGATAAAAAGAGGTATCAATTCGCGTTTTTTTAACTTCAGTATGTTGGTTTCGGCAGTCCACCTATTGACCGGGGTTAATCTTGTTGCTGTGCCTCGGCCGCCTGTATCAATCGCTTTATCTCTTCCTTACTTTTGAAAGTAGCTGGAGCCGTGACTGGAACGTTAAACTCTTTGATAAAAGCATCAAATGGAACGATAGTATCTTTGGGGTGAACCACTCTCCAGAATATCTCTGCGCGACGCCTGATTTCCGGTTCGAATTTTTCTGTGATTATTCCCTTTATCCCTATAGCCGCCACATGATCATATAGAGGAGCGTCATAAATAAGACCGTCGGCCACATCCTGCCATTTCCGGCCTTTGATAAATGACGGACCTCCTCCGGCCGGTCCGTTGTAATTTGTTTCTCCGTAAGGATTATCCTGAAAGTCAATGCCGAAAGGACGGCATCCCATTCGTTCAAAAGCGGCATCCCATGCACCGTTGCCTGTCATCGGGCAGTTCTGTCCGTTCCATAATACCCAATCAAACCAGTTTAGAACAACTATCTTGACACGCTCTTCGCCAAAAGTCTTTTTCATCCACCATCCTTGTGTTCCATAATCCCGGTCCCAAGGTTTAAAATAGCCTGAATAGCTGATGGCGTGTGGCTGACTGGTTATCACCAGGGCTTTGCGCGTACCCTTGACGAGGGGCTGGCGTTCGTACATCGAGGCGAAGTTGGCACTCAAGAGGCTGTCGCGGTTAGTCTTGTCAAGGGATGTCCAGAAAGCCTTATAATCATCCACCGTGTGAATACTATCCCATGAGAAATTTATGTCGGTCAGACCCAGATGTATCTTACAGGAGGTCTTCTTGTTGATGTTATATAGGCCTTTGAGAAACTTGATGCGGTTGTATTTCTCCCATAAAGGATAGAAACATTCGCCTTTCTGATAGTAGGAGTAAAGGCTGTCCATGAAATCATCATCAGCTGCGTATGTCGCATTTAGCAATCTGTTTACATCCTCTGTCAGATTTATTCCTCCAACTTCTGTATATACATGTCCTACTCGCTCAACAAAGCGGGGATCGGCTAATAGGTCGAGAATAAAATTATACTGTACCGAGTCACGATGATCACGCTCTCCCAACACGACAATATCAGACTTTTCAAACAGCTTGAATATATAGTCCTTAGGCGATACTCCGTTTTTTCGGCATAGCCATGCAGTGCTTTTATAGACGCCACCGACGGTGATTGTGCCGCTAATTCCCCTGCAGATGAAATAGCCAAAATGACAAACATCAACAAGTTTCTCGCGATTGTCTGGAATATCGTATCAACCATAAGCTAAAATATTTGACTGTTTACTAATATTTGGTATTAATCTGTAAAGATAGTGAAGTTGTTTCTACTAATTGAGGAATGTTAAATATGATGTAAAATAATCAAATACAGCGCATTCTGCAAAGGATGCGCTATTATTATGGCTGCCAAACTGTAATATATTGGAACAATGCCAAAATACGCTGTACTCGACAAAGATACAATAAAAAAATCGGATAATGAAGTCTTTTATCCTGTAAAATGCCCATTCGGCAAGTTATACAATGTTATTAACATTAGAAGAGGTGCCTTTCTTCTCGCTAAACAGAGCTGTGAAATAAGCTCTGTTCCAGTCATGATATCCATCTTTGAGAGCGCAAACAGTTTCTTAACGAGGTCTTTAAGGTCTCCGATTAATGACTGATTTATATACAAATAAATCCAAATATTCCTCAAAAAATCGGATTTTAGCCAAACAAACCACGCCATCTGAGGCCATAAAACACCAGTCCCGGATATTCCCATACAAACATACTCTATATCTTTTTTATTATTTGCATCATAAAAATATATAACGCAAAAAACTAATCTTATAGAGATGTATTGATCCTGTTTATTAAGGATATATTTGTTTGTGAGGGGCAGATAAAATTTCGATATCTTCCACACGGTGCAAACTTATATACGGACTTCGATTTTTGAGGTGGCGTAAGACTATGGCTGAAGGGTAACAAACTTCTTCAATGATTGAAGAAAAGACTTTCCCATCTGCTATTGCATTGGCTATAATTCTCTGAGATGCTTCTGAGAATCTCTTACAATCATTAATTTTATGCTCAAGTTCATAGGCTATATCTATATCCCCATAATCATCAGCGGCTGGATTAAGATAACTGCCAAAGAGAATTAGTCTTGAAACGCGGTATATGTAATTCTTATCTTCGTTTATTTCTGCCACGCGTTTCATAAAACCGTTAAAAATTTTGTCTGCTTTTGCCTTATTCATTCGACTCACAAATTTAACTTGTGCCAAGGCGTTCCCCTTTACTGTGACTTTATATTCATTAGGCTTTGTCTGTTCAGCATATTCAGAGTTTAATAATTCATTAAGCAAATAAGCTCCTGATGGTTTCGTCAAATCAAAGTATTCCGTAATGGTTTGAAGTGAAAATGACCCCGGTGTTCTATATCTCCTCATGAAGTCTCGGATTTTAATTATCGGTATACCACAGATTATAGTCTTTTTATCGATTTTCATAATGATGTAATATTTAAACATTGGTGATTAACCTCTATCTTTATTGAGGTCACAAATTGTGACCTCAATAAAGAATAATAGAATAGTACTATTTTGGGGTTCGCCGATAGCGTTGATTCGGATGATTTGGTATAGAAGTATATTCTCTTTCCAAAACACCTTTGGAAATCAATATAGGTAAGACATGATTACGTAAGTACGATTTATCTTTCCCAAGTATCTGAGTGAGTTCTTGAATAGTACGCCATTCTGAAGTTATCTCATAAATAAGTTCTTCCATTTCAGCCGGGCGCAAACGCTTCTTCCTTAGAAGACACTGCGCCTCTGCACTTATAATATAAACTTCTGTAGTTGTATTGCTATTGTCATTAGAGCTGTCAACATTAGAGCCTAAGCTGTCAACATTAGAGCCTAAGCTGTCAACATTATCACTATTGCTTATAAGATTATTGCTTGATACTATATTTGCAAGTCTATATTTAGTTCCACGACCATACCCGTCAGAGAAAAGCAGACCTTGACGACACATATTTTGTAGTAATGTGGTGATATCGGATTTATGAAGCCGTAGTACATATCTCAACCTTTCATTTGTCACATTCTCTTCTGTCAGAGCCAGGGCCAACACAGTTTGCACTTGGGGAGAAAACTTTTGTGTTTCTATGCCAAGGCGATTGTTCAATTCATCCAATACTTCCGGTTGAATTAGGGATTGCATGGAGAGCGAAAGTTCAACCTTATCTGGACGGGTGCGCTCAAATATAAATGGAGTTTTCCAATTATTTCTTCTCCATCCTTCTATAATCTTTGCACCTCCACTACCTGCTTTCTCTGCAGGACCAAGCATCATAAACATTTTTTGAATCGTTGGATTTCGGCAGACACTCTCTCCTCCTTCAAAGAATTGCTCCTGAGAAACTAGCATTGTCCCGGGATTAGAAAAGAAATAAGTGCCATTCTTGAATATTACCGTCAACGAACCTTCTGCCTTATAATCGGGGTGAACGCAAAGATTTACGAACACCTCTCTGATAGCTACATGGGCCGGCGACTGATCTATTCGTTGATTATCCTTTATGCTAAAAGGCTTTGGCAAAAAACTTTGTAACCGAGGAAGTGTACGGAGATAAAATTGGAACAAATTCGCTTCCCATGTGCCATCTGGATAAATTCGGTCTATCCAACGTTCAGTATCATTGATTGTGGTTTCATTACGATAGTCGGGAAAGAAATTCGGCAAACATTCGTCATCTGTAATTGCATCCGTTTTTCCAAACATCAAAATTCCGGCAACGGTGAACCCTTCTTCTCCCGATACGCGGTCTCGTCTATATGCTCCAAGCTGCTTAAGGAAGTGTAAATCATCTAAAGTTGACCAAACATGGTCCGGCTTGGCGATATTGAATAATTGACGATACTGTCGGAGAGATTCTTTGTCAATATCTTCTATGGTATACCCCTTAAGAATTCGTTTATCTGTAGTACGAGTGAGGTCAGCATCAGCAAACATTCTTTGCACTTCACTTCGCGTACATTTAAAATCGCCTTCATATCCTCGCCGATATGTACCACCATATGGATCATGACCCACAAAAACCGGTCGTTGGTCTCTATTGGCACGTGGAACTTTTATGATAAGGACGTAGAAATTTCCAACTTGTAAAGCTTTGACATCATCATTATTAAGAAGATTAAGATTGGTAGTATTTCTATTGGCGAGTCCGGACCATAAATCTTTCTGCAATTTATCTATATCTGCTGCCGATAAATTATCTGATTTAAGTTTACCTTGTTTTTCTTTGACACCTAATATCAGGACACCTCCGTTAGTGTTTGCAAACGCACTATATGTCTCCCAAAACGAACCTGGAAAACCTCCTTTGGCTCCCTTGAACTCCAATTCTTCATTTTCAGCGATGTCTTGAAGAGATTTTAGAATATATATTATCTGGTTGTTAAGCAGCTCCATCTATTTTCGATTAAGAGATAAATCATCATAATTAAAATTTATGATGATTACTTTACCACATGCAAATTTACTAAAGAAATTTGAGATTTGAGTTCTATCTCACTACAAAAGTCCTGTTAGCATTAGATATTCAGATTACGCATAATGGAAGGGTGAATTTAATAGTTGTTATATTTGTTTGTGCTTTCAAAGTATTCCCTCGTGCCCGATTTATGACTAATTTATATACAAACAATCGCTTTTCCCTCCAAAAATGCGGATTTTAGTCAAACAAACCACAGCATTTGAGGCTATAAAACACCAATGGCCAAACAAATTATATTTTGATTAGCCATTGATTATTAGGTATTTATGCTAAAATATTTTCTTAATACTCGTCCTCGTTGAAGAATGGTTTTAATACTGTATTTCAGTTATTTAACTCTTTCTGACCGACTTAAATACAAACATATTTTGCCATTTGAGGCCATAAAACGCCAGCTCGGAATATTCCCATACAAACAAATCGGGGCATACAAACAAAAATACAAACATATTTTTGCCCCTAAAATATTCCCGACAGAAGATGAGTAGTAATCTTCCGTGTCAGAGGATGAGTATTATTTTCTCCGGGGGCAGGGAGGACAATATCACATCATGTTGATTCGCCGGTTCAAGGCTTCAAGTTCGGATATGATTTCCTCAAAAGAGGGGGCTGGTCCCATAACCATATTCATTACCGTTTTCTTGTAATCGACCTCCCATCGGTCGCGTATTTCTCCGGTGGGAACTATTCTCAGTGATTGCCGCTTCAATGTGTCGTAATCAAAACCTTTAAGTCCGATGAATTTCCGTCTGTGCTCGATCACGGAATCATAGAGGTTATCATCGGCTAAAGCCTTGTCAGCTATGCCGGTCTGCATGATTCTATGAACATCATATAGATGCCTCGACATCCTTTCAATCCTTATCTCCGCCGATGGTTTTGCAAATTCCTCATGGAGCAGGAACAGTTTCTCCAGAAAAGTGCGTTGGGGTATGACGGCATTGACCTCGACCTGATTATCCTCAAATGTGATTTTCGGTAGGTTTTCGGATATATATGAACGAACATAGACTTTTGTCACCGGCTCTGACATGGAACGACCGCTTACTTCAATCTTGACTTGGGGAAGAACATATTCATTACCTTCAAATATCGGTTTGTAGGCAATGTATATGGTTTCGGGGTCTACGGTGCTGACAGTGGTTTCATGAACAGAGACTTTGATCAGATCCGAAGATATTCCTTGATTCACAAGTGCGGATTCAACATCGTATATCATTGTGTTTCTTACGAATGAGCAAGATGCCCTCCGCAGCTTATCGCTAATCTGATTCTTGGACAGGTTGCCGGGGAAACCGAGATATTCCCGGTCGACAGCAATATCTATGTCTTCCGACATACGGTTGATAAGATTCCAGCACTTACTGAGATTCGTACCACCTTTGAAAGATATACTTTCGGAATATGGCAGGGAAAATATGGCTCTTAAAACCGCTGTCACCCACCAGTCTTTTTCTATTACAGCACGCGACAATCCAGTCTTGTCGCTTACATAATCTATTATATCACGGCGGTCTTCAGCCGTCAGGTCTGTGAAAATCATTTTATTCTTCAAGTTTTTTTCTGACCCACACAGGCGCAAGCCGTATGTCATGGGCGTAAATATCGGGAGAGACTCTTTTTACTATTTCTTTTATTCTGTTTACAATATCTTCCGTGAGATTACCCTCTCCAATACTTCGTATCGCGGACACGACAAGCATCATCAGCCCGGAAACAAATTCAAACAGACGCAATTCGTTGCTTTCCCTGAATATTATGTTCCGTCCGTTGGAGAGTCTGATTTTTTTTCTTGCTCCGTTGGTGATATATACAGCATTGGCGGGGATTTGCGAGGACAATCCCAACTGGTTTAATGCATGGTCACCGGTAGGAATTATTTTAACCTTGTCACGCTCCGCCAATCTTTGGGCAATATCTTCTGTCGAGGGGGGGATGCAATCAAGGCCCAATGCCTCGTTTGAACGTGGAATACAATAAATTCCACGGCTTACACGCATAATCTCTCCGCGTTTTACCATCCTGCCAAGAGTCTGGCGGACGGCTTCAGGAGAGGCAATATCCTCAAAATCCGACGGAAAAAATATAGCCCCTTTCCTCAGGGACCTTATTCTTTCGCGGACAACATTTTCAGATACGAACATGTCTTGCCTATTATTCATGTCACAAAATTACGGTATTTTTGTGACATGCGCAAATGTTAGATATTATTTTTCATTGGAAAGTGGTGAGAGACGGGGCGGTCTTCCTTGTCTGCGGAGATATGCCGTCAATGGGTGACTGTGGACGAGCCACTGACACCCGTTGACCGCAACACGCCTATGGGCAATGCGTCCCGGAACACCGACAACGACCATCGCCTTATGGAACGGCATCGGGGACGCTGCCGTCACCATAAGACTGAATGGCTGTCGTCCGTGTTCCGGGGCGCGTTGCCGTGCATGGAATTTTTCGACCGCCCCCTCACTCACCGATTTATAGTAAAGCAAATGCGGAGAATAATCCTTGAAACATTGGATTATTCTCCGCATTCATTTTGGGTTGATAACAAAATTACGCTGTTGGCATTTTGTATATTATTAAATCAGGACGAAGTCGTCCCATTTCGGCAGAAAGGGTCTCCGGGAGGAATTTGGCATAGACCTTTTCTGTAACATCTGTACTTGCATGGCCGAGAAGCCGGCTGACCACTGTCATGGATAAGCCTTTGTTAAGTGCAAGTACAGCAAAAGTATGTCTCGCAACGTGCATCGTCAGACTGAATTTCAATTCAAGTTTCTCTCCTACAACATTAAGAGATTGATTGATGCACTTTGTAGCGCTATTCCTTGCGCGATACAGTTCTTCCTCATCATCTATGTCCAAATCATCTTTGACTAAATTAAACACATATTTGGAGTCAGGACGTTTCTCTTTCCATTTTCTCAGTATTTCAATGGCTGAATCAGAAAGAGGAATAACGTGGCGTTTGTTTGTTTTTACCATTACCTTACGCAGTTCCTTCTTTTCTAAATCCAAATGCCCCCATTGAAGTGTCATTACATCTACTATACGCAGTCCACAAGCATGAAAGGCGAATAAGAACATTTCGATAAACTCTTTGCGACGTGGCTCCTTGTCATTTTTATAAAATTCCAAGAGTTTTAAGAATTCATCTTGAGTAAGGCTTTTGCCATCAAACTCCTTCTCGTCAATAGACAAGGATACTTTTGGTGCAATTCTCATATCCTGTATTCGAGTGTTGATAGCTACATCAATCATTCGTAACTCGGTTGCATACGCACAGGCTTTGAGAATCGGAGTAAGGGAATGATTGATTGTAGCGTCGCCATTCTTCTTGATATCTCTACGCCAAGTTATATACTCATCTATGAGTTCAACGGATATTTCTCCTATATAGATGCTATCAGGTTTGTAGGTGCCACGCTTGGTAGAGCGTAGAAATTCCTGAAACATATTCATTCCGCTCTTGCCATTCATATATCTGCTGCGCCCGATCCTATTGCGAGAATAATCGGAGTTTAGCCTTTCGATGGCAAACTCAACGAAATCCTTGCCTTTATCCTCACGGATGACAGGCTTGTCAGCAAGAAAGTCATTTATGAGTTGGGTCGTAATCTGATTTGGAAATTTCTGAGAGTACTCAGCCAGTAGGCCATCTATCCTGTCAACGCGATTAAGTAGAACGCCATTTATACGATTAGCTTCCGGACCGTAAGATGATTTTACGCCACCACGTCCTTTATTGAGTTTTTCGTTCCAGTCGCCAACCTTGACAAATATGTTCATGCCTTTTCTTACGATCTGTCTATTCCAAGTATATTCCAGTTCGACAAGATAAGGCTTATTGTTGTCAACTGCCCCACGGATGCGGAGCCTGTATTTTCCCAAAGGGTATAGTCGTTTTGGTCGTCCCATAGCGGAGTGGTGTTTTGAGGTTAAAAATATAGGTTTATTCAATACTCACAAACCACTGCAAAGGTAATGAATTTTAGCCAAACAAACTCCATTTTTCCTCCAAAAATGCGGATTTTAGCCAAACAAACTACGCCATTTGAGGCTATAAAACACCAATGGCCAAACAAATTATATTTTGCTTGGTCATTGATTATCAGATGTTTATGTTAAAATATTTTCTTAATATTCTTCCTCGTTGAAGAAGAAGTCGTCTTTGCTGGGGTAGTCGGGCCAGATGTCTTCGATCGATTCGTAGGTCTCGCCTTCGTCTTCTATCTCCTGCAGGTTCTCGATCACTTCAAGCGGACAGCCGCTGCGCTGCGCGAAGTCTATGAGTTCCTCTTTTGTCGCCGGCCAGGGCGCGTCCTCAAGTTTTGAGGCAAGTTCCAGTGTCCAGTACATATTTTTCTGTTTTAGTCTTTACATTATTGCATATTTATAAGCATCCTCTCTACAATCATAATATTGAAAGCCGGGGGCTTATTTTTTCCATATTATTTCTTCAACTCCCTGAATGAAGTTGAGATAGCGCGCCGCAATAAAGAGGTAGTCGGAAAGACGGTTCACATATCGTGTCACCGCAGGATCTACATATTCCGCTTCGGCCAGGTCGAGGATCCGCCTTTCGGCACTGCGGCATACTACCCTGCATACGTGAGCTTTTGATGCGGCTTCCGACCCTCCGGGCAGAACAAATGCCCTTATTTTCGGGGTCTGCTCGTCGAGCGCGTCAATCCACTCCTCGAGGCTCTGTATCTTCTCTCCGCCAACAAGCGAGGTGCAAACGCGTTCTTCCCCTGCGGGCATAGCCGTCGCAAGGTATCCTCCGATGTTGAAAAGTTCGTTTTGCACCTGATGCAACTCATCTCGGACCTCGGCCACGCATGCTGTATCCGATATCAACATACCGAGATTCGATGAAAGTTCATCGATAGTGCCGTAAGCCTCAAGACGGAGACTGTTTTTCTTCACCCTTTCGCCACCCACGAGCGAAGTGGTGCCGCCGTCTCCGGTGCGCGTGTATAGATTGCTTTTCTCCATAGCTTTCTTCTATCCTCGTTTTTTCTTTGTAACGCTATTGGTGAATTATTGTTGTGATTTGACATTTTTTTGTTAAATTTGTGGTTTAGACTCCTCCGGAGAGTAATCCGGGCAGGGGCGGCATATATCTTTCTATAGAAAACATGAGTGATTACATAGTCAGTGCGCGGAAATACCGCCCGGCCACTTTCCGCAGCGTAGTCGGTCAGAAGAATCTGACATCCACGTTGAAGAATTCGATTGAGTCCGGACGTCTGGCTCAGGCATATCTGTTTTGCGGTCCGCGTGGAGTGGGCAAGACATCCTGCGCGCGCATCTTCGCCAAAACCATCAACTGCCTCTCTCCCGACGCAGAGGGTGAAGCCTGCGGACAATGCGCGTCCTGCAAGGCCATCGAGATGGGCAATTCTTTCAACCTTGTGGAACTCGACGCGGCTTCCAACAATTCGGTCGACGACATCCGCCAGGTCACAGAGCAGGTCAATATCCCGCCGCAGGTGGGCCGTTACCGCGTCTTCATCATCGACGAGGTCCACATGCTCAGCACACAGGCCTTCAATGCTTTCCTCAAAACCCTGGAGGAACCTCCGGCATACGCCGTGTTCATCCTTGCCACTACCGAGAAGCACAAGGTGATACCCACTATTCTGAGCCGTTGCCAGATCTACGACTTCAAACGAATCACCATCGACGACATGGCCGAGCACCTTGCTTACGTGGCCTCGTGCGAAGGAATTGAGGCTGACCCCAAAGCCCTCGGCGTGATAGCCCGCAAAGCCGACGGAGCAATGCGCGACGCGCTCTCGATATTCGACCAGGTAGCAGCGTCAACACGCGGCAAAATGACTTATCAGGCTGTGACTGAGAACCTCAACGTGCTTGATTACGACTATTTCTTCCGTCTTGTAGATGGCTTCGCAGCCGGCGACGTCCCCGAAGCCCTCCTCCTTTATAAGGAAGTCCGCGACAAAGGCTTCGACTCACTGTTTTTCGTCAACAGTCTTGCGCAGCACATCCGCGACCTTATGGTGGCGG